>PVBE011730485.1_pt1 | contig 103530 bp, 70 predicted proteins | sample 1631181 | NCBI WGS metagenome assembly PVBE01 (sample SAMN08397723, study PRJNA350692) | Marine metagenome, whole genome shotgun sequencing project. | isolation source: water | place: Pacific Ocean | collected 2012-04
CTGCAGGATGGTGCTCAGCAGTCCGGTGCCACGGCCGCCGACGCCCGCGAAACCCACGCGAACCGGACCGTCAACCGCCGCGGCCGTTTGCCCCGTGCCCGCCGATGCCAAGGTCGCGCCGGCCGCCGCGGCCGCCACGCCCGCCTTGATGAATCCGCGCCGGTCCAGGTCATTGCTCATGATCCGTCCTCCGGTTTGCCGTCTTCCGTCGTAGGACAGGCGCAGGGAAACTCGGCGTTTGAGTTTCCACGCCTGTCGCCGTAGCTCAGATGCCGTCCGCCGTCAGCTTCGCGCCGCCGCCACCAGATCCTCCGTCACCGGGAGGGAAGATGGGGGAGAGGCCGAATGTCCCCCGGCGAAGTGACTTCAGGAGGACTCCATTGGGACCAAACATGATCGGCGCCTACGGGCCCTGGGCGGCATCACTCGTGGGAGACGAAATCTCGAGATTCTCGTTTCGGAATCCGGCGTGGACCGACCTCGCCGCATGGCGCGACGCGGCGCTACCGCGCTTTCGCGAGTTGATTGCTGAGACGGATACCGGCGACACGCCGCAAGCCACCGTCCTCGATCAGCGCGTCTTCGACGGGCTCGAGGTCGAGGAGCTGTCGTGGCAACTCCCCTACGGTCCGCCGACCGAGGCCGTGTTCCTCAAGCCTGAAGGCGCGACAGGCATGTTGCCCGGTCTCTTGGCGCTGCACGATCACGGCGGCAACAAGTACTTCGGCAAGCGCAAGATCTCCCAAGTCACCGACGAGATCCATCCCGTCATCGTTGACCACCGCGAGCGCGCCTACGACGGGCTGCCTTGGGCGAATGAGCTGGCGAGGCGGGGCTACGGCGTCCTGATCCACGATGCCTTCCCCTTCGCGAGCCGCCGCGTCCGCGTGGCGGACGTGCCCGAGCACCTCCGCGCCGGCCTCGTCGATGACGATCCCGAGCGCGAGGACAACGTCCTCGCCTACAACAAGTGGGCCGGTGAGCATGAGTCGGTCATGGCGAAGTCGCTCTTCTGCGCCGGCACCACGTGGCCAGGCGTGTTTCTTGCCGAGGATCGCGCGGCGCTGAACGTGCTCTGCGCGCGGGATGACGTCGACTCCGGCCGGGTCGGCTGCGGGGGGCTCAGCGGCGGGGGGATGCGGACGACGTTCCTCGGCGGCACCGATGAGCGGATCAAGTGCGCCGCCTGCGTGGGGTTGATGAGCACCTGGCGCGACTACCTGCTGCACAAGTCCCACACCCACACGTGGATGTGCTACGTGCCTGGTCTGCCGCGTGATCTCGACTACCCGGAGATCCTCGGCTTGCGCGTGCCGCTACCGACGTTGGTCCAGAACAACGACGACGATCCGCTCTTTACGTTGCCGGAAATGAAGCGCGCCGACGATATCCTCGGTGAGGTGTTCGAGAAGGCCGGTTCGCCCGAGCGCTACCGGTGCTCATTCTACCCGGGCGATCACAAGTTCGATGTCGAGATGCAGGCGGAGGCCTTCGACTGGTTCGACCAGTGGCTCAAGGCCTAGCATCCAGCCGTTGTCGTCTTGGACCGCGAGCTTCCAGCTCGCATCGGCGTCCTCGTATCCGGCCCGCGCCGTCACTCGGTCCGCTCAATCATCACGCCGCGATGCACCTGATCCGCCGTGTATCTCACCGTGTCCACGAGCGCGCCGCCCCATCAAACAGAGAGATCTCATCGCCATCGTTGTTCAGGGGCATCACGAACGTGCCCATCGCAATTCTCAGCGCCGCTCCCGCGTCTATGGAACCCGATAGCGCGTATGCGTGCCCGGCTCGGTCGCGGAGTCGCCACCCCTCCAAACTCAGCTCAACTTGCCCGAGGTTCTTGAGCATGACCACCTCATGACCAGTATCCACGCCTCGCGGATTCGGCAGCAGTCCGACGATCCGCACCGATGCGACTGCTGAGTCCCCTCCGCCCTCAGCCGCCACGGGCCGCTCCCCTACCCGCACCCGGCAAAGCCTCAGGCTATCCCGCCGCTCGCCGGTCTCGGGGTCGAGCCGAGCCCGCGCGCCGTACCCGACCAGAAGCTCTCCCGGCGCGACCTCGCAAACAGCCGTGTAGCCCGAGTAACGTTCGCCATTCAGTGGCGTGTGGTCAGTCCACGTGCGCCCGTTGTCGGCGCTGAACATGATGAACGCGCCGGGACGCCCCGTCGTGCAGGCAAGCGTGCCGTCGTCCATCACGCACAGGTCTGGCCAGCACCCCTCCACTCCGGTCCGCTCCACCGGGCTCCACGTCCGCCCGCCATCGGCCGAGCGCGAGGTCATCAGCGGGTTGTCCTGCCAGCCGGGGTTGCTGTTGCCGCCCGTGCGGACGAGCGCCAGGATCTCGCCATTAGGCAGCCCCCTGATGACGAGTTCGCTGTAGCCCTCGTTCCCCAGGAACGGTTCGTACGCGACCGTTGAGAGGTACTCCCATGTCTCGCCTCGATCCTGGGAGATGCACGTGTACGCGCGCCGCATCGTGCCGCCCTTGCGGTAGCGATCCGGCTCGACGTCGCCATCGAACCACCCGTACATTCCCGCGACCAGATCGCCGTTCTCAAGCTCCACGATCGAGCGCCCAAACAGCGGCCCAACATGCGGGCCGTGTCCCAGAGCCGCTCGCGCCTTCGGCACGAGAACTTGTGACTCGCTCGGCCCCTCAACTGTCTCGCCGCCATCCATCGACGCGTGTCGGAAGCCGGCGTAGACGCCTTTCTGCCCCTCTACGGGCAGCGCGCGGTAAGCCATGGCCAATAGCGAACCGTCGCGCAGCAGGCTCGGGCGCGGCAACGCCCCCGGCAGCTCGCGCCATGTCCGGCCCGCATCTTCGGAGACGTGGGAGTCGGTGACCACGCGCCCGTTCCCGAGCGACACCAGACTCCCGAAGTGAGTCCCCTCGCCAAACAGGCTCGATGGCTCAACCACGACATCGAGATGGTCGTTCGGCCCGGGGACCTTGATCGCGAAATCTCGGTAGATGCCTCCCGCGCGCCCGTAAGGGTGTCGGCCCTCGCTCACCGGCGCCTCGAGCGTCAGCACGTGAACGCCTGGCCCCCAGCCGTCGGTCGGCACCTCCAGCCGCAATGATCGGTCGGCCGGATCGAGATCGTTGGGGCCGCCGTCCGCGATGAGATGCTCGGCGTCATCCTCGACGTATGCCGTCTTCTCCTCCGGGTAGTAGACGAACCCCGGCAAGACCTCGTCCTCGCCCCACGTGTACGGCGGGCGCAGTCGCAGCGCCAGCGACCCTTCGCCGGTGAGCTTCGCGCCGCAGACGAGTGGTTCACCGGCCTCCACGCGACTGTCCGGCAGCATGAACTCAATGCCCCCGGTTTCCTCCGTCACGCCTCTATCCATCGCGCGGATCGAGACCGTATCCTCCGATACGTCCAGCCGCAGATTCCGGTAGTCCAGGATGTGCGGTCCAGGCGCAGGGCGATTGTGCGCGAAAACGACCAGGTAGTTCACGCCTATCGGTAGGTTTTCAGTGCTGACTTCGATTGCGATCTCACCGTCAGCCGGCTCGAGGTCGACGGGTCCGTTGTCTCGGATCGCGCCGGCGTCATCCTGGTAGACGGCCCGGCCCGCTTCCTCGGCGAATCCTGGCGGGATCGCCTCTGTCTCGTACGGCGTCCGGAGGCGGAAGCTGCCGATCTCCACCCCGTCGCTCTCGGCGCTCACTCGGAGCGTGAACGACTCCCCTCGCGCGACCTCGGCCGGCTTGACATTGATCTCCGTGATGTTGATCCGTGGCGCGGCGACAGCCACTGCGGCCAGCCCCAGTCCACACAGCGCGATCATTGAGGGCATTGCAGGCTCCAGTTGGGCGGTGTCCTGACTACTCGCGTTCTTCCGCAACGCGTCCGTCCGGTCCTGCCCGGTGAAGGAGGCCCGCCGATCGCTCGCGGAGCATCCCAATGTAGTGATGACCTCAACGCATCGACTCGGACGACTGCTTCTGCTGCCCATGGCCTGGGGGTATGCCTCGATGCCCGCGCGAGCGGACGTGCCTGCCAACCTACCGGAGCTTCCTCTGCTCGACTCGTTCCAGCCCGACGGAGTGATGATCAAGGGCGTGACGGTTCGGGGCGAGATGGCCTATGTCGTAGCGGCATATGGCGGGTTCTTCGTCATCGATCTCAGCGACCCCGACCGCATCCAACTCGTCGGCAAGTGCGACACGCCCGGCAACGCGACCGAGGTAGCGGTAGCCGGTGACTATGCCTACACTGCCGACCGCCCGACGGGCATCCAGATCATCGATGTGAGCGACCCCTCCGAGCCTCACATCGTCGGCGTGTACGACAGCGTCGAGCGCGCGACGGGGCTTGACGTTGCCGGCAACGTGCTGGCGATCTGCAACCGCACGCTCGGGGTCGAGTTCGCTGACCTATCGGATCCAATCCGGCCTCGGCACCTGAGCGCGCTTCGCCTCGGTGAGGCCCAGGGCGTTCGGATCCGCGGCGACGTCGCGTATGTGGGGCTCTGGCACAATCGCAAGCTTGCGGCGGTCGACATCAGCGACCTGCGCGATCCCAACGTGCTTGGCGAGGCGGCGCTCGGCGGGTACGGGTGGGGGCTCGCCATCGTCGATGATCTCATCTACGCGGCCACCGGCCACCATTCGCCGGGCGCGGACGGCAAGAACCGCGGCCACGGGATGGATGTCGTCGATGTAAGCGATCCCCGCAACCCGCGCTCGGTGAACCGGATCGACACGCCGCCGTTCTACCGGCTGGGCAACGACTGGTGGTGGACGGCCGCCTCGGGCGATCACGTCTTCCACGCTGATGGCGAGAACGGCGTCTATGTGTACGATATCACCGACCGACGCAGCCCTGTCCCCGTCGCCCGCGCGCTGGCGGCTGACTTCTCCGGCGCCGTCGCCGCGTTCGATGATCGGCTCCTCGTCGCCGACATGAAGGGCGGCCTTCGGCTGTTCGCCGCCGGTGGCTTGGCCGTGTCGGCGGCTCTCGCGCCGGTGGCGGCGCGAGAGATCCCTCCGGCCAAAGCCGGCCCGACGGGCGGGCCGGGATACCGGATTCTCCCGACGAGTGGCCAGGCTCGTAGCGTCGCTATCGCCGGCAACCATGCCATCGTCGCGTGCGGAATGGGCGGGCTGGACGTGTTCGATCTCGCGCCCGCGATCCAACGCGTCGCCACCGTCCCCACGCCCGGTGTCGCCTTCGATGTCGAGGTCCGCGATGAGCGGGCCTACGTCGCCTTGGGCAGCGGAGGAACGGCCGTGTATGACGTGAGCGATCCGCTCAACCCGAAGCTCCTAGGCCGCGTCGAAGGACGCGCCGCGCATCATCTCGAGGTGGTGGGGGAGACGCTCTGCGCGCTCCGCGGCGGGGGCAGCGTGGACCTGATCGACGTCAGCGACTCCGCCGCGCCGGCGCTCGTCGCCAGTAGCTCCATCCCGCATTTCCCCGATCAACTCACCGCCCTCAGCGCCAGCCACATGTTGGGCGTGTCGCCGTGGCAGATCGCTCTGTTTGGTCTGTCTCGGCCCGCCGATGTCGTCAAGCGGGTTCTCTCGGAGCACGATCGCGACGGCGCGTTGGGGATCATGGCCCATGGGTCTCGCGTGATGGTCTGTCGCGAGTCGGCGCTGGAGTTGTGGACTGCCGAGGACATCGACGACATTCACATGGTGTCGTCGGTGGATCTGCCGTCCTGGCGTGGGGGGCTTGTCGCGTGGGATGGAACTCGCGCGGTGATCTCCAGTAGGGCTCGCGGGGTGGTGAGCTTCGCGGAGACAGACGACGCCTTCGGCGCGCGCGTGCTTGCGACGGTGAGCCTGCCCGGCTACCCCGCCCGCTCCGTTGTCATCGGAGACCTCGCCCTCATTCCGTGTGGCTATGCGGGCCTGGCGGTCATCCGCTGGGACGACATCGACGACCTGGTCCCCTGAAGCTGTCCGGCTAGTCGCTCTCCGTCTCGCCCGGCCACCCGGCTGTCCCGCCCAGCAGGTTGTGCGTGTGCTCGAAACCGAGTGCGGCCAGTTTCTCCTGGGCCGTGCCGCTGCGCTTGCCGCTATGGCAGATCAGCACGATCTCCTCGTCCTTGCTGATCTTCTCGGCCCACTCCCCCAGTTGGTCCAGCGGCAGGTTCTCCGTGCCGACAATCCGCTTGCGGGCAAACTCGCTTGAGGTTCGGACGTCGATCAGCCTGGGAGGCTTCTCACCCGTCAGCATCCGCTGCAATTCGTCGGCGCTGATGTTGCTTAGCGTTCCCGCGGCTGACTCGGGCGTCGAGCCGAACCCCTCCGGGTTGTCCGTTGTCGACCAGGATTCACAACCGACCGTGATTGCCGCGATTGCTGCTGTCAGCATGCAAACCAATAGTCGACGCATCTTCGCACCGCCATGGGTTGGAAGTGGTTCCAGACCCCCCGTAGGTCGGATCTCCAGATCCGACAGGCCCGGTTCTTGGGGTCTTGAAACCAGCTCTAGGATGTCATTCGTAGAAGCCAGACTCATACGCCGCGTCATACAGGGCGACGATGTTTTCGGCGGGCACCCCCGCCTGGATGTTGTGCACGTTGTTGAACACATACCCGCCGCCTGGCATCCATGCCGCCAGGTTGTGTGCGACATGTTCGCGGACATCATCGGGGCTGCCCGAGGGCAGGACGCCTTGCGAATCGATGCCCCCTCCCCAGAACGTGAGCCGATCGCCGAATTCCTCCTTCAGCGTCTCCGGATCCATGCCTCGGGCGCTGATTTGAACGGGGTTGAGGATGTCGATGCCATTGTCGAGAAGATCGGGGATGTACTCCGCGCACCCACCGCAAGTGTGGTACCAGATCTTCGCCTCTGTCCGCGAGCGGATGTATTGCACGAGGCGCTTGTGCCTCGGCTTCACGACCTTGCGATAGAACGCTGGGCTGAAGAGCGGGCCGGTCTGCCCGGCCAAGTCATCGCCGATCATTATCACATCCGCCACGTCGCCCACCTCATCGAGGAACAGGCCGAACCAGTCCATCCAGTACTTGCAGGTCTGGTCGATCAGCGCCTCGCAGAACTCCGGGTGGGTCACCATGTCGCAGAACCACTGCTCCAAACCCCGCATGTACCAGCAGATCTCATACGTCACGCCCGAGATGCCGCTAACCACCGCATACGGCGTCTCGTTCTTGATCGCCAGCGCGCGTTCTCGCAGCCCCTCGAAGCGCCCGGGATCGTCGCCTCGTGGGAATGGGTAGCCCGCGATGTCATCGATCGTCGCGCTCGCCAGCGGATGGTGCGAGATGTCCATATAGAGCGGGCTGTCGTCAGGCATCGACCACGTCACGCCGAACTCGTCGGTCAGGTCGTGCCAGAGCCGCCCATCCCTCACGTTCTCGACGATCCCACCTTCCCAGCCCGACGCCGCGCCCGCCGCAACGTAGCGCGTGTCCACGTGGAAGCGCTCAAGCACTTCCTCGCATGGCCGGGCGAGCTGCTGGATCGGATCCATGATCTCGAAGTCGTGCTCGATCCCGAGATGCTGCAGCAAGTCGGCATAGGCGCCCTTGTGGATGCCTGTCTGGTTCCCGCCCAGGTCGATCGGCACCCGGTCGGGCTCCTCATGGGCCAGCGCCGTCAGCACGCGTTCGCGTGGGGTCATCGTCTCTCGTCCCATGCCCCTGGCTCCTGCTCGTCGGAGTCGTCTTGGACCGCGAGCTTCCAGCTCGCATGTCGTCCGCCGTCCCTCGTCCTCGCACACACCCTCGCGTGCCACGCGGAAACTCCACGAGTTTCCATGCCAGCCCGTACAAGAACGCCGCCGGCCACTGCGGGCCATCCCGCGTGGGTGCTAACTCCTCAGCGACTCGATCATCAGCGATTCCACGACCTCCACCAACTTCCCATCGGTGACCGTCGCCTCGATCCACGAGCGCTCGGGGGATGCGTGTTCGTGGAGCCACTCATGCTCGCCCGTCTCCGCGTCAAACCGCAATCCGAGCCCGCCGTGTTCGACGAAGATCTCGCCACATCCGCGCACCGCGCGGATCAGCGCGATCTGGTCCCACGAGGGCCGCCCGGCGGGTTGTCCCCAGTTGCTGAGCCAGATCTCGAACGCGCGGCGCACTGGGTGACCTTCCGGCGCGGCGGCGATGAACTTGGGACCCACGAGCACCTCGCCACCGAGTTCGCTGACGGTCACCGGAGTCGGCCACTTGTTGAGCACGGTCGCCGCGCCAATCGTGTCCATCTTCCAGTTGAACCCGTCCGCCCCGCTCGGGTAGACGCCCAGCGCCATCGTCACCAGCCGGTCGACCTTCGCTGCGATGAGATCGCGTCCGCTGAGCGGCGAGATGTCATCACGCGGCGAATCGAGAAGCTGCTGCAGCGCCGTCAGAGTGCCCACCGCGCAGATGGTCACCGAGCCGTGGTCCGCGTCAGCCAGGATCTGGCGGTACAGAGTGGTTGAGTCGGGGTATTCAATCCCTGGGTTGCCCCGCTCCCAGTCCCCTCCGATCGCCTCGTTGTAGAACAGCTTCTCTTGATCGGCGACATATTGGAGCATCCCCTGGTACGCGCTGTACCTGGGGGCTGACTCCCATTCGTCTACGCGCACCAGCCCCACCGGCACGTTGCCGAGGCCGTATGCCTCATTGATCGCGCTCGCGCATAGCGCGCACGCTCGTTTCGGGATGCTGCACATCACGCCCAGAATCTCCACCTCACCCAGGCCCGCGAAGTTGTGCAGGATCGCCAGCGCGCCCGTGTCATCGCAGTCGGTGTCAATATCGGTGTCGAAGATCAGCTTCTGCATGTCCGTTCCCTTCATCAAGCTCAGTCAACTCGCCTCAACGTGACTTCGTACGTCGCTCCGTCCCGACACGTGAACTCGAGCGTGTGATCGTCGGTGGCCCGCACCGTATCCGGCGCGGAGTCAACTTCCCAATCGCCGTTGAGCGTGAGGCGAAGCTGCCCTTCGCCACCCGGATCGTAGATCGTCTGTGGCGTGGGGGCGCCTAGTCGCAGATCGGGGTCTGACACCGCCAGCACCAGCCGGTCGCCCTCGCGTCGCTCCATCACCAGACACGGGCCGTCGGCCTTCCGCACTGCTCCATCCGAGACTCCCGTAGGTCGGATCTCCAGATCCGACAAGCCTTCGAACAGCACGTACCCCGTGATCCCCGCTTCCGGGAAGCTCACCACATGGGCTGCATCATCTCTGCGCAGGATCTCGAAATTGGGTGTCTCGGCGAACTGAGCCATGGCTTCGCCGGTCGTATCCGGGCGGATCGCATACGCGTAGCCGCCGTTCGTGGGCGCCTCCCCATGGTCGATCCACGCGACGGCGAAGTCGCCCTCAGTCGCCTTGCGCGCGCTGTTGTGCATCGATTCTTGGTGGTGCCGCCGCAACTCTACCGTCTGAGGCCTGGGGAAGTAGTAGCCGTTGCCGACCGGATCCATGAGCCATGTCGTCTCCCGCGTCTCGGTCAGCGGGAATGGGTCACTCGGGCCCGCCAGCGCGGTCTGGTAGAGCACGGTCTCGGTGGCGTGTTCGGCGTCAACGTTCGTGATGTCCGATCCCAGGCAGACGAGCGTCTCGCCGACGAAGAACACCGACTTGCGGAAGCCAAACGACTGATCGTACAGCGGGTCCGCGAACCGCATCGCCCAGACGCCATTGGTCTGCTCGAGCGTGGCGCCGCCGACGAACGGATCCTCCGTGTAGCTCCGTGGCTGGACTTTCGACTCGTGCAGGTCCTCCAACGGGACGCGAATCACCGTCGCGCCCGGTGGCCGCAGCCAATCCCAGCCATCTTCCCGATAGCCACTGTCCTCCCGGTTTACCGGCGTGCCCTTCGCGAACACCTGGATCATCCCGTAGCTGCTGTAGCGGCCGTAGCGGTTCTCGGACGCGCTCGCCTCGTAGTTCCAGATGTACTTGCTCCAGCCGCGCGCGCTCGCCACCCACTGGCGGCGGCGATGGAAGCTCATGGCGGCGAACGGATAGCTGCGATGCCCTTGCGGCTCAGGTTCGGGAGAGTACCGGGCGGCCGTGTCGAGGAGCCACGGCAGCGCGCCCGGCGAGTTGGCCCAGTAGATGCGCGCCGAGGCCGACCGGTAAAGGCCCTCAAGTCCCGGCGCCGTCGGGTCCCATAGCCGCGCGAATGCCGCGCCCAACTCGGCGTCATCCAGCGCGTCGGCCATGTAAGCCAGCGCCGCGCAGGTCTCGTACATCGTTGCCCCGCTGAATGGCCAGCGCCCGCTCACTCCGGTCGGAAAGTGGTACTTGCCCGCCATGAAGCGCTGCGTCAGCAGCGCGTGCTTGATGTTCTGCCCAGCATCCTCCGACAGCGCGAAACGCGTGTCATCAAGCAACCAGTAGACGATCGACGACATGAGCATCGCGTTGTTGCCGTACGCGCTCGCGTAGGCGGTCGCGTGGTGGAATACTGTCCCGTCCGGCTTGATCGTATCGCCGTAGGCAGGCGCATCCGAGAGCGCCGCGTTGCCCCAGCGCACCAGGCACTCCATGTCCCGCAGCTTCTCGGACGAATCATCGAGCATCAGCACGCATAGCAAGCGGAAGATGAATATCGTGCGCAGATCGTCGGCGCTGGCTCCGGAATGCTCGGGCTCGCCGTAGATCTCGCCAAAGTTGATGTGGTAGCGCAGCGTCTCAAGCTCGCGCTCGAGCCGGCCCTGCTCCCTCAGGTAATCGCGCAGAATGTACACCGCGTGAACGTAGCCCGAAATGCGGAGATACTCGCCGTAGGCGGTGCCCATGAGGCTCCCCGCCGCCCAGCCCTGGTCGTGGGCGTAGTCGATGAGATCAAGGAAGCGTTGGCGAGCGCGGTCGCTGTCGTGCAAGCGCGCATCGTACGCCATCGGCAGCGCAACGTACTGCAGAATGTCGGGGGCCAGGTGCGGTTTCTGAGTGTCCTGCAGGCAGAACGCCCCGGGGCCACTGACGGTGTCGCCTTGCCGCTCGATGCCAAGTTCCTCGAAGGTCTTGTGCCCCCAACTGATGTGGCCCTCAACGCCCTCGAGTCGTTGCTTGACCGGCTCGCGCGGATCATCCAGCCCGCCGAACATCCACTCCCCGTACCTGCGCTCAATCTCGCGGAATGCCGCCGCGTCCTCGGTTGAGAACCCACGCTCCGGCGCGGGAGCGACCACCTGCGCGTGCTCGTGCGACGTGGTCCAGTACTTACCATTCGCCCGGCGCGGGTTGGTGTAAGGGGCCTGCGCGTCGCCCTGCCGAAACCATGGCACGGGGCCCAACTCAACCGCGTCGATGAAGATCGTTCCCGCCGCATTCGGAGCCGTGATCTTCAGGCCTTCGACGGCATCGCCTGCCTGCGCGTCCTGGGCGAAGACCACCCACGCCGCGCGCCAGCCGGTGAACCCCAAGTTCACCGGGAAGATCCACGGTCCCGCCTGGATGCGAAGCTCACCCTCGATCGGCTCCTCGCAGTAGAGCCACATCTTGATGCCGCCGCCCGGCACGGTCAGCGCGTCTTCGAGAGACGCATCCGCCTCGCGCGCCAACTCCGCGCCTGGCTCGAACTCCCACCGGAGCGACCGCGCGTCGAGCTTCCAATGCGCGTCAGACACCGATATCTCGCCGCCTGTCGCGCGCCAGCCCTCGGTGCCGGCCTCAAACGAGTCGGCCGCTAGCGCGGCGGCCGCAATCCCCCCGACGATCAGCGCGCCCGCGATTCGCAGCATTCCCCTTCGCATTCGGTCGGAATCTCCTTGGCCATCTAGCTGGCTCTACTGTCTCGCCTTCCTCGCCCTCGTCAACGCGCCCTTCGTGGGCTCGGCGTCACCAGGCGCTGCCTCGGCGCCGTCTGCCGTCTCGTACGACGATCGTCTCGGTCGTCGGATTCGCCCGCGTGCAGGGGCGCGAGCCTCAGTCAACGAAGAGGCCTTAGTTGTCATTACCCACGCGCCTGCCACGGGCGCGCGCGGAGGCTGAGAATGCGTTTCGTTGTCGCGGCGGCGCTGCTCATCCTGGCACCCATCGGCTGGGCCGACGATGCCCCGGAAGAGCCGAAGCCGCAACGAATCGTCGCCATCGAGGGCGGCACCGTCCTCACGATGACCGGCGCGCCGGTTGAGAACGGCACCGTGGTCATCACCGATGGCAAGATCACGGCCGTCGGTGTGGGCGTCGAGGTCCCGGACGGGGCCGAGCGCATCGACGCGACCGGCAAGACGGTCATGCCAGGGCTGATCGATGCCTTCTCGCGACTCTATATCTACCCTCAGGATCTCTCAGAGGGTAGCGCCATCGCCGCCGACCTCCGCGTCATCGACGGGATCGACCCTTACTCGGATGATGGCGAAGAGGTCATCCAACATGGCGTCACCTCCGTCCACGTGCTCCCCGGCAGTCGGGGGCTGATCGCCGGTCTCAGCGCCGTCGTGAAGGTCGGCGCGGGCGATGGCTCGGTGGAGGTCGTGTCCGACGCGGTCGCCACGCGCGGGCAGATCGGCATCCCGTCGGGAAGCTCGACCTCATCCCTGGCCAAGCTCGGCAACTACACCTCGATCCGCGAAGCGCTGCTGGGCGCGCGTGACTACCAGTTCGGCTGGGAGAAGTACGAGCGACAGCTCTCCGAGTACGATCGCAAGACAAGCCCGCCTGATGAGGAAGACGGCGACGAGGAGGAAGATGCAGAGGGGGAAGATGTTGAGGAGGACGAAGACGCCGACGAGAAGCCTGGCGGCGATGAGAAGAAGCCCAAAGAGAAGAAGCCGGATGCCGAGAAGCCCGACCGCCCCAAGAAGCCCGGCATCGATCACGGCAAGGATGTGCTCGTAAGAGCCCTCAAACGCGAGATCCCCCTCCTCATTGAGGCCCACCGCGTGCCGGATATTCTCAACGCCCTGCGGTTGGATGACGAGTTCGACATCGACCTCGTATTGCTCGGATGCAGCGAGGGACACCGGATCGCGGCCGAGATCACGCGCCGCGAGGTCCCTGTCATCGTCGGTCCCGTCTCGCTTTCAGTCGCGCGGCCCTCGCGGATTCGCTACGGCGATCACTCCCGCGCCAACGCTGCAATTCTCGCCGAGGCCGGCGTGACGGTGGCCCTGGGCGTCGGAGGCGAAGTCGCGCTCCACTCCAAACTCACCCGCGCATCCGCCGCCATTGCCGTGGCGAACGGACTCTCTCGCCAGGCGGCGCTGGAGGCCATCACCATCCGACCCGCTGAGGTGTTAGGCGTCGCCGATCGCGTCGGCAGCCTGGCCGAGGGTCGCGACGCTGACATCCTGATCCTGAGCGGCGATCCGCTGGACGTGCGCTCCCCCGTTGACGCCGTCCTTGTCGGCGGCGAGGTCGTCTTCGAGAGGGAGGCGGACGGTTGAGAGCTTCCCTGATCTCGGCGACGATCTCTATCGCGACCCTTCTCGCCGGCATCGCCGCAAGTGAGGACCTGCTCATCAGTGGCGGCACCGTGTGGACCGTAAGCGGCGCAGTCCTGGCGGACGCCAACGTGCTCATTGCCGACGGCAAGATCGCGGCCGTCGGGCCTGATGTCTCTGCCCCCGATGGCGCGCGCGTGATCGATGCCTCAGGCAGGCACGTCGTGCCCGGCTTGGTCGATGCCCACTCGCATCTCGGCGTGCGGGTCGGCGAACTCGACGAGGGCGTCACTCCCGCTCTGACGGATGCCTGGGCGCTGGATGCCCTTGGCGCCGATCGCGACGCGCTCGAACGGGCGATGTCCTCCGGCGTCACCACGCTGCTACTCTCGCCGGGCAACTCCAGCCCCGTCGCGGGTCCGTGCGCGGCCGTCAAACTGGGCTCTGGGGCCGTGCTGAACCAAACCGCCGCGCTGAAGTTGGTGCTGTCCGAGTCCGCCGCGTGGTGGGATCGCGACCCAACGTCGCTGCCTGGCGTTCTCAACCTCATCCGCGAGACCCTCGACGCCATCGACCCGGTTCGGGTGCAGATCTTCTGCGATGGCGCCTCCGAGGTCGAGCGGGCCGTGCAACTAGCGGACCAATTCGACCTCGACGCAGCGGTGGTGGCCATCGACCTGCCGACCCAGGTCGCCGCCGTGCTGTCGGGGACGGGCGTATCGGCGATCATCGCGCCGCTCGGCCTGACGCCCGAGGAGCGTTTCCTGGCTGGCGCTCGCGAGCTGACTGAAGCCGGAGTGAAGGTGGCCTTCAGTTCCATGGCGCCCTCCTCCGATCCGCACGACCTTCGCACATCGGCCGCCCTGGCCGTGGGAGCCGGCCTCTCCGCCGACGCCGCCCTACGGGCCATCACGCTCGACGCCGCCGAGATCATCGGCGTCGCCGATCGGGTGGGCAGCATCGAGACCGGCAAGGACGCCGACGTGGCGATCTACTCAGGCGATCCCTTGGACCTGACGTCCGCCATCGAGTTGGTCATCGTCGACGGCGATATCATCTACGAGCGTGATGCGAAATGAGAAGCGCCTCGATTCGCGCGATCACGAGCGGCCTGTTTCTCGCGCTGGTCTGCGTCGCGGCGTCGTATGCCGACGGCGCTATTGTTGTGAGAGCCGGTCGCATCATCACGATGGCGGGCGCGCCGCTCGAACGCGGCGCGATTCTCATCGAAGACGGCAAGATCAAGCGAGTTGCCGCCGACATCAAACCACCCGACGGCGCCACGATCATCGACGTGCCCGGTGGCGTCGTCATGCCTGGCCTCGTTGACGCGTGCGCTCGCTTCGGCTTGCGCGGAGATTCGAACGAGCAGTCAGATGAGATCACGCCCGCTTTCAGCGTCGCCGAAGCCTTCGACCGCGACAGCCCGGCCGTCAGACGCGCTGCTCAACTCGGCACCACGACGGCTCGCATCGTGCCCGGCAACAGCAATGTGATGGCTGGCTCCGGCGTCGTCGTGAAGACGGCGGGCAGCGCTCTCGCTGAGATGTTCGTTGGCGCGGGCGACAGCATGAAGATCACCATGGGTAACGATGCGGCGGGCGGCAATCGCACGCCGCGTTCGGGCACCCCTAACACCTTCTACTATCGCCAGCCAACAACGCGGATGGGCGTCGTGTGGATGCTGCGCCAGAGCCTTTTCAACACGCAACAAGCCATCGAGGCTCGCGAGGAGCTGACCGAATCACAGGCCGTCATCGCGTCCGCGCTGCAAGGGAAGACGTGCGTGCATGTCGCGCTGCGGGACGCGGTCGATGTCGAGACGACCCTCCAGATCGCTGACGAGTTCGGGCTGAAGAATCTCGTCTTCTTGCGCTGCACCGAGGGACACAGAGTCGCGGCAGAGATCGCCAAACGCAACATACCCGTCGTGCTCGGACCATACTACTACTATGCTCGGAGCTGGTCGGAGCACTCCGAGGGCGGCAGCATCAGCCCAAATGACGCCGGGATCCTCACCGATGCGGGCGTCAAGGTCGCCCTTGGCTCGAACGACCCGGGCGGGCCCGCTGATCTGTTGACCGTCGCGGCGATGGCTGTCCGCAACGGGCTCAATCCCGACGACGCGCTGAAAGCCGTAACCGTCAACCCGGCGCAGATCCTCGGAATCGCCGGCCGGGTCGGCAGCTTGGAGAAGGGCAAGGACGCCGATCTGCTGATATTGAGCGGCGATCCGCTGAGCGTCACGTCCCGAATCGAGAAGGTCATCATCAACGGGCGAATCGCCTTTGATGTGGAGAGCGGAGCGAATGCCGATGGGTAAAGTCGCGCGCAGTGCGATCACAGCGACCGTCGCCGTCCTGCTGGCTGGGGCGGTCCTCGCCCAAGACGGTCCCGTCCGGAAGAAGATCGCCATCAAGGCCGGCACAGTCATCACCATCAGTGGCGATGATATCTCAGGCGGCGTCGTCCTCATCGAGGACGGGCGCATCGCTGACGTTGGCAAGGATCTCGAGATCCCCTGGGACGCCGACGTCATCGACGTGCCCGAGGGTGTTGTCATGCCGGGCTACGTGGAAGCTCACACCTATCAGGGCATCCGAACCGCCAACGAGAAAGTGCTCGAGGTGCCGTTCATCTCGACCATCGACGGCATCGATCCCATCAGTTGGTTCATCGACGACTCACGTCGCGACGGCGTCACCACCATCCTCGTGCTGCCGGGCAATGATACCGTTGTCGGCGGAACGGGCGTTGCGGTCAAGCCCACCGGCCGCACGGTTGATGACATGATCGTCCGCGATTTCACGGGCATGAAGCTCTCCCTCCAAGCCCGCGCGGACAGCAGTCGCATGGCTCATATCGCGCGGATGCGGCGCTACTTCACAGACCTAGTTGAGTACGTTGATCAGTACAACCAGCGCAAAGCCGATGCCGAGGAAGCCAAGAAGGATTTCGACGAGGAGATCGACCCGAAGAAGCAGGCGGCGATTGACCTCCTCGATGGCAAGCTGACGGCCTTCGTCTACTGTCCCCGAGCCAGCGACGTCGCCAAGGCCATCGAGATCACCGAGGAATTCGGCATCAATATGATCCCAGTCCTGGGCGCCGATTGCTACAAAGCCGCCGCGCTGCTCGCCGAGAAGGAGCTCCCCGCCATCCTCGACTCGCGTCTTATCGTGTGGGAAACCGATGAGGACACCGAGACCGAGGAGATGAAGATCATCCCGAAGATCATGGCAGACGCGGGCGTGAAGTTCGCGCTCCAGCGGGATGGCAACGCCATCGACCGCCGTTACTTCTGGCTGCAGGCCGCGCGCTGCGTCGCCAATGGCGTCAGCCGCCAGGAAGCGCTGAAATCGATCACGCTTTATCCCGCCGAGATGATCGGCGTCGCTGAGCGCGTGGGCACCATTGAGAAGGGCAAGGACGCGAATCTCCTTGTCCTCACTGGCGATCCGCTCGATTCCCAGAGCTGGGTCGACCAGGTGCTGATAGAGGGCGAGGTCGTCTACACTCGCGCGGACGACCAGTACCTTGAGAAGCTGCTGGCCGAAGGTCGGACCAGCGCCGGCGTCGCGGGCATCAACGACGATGTGGACCCGGAGCCGGACGAGGAGAAGACCGAGACGCCTGATGGCGAGTCGGAGCAATGATGAGAGTCAACATGGGCAGGTGGACGACGGGTCTCTTGTCGCTGGTGCTGGTCGCGATGTTGGCGACGGGCGCCATCGCTCAAGACGCCGCGCTCGTTGTCAAAGCCGGCAAGATCATCCCCCTCGCCGGAGCGCCGATCTCGCCGGGACAGATCCTCGTGCGCGACGGCAAGATCGCTGAGATCGGCGCTACCGTGACCGTGCCCGACGGCGCGCAGGTCATCGACGCGCCGGACGCCGTGGTCATCCCCGGCCTGGTCGCCGCCTTCACAACCCTCGCTGAGCGCGACCGCAACAGTAAAGAATCCGTCACGCCCGAGACCCGCATGGCTGACGGGCTCGATCTCTTCGGCGACTGGCGCGAGCCGCTGTCTGGCGGCGTGACCACCATCTATCTCTCGCCGCCCGACCGCCGCCTGGTGCCTGGGCAGGGCGCCGTGGCCAAACTCGGCAGCGGCGGCCCATCCGCGCGCGTGTTGAGTGGCACTCCAACGCTGCGCATCGTGCTCGGCGAGTGGCCGAAGAACCCGCCGAAGCTCTGGGACCCGCCCCTGCCGCCGACGCCGGACAACCCATCCGCACCACCTGAGAGCCAGCTTCCCACCACCCGCATGGGCGAGATCAAGCTTCTGCGCGAGGTGTTCCGCGAAGCCGCCGACGCAACCATCGCCGCGGCGCTGAACGGCGAATCCCTCGTTCGCGTGAAGGCCGACCGCACCGAGGACATCCGAAACGCTCTCGCCCTCGCCGAAGAATTCGGGCTGAAGATTGCCGTCGAGGGCGGCCGCGAAGCGCATCTGATGGCCGCCAGCCTCGCCCGCCGCAACGTGCCCGTGATCCTCTCATCAACCATCCGCCCTGGCCTCGGCATGGGCGCTGACCTCACCGATACCAAGGTCTCCGGCCAGGCCCGCGCCGACAGCGCCGCGATCCTCATTGCCGCCGGCGTGAAGGTCGCCATCGCCACGGACGATACGTCGATCCCCGAGATCCTGACCGCCGCCGCGTGGGCCGTCGGAAACGGCGCTCCCGTGGACGCCGCGCTTCGGGCGATCACCTCCGATGCCGCTATTATCCTGGGCGTCGACGCATCCGTCGGCACGCTTGAGGCCGGCAAGGACGCTGATCTGATTATCCTGACCGGCGACCCGTTCGCCACTCAGACGGTCGTGCAGACTACCATCTCCGACGGACGCGTGGCCTACGAGAGAAGGCCCGACAGTTCTGCCGACACCGCGCTCGCGCCGCTCCGCATTCTTCGCGCGGCGACGGTCGTCACCGGTTCTGGCGGGCAGATTTCCCCTGGCGAAGTCTGGGTCCGGGGCGGAACCATCGAGCGCGTCGGAGCCCCCGGCGATGCGCCGGCCGACGCGCAGGTCATCGATCTCGGCGACCGGGTGGTCATGCCCGGCATGATCGACATGCAATCGCGGCTCGGCCTTCATTGGGAGAGCGAGGAGCCCACCCTCAGCCCGCGAGCCGCCTCATCGGGTCAGTCCTCCGGTGGACCGAAGCACGTCAGCATCGCCAACGCGATCGATCCCACCGACGACGCCTTCGCCGAGGCGCTGCGTGCGGGCGTGACGTCCATCGTCCTAGCGCCGAGCGACGCCGGGCTGTTCTGCGGATCCGTCGCCGTCGTGAAGACGGCTGGCGCGACCATCGACCAACGCATCGTCAAGCCCATCGCCGCGCTCAAGTTCTCTCTGCGCGTCGGCCGCGACCGCCAGGCCCAGCCCTGGGGCGCGCGCGATTTCCTGGATAAGGCCGAGAAGTACGACTCCGACTGGGCTGAGTTCGACAGTCGCTGGGCTGAGTTCGAACGTAAGTACCAGGACAGCCCTGAAGCCGAGTTGAAGGACATTAAGGAGCCCGCGCGCCCGGCCCGCAACACCGAGATGGAGATGCTGCGCGCGCTGGTGGCCGAGAATTTGCCGGTCATGGTCTCTGCCGATCGCGCAGACGAGATCACCCAGGCGCTGGAGGTGTTCGCCAGCGAGCGTGGCTATGATGTCATGATCCTCGGCGCGGCCGACGCCTGGCGTCTGACGCCGGAGATGCGCGAGGCCGGCGCCTTTGCCGCGACGGATCCGGACGTGCTCCAGGACGAGCGCGGTCGGGACATCAACGCGGCGGGCCTCTTGGCCGACGCCGACGTGCCGGTCGCCTTCCAGTCGGGCGCCACATCGGGAACGCAGTTCCTCCGGGCCACCGCGGCCTACGCGGTCCGGCACGGAATGGATGAGACGGAAGCCATTCGCGCCCTGACCACGCGCCCAGCCGAGTTCCTGAAACTCGACGGCCGGATAGGTTGTCTTGAACCTGGTCGAGACGCGGACATCGTCGTGCTATCGGGCGACCCGCTCGAGCTGACGAGCCGCGTCGAACAGGTCTATGTTGACGGCGCGCTGGTCTACGATGCGGCGGCGCAATAGGAGTCGCGGGTGAGAATCCATCCGGATCGCGCAACTTGTCGAGCGGCGGCATGCCTCGCGATCTGCGCGATCGCCGCTGGCGCGTGGGCTGACGCTCGATACGCGATCCGCGCCGGGAAGATCGTCACTGTCACCCAAGGCACGATCAACCATGGCGTGGTTCTCGTCGCGGATGGGATCATCGAGGCGCTCGGAGCCCAAGCTGACATCGACATTCCGGGCGATTACGCGGTCATCGACGCGACCGACAAGTGGGTCATGCCCGGGATGATCGAGGTCCACTCGCACTGCGGCGTTCAGGGCGGCCTCAACGACATGGTGGCCCAGACGAATCCGGGCATGCGCATCGGTGACGGCATCGATCCTGACTCAGAGATCGTGCAGGTAGCGCTCTCGGCGGGCGTGACGACCATCCAGACCTTGCCCGGCAGCGGCACCAATCACTCGGGGTTTGGCTGCGCGTTTAAGACCGCCGGCGCGACGAAGGAAGACCGCATCGTCCGCCGTGTGAGTGCCATGAAGATCGCCCAGGCCGACAACCCTGAGCGCCGGACGGGGGATGTCGGCGCAACGTTGATGGGGATGAGCTGGATCTTGCGCGAGCACATCGATCGGGCCAGAACGTACGACGCGGCGTGGCAGGCCTTCGAGGCGGGGGAGACGGACACCCCTCCGGAGCGTGACATCGCGCTGGAGCAGATGCGCGGCGTCTTCAGCCTCGGGTTGCCCGTCTTCGTGCACACCTGGCAGACGTGGGGTATGACCATGACCGCGCGCATGTTCCACGACGAGTACGGTCTTGCGGTGATCGCCACCCACGCCACGGGCGCCGGGCATCGAACGGCCGACCAAGTGGCAAGGCGGCAGATCCCAGTCAACGTCGGGCCGCGCGTGGTCGATTTCTACGGCGTGGGAGACGGGCGTTTCCATGGCATCGCCGCTGAATACGACGCGGCGGGCGTGCAGCCGGTTTCGGTCAACACGGACTCCTTCAACTTCGGCCAGACCTACTTGGCCGTCAAGGCGGCGATGGCCGCGCGGTTTGGGATGGACGACGCGGCGGCCCTGCGCTCGGTGACGATCGAGCCCGCGCGAGCGCTGCTGTTGGCTGATAGGCTCGGGAGCATCGAGGTCGGCAAGGACGCCGATCTCATCATCAAGCAGACCAACATTATCGACCCGACGACGCCGGTCGAGATGGTGTTCGTAGACGGGCAACTCGCCTACGAGTACGAGACGAGAGGATAGACGGATGGGCGGCCCACGACACATCCTAAGCGCATCGAGCATCGGCCTCGCCGTGCTAATGGCTGTTGCCGGCTCTGCGGATGGCAACGGGCGCTACGCCATTCGTGCCGGCAAGATTGTCACCGTCACGCAAGGCGTCATCAACAACGGCGTCGTGCTCATCGCCGATGGCAAGATCCAAGCCGTCGGCCCGGCATCGGAGATCGACATCCCCAAGGGCCACGAGGTCATTGACGCATCCGACAAGTGGCTTATGCCGGGGATGGTCGAGATTCACTCCCATGCCGGCGCGCAGGGCGGTCTCAATGACATGGTCTCCCAGACCAATCCCGGCATGCGGATCGGCGACGGCGTCGATCCCGATTCTGAGATCATCACCATGGCCCTGGCCGCGGGCGTCACGACCATCCAGACCCTCCCGGGCAGCGGCACGAACCACGGCGGCTTCGGCGTCGCCTTCAAGACCGCCGGCAAGACGAAGAAGGACCGAATCGTCCGCCGCGTGAGCGCCATGAAGATTGCCCAGGCCTACAACCCCGAACGTCCGGGCGGCGACCTTGGCGCAACGCGAATGGGCATGGCCTGGATGTTGCGCGAGCACTTGGACCGCGCCAAAGCCTACGAAGACGCCTCCGTCGCGCATGAGCGCGGCAAGGGGAAGAAACCCCCGAAGCCCGACATCGCCCTCGAAATGACTCGCCCTATCTTCCGCGGCGAGTTGCCCGTGCTGATCCACACGTACGAAACGTGGGGCATGCTGATGACGACGGCGATGCTCGGCTAAAGGGACGGCGCGCGCGCCACCGCGACCCACTGCGCCTTCAACGGGCACCGGGCTGCTGATACGGTCGGCAAGCTGAACTTCCCCGTCAACATCGGCCCGCGCGTCACCGACTTCTACGGCAACGGCGACGCCCGCTTCCGCGGCATGATCCCGACCTACGCCGAGGGGGGCACGACCGAGCTCTCGGTCAACACGGATTCATTCGGCTCCGGTGGGACGTACCTCGCCGTCAAGGCCGCCATGGCGGCGCGCTTCGGTCTCGATGACAAGCAAGCCATCGATCTGGTCACGATCAACCCCGCCCGCGCAATCCTGCTCGACGATCGCGTCGGCAGCATCGAGGTCGGCAAGGACGCCGACCTGGTCATCAAGGCATCGAGCATTCTCGACGCCACCACGCCCGTTGAGATGGTGTTCGTCGACGGAAGAATCGCCTACACCAGGGAGACGGAGAACTAGCCCATGCCTAGCGTCCTCCCACGCGGTGCCCTGCTGGCTGGGGTCGTCGCCGTGATCATCCTAACCTGCGGCGCCTTCGCCCAGCCGATCGCCATCCAGGCCGGCCGGATTGAGACCGCCGCCGGCGAGCCGATAGAGAACGGCGTCATCGTGATCGAGGGTGGCCGCATCACGGCCATTGGCGCGGATGTCGAGGTGCCCGCCGGCGCGGAAGTGATCGACGCATCCGGCGGAGTGGTCGTGCCCGGGTTCGTCCACCCGGCCTCAAACCTCGGCCTATCCGCCAGCGGCGGCGCCGCGCACTATCGCGTCGCTGACGAACTCTACGCTCACCAGGACGCCTACAAGCGCGCCGCGAAGGCAGGCTTCACGACTCTCTGCCTGCGCAACAGCGCGAACGGCATCGGCGGGCAGGCCGCGCTCGTGCGATCCGTGGCGGGCAGCGCGGATGACATGCTCCTCTCAGACCGCGGGCCGCTGTCTATCACCTATCGAGCGGATACCGACACAAAGAACGCCATCAAGACCGCCCTCGACAAGGGCAAGGACGGCAGCGCCGCCGACGAGAAGGTCGCGCCGCTCGTGCACGGCGTCAAGGGCGATGTGCCAGTCCTTGCGTACTGCGGCAGCCCTGGCGATGTGTTGCACTTGCTGAAGCTGGTCGAGCCGTACAAGTCGATGAATCTCCTGCTCCACTCAAACTCCGCCCAAGTCCACCGCGTCGCGGAGGAACTCGGCGAGAAGGAAGCATCCGTCGTCGTCCCCGCGACGATCCACTTCGAACGCTACACGCGAAACCGCATCAACGTGCCCCGCTTGTTGGCCGAAGCAGGAGCCAAGCTCGCCTGCATCCCGGCTAATGTCAACTCGGACACGCTCGATGCCTTCCGCGTGTCGATGGCCGAACTTGTGCGGGCGGGACTCGATCGGGAGACGGCGATTAAGTCCATCACCAGCAATCCCGCCGAGATGCTCGGGCTGGACTATCGTCTGGGCACGTTGGCGGTGGGGAAGGACGCGAACCTGGTGATACTGGACGGGGATATCTTCGACGCGCGGGCCAACATCCAGCGTGTCTTGCTCGAGGGCGAGACGGTCTACGACGCAACATGGGGTGGGATACGATGAACCTCGTGAAGCGATCGATCAACCTGACAGCCGCGCTCTTGACCATCGCGTCAGTCGTTCACGCGGCGGATGAGAAGCCGCTCGTCATCAGCGGCGGCGATATCTACACCATCTCTGATGGCATCATCCGTAACGGCACGCTTCTCGTCGAAGACGGGAAGATCTCTCGCATCGGCACGGCGGTCGAGACGCCCGAGGACGCCGAGGTCATCGATGCATCCGGCAAGATCGTCATGCCGGGCCTCGTGGCGACCAACATGTCCGGCCCCGCGCCGGGCAACTCCAAGAAGATCGCCGACGCCGTCGACCCGCACCACATCGCCGTCTCATTCGCGCTCGCCTCGGGCATCACCGCCACCTACGTGCAGATCGGCAGAGCCGGAGCCACCGGCGCCGGCGGCACGAATGCCGTGATCAAGATGACCGAGGGCGATCTCGGCGGCATGCTCCTCAAGGAGCCGGTCGCGGTCAACGCCTCGTATCCCACCTCGACTCCCAGCACCAAGGACGCGCTGCGCCGCAGCCTCAAGAGCGCCCGCGACTATCTGCGCGAGAAAGCCCAATACGAGAAAGACAAGGCCGCCGGGAAGAAGGTCGAAGAACCTAAGCCCCCGCGCAACTCGGAGTCGGCGATCCAGTTGCTTCAGGGCGAGTTGCCCGCGCGTATTGGCGCCTCGTCGGCAAACGACATCCTCGCCGCGCTCGAACTTGTCGATGAGTTTGGCATCCACCTCATTCTGGATGGCGTCGTCGAGGGATGGACGGTTGCCGAGGAGATGGCCGAACGAAACGTCGACGCCATCATCTCGCCCCGTCGCATCTGGGGCAAAGACACTGACATCATCGCGCCCTCCGGATCGTCGCCTCAACAGGCCGCGATCCTGAAGCGCGCCGGCGTGCGGTTCGCCATTATTCCCACGTCCGCCGGCTTTTCGACGGGCGGCGGGTTCGGGGATGACCTGTTCACGTTCCCCTACGAGGCCGCTCACGCCGTGGGGGGTGGGCTTGACGAAGAGACCGCGCTTGAGGCCATCACCTTGCGCCCGGCGGAGATGTTCGGCGTCGCCGATCGCATCGGCAGCCTCGAGGAAGGTAAGGACGCGGACATCATCATCCTCGATGGCCACCCTCTGCACTATGGCACGCTTGTCGACTGCACGTTGGTGAATGGCAAGGTGCTCTACGAGAGGTCGAAGTCAACCTACTTCTCGCACATTCGCGCGGCCCACGCTGAGGAGCAGGCTGACGAGGAGACTGAGGAGGCAGCAGAACCTGAGGAGACAGCTGAAGACGAGCCGTAAACGCCTCCGTGGGGCAGGCATTCTTGCCTGCCGCCGTCCCTCGTCTACCCGCCACCCGCTTTGACGAGATGACACGCCGCCTCGCGCGCCTCGCCACAAGGCCGGAACCCCGGATCCACCGTCCTGCACTCATCCATCACATACGGGCAGCGCGGATGGAAGCGGCACCCAGGCGGGATCTCATGTGACTCCGGCAGATCGCCCGTGAGCACGATCCTCTGCCGCTGCCGAGTCGGGTCCGGCACGGGCACGGCCGACAGTAGAGCCTTCGTGTATGGATGGCGCGGGTCCTCGAAGAGCTGCTCAGTCGCGCCCACCTCCACGATCCGCCCCAGGTACATGACCGCCGTTCGGTGGGCGATGTGGCGCACCACGCTCAGGTCGTGCGATATGAACAGATACGCGATCCCGAGCTTCTCCTGGAGATCCCGCATCAGGTTGACGATCTGCGCTTGCACCGAGACATCCAGCGCGCTCACCGGCTCGTCTGCCACGATAAGTTTCGGCTCGAGTGCGAGCGCTCGCGCGATCCCGACCCGCTGACGCTGTCCCCCGCTGAGTTCGTGTGGCAAGCGGTCCGCGTCGCCTGGCCGCAGACCCACGAATCCCAGCAGCTCTCGGACCCGCTCGCCGATTTCCACTTTCGACCCCAGCCCATGCACGCGCAGGGGCTCGCCGACAGCTTGCCCGACGCGCATGCGTGGATTCAGCGATGAAAATGGATCCTGGAACACGATCTGCATCCGCCGCCGCTTCTCGCGCAGCGGCTTTCCGCGCAGGCTCAGCACGTCCACGCCGCTGAATGTCACGCCCCCTGACGTTGGCTCGATCAGCCGCAGCACGCACCGTCCCGTCGTGCTCTTCCCGCACCCGCTCTCGCCAACGAGCGCCAGCGTCTCGCCCTCGCCGATGCCGAACGTCACGCCGTCGACCGCGCGCACGGCGCCAAAGTGCTTCGCTAGATTGGTGACCTCGAGGAGTCGCGTCACGGGAGCCACTCCTTCGCTCGCCAGCACCGCGCCCTTCGTCCGGTCGCGATTTCGGCCAACTCCTGCGGCTCCCGGCATTGGTCCATAGCGTGTTCGCAGCGCGGCGCGTACGCGCATCCGCTCGGGATGTCGGCGGGGTCCGGCACGCTGCCGGAGATGCTCTGCAGTCGTGCGGTCGCGCCATCAGCGGTCGGGACCGAGGCCAGCAGATCGACGGTATATGGATGCAGAGGCTGGGCAAACAGCGCCTCCACCTCAGACTGCTCGACGATTCGTCCGCAATACATCACCGCCACGTCGTGGGCCATCTCCGCCACGATCCCCAGGTCATGCGTGATCAGGAGAATCGCCATTTCCTGCTCAACCTGCAACTGCAGCAGCAAGTCCACGATATCCGCCTGCACGGTTACATCCAGTGCCGTCGTTGGCTCGTCCGCGATGAGCAGCGCCGGTCGACACGCGATGGCCATCGCGATCATCGCTCGCTGCCTCATCCCGCCGCTCAGTTCGTGCGGGTGCTGCTTCGCCCTCCGCTCCGGCGCGGGGATGCCGACCTCGCGGAGTTGCTCAACCGCCCGATCCCACGCCGCGCGACGGCTGATCTTCTCATGCGCGCGGAGCGTCTCCGCGACTTGCTCCCCGATGGTGAACACCGGGTTCAGCGCGTTGAGCGGCTCCTGGAAGATCATCGCGATCTCGCAGCCACGCACGTCGCGCAGTTCTTTCTCGCCGAGGCCGGTCAGCTCCTGATCGCGCAGCCGGATCGAGTCAGCCCGCATCTCAGAATCCGATGGTGTCAGTCGCAGCAATCCGAGCGCCGTCATCGTCTTCCCACATCCGCTCTCGCCCACAAGCGCCAGCGTCTTCCCTGCGGGGACGGCAAACGACACGCCGTCCACCGCGTTGAACGCCCCGCGACGGCCCGAGAACGATACCTTCAGGTTGCGCACGTCCAGTAACGCCATTGTCATGCCTTCGTAGGTCGGATCTCCAGATCCGACGCCTTGGCCTACTGCCTCTGTATCCTCGGGTCCACCATCCGGTAGACCAAATCGACCACGATATTGGCAACCACCACCAGCGTCGCGGCAAACAGCACCGTGCCCATGATCATCGGCACGTCCATCTTCTGAACCGCCTGGAGCGCCAGCGAGCCCACCCCCGGCAGCGCGAAAATCGTTTCGGTGAAGACCACCCCGCCCAGCAGCGCCGCCGTGTCCATACCGATGACCGTCAGCAGCGGGATGAACGCGTTGCGCAGCGCGTGCTTGAACAGCACCTTCGTCTCGCTGAGGCCCTTCGCCCGCGCCGCGCGGATGTAGTCCTGGTTCATCACCTCGACCATGTTGCTATGCACCAGCCGCGCGTAGTAGCCGGCCCCGACGGTCCCGAGCGTGACGCAGGGAAGTATGAGGTGCTGCCACGATGCGAACCCGCCGACGGGGAATAGTCCGGCGCGATAGGCCAACTGAAACTGCAGCAGTCTCCCCAGCCAGAACGTTGGCAGCGAGATCCCAATCATGCATAGCACGAGCACGATCCGGTCGACCGGCTTGTCTCGCCATCGCGCTGTCAGCACGCCCAGGGGAACGCCGATCGCGAGCCAGATCGCCAGGCCCCCGAGCGATAGCGCCAACGTCACCGGGAAGCGCAGCATGATCGCGTCGATAACGGGCTGTTGCGTGACATACGAGCGCCCGAGGTCGCCTCTCGCGGCTCTGCCCAGGAAGCGCAAGTACTGCTGCCACAGCGGATCGTCCAGCCCCATCTCCCGCCGGATGTTGTCGAGCGTCTCCGCGTCAGCCTGTGGCCCCGCATACGTCACCGCCGGATCGGCCGGAATGGCGTGCGCGATGACGAAGACGATCACTGACGTGCCGAGAAGCGTCACGATGCCCCAGCCGACCCTCGCGAGCAGGCGCTTCGTCATGGCCGCGCCTCCCACTGCGGGTCTTCCGTGTCGAACCACAGCTTCTCGAGCCGCTGAGGCCACACGGGGTGCATGGAGTGTCCACGCAGCCACGGCTGGCGCAGGGCGTGTCGCACGGGGTGGTACAGGAACACCCACGGCGCGTCGTCGACGATCATGCGCTCGACTTGCTGGTAGATCCTCAGGCGCGCCGCGGCGTCAGTCTCCTTGGCCGCCACGCGCAGCAGGTCGTTCACATCGGGATTCGAGTAGAACGCCGCGTTGTTGCAGTTCACTTCGACGATCCGCTCGCCGTTCAGCAGCACGTCAAGGAAGTTGCTCGGGTCCGGGTAGTCTTGGCTCCAGCCGAAGATCCCCAGCTCCGCGCCGCGCCGCTTCGCCATGATGTCACACAGCGTCGCGAACGCCACGGGTCTCAGGTCGACCTCGACGCCGACCTCCGCCAGATCCTGCTGGATGACCTCAGCCGCCTTGCGCTCGTAGCCCGTGTCTGATCGGAACCACATCGGCAGCGAGAATCCATCCGCCAGTCCCGCCTCCGCGAGAAGCTGCTTCGCCTTCCCTGGATCATGCGCGTAGCCCGGCATGTCGGGATCGTGTCCCGGCATCGGCGGAGGGAGCACGCCGCGAGCCGCGACGCACCTCCCGGTCAGCATCTTAACGATCCGCCCTCGGTCGATCGCGTAGTTCATCGCCTGTCGGACGCGTTTGTCGGTGAACGGCTCCATCTCGCAGTTCATCGACAGATAGACCGTCCGGCTGTCCGCCGCGGTCGCGGTGTAAGGTTGCCACTTTGGATCCGTCGTGATGCGCACGAAGTCGGGGATAGGGATGCCCTCTTTGAGGTCCAACTCGCCCCGCTCGAACATCATCTGATGCACGAGCGTGTCGCCGCCGATCATCACGCTCACGCCGTCGAGCCTCGGCTCGCCGTCGATGAAGTAATGCGGGTTCGGGGAAAACCGGATGCGCATGCCGCGGACCCATTCGGTGAGCACGAACGGCCCCGTCCCCACTGGGTTGCGGAAGAAGTCCTCGCCATGCTCCTCGACGGCCTCGCGCGGCACTGCGTACGCGAACGTCATCGCCAGCACGTTCAGGAACGAGAGATCCGGCTCCGCGATGTTGACCTCAAACGCGTGGCTCCCGAGTTCGACCAAACCCGCCACGTGCAGCGGTTCGGTCACCCGCTCGCGCTCGGTCTGGGTCTCCCGAGCCGTCTCGCCGTCTTGCTTGCAGGCGTCCTGAAACTCCCTCGCGCCGACGATATGCCTGAAGAAACTCTCGCCTGGAGAGAGCGTGGCCGGGTCGAGCACGCGCTCCAGGCTGTAGATGAAGTCGGCCGCCGTCACCTCGCGGCCGTTGGAGAACTTCACGCCCCTCTTCAGTCGGAACGCGTACTTGCGCCCATCCTCGGAGATCGTCGGCAGTTCCTCCGCCAGCCATGGCACGAGATTCGTCCCGTCGTCGTAGTCGAGCAAGCCGTGGTACAGCAAGCGGACCATCGGCCATGACACGGTATCGTAGGCGATGGCTGGGTCGAGGGAATCGATATCCGTCTCGATCGCCAGGCGGAGCGTGTTGCTTGGACTTGGGCCCGCGTCCCTTCCACATCCCGTTAGACCGCCTAGCGCACCTAGGAGCGCCAACGCAATCAGGACCCCTGGCGCGACCGGGAGTGCCCCGTAGGTCGGATCTCCAGATCCGACGGTCTCCGTTGTTAGCGTCTCGAAGCCCCTCCTCGCGCGGATCATGTTATTCGCCTTGTCCCTGGTGTGGATCGAGCACGTCTTGCAGTCCCTGTCCCAGCAGATTGAACCCCACCACCGTCGCCACGACCGCGATGCCTGGGGGCAGCACGAGCCACGGCGCCACAAGCAAGTACGGCTGTCCCTCGCTGATCATCCCACCCCAACTCGGAGCCGGTGGGGGAACGCCGATGCCCAGGTAACTCAGTCCCGCCTCCAGGAGAATCGTCCCGGCCGTGCTCATCGCCGCCAGCACGATGATCGCGGGCAACACGTTCGGCAGCACGTGACGGAGGATGATCCGCCCGTGCGAGCATCCCGCCGCCCGCGCCGCCTGCACGAACTCGCGTTCATGCAGCGTCAGCACCTGCCCGCGCACCACGCGCGCAATCCGCGTCCAGCTCACAATCCCGATGATGAGAAAGATACTCACCAGGCCGCGCTCGAGCCGCACGTCCAGCCAATGCGCCTCCAGCCCCGCCGGGTGTAGGTGGACCACGCGCCCATCCATCAGCCCGGCAAACGCAATCGCCAGCAGCAGCGCGGGAATGGTCATCATGATGTCGGTGAAGCGCATCAGAAGCGTGTCGATCCACCGACCGAAGTAACCGGCGAGCAGCCCAACCGCCAGCCCGATGAACGTCGCTGTCAGCACTGCCACCATGCCGACCGTCAGCGATATCCGCGCGCCGTGCAGCACGCGACTCAGGATGTCGCGCCCGAGGCTGTCAGTGCCCAGGCGGAATCGCTCGCCCGGCGGTAGCGGCATGCCATCCGCGTCGAGGCCCTCGTCAAACTGGGTGTTGGGATTCTCGGGGGCGATGAGCGGCGCGAGCGTCCCCGCCAGCGCAATCACGACCACGACAGCCAGCCCGGCCATGACCAGGCGGTTGCTCAGCACCTCGCGCAGGGCGTGAGGACGGGGTGTTGCGACCGGTTCTGTGCCAATCTCTGCAGCGCTCACGCCGCGAGTTTCTCTGGATTGGCCGCAGTCGCCTGCTCTGGGTCAGTAGCTCGCGAGGTCGGAGCCATTAAGTTGACAAAATAGGAAGATTAAATGTACTATTATGTTTCAATATAGTTGCCGTATCTGGGAGCTACAGTATCGATGACTGACCAGTATGACGTGCTATGGATCGGCGACAGCCCCACGCACGATTCCGAATACGCCACGGTTGCTCGGGAGGTATTGAGCCGCCTTGAGCGCGCCCATGGGCTTTCGGTGGCGGCTCTTGGCTGGCACCACCTGCCTGGCAACGAACGCGATATGGGCATCGCTGGGCCGATCATTGGGCACCTCGTCTTCCCCTGTAATGCCCACTCCATCGCGTGGGCCATGGTCGAATTCGACCCGAAAGTGGTTGCTGTCTGCTGCCCGCAGGACGACTGCGACGCCCTCACCCGCGCCGCCGCGCACATCGACGTGCCATGGGTGCTCCACGTCGACTTGCGGGCCCCAAGTACGGCGCCGGCTGAAATCAGCCTGTTCGAGCGAGCCGCCGTGGTCGCGCCTTTTCGCCAGACCCAACCCGTGCCGGTCATGCCGACCATCGCCATCGATCGAGCATTGGCGCTGCCTGATGACAGCGGCCCCGACTGGGACGACCTCGCCGGCGCCTGGGCGGACGTCCTTACTCAGTTGGCCAACGACTGCCCGGTGGCGCCTGATGCCCCAGACCGCCCCGTCCTCGAACAGGCCGTCAGTTGGTTCTTCAGCGAGTCCGGGTGGACAGAGCCCGATTCGTCCCGTCCCTCCATGGCCATCCTGACGCCCGGGTTCATCGATGAGAGTACGGGCATTTCGTGGATGGGTGGCGCCGAGCGCTACCTCATCGATCTCGCTGAGCTGTGCGACGATCTCGGCATCGCGGTCGATGCCTATCAGCCCTCGCAGACGCCCGCCCGCTGGCAATACGGCCGGCTTACGGTCTACGGGCTTGGCATCAACGGGCTCGAATACGACGTCCGTCCGCCCGCGAACCTGGTCTTCGACCGCGCGACCCGCAGGTACGACCATATTCTCTATCACTGCTTCGATCAGTGCTATCCGGCCGCCCGCCCTGGAAGCGTCGCCATTTCTCATGGCATTTGGTGGGACGTGGATCTGCCGGGACCATGGCGGACGGATGAGTGGCGCCGTCGTCTGAACCAGTGTTTCGACAACGCGGGTCTCCTCGTCTCGGTCGACACCAGTACCATGAACTGGCTGCGCGCCGAACGCCCCGAACTCGGAGATCGGCTTCGGTATATCCCCAACTGCGTCGATCTCGACGCCTTCCATCCACCCACCAACCGTCGAGAGGCGGGTGGCCCCGCTCGCGTGCTCTTCCCCCGTCGACTCACCATATGTCGCGGGACGGAGCTGATGGTCGGCATTGCCGAGGATCTCATCCGCGCTCGAGACGACGTCTGCTTTCATTTCGTGGGCCGGGGCGATCCCCTCGCCGAGGAAGGCGTGTCCCGCCTCGCCGCCGGTTCATCCAGAATCGACTGGGAGTGGCGCCCTCTGGAGCAGATGCCCGAGGTCTATCAGCAGGCGGACATCACCGTCATTCCAACGCTGTGTTCCGAGGGCACCTCGCTGTCATGCCTCGAAGCGATGGCGACGGGCAACGCAATCGTCGCGACTAACATCGGTGGATTGGGCAATCTCATCATCGACGGCTACAACGGCCTGCTGGTCGAGCCGAATCGCGAGGCGGTTCAGCAGGCCGTCGAGCAGCTCCTGGATGATCCCGATCTTCGCCTCGTCCTTGGCCGCCGCGCTCTCGAGACTGCCGAGGCCTTCTCGAAGGCTCGTTGGCAGGACAAGTGGCGGGACATCCTGATCCGGATGTATCCCGCTCCCGAGCGTTAGAATCGCGACTCTGGTTCGATTGGACTGCATCATGCGTTTGCTGATTGCCGGTTTCGATGGGATAGATCCGGGCGTTGTGGAGAGTTACGGCGACGCGATGCCATGCCTGGCCTCGCTGCCCTACGCGGCGGAGTTGGTCAGCGAGGAGATCCTCACCTGGCCGATCTGGACCAGCATGGCCACCGGGCTGCCTCCTTCGGAGCACGGCGTGACCGGCATCTTCGCCGACGAAGACGCCAAGCGCGCGTGGTGCCGCGATGACGTGAAGACGGGTCGCTTCCTCTGGCGCGCTCTCAACGACGCCGGCCTGTCTGTCGGCTGGTATCGCGTGCCCGTCACGAGCTACCCGCCCCGCGAGTTGGACGGATGGATGGCCAGCGGCACGGCCGGCTCGCCGACGGGCATCTGGCCCGTCGAGTTGTCCAGCGCGTACGAGCCGGGACCGGCCAATCTGTGGTCCAAAGAGTGCCTCCCCATCGGCAGCGAAACTCGCGCCGACATCGACCGCGCTGGCTCGGCGCTGTGGGACGCCGCTCGCAACGCGCTCGACGCGGAGCTGGAGTCGCTTCTGCGGCTGGTCGAGGTCTCGCCGGTTGACGTAGTCTTCTGCTACTTCAATTACACCGACACCGTCCAGCACCACTGCTTCCACGACAAGTCCATCATGGCCCAGCTCCACGCGTGGGTCGACCGTGCGGCCTCACGCATCACCGGGGCGTGCGATCCCGACCAGACCATGATCCTCAGCGACCACGGCATGCGAGCCGTGACGCCGGACGATTGGGGCACGCATGACAAGGAGGGCGTCTGGTTCACGCGTTCCGTGTTCGGCAACCATTCGTTCTTCCAGTCGGGAATGCACCGCTCTCCGGGGCTCGTCCGCGCGTCCTTCCCCCTCCCGCCGACGCTCACGCCCGAAGATGTCTACGCCGTCACGTGTCGCGCCTGCGATATCCAGGGCCCTCCCCCCGCTTGAGTCCAGCGTCTCCACGTGATACGCATCACACGCCCTATGCAGTTTTCCCCAGGTACTATGGTAAACACGAAATAGCGGAGCAACAGTGGTTTCAGAACCCCCGTAGGTCGGATCTCCAGATCCGACGGGCCCGGTTGCTGGGGTTCTGGAACGACTTCCAGTCCGACTCGGCAATGGGGGGCCGTTCTTGAGCACGCGTCGCCGGCTGCTAATAGGTGCCGTACTGGGTCTCATAGTGGGCGGTCTTGCTTACATGCCCTTCTATGAGTCGCCCTCACGCGCGTGGGACCAATACGAGCCCCCCGGCCGCATGTGGGACTACTCGCTGGTGGACCTGCGCTACCAGCTCCGAGGCCGGCGCCCTGATTCCGGGCAGGTAATGGTCGTCGGGATCACCCACGAGTGCCAGCAGGACCCTCTGGTAGGCACGTTGCCCCTGCCCCGCGCCAAATACGCGGATGCCATCGAGAAGCTCAACGATCTCGGCGCCTCTGTCATCTGCTTCGACATCTTCTTCCCCGAGACCGACGATCGGGTCAACAACGCCGCCCTGGCCGCCGCTATTGCCGAGGCCGGCAACGTAATCCTGCCGATCTTCGACGAAAAAGAGGGGCGTGACTTGCACGACCCCAAGTTTCGCGGCAGCATGGCTCTGATTGCCGACGCCGCGCTTGACCAGGGCCACATCAACGTGTCGCCGGACGGGGACGGAGCCGTGCGTCGCGCGCCGCTCATCATACGCAATCTGCGCGCTCTCACGCGCTACACCCAACTCGGCGTCACCGGCGCGCTCCACCACATGCGCCGCAGCGCCGCATCGGCCGCCGATCTGACCGGGGTCTCCGACGAGACTGTCCACGCGCCGCCGACGAGCGCCGACGGCGAGCTGATGGTGAATTGGCGCCGCCCGGAGGACGGCGCGCGCGTGGGGCTCACCTTCCTCACCTTCAGGGATCTGATGAATGATCGAATCCCCGAGGCGCTCATCAGCGGCAAGGTGGTCTTCATTGGCCAAACGGCCACTGGCGTGCTAAACGCCGACATGTTCGAAGGCCCATTTGACTCGCAGTTTGGAGTCTTCATCCAGGCCGATGTCGCCGATAGCGTCATCGCCGGGGAGCATGTTCGGGCGTTCCCTCCAGGTGCTCACCTGGCGCTTCTGCTCCTGCTATGCACGGTATTGGGCGGGACGCTGCTCTCGGTTCGGTTGCAGCCCCTCCTGATAACGTACCCCATCGCTCTGGTCGGCTTTCTGACGGCTGCTCTCGCGGTGTTCATCGGCTACGGCCTGCTCGTGCCTGTCGTGCCGGCCGTCTCGGCGATGACACTGCTCTTCGCGGTAGCCATCGGGTACGGGCTGCTCCGCAAGGGGGCTGAAGCTCAGCGCTGGGAAGACGCTCTTGGGGTGGTCAACAGCACGGGCCAGGTGGCCGGCACGTTGCTTGGGTTTGAGGGGGGGCGACGAAGATCCGCTCGAACTCGATGATTCGTTCGCCGCAGCCTTGCGCGCCCCCGAAACTACCCCCGCCATGGTGCTGTCTCTGATCGCTGAAGTGCTGGGCGCCCACCACTCATTCCTCAGGATCGACGTGCCCGGCGGCGACGTTGAGTGGCTGTCTGCGTCGAGTGATGATGGCGGCGATCCGCCCGAGGCCGCCCGTCACCTCGCCGAGACCTTGGCAATGCTCGCCAGCGGGGAAGACCACAGCGTGTTGGTTCCTCGCGTCTCGCGCGAGGCGGCCGTTGAACAGTTCGCCGACGTGGCTGAATCGGCTCTTGCCATCCGTCTGACTCTCGGAACCGAGACGCTTGCTACTGTCGCGTTGTGCGGCAAGATCCCGACGGCAATTTCGCCATCGCGGCGCTTTGACAAGACCGACCTTCGCCTGGCATTCGCGTTGGCCCCACAGGGCTCGCTGCTTCTGGATCACGCTCGTCTGCACCGGTCGCTCTACGCCGCCTTGCGCCGCGCCGTCGGCACGCTCGCGTCGGCCATGAATGCTCGCGATGCGTACACGAGCGGCCACTCTGAGCGAGTTGCGTTCTATACGAGATTCCTCGTGGATGCCATGGGGATGCCCGGCTGGGCCGTTGAGGCCGCCGAACTCGGCGCGCTGCTGCACGACATCGGCAAGATCGCCATGGACGAAGACGTGCTTCGCGGCGCCAACCGGCTGACCGATGCGGAGTGGCACGCGGTGCAGCAGCACCCCGTTACGGGCCAGGGCATCTTCGAGGAGATGAAGGAGCTGTCGGCGTTGCTACCGGCCTTGCGCCACCACCACGAGCGATATGACGGTGGCGGATATCCGGACGGACTGAAGGGCGAGGAGATTCCACTGCTTGCCCGGATCGTCGGTGTTGCCGACTCCTTCGATGCGATGACGTTCAAGCGTCCATATAAGCCCGCTCCGTTGACATTCGACGAAGCCCGCCAGGAGCTGTTGGACAACGCCGGAACCCAGTTCGATCCCGCCCTCGTCCGCACGTTTGTCGACCACGCAACGCCGGACTTGCTCGACCGCGCCAAAGCCGCCGCGAGGCTCACCACCTCTGATCCTGTCGCCCGCAGTCGGACCGAAGATATCCCCACTGCGGTTGGCGTCCCGGAATCCTCCGACCAGCCAGCATAGTTGCGACTGCCGCCGCGCGGATGCTACGCCGCTAAGGCGAACGTGATTCAGCGCGCCAATGACGTCGCTGAGGACCACATACCAGACCTCGAAGCTCGGCCGGGGCGAGTTGGAGAGCCCGCGGTATGTGTTATGCCGTTGTCTCCCGATGGGCACTGTCGCGCGGGTAAGACACATTGGATGCTCATGCTACGGGACGGCGAGGGCGTTCACGGTGGGGCCGGTGAGCCAGAGCGATGGGCCGGCGGCGGTGGGATCGGCGAATCGGATGGTCCACTCGGTGGTGGCGGACGAAACCACGATTGTAATGTCGGACGCGGTGACGGCGACCGCTGGAGCGTCGGCGGCTTGCACGGTGAGAACGGTGATGAGATCGACGACGCCAGCGGGGGCGTCGGATGAGAGCTCGACCAGTGGCGCGGGGAGGTTGCTCGAGCCTGGCCCTCGGCCGTGGTTGTAGGTTATCAGCGCCTCGGACGTCTCCAACGTCGCATCGGTCGGCACAATGCTATGGATGGTGACCGTGGGGCCTCCCGGCTCGCCGGCCGTGATGGACGACTCTCCTCGACGGATCTCAGCCTTCTCCCGAACGTGGAACAGACGGTCGAAGTGATGCGGCGCGTCGCTCGCGAGGATGTCGCGGATGACCCAGATATCGGGCTTCAGGAATAGGATCCAACGCCGGTGAGTGATTTCGGGAGTCATGAACGACGCTTCGGCATCGACGAAGTCGTAGGAGTCGGCTGTCTGCCACGCGTGGAGCGTCGGGCGCTCAGGCCCGAGCTTCATGTCGGTATTGTCGACGAGGACGATGTTGTGCGCCCGCGCCTGGCGATAGTAGGCATCACACTCGGGCATGTTGTACCCGGAGACGCCCGAGTCCCAGAGCAGCGTCGCCCCGCGAGCGTGGAGGCTGAAGCCGAGCGTGTCCTGGTGCGTGTGAGACCAGATCGGGCCGAGGTCGAAGAGCATGTAGCTGTCGGCGGGCTGATGGCCGGTGCGCATTACCGCGACACCGGAGTCGCGCAGGAGCACGGACCCGACAGTGGGCTCAGTCGGCTCGAGTTCCGCGTAATCCTCGACGGCATCCGGCCCGAACCATGAGAGCAGGCTGCGCGGCAACGTCTCGGACGCGTGCCACTTGAGCTCAGGATCCTCGAAGTAGAGCGCCGCCTCGGCCATGAAAGTGGCAAGAGCGGAATCGCTGGCATCGCCCAGCATCGGCGAGTGCCCGTTGGGCTTGGATGTCTTCAGGAGCCAGTCGAACATGGCCCGGAAGCGGGTGCGCACGAGTTCGGGCATGGGGACATCGTTGAGCTTGGCCAGCACCGCGAGTTCGCAGCACGAATGCGCGACCCAGCCGTGATAGCCGGGCGTGACTTCCTCCCACGCGCCGTCGGGGAGGACGCGGCGGGCCATCTCCGATTCGAGGATCTCAAAGCCTCGCTCGCGCCAGAGACCCGAATCCGTGAACTCGGGGAGGAGCATGGCCAGTTCGACGAGGCCGGTGCTCTCGACGATGATCATGTTCGGCAGCCCGCCATTGATGCCGGGATCGGCGAGGAAGCGGGCGTGCTCGGCGAGCGATTTGAGGATGGTGTAGTTGGCATCGGGCGTCATGGTCGGGGAGTGGAGGACTCCGAGGTAGAGCTGCAGCCAGACGTGCTCGCGGACGCCGGCCTGAAGCGGCAGCCAGGCCATTCCCGCCCGGCCCATGGCGGGGATCGTGGCGGATTCCGCGAACTCGCACATCTGCCCGATGACCTCTTCGGCGTAGCGCTCATCGCCCGAATACCAGTAGGCATCAAAGCACCGTCCGCAGGAAGCCAAAGCGCGTCAGAACCGCATACCACTGGGAGCCCTCGGCAGTGTAGTCGATGGGTCGAGACAGGGCTTTGGTGAGGCCCTCCCAGGAATACTCGTGGGTGAGGTATCTGTCGGCGGCGCGGATGACGGAGTCTGGGTACGTCGGCGAGACCTCGCGCATCGCGTCAGCGAGGGCGGTTGTGTCGGCCGGATCGAAGAAATAGCTCGGGCCGGAGCGCTCGCGCATGTACTCAAGCAGCGCGGCCTTGGCGGCGGGGACGTCGGGCAGGCAACCGCGGACGGACGCGAGGCCCGGATGGGCATCGTAATCGAGAGCCGCGAAGAACTGGGCCTCATCGTCGATCCAAGGCCCCGCCGACAGCCTGAGCTTCTGGGTCAGGACATCGGGCGCGAGGTTGATGAACTCGACGTCATCCACGAGGACCGTCATCACCTCTCCCGGCTTGCCCGTGACCGAGAAGTTGACGGCCTGGATGTGCGTGAGCGCGTCGCCTTCGAGACGGCGTCCGTCTTCCTGGCCCCGAAACTCGGACCAGTGGAGTTGGTGGGTCTGCCACTCGGCGAAGTCGAGGCTGGGGAAAGCGGAGCAGACGTAGGTGTCGGCGGGCGTGGTCGCGATGTCAGTGATGAGGTGAACGAGCAGACGCGTTCCGCGCTTGCCGCCCTTGATGCGGAAGCTCAGCGCGTCGGAATCGGTGACGTTGAGCGGCGTGTCGGTGTAGGTCTTCCGGAACCAGGCGTAGGCGGCTTGGGTGAAGTCGAGATCGGCGCGCAGCACGCGCTCGCCGGGATCGCCCTCGATGGCGAGCGTGGCAGTGGGCTTCGCTTCCCAGCCAGGCTCGACGCGCTCGAAGTCATCGACGAGTTCGGCGGCGCCGAGGGTGGATGCAATGAGGAGCGTGGTGATGATTGCCATGGCTAGAGTTCCGGGACGGCAATCGACGGGCTGGAAGCCCGTCGCTACGCGGGCCACGGGGGATGCCGGAGAGTTACCGGGTTGCTATTGGCTCTCAATGCGGTATAGGTGTGTCTTCGTGCGGAGCAGCAGCGACTTGCCCGCCACGGCGGGCGATGCCCAAAGCTCCCCGTCGAGCTGGTTGACCGCAAGCTCGCGGAACGCGCGCCCGGCCTCGATGATGGTGGTCATGCCCTTCTTGTTCGAGAGGTAGATTCGGCCCTCCGCGTGCAGCGGCGAAGCGCCGTACATGCCACCGAGGCGCTGGGCCCACACGTTAGTGCCGGTCTTCGCCTCGAGGCAGGTCACCATGCCACTGTCGTTGACCATGAAGAGCAGGTCACCGGCCAGCACGGGTGACGATTCGACGGGCACGTGCTCACCGACCTCCCAGGCGACGTGGGAGGCGGTCACATCGCCGACGCCCCCATGCCGCACGGCCAAGAGCCGCACGGAGTTTGGGCTGCCGCCGGTGTTGATGTAGAAGAGCCCATGGCCGCTGACGACTCGAGAGACGGTATTGTCGTCGCCATAGACAACCCGCCACAGCTCCTCCCCGGTCCTCGGGTCATTTCCCGTCCCGATCTGCGCGCTGTTGCCGACCAATTGCGGCTGGCCATCCACCTCGACAATCAGAGGCGTGTGGAAGGCCTTCCGCCAGTAAAACGGCTCGAGATCGCGGTAGAGTTCTTCGGGACGGTCGTGGCGCCAGACGGTGTCGCCCGTGTTCTTGTCCAACGCGGCGATGAACTGGACGTCTATGCCCTCGAGATGCACGATGAGCAGATCCTCGAACAGGATGGGCGATGAGACGGGGCCCTGCATGTGGTCGCAGTTCAGGTCGGTCCGCCGCCACAGAGCTTCGCCGGTTCCCGAGTCGATGCAGGCCGTGCCGTAGGTGCCGAAGTGCACGTACACTCGGCCCTCTTCGATGACGGCCGAAGGGGTCGCGTAGGAATTGGCCGCGTGAACTCGTTGGGGCTTGTCCGGCTGGAGGACCTCGATGTCGTGGACGACGGCGCCCGTGGCCAAATCGAAGCAGACAGCGTAGAGCGACCGGCCGTCGGTGGTGGCCGTGGTCAGCCAGATCTGATCGGCCCACACGACGGGGGTGGAATGGCCGAAATCATGGATGGGGGTCTTCCAGACGATGTTCTCAGTCTCCGACCAGGTGAGAGGCAGGCCGGTCGCGTCGCTCCGTCCGTCGCCGGTCGGGCCACGCCAGTCCGGCCAGTCGGCGTGGGCCGGAGTTAGACATACGGAAAGAACGGCTACAAGCCCCGTGATACGGGCGCGCATGGACTGCCTCCGTGTCTGACACTTTCTTCGGCTCGTTGGTCCCGCGGGTCGCACTACAGGCCGTAGATGCGAACGGGGTTGCCGTGGAACCACATCTCGGCGATTCGGACGGCCTCGGCGAGGTCCATCTGGCCGCGGTCGATGCGTTTGGCGAGGGCGCGGGCGACAGACTCCTTGGCCATGACTAGGTGGCCGTAGATCTTCTCGACGGCCGTGCGGTAATCCGCGCCGAAGGCGATGATGTTGTTGAGTGGCACCATGTCGATGCACTCGTCGAGCATCCGCACGGTGACCTCGGGCGAGACGACGCTGTTCCAGCAGAGATTGAGCGACACGTTGGGGTACATCTTGCCCACGAAGGTCGCCTCGCGGACGAAGGGCATCCCGAGGTGGAACAGGTCGAAGTTGACGCCGGGATTCGCGGCGGCCATTGGGATCAGGTGGCATGGATGGGACTCGCGGAAATCGCCCCACACGCCGGAATGGACGGCGACGGTGAGATCGTGGCGCTTGGCAACCTCGAAAGCGCGATCGCAGACGGCGCTCTGGAAGGCCATCACGTGCTCGCGCGTCAGCTCGCCCGCGCGGGACGGATCGGCCATGAGGGCGAAGGCCTCGGCGGCCCGCTCGCGGCTGCGAGGGTTGTATTCGAAGACCATCATCTTCAGCCCGAAGGCGCCGACGCCGATCATCCGCTCCCCCTCGGCATCGACCTGATCGAGGTAGGCGTCAAGGGTTGCCGCTCCCGCGTGTTGGACCGTTGCGGGCATCGTGTACTGGCTGAACCGCCAGAGCGGCTTGAGGAGATCCATGTCGAATTGCTCGTGATGCTCCGAGTTGTCGACGAGAGCCGACCGGATGTGGCATTGATCGCGGAGGATCCGCTCGTATACGCCGGGCGTGTTCTCAGACTGGAGTTGCTCGGAGACTTCGACGCAGTTGGCCGCGGTGAGGTCCTCATGGCCGAGGACCTCGTTGAGCCAGATCCGAGCCGGCCGGGCGTACGAGCCGTGCTTGATCATCGGGTAGAAGGGCGCGAACTGCTCCCACTTCTCATCGGGCCCCATCTCCTCGTCGTCCAGCAGACGGGCGTACGTGTCCGGCGCCATCCCGGCCGAGATAAGATCGGCCCGGCAGTAGTGGGCGAAGAGGATGAAGAAGTCGACCTTCATCGCCACGCGGACGGACTCGGGCACAAGGTGCTCGTGGGCGTCGATGACGTCGATCTCGGCGATGGCTTCGAAGACACCGGCTTCAGTTGTGCTCAGGTTCATGGCGCGGCCGCCTTTTCGTGGTCGCGGACAAGGTCGCCGAAATCGGCGAGCAGGCCGTACTTGCTCTGCCAGGTGGTATACATGATCCCGCGAGCGCGCGGGGTCTTGTCGAGTTCGGCCAGCCAGTCCTTCGGATTGTCGAGCGTGTCGCCGTCGTAGTAGGCGCCGGCGAGCGTCTCGTAGCCAAGCTCGGAGAAGAACTTGAGGCTCTCGACGCGTTTCTCATGGTACCACACGGCGATGGTGAGATCCTCCGGCACGTGCTCCCAGGAGCCGGTGTAATCGCCCTCGACGAGGTAGTAGTCGCCATGAGCGTTGTGGTTGGGATCAAGCATGTCCGACCAGATGTAGATCTCGGCGTCGGGGTTGACGTCGCGGATGATCTCGCACTGCTTCGTGATACAGTCGCCGAGGATCTCGGCCATCGTCATGTTGCGGTCCTTGCAGGCGGCGCAGCTGCCGCCGGCGCGGATTTCATCCATGCTGAGGAAGTACTTCTGCGGCTTGATCCGCTCGTGCAGCAGGCGGACCTGGTTTCGCCAGTTCTCGTAGACGGCGGGTTCAGACATGCAGGCGCCGATCTGACCGGTGCCGAGAGTGCCTGCGTGGTAGAAGCTGACGCGGAGGCGGTCGCCGTCGCTGATGCGGCTGCCGGGCGAGAGCTTGAGCGGCGGGTCGTCGTGGTTGCCGCGATAGTCGCGCAGCTTGGGGTCCTCGATCGTGGCGAAGTCAACGCCCTCTTCGTAGGTGGTCTCACCATCCTCGCTCGCGACGGTGATGGGCGTTCCCGGACGGCGCAACACGCAGCGAAGGCCGACCTCTTCGATCTCGAGGTCGTCGATCCAGAATCTGCCCTCGCGCCCGCCCCACAGACCGACGTACATCAATAGCTCATCGTGATCCCCGCTGTTGAATGTGAAAGCCACACGCGTCCAGTCCTGCGTGGGCTTGATGGATGGGCGGAAGCTGGTGAGGTTGCGCTCCTCGGTGTAGACCTGCAGCCTGAAGGCGGAAGCGGGCTGGAGGTTCTCGGTCTTGACCCAGGCGCTGAGGAGGTAGTGGCGATGAGGGCTGAGCTTGACGCGAGACATCAGCCTGGCATGTCCGTGCGGCGGTCCGTAGTTCTCAAACCGGATCGCGGCGTCGCCGTCGTGGACGGTCTCCTGATCGACGAACGAGACCTCGCCGGGCTGGTCGTGGAAATCCAGGGCGTCGAACCTGTCGCCCGTGAAGCGCTCGAAGTCGCCGTTGTCGATCTCCACCTCGGGATCTGGAATGACCTGGGCTTCGTCGCCGGTCACCCCAAAGAGAGCGTCTTCGACCCGCAGCCCCGCGGCGAGGTTGGGATCGTGGCCGAGGATCGAGCCGCCGTATCCGACCGAGAAACCGAGAGGGATGAGTTCGATGCCGGCGTCGTCGCAGATGGCCTGGACGCGGTCGAGACGCGCGAGACGCTCATCATCCCAGCGGCTGAGACCATCGAGATTGCCCGAGAGCAGCATGCCGTTGAGGCCGTGCTCCGACGCGGTGGCGACGATCCGGTCGATCTCGGCGACCTGCTCGTCGCTAGTGAGACCCTTGCTGACGAAGACCCAGCGGTCGGGGTAGTCCTGCGCGGTGCAACCGGTGGCGAGTAAGGTCACGAGTAACGGGCCGGCGAGTCGCCATACCATGGTCGGCCTCCTGAGGTGGTCGGGAGGCACTTCGTGGTGGGTGGTGAGATTCCTCGGTGGTCGACGGCGCAACGGGGCAGGCGCCCCGTTGCCACGCGGAGGGTGGGTGCCGGGACGAAGGAGGGTGGAGGCTTGGTGCGTGGGAGTGTTGAAGGAGATGTTCGCGTGACGACTGGTTCAATGGAGGTTGATCGATGGCAGCAGTTGCTGCGGCGTTAGTTGCGTGTCTGACGTGTCCCGCGGGGGCCGCTCCGGCGGATCTTGATGCGCTGTTCGAGGGCGTGGATGAGTTCTCGGCGCCGGGCGTGCTGGCCGCGCCGGTCGCGGCGTTTGGGCCGGATGCGTTCGTGGTGGCCACGGCGTCACTTGGTAAGGAGCGCGTGTCGGTGATCGCGGCGGCTCGGTGCGGAGAGGGTCGCGTGCTGACGATGGGCCATGAGGGCATGCTGGTTACCTACATCGACCAACCAAACACGGCCCAGTTCATGCTCAACGCCGCGCGCTGGGCCAGCCAGAAGGAGCAACCAAGGGTCGGCGTGGTGAGCTACGACAAGCTGGCCGACCACCTCACGGCGAGCGGCCTCGACGTGGCGGTGATAAACGATGCGGACCTAGACGGCGACCTCGGTGGGCACGACGTGATCGTTGCGTCGGCATATGCCCTTGGCACGCCGCCGAACGCGGCCCGGGTGGAGAATCTTCGCGCGTTCATTGAGAAGGGCGGCGGCCTGCTGACGGGGGCTTGCGCGTGGGGTTGGGAGCAGCTCAATCCCGGCGGAGACTTGCCGACCGAGTTCGGCGGAACGGCGCTACTCGCGCCGATGGGGCTGGCCTGGGAAGGCGCGACGGTGGGCCTCACGACGGGCACGGGATTTGCGGATGACCGAGAGAGCTTGCGGCTGACGCACGCGGGCGATGCCCTCAAGGCGTTGGCGGGGCACGAGGCGGGCGATGCGGAGCTCACTGACGAGGATCTCGCCCAAGTTGGGGTCGTGCTGCTGAGCGCCCTGCGGGCGGTGCCGGATGACGATGAGTTGCTGATGCCCGAATTCAACCGGCTGGTTGAGGCCGGCGGGACCGATGTCTACCCGACGCCCGATGCCCCCGTGACACGGGCCGATCCCCTCGCGCGCATCGTGACGACGCGGACGCTGGAGCAATTGCTGGCCACCCCCGTCGACGAGGTCAGCAAGCACCCGGCCGGCGATGCGTTCCCCGGCGCTGTGCCCGATGATGCGGAGAGGATCGCAACGACGATTGCCATCGATGCAGGTTTGCCGGGGTGGATCGACGGTGCGGACGGGCTCACGCTGCCGGGGATCTACAGCCGGGGCGCCGCGGCGTGGCACAGCACGGGGCTCTACGCTCCGGCGGGCGAGAGGATCACCATTACGGTTCCCGCGGGAATGGCCGATGCGAAGCTGGCGGTGCGGATAGGGTGCCACGCGGACCACATCTGGGGACGCCCGGACTGGAAGCGCTTCCCGGTGGTGTCGCGGCGGTTTGAGGTCAGCGAACCGACGACCATCGCCGCGAACGCGTTCGGAGGGCTGATCTACATCGAGACTCCCGGCGGCGGCCTGACCCCGTTCGATGTGGAGATCGCGGGCGGCACGCCGTCGCCTCGGTTCATCCTCGGCGAGACGCCGGTCGCGGATTGGCGCGACAGAATCCGCCACCTGCCGGCGCCATGGGGCGAGATCGCGGGCAAAAGCCTCGTCATCTCGCTGCCGAGCGAGACGCTCCGGACGCTGGATGACCCGGAATCGCTGATGGCGTTCTGGGATCTCGTGATGGACGCCGATTCGGATCTCATCGGCGCGCCGCGCGAGCGGGTCCGGCCGGAGCGATTCGTCTGTGACGTGCAGATCAGCGTGGGCTACATGCACGCGGGGTATCCGCTCATGACGTACCTGGACATGCCCGAGGTGATCACCAACAAGGAGCGCGTCATCACGAAGGACCATGGCGGCGTGTGGGGGTTGTTCCATGAGGTGGGGCACAACCACCAGCTTGGGCACTGGACCTTCGGCGGGACGGGCGAGGTGACGGTGAACCTCTTCACGCTGTACGCGATGGAGCGGGCATGTCACATCCCGGTGGCCGAGAACTTCGATCTGTATGGCGAGAAGACGCAGCAGAAGATCGCTGATCACATCGCCGCCGGCGCGCCGTTTGACAGGTGGAAGGGCGACGCGTTTCTGGCGTTGACGATGTACGTGCAACTGCAGCAGGCGTTTGGGTGGGGGGCGTTCGAGCGGGTATTCGCCGGCTACCGCGACGCGCCGGCGGACGAGCTGCCGAAGACCGATGACGAGAAGCGCGACCAGTGGCTCGTGCGGTTCAGCCAGGAGGTCGGACGCGACCTCGGGCCGTTCTTTGAAACGTGGGGAGTGCCGACGTCTGACGAGGCGCGGGCGAAGGTGACGGACCTGCCGGAGTGGATTCCGGAGGGGTTGGGTGGGTAGGGGGTCGGCATGCACCGGCGAGGGCGCCGGTGCTACGTGGACAGGACGACTGCACTGATCGTATGAACGGAGGAGGTGTTGCCGGGTGGGACACGCCATCACGATTGACGGAGAGACGGCTCCGGTTGGGACGGCGGCGGAGCTGGTTGTTGTGCTGAACGTGCTGCAAGGGCAGCATGATCGGACGGTGCTGGAGCAGTTGGCGCCCAATCTGGCGGAGATCATCGATGGGCCCCAGGGGCTGCACTCGGCGCTGTCGATCCTGACCCCTGAGGACCAGGCGTATCTGATCGAGACGCTGGGAAGCCGGCTCGTCGACTGCATCCAGAACTCCCGAGCGCTGCGGGATATCCTCGCGACGCTGGCCGAGGGCGCGGTCGAGGAGAGCCTGCTGAGGACGCTGGGGCAGGAGGGGTTGCAGCATCTGCTGGCCACGCCCGAGACGCTCGCGCAGGTGCTGGAATGGGTCTACGGGAGCCGGGACCGGCTGGCGCTGGAGCTGCTCGGACCGGAGTTCCCGAGAGGGCTGTTCCGGACGGGGCGAGAGCTGAGCCTCGTCCTCAAGGCGCTGAACGCGGAGTCGCAGGACTTTGTGCTCGATGAGATCGGGTGGGAGAGCGTCCCCCCGCTGGTGCAAGACGACATGGACCTGGCATACCTGCTGCGGGCGTTGCCGACGGCGCTGAGCAAAGAGCTGCTGGGGCACTTCACTAGGGAGCAACTCATGACGATCCTGCGCGGCGGACGCGACTACGCGGGAATCAGGCGGTACCTCGAGGCCGGTGAGTTGGCGCATCTCGACGCCCTGATGGGGGTGAACATCGATGCCGAATGAATCAATCCCAACTCTAGTTCGTGACGCCGAGCAGGCGGGATCGTTGACCCCGCTTCGAGGCAGCAAGCACAGCATCCTCGACGCTCATCTGCATGTTGTGAACTTCGGGCAGGAGACGCCCGGCGGCGAAGCGCTGATCGAGGCGATGGATCGGGCGAATGTGTGCGGTGCGGTTATCTTCGGCCTGCCGGTGGCGAAGCTCTGGGCGGAGTTTGACCGGGAACCGCCGGACTACTACCTGGCGAATGACGCGCGGTGCTATTACTACGGGTACACCGACGTGATCGTAGCGGAGTTGGTGAGATCGCTGCCGGAGGAGCAGCGCGCGCGGCTGTATCCGCTGATCTGCGGGTTCAACCCCACTGACAAGATGGCGCTGCGGGATGTGAAGCGGCAGTATGATCAGTACCCGGACGTGTGGTGTGGGATCGGCGAGGTGCTGCTGCGACATGACGATCTGACGGCGCTGACGTATGGCGACGCGGCGCGGGCGAACCATCAGGCGATGTGGCCGATCTACGAGTTCGCGACGGAGCGGGAACTGCCGGTGCTGCTGCACCAGAACGTGACATCGGTGAGCAAGAGCGACCATCCGGTATACCTCTATGAGCTGGAGGAGGCTTTGCGGGACTTCCCCCGGACGCAGTTCATCCTGGCGCACTGCGGGATGAGCCGGCGGGTGAACGTGCCGTTCTATTACCAGATGGTGGCGCGGCTCTTGGAGCAGTACCCGCGGGTGGTCGTCGACTATTCGTGGATCATCTTCGATGAGATCATCTGCCCGAACGGCGTGCCGAGCCCGGAGTGGCTGGAGATGACGGAGCAGTACAGCGACAGAATCTGCCTGGGTTCAGACCTGGTGACGAAGTTCGAGCGGATGGGGCCCGAGATGCATCGATACGACGTGTTCCTCGATGAGCTGAGCGAGGAGGCGCGGGCGAACGTGTGCCGGTTGACGGCGCAGAGGGTATATGGGCGGAAGGGGTAGAATGCGCGGGCCGGATACGTCGATCACTGCGTGATCTCGTATTCGGCCCCTCCGACGGCAGGCGCGAGTCGGTCATCTGCCGGCGCTAAGGCTTGAGCTTCTTGACGGTGCTGACGGTCTTTTTCACATCCTCGATCTCCTCGTCGAGTCCGTCGGTGATGTCTTTGACCTCACGGTAGCCCTGTCCCAGGCTTCGCATGATGTCGGGGATTTTTTTGGCGCCGAATAGCACGACGATGAGCAGCGCGACGAGTATGATCTCTGTGAGCCCAAAGGACATGACTCCCCTCCTATCGGCACCGCGCGTGGGTGCCGCGGACGTCATTGGTTGTCTCATTCGCGGCGGACCACATCACAGTCCTGCATGCGCCTCGTTGAAGTCGGCGATTTGCTGCATCAGTTCTGGGTGGGCGTCGCCGGACGGGATGTTGAAATCCTTGTCCTGCCACGGGAAGTGCCAGACCCAGATGGCGCTCAGCGCGACGCCCTCCTCGTCGGCAAGATCGAGCGCGGCGCGGGTCCATTTGGCTTCCGGGTCCTCGGTGAAGTGCGGCTGGGCTTGGCCGAGTTCGCCGATGAAGACGGGCGTCCGAGCGGCGTGCATGCCCTTGATCCGGGCGCGGAGGAAGTCGAGGTTGCTGAGGTTCTCGACCTTGCGCGCGCCATCGAAGTTGCCGTACATGTGGACGCTCATGACGTCGAGCGGCGCGGGCTGAGAGTCCAGCAGGTTGGAGATGTGCTCGCGGAGCGTATCGTTGCGGTACTTGAAGTCAGGGAACGTCAGCCGGCGACTCATGCTCTCCTCGCGTGGCCCCGAATCGCCGCTGGTGACGAGGTGATTGGGGTCGATCTCCTTGATGAAGGCCGTAGCCTCTCTGTATAGCTGAATCAGCATGTCGAAGGTGAAGCTGTCCTCGCGAACATGCTCCTCGGCAAGCCCTTCCGTGCCGGTCGGATAGCATCCGGCGGGGAGGGCCTTGCGCCCCTGCATGTCGACATCCGCGATGAGGAACGCCTCGTTCTCAAGCTCCCACATGAGGACCGTCGGATCGTCCTTGTAGCGGGTGACGAATTCCCTCACGTACTTGTAGGTTGCCGCGTGGGTCTTGGAGTCGGGATCGAGGACGGCGGGCTTCAGCTCCCGGCAGTCACTGCTCCACTTGAGGACCCCAAGGGACGGAATAAGCTTGATGTTGCGCTCGCGGCAAAGGGCGAAGACCTCGTCCATCCGGCGCCAGTATTCGTCGGGATCGGCGAGGTAGAGTTCGGCGGTGTCTTTCGGGTAGCCGGGCGAGGCGAAGAAACGAATGAAGGCGACCTTGCGCGCCGCCGCGTCGTCGAGCGCGTCGATGATGGACTGCTTCATGGCCTCGCGGGTGCCGTAGATCTGCTGCCAGTGGAACCAGGTGCCGAGATAGCTCTGGGAGAGGTGAGGCATGTTGACGCCGATGGCGCGGTAGGGCTCGCCATCAAGCGTTAGTTGGGAGCCGTCGCGTTGAATGAAGCCGTCGGCGGATGCCACGGCGCAGACGAGAAGGGCGAGGATGGCGGCGGTGGGGTTCATGGTGAGTTTCTCCTTGGCGAACGGCGCGGGCCGGATGGGGACCCCATACATCCCCCATTCGGCCCCTCCGACGACGATGCGGAACTGAGGTTTCGCCCGCGCAGGATAGGGACCTTCGACGGCGGGAAGGAAGATGGGGCGGGCCTGGAGCAACGCCACGTGCAGACCGCGAGAGACCGAACGTGAGGGGCGCCAGACATGAGAGTTGGGATTGCGAGCACGACGATTACGCCGGATCGGCCGATCTGGATGACTGGTTTCGCGTCGCGAACGGCGCCCTCGGAGGGCGAGTACAACGATCTCGAGGCGTCGGCGGTGGTGTTTGACGATCGTACGACAAGGGTGGGGATTCTGGCGCTGGATCTCGTCGGGATCGACGAGTTTCTGCTGGAGCCGATTCGGGCGAGGGCGGCGGAGCTTGGCATCGCGGCGGATCACTTGCTGATCAACTGCAGCCACACGCACTGCGCGCCGGCGTGTCGGGTGGTGCGGGGATCGTGTCGGAAGTTCGATGATGAGTATCTGGCAGGCCTGATCGAGACATCGGGGCGGTTGCTGGAGGAGGCGATCTCGGATCTGCGAGAGGCCCGGTTGGATCATACCGTCGGCGAGTGCACGATGGGGGTGAATCGGCGGCGGCTGAATGAGGAGGGCATGGCCGCGGGGATGCTGCCGGCGCCGGATCGACCGAATGACACGGATGTCCCGGTCATGCGAGTGATGACGCCGGAGGAGGAGATTCGGGCGGTGCTGTTCAGCTACGCCTGCCACCCGACGACGATGGGCGGCCAACTCATCGGGACGGACTACCCCGGACCGGCGCGGGGCGCGATCCGCGAGGCGATTCCCGAGTGCGCGGCGATCTTTCTGCAAGGCTGCGGGGGGGACGTCAAGCCGCGCAACGTGACGGGCGACGGGCGGTTCGCCTCGGGACCCGTGGAGATGGTGCGCGAGATCGGACATGAACTCGGCCGGGCCGCGCTGACGGCGATGTGCGGCGAGATGGATGACGTCGGCGAGGGCTTGGGCGGGCTCAGCGACATTGCCGAACTACCGGCGCGACCGCCGATGACAGAGGACGAGTTCACTGCGCTCGAGCAAGGAAACGCGTGGGAGCAGAAGTGGGTGGAGGTCGCGCGGAAGACGATCGCTGAGAAGGGTGGCCTCGCGGAGACGCTGCCGGTGGAGGTGCAAGTGCTGACGATCGGCGATCTGGCGATCGTCGGGATGGGCGGCGAGATCTGTTCGGGGATCGGGGAGGATGTGAAGACCGTGCTGGCGGATCGCAACGTGTGGACGCTGGGGTACTCGAATCTCTTGCGGTCTTACGTGGCATCGCGCGGCGCGCACGCGGAGGGCGGGTATGAGGTGAGGGACAGTTTCGTCTACTCGTGGACGCCCGAGCCGAGGCCGCTGGGCCTGGCGCCGGAGTCGGTGGATGTGCTGGTTGGGGCGGCTGTGAGGCTCGTGAACGACAGCCAACGGAGACGGGTATGAGACATTTCCTGCTAGCGATCGTGCTGCTGCTGTTGGCTGCACTGAGTGCGGCCGATGTCGCGATCATCGATGATGGGCCGAAGGCGTATCTCGATGTGGCGGATCAGGACGTGGTGAAGTTGGGGATTTCGCCGGCGGTCGAGGATCTGACGCGATTCATCGCGGAGATGACCGGTGAATCGCTGCCACGCAGCGACGGAGATGTGGCGCTGTTTGATCCCACGCTCGATGCGCCGACGGAGTTTGCGTGCGCGGTCGGGGGAATCGAGGATCTGTCTGCATATGGAGCGCCGAACGCGTCAGTGGCAATTGTGCTGACGCCAACGCGGGTGTTTGAGCGGAACCCGTTTGCCGGCCCGGGCGAGAAGGTGGTCTGGACCTGCACGTGGGACCGCGCGGCGCAGCGGCTGAACATGGTGCTGGGCATCGCGAATGAGGCGTACTACGGGCCGGGCCATGGTCCGCGTGAGATGGCAGTACTGGAGGCGACGGCCCCGGACTTCGCGGCGGGCGAGCAGGTCGCGCTCTCCATTGAGATGCGGGGCGGAGCTTCGGCGGGGGTGAGGGCTGGGTACCAACTGGGCGGCGGCGAATGGGTCACCACAGATTGGGTTGACCCCACGACGGCGGGTACGGATGACAGCGTGCCGGGCGAATCCGACAAGAACGGGCCGCAGGCCTGGGGTGAAGACTGGACCGAGCGTTGGGCGGGGAAGACGGCGCTGTTCGTGACGGGCTACGCGCCGAAGGGCCGGGAGGGGCGAGTCAGCATCGATGGCGTGACTGTGAGACGCGGCGGCGCGGTACTGATGGAGAGCGACTTCGGCGACGGGTTGAGCGGGTTCTCCATTTGCCCCGCGCAGGGGACGGCGACCGTGGAGGACGGACTCGCCGTGCTCGCGCCGGATAGCGACGGCTGGAGCACGGTCGGGCTACGGGCGCTACTGCCGCCGAAGTATCAACTGAGCGAGCTGACGCCGATTACGGTTGAGCTTGCCGAGTATCCGCCCGGCGCGGATCCGTATGACGCGGAGTTGGCGCAAGGGTTTGAGGTCGAGGCGAGCGGGGAGAGAATCGCGCTGCGGGCCCACACGTCGGTCGGGCTTGGGAATGCGATCTACTACCTGCTGGACGCCTGGGGATGTCGGTTCGTGATGCCGGGCGCGATCGGCGAGTGCATTCCAACGCAGGATCGGCTGGCCGTGCCGGAGGGAGTGACGCGTTTCTCCCCGCGCTCGGACCTGGCAGTGGAGTGCGTGGGCAAGGGCGGCGATCTGGGCGCGTGGTACCGGCGGAACATGGGCGACTGGCACCACTGGCTGACGGGGCAGCATTACTGGTTGCACGCGATATCGCCGGAGAAGGAGTTCGAGGACCACCCCGAATGGTTCGCCCTGACCGGCGGCGAGAGACGGCCGACGCAGCTCTGCACGAGTAACCCCGAGGTCATCGCGCGGATGATCGAGGTGGCGAAGCGGCACCTCGGCGAATCGCCGCAGCGGATGTCCTTCCCGATGGATCCGGCGGACAGCCTGGATTACTGCCAGTGCGAGGATTGCCAGGCCCTCGACGCGCCGGGCGAGTTCACGAGGGGCTCGCCATCGGTCACGGACCGCGTGCTGGCATTCGCGAATGAAGTGGCGGAGGGCATCCGAGAAGACTTCCCCGATCAGCACGTGGCGCTGTACTCGTACTGGAGCCACTCGGATCTGCCTCTGCGCGTGAAGCCTGCCGAGAATGTTGTCGTCATCGTCTGCCGGAGCAGTCACTGCCTCGTGCACCTGACGCCGACGAAGGCGTGCCCGACGTCGGATTTCCACGGCTTCCTGCGCGAGTGGCGCAAGCTCACGCCGAACATCTACTCGTACGAATACGACCCGATCTCATGGACGGGCGGGCTGCCGTGTCCGACATACCTTGAGGTGGGGCGCTCGCTGAAGGAGCAGCTCGGGGGGATCGGCGTCCACGGGAGCTACTCGGACGGGCAGCAATACGCGGGGTACGTCGGGACATACGTCAATCGGTACATCGCGCGGCGGATGAAGGTCGACCCGACGCAGAGGCCCACCGAGGTGCTGGCTGATATGTGCCAGGCGTTCTTTGGGCCGGCGGGTGAGGCGATGAACGGCTACTACCGGCACCTGGCGCGGATCACCGAGGGCCCACACCCGCGGCGCCAGCGAATCGGCGGTGGGACGACCTTCTACCACGAGTTGTTCACGCCCGAGATCGTCGGCGCGGCGCGGGCGGATCTGGACAGGGGCATCGGTTTGGTGGGGGATGAGGAGCCGTTCGCGACGCGCATCGCGATGGTGGCGGAGAGTCAGGCGCACCTCGAGGGGTATGTTGAGGGCGTTTGGAGGGCGCAAGCCGGCGACCGGCAGGCATCGGAAGCAGCGTTCGACGCTATGGTTGAGGCGATCAACCTGATCGAGGCGCGAGGCAAGATCGATGGCCCCGACGCGAGACGCCGGGCGAAGACGATGCGGCTGAAGGCGCTGGCGGAGCACTTCGCGGACGAGATGGGTTTCGTGAGGCAGTGGAAGGTGCTGGGACCGTTTGACAACAGCACGCGCGACGCCACCTTGCGAGTCGACGCGCCCGAGCCGATCACGTCGCTGGACGGCGCGGATTGGTGGGAGTACGAGAGCCCAGGAGGCTTTGTGAATCTCGAGACGGCGCTCGCGGGGAAGTTGGGCGACTGGGTGCTGTCATACGCGTATGCGGGGACGATCTACGAGGCCGAGGAGGCGACTGTCGCGCAGCTTCGGATGGATAGCTTCCACCCGTTCAAGGTCTTCGTGAATGGCGAGGAAGTATACCACCGGCCGGGGCTTGACGCGGATGCGCCCGATAAGCGGAAGGTCGATGTGAAGCTGAAGCAAGGCCCGAATGTGATCGTCCTGAAGCTCGGCCAGACGCAGATCACCACGGACGCGTACCCGTGGGGACTGTACTTTCGCGTGGTGATCGATGACACGCGCGAAGATGTGGCGGAGCTGCCGAGGGAGTGGGCGTTTAAGACGGACCCGGACAACGTGGGGACGGATGAAGCTTGGGAATCTGTCGAGCTGGATGATGGAGATTGGATGAGGATTCCGGTCGGGAAGGCGTGGGAGGAGACGGCGGTTGGCAACTACGATGGCTACGGATGGTATCGCGCGCGGTTCGCGCTGCCGGCCGAGGCGGAGGGCACGGACATCGCGGCGGCCTTCGGCGGCGTGGACGAGCAGGCGTGGGTGTATGTGAATGGCAAGTACATCGGCGAGCGGACGGAGGACTCGACAGGCACGAAACTCGGAGAGTTCTGGGACGCGGGATTTGAGATCCCCGTGCCGGCGGAGCAACTGAAGTTCGGCGAAGAGAATCTGCTCGCCGTCCGCGTGCATGACTGGAAATACGCGGGCGGGATCTTCCGCGGCGTGCGGCTATTGGGGGCAAAGAAATGAGATGCGAGAAGCACGCGCTTGCGTGCATAGCATTCGTCGCGACGTGTGGGGAGGTCTGGGCCATGGATGGATCAGCGCTATCCGCCAAACTGACGCCCGCGCCGCAGCAGATGACGGTCGATGGGGGCACGTTCGAGCTGGAACGTGGCACGCTCGCGGCGCCGGATGGACCGGAGCACGAGGCGTGTCGGACGGTGCTGAGGGCGGCCCTGGACGGCGTCGGATCTGGAGATCCGACCTACGAACGCCTGGCGCATGACGCGGTTGCGGCGGGCAATACGTTTGCCATCGGTGAGGCCGGTGAGCTTCCTGACTTGCCGACGGAGGGCCAGGCGGAGGAGGGCTACGTGCTGCGGGTGACGCCGAGCGGGATCTCGGCGCGAGGCGCGTCGCCGGCTGGGTTGCTCCACGCGGCGCAGACGGTTCGGCAACTGGCGCGGATGGCCGAAGACGGCCAGGTCCCGTGCATGACGATCGTGGACTACCCGGAGTTTCGGGTGCGGGGGATCTATATCGAGGGCGGCCAGGAGCGACACGGGCAGATCGTGGATGCCGACTACATCCGGGAGCAGATCCGGCGGCTGGCCGAGTTCAAGATGAACACGCTGGTGCTGGAGTGCTACAACCTGCTGCCATACGCGTCGTTCCCGGCGAACGCTGACGAGGGGACGCTGAGCGAGGAAGAGTGTCGCGAGATCATCGCGGAGAGCAAGCGCTACCACGTGACGCTAATCCCGTCGCTGCAGACGCTGGCGCAGGCGTACGAGCTGGTGTGGCTGTGCGATGAGGGCGAACCGTATCGCGAGCCGACGGCGCCGGGGCTGATGTGTCCGTCGAACCCGGAGATCTACCCGTTCATCAAGGGGCTGTATCGGGATCTGCTGACATGGTTCGACGAGTCGCCGATCATCGGCGTCGGCTGCAGCGAGATCGACATGCAGTGGAAGGAGCGTTACTGCGAGCGGTGCGGGGAGCGCGTGGATGCGGGGGAGACCGTGCGGGACTTGCTGCTCGGGCACGCGGAGAAGTGCATCGAGGCGGTGGAGGAACTCGCCGAGGAGATGGGGCGAGACGTGCGCCCGCTGATGTGGGGCGATGAGTTCTACATGTACGGTCCGGGCAAGGACTGGGTGGGCATCGAACGGATCAGCCAGCCGACGGTGATGGGGCACTGGAAATACTGGCGCGACTATGTGGGGATCGGCGGGCTCTTGGAGCGGGGGCATGACGTGCTCGGCGTCAGCGCGATGTACAACCACACTTTTTACCTGGCGGATCTCACGCCGGAGAACCCGCCGAAATCGTGGCCCTCGATGGAGCAGACGGGGACGATCAACATCACCGAAATGCTTCAGGAGGGGAAGCAGGCGCAGGACGCCGGGGCTGACTTCTGGGGCGCGGTGACGGCGTCGTTCAGCAAGCACCGACTGCGGGCGTTTGATTCGATGTGGTATGGATTCGCGCTGAACGGGCACGCGTCGTGGAGCCATACCGAGCGTCCCATCGACGACTACCAGGCGGACTTCACGCAGGCGTTCGCGAGGCATTACTACGACGCGCGGACGGATGAGGCGGCGGCCGCGCTGGCGGACGCTTGGGAACGGCTGGACCGATGCAAGTCGCGGCTTGAGCTGGCGAACCAGACGCTGGGCGACGTGGTGGGGGTGTACGATACGCAGGAGGCAGGCTACCAGAATAACACGCTGATGGGGGCGTTTCGGAAGTGCGGGGAGTTGACGAGCGAGGGCGATGCCCTGCGCAGTATCCGCGATGCGGCGGACGAAGTGGTGCGGGAGTCGGGTGAGGTGATGGAGCTCATCAACGCGCAGCGGACACACGTCGGGCGGGTGCCGGAGCTGGCGGATCTGTGGCTCGCGGGCGAGAAGATCTCGGCCCACGCGGAGCGCCAGATTCTGATGATCGACGCGCAGGCGGTGCTGACGGCGGCGGACGGCGCCGAACTGGAAGTTCGGCCTACGCGGGCGACGGCCGACTGCGCCGAGAGCTGGGCGGAGCATCGGGTGCGGATGGAGCGGATTGACCTGCGGACGCGTCACCTCTACTCGCGCGGCGATCCGCTGGGGCTGAGCGCGCTGATGCGTGATGTCGATGCCATTGAGACGCACCTGAGGACGGTCGCCGAGCCGGGAGGCGTGGAGGCTGAGCGGGAGGTGCTGCTGTCGGAGTCGTTTGAGGCGCTCGATGAGGGCAAGTGGATCACCCTTGGCGATCCCGTGTTCGTGGCCGGGCACCTCGAGACACGCGCGCCCGGAGGGTGGGAGAACTACTGCGGGGTCGCGACGCGGCAGGCGTTTGGTCTCGAGCCTGACCGCCCCCTCGTGGTGGAGTTCGAGCTGACGCCGGTTGAGATGGGTCAAGACAGTCAGCTACTGGCCTCCTCCGACGAGACCGGGAAGCTCGTCTACCAGTTTACGCTCTACGGACCGGGCACGCGCCTCGGCATCTACACGCAGAGCGCCGACGGACTCGAGGGCGCCTGGACGAGTACCGAGCCTGGATGGAAGCCGAGGTCCTTCAGTCCCGACGTGGAGGTCGGCGTGAGCTACGTCGTTCGAGCTGAGATCACATCGACGACATGGCGGGTGACTGTTCGCGAGCGCGGCGAGAGCCCCTGGCAACCGCCGCTCTGGGACACCGGGGCCGCTCCGATGAACCGGGTGGACAGCACGCGCCTCCTGTTCGCCGACGTGGAGCCCGAGGACAGCGGTGGCGCTTCGGTTTGGGGACCGATCACCATTTGGAGGGCCCGATGATGCAGTTGATCGCATGCGTGACTGTCGCCGGCGCGGCCTGCGCCGCGACGCAGATGCCTGACATTGCGGATGGATGGAAGTTCAGCAGGGGCGATGATCCGGCGTGGGCGGATCCGAGTTTCGATGACTCGAGCTGGGCGGCTGAATCAGACGCCGACTGGAAGATGGATGATGGAGAAGACTACCTCGGCTTTGGCTGGTATCGGGCGCGTTTCTCGCTTCCGGAGACGCTGAAGACGGACGCGGATTTCGCGCATTACGAGACGCTGAAGCTAGAACTTGGGCGGATCGATGACGTCGACACCACCTACCTGAACGGCGAGGAGATCGGGGGCCTGGGCACGCTGCCGCCGGAGTATGAGGGCGCCTGGCAGGCGTGGCGGAAGCACTGGATCCCAGCCGGCGTCCTGCGCTGGGGCGAGGAGAACGTTGTGGCGGTTCGAGTGTACAACCACAACGGCGGCGGAGGGATGCTGGACGACCGGAGGTTGTTGAGCGTGCCGGGTTGGCGCGATCACACCAAACTGCGGGTGGGCGTGGGCCGCGGCGATGGGATCTTCGTCGAGGAAGACGCGCTGCCGATCTCGGTGACGCTGAGCAATGGGTATTACGAGGAGCTGGCGGGGACGCTGACGTGGAAGATCGAGGACGATGAGTGGAGCGTCCTGGCGGAGGAAGAGCAGCAGACCTCGGTGGCGCAAGGGGCCGAGACCACGCTTGCGCCCGAGCACTCGCCGACGGAGCCGGGCTTCTATCGCGTGAACTGCGAGTTCGCGCTCGACGGCGAAGGTGACCCATTGGAGCTTTCGACTATCCTGGGCTATCGGCCCGAGGAACTCGCCTCGCCGTCGACGCGTGAGGCGGACTTCGATGACTTCTGGCGCGACACGCTTGGCGAACTGGCCACCGTTAAGCCGCGCTTCCGCATGAAGCGGACGCCGGAGCGCGATACGGCGACACACGAGGTCTATGAGGTGAAGATGCGGTCGCTCGGCGACGTGCGCCTGGGCGGATGGTATGAGATGCCGAGGGAGGGGGAGCGCTTCGCGGCGGTGATGCGCGTGCCCGGGTACAGCGGGGCCATGATGCCCTCGGGACGCCCTGAACTCGTAGCCATCCTCTCGTTCAACCCGCGAGCGCATGGCAACAGCCAGAAGGATGTGCCGCACGACCCGCAGGACTACTGGGTCCGAGGGCTGGATGACAAGCAGGGATACTTCTACCAGGGCGCCTACGCCGACTGCGTGCGCGGGGTGGATTTCTTGGCGTCGCGGCCGGAGGTCGATGCAAGTCGCATCGCCGTGACGGGAGGGAGCCAGGGCGGCGGCTTGACCCTCGCCACAGCGGCGCTCGATCCGCGGATCAGCGCGTGCGCGCCTGACATCGCGTTCCTCTGCAACTGGGAGAAGTACTTCAGGGCCACGAAGTGGCCGGAGATCGATGGGTGGATCGCGGCGGAAGGGCATCGCTCGTGGGCGAAGATGCTCCGGACGCTGAGCTACGTCGACGCGATGAACATGGCTGGGAGGATCACGTGTCCGGCCTTTTTCAGTATGGGGCTTCAGGATCCAACCTGCCCGCCAGCGACGATCTTCGGCGTCTACAACCGGCTGGACGTGGCGAAGGAGTATCGCGTCTACGCGGACGCGGGGCACTGGGTTCCTGATGAGCACAGTGCGGCGAAGTGGAAGTGGATGCTGGAGCAGCTTGGCGTGGAGTTGGTCGACGAGCCGAACTGACGCCATCACTGGGGGATTCACCATGTCACAACGCAAGCCGAACATCATACTCATCAATTGCGACGATCTGGGCTACGGCGACTTGGGCTGCTACGGCTCGGAGGTCAACCACACGCCGCACCTCGACCGGATGGCGGAGGAGGGGCTGCGGTTCACGGACTTCTACATGGCCTCGTCGATCTGCTCGCCGTCGCGGGGCGCGATGATGACGGGGTGTTACCCGCCGCGGATCGGGTTTGGCGATTTCGATGGGCGCTGGGTCCTGTTCCCGGGGCAAGGCGTCGGCATGGGCGCGGATGAGGTGACGGTGGCGACGCTGCTGAAAGATCAGGGCTACGCGACGAAGATCGTCGGCAAGTGGCACTGTGGCGACCAGCCGGAGTTCCTGCCGACGCGCCATGGCTTCGACAGCTACTACGGCATCCCGTTCAGCAATGACATGGGCCGGCAGGCGACCGATAACCCCGATCTGTATCCGCCGCTGCCTCTGCTGCGGGATGAGGATGTCATCCAGGAGCAACCGGATCAGACCGGCGTGACGGAGCGATATGTCGAGGAGTCAGTGCGGTTCATGCGGGAGAATCGCGAGCAACCGTTCTTTCTGTACCTCGCGCACATGCACGTGCACCTGCCGCTGTATGCGGCGCAGACATTCGTCGACGCATCCGAGAACGGCGCGTACGGCGCGTGCGTCGAGGCGATCGATTGGAGCGCCGGGGCGATTCTCGACGACCTGAAGCAGCTCGGACTGGACGACGACACGCTGGTGGTTTTCACGTCCGATAATGGCTCGCGCGGAGATCGCGGCGGCAGCAACGGACCGCTCAATGGGAGCAAGGGGACGAGTTGGGAGGGTGGTTTCCGGTTGCCATGCATCATGCGCTGGCCGGGCGTGGTGCAGCCAGGGAGCGCTTGCGGCGAGCTGGCGACGTCGATGGACTTCCTGCCGACGTTCGCCGGGCTGGCGGGCGCCGAGGCGCCGAGTGATCGGATCATCGATGGGAAGGACATTGGCGCTCTCGTGCGTGGCGAACCGGGGGCGGAGAGCCCGCACGAGTGCTTCTACTACTACTTCGGCAACGCGCTCGAGGCGGTGAGAGACGAGCGGTGGAAACTGCAGGTCGGGCGGCGTGGCGAGCCGACGCTTGAGCTGTATGACCTGGTGAATGACATTGGCGAGACGACGAATGTTGCTGATGAGAACCCGGACACCGTCGCGCGGCTACAGGATCGGCTGCAGGCCTGTCGCGAGGACATCGGCGATTCGGCGACGGAGACGGCTGGCACCAATAACCGGCCGATCGGCCGGGTTGAGAATCCCAAGCCGCTGACCGAATACGACCCGGATCACCCCTACATCATCGCGACGTACGATCTGACGGATCGGGGGTAGAAGGGCGACGGCGCAACGGGGCAGGCGCCCCGTTGCCACGCGTCGTCAGTTGTTGAGCGCTAGAGTTTCCAGCCCTTGCGGCGGGGGCGGCGGATCCACTCGTCGGCCTCCGGTCGGCCCACAGCCTTCATCTTTTTGGCGTTCCACTCGATGGCGCCACCGCACCGGATGGCGACATTCCCAAGCAGCGTGAACTCAGTGAGCGGACCCGAGTAGCTGAAGTCGGATGATGCCTTCTCGCCCGTCTTGCAGCAGTGGATGAAGTGCTGCTCGTGGCTCATCCCGATGCGCGGGATCGTCGGCTCGGGCGGCTCGTACGTGAGGTCCTTGTCATACGGGTGGACGGTGACGCTCCCGGCGTACGTGCCGTGCTGGATGATCCCCGTCTCGCCCTTCAGAATCATACCTCCCTCGCCATCGCCAAGCTGGAGATCGTCGGGCACGCCTTCGGGCCGAGGCGCGACCATTCCCGCGTACCAGTTGACGACCACGGGCGGCATGTCGCCGCGCGCGGGGAAGCTGAATCGCACGTGGGCGACATCGGGATGCACCTCATCGTTGCCGGCCTCCTTACGCAGACACTCAACAGTGCTCGGCGCCCCGAGCTTGAGGGACCAGAAGACGCTGTCGAGCGTGTGAACGCCGCGGTCGCCCATCATCCCGCAGCCGAAGTCCCACCACGCGCGCCACTTCGCCGGGTGGTAGGTCCGGTGGTACGGGCGGTATGGCGCGGGCCCGAGGAACAGGTCCCAGTCGAGCGTATCAGGCACGGGCGGCGTCTCGGTGGGGCGCTCGCCGAGCAGCGTGCTCCAGTTCGCGTGACCAAAGGGAGTGTACGCGAGCGAGCACCACGCGTCGACCTCGCGGACGTCGCCAATCGCGCCGTCCCAGAGCCACTCGCAGACCTGGCGAATGCCGTCGGATGAGTTGTACTGGTTGCCCATCTGGGTGACCACGCCTGTCTTCTCGGCCACCTTCGCGAGCGTCCGCGCCTCGTGGACGTCGTGCGTCAGCGGCTTCTGGCAGTAGACGTGCTTGCCGGCCTCCATCGCGGCCTTAGCAATGGCCGCGTGCGTGTGGTCGGGCGTGGCGATCATGACCGCGTCGATGTCGGTTTGCTTCTCCAGCATGACGCGGAAGTCGGTGTAGCGGGCGGCGTCGGGGTACTGGTTGAAGGCGCGAGCGCCGGCGGCATCGTCGACATCGCAGAGCGCGACGAAGTTCTCGGTAGCCATCTGCGAGAGGTTGGCGAACCCCATCCCCCCGACGCCGATGCCGGCGATGTTGAGTTTTTCATTGGCGCCGAAGACGCGGCCCGGGACGTAGTGGAATGCGGCTGCGGCGATTCCGGCTCCGGCGGCTTGCTTGAGGAAACGGCGGCGGGTTGGCATGGTAATGCTCCTGGGAAGCGGCAGAACGGCGGATGCCTTCGGCATTGACAGGCGAGACGCCTGTCCTACGGGACGGCGGCCGCTAGTTCTCGCGGTCGATGAGTCGGCGGACGATTCGACAGGCTTCGGCGACGCGGGCTTGCATCGCGCCGCTGAGGGCGCAGGTGTCGCGGAAGATGAGTTCGACGAAGTTGCTCTCCGCGAAGTCGAGTGTCTCCTGGATGTGGGCCTCGAAGTCGGCGGCGTCGAACGTGGCCGCTGTGAGTTTCATCGGATGGGGCTTGCGCGAGAGGACAACGTCCCTGCCCGCGGATGCGGCGATGGACTCCTGATCGCACCACGGCGAGACGGTGACCTTGCGCATATTGCTGAAGCCCTTGAGCGTGTCCCAGAAGTGATGCACGGGCTCACAGCACCCGTAGTAGACCAGCCCCAGCCGGTCGGCGACGCGGCGCTGGTAAGGGTGGATGAACTCGGCGTACATCTCCGGCGACAGGCCGATCGCCTCCTGCGCCTCGATCCAGCCCCAGCAGTCTTGCGCGAGCGCCTTGTCGCCATTGGCCAGCTCGCGGTTGGGGATCTCATCGGTGTATCCGCAGCTTCCAGATCCGACATCCAGGTCGCGATTATTGAGCGTAACGAGTCCCTCGGCCTCGAGCCAGTCGACGTAACGCTCGCCGTCGGCGGCGAGGAACTCGAAGAACGCATGCACGTTCTCCGGCTGGTCGATCATCGCCATGTAGAAGCCATCCATGCCCATGAGATGCACGGCCCGCTGAGCGAGGCTCGTGCCGGCATAGGTCATGTGGTGGCCGATGATCTTGACCGGCAGAATGTCGCCGACGAGGTCGCCGGCTAGCTCTGCCAGGCGATGAGTTTCGTCGCGGTTCACGCTGGATTCGGTTGGCACGAGCTTGTGGAGACTGTTGGCGAGATCGGCCATGGGCGTGTTGGTCTCATAGCCCAATTCTCGCCCCGTTGCATCGGCGGCGCGGGTGATCTCAACCTCAGGGCAGACGGACGTGCGACCGACGATCCAACTGATGCCCAGAAACGGCGGGAAGACGCGGTCGTCATCGATAAGCCTGTGGTTGGTGAGCGCGCGGACCATCTGGGCCTCGATGCCGCGCTCGAAGGCGCCCTCGCACTGCAACTCCGGCAGGAGGTCGGCGAAGAACGTGCCGTTGTCCTCAATCTGGAATGGGACGGTCCGCTCTTCGAGCATGTTGGTCCTGCGCCAGATCTCGCGGCGATCGTCGATGACGGCGTTCGTGGCCATCTCCGCGTACTCGGCGGCCAACCTGCGCAGCCGGTCGCGATCGCTAGGTGAGGTCATTGCGCTCCTCGGCGAACTGGGCATTGAGTCGAGCCTGGAAGTTTGGCATGGGGGCGGCGCTGACCTCCCTTCCGCTCTTCGGCGACGCGGAAGGCGTTCGGACTCCCAGCGGCGAAGGATGTGATGGTCCGATGGACTCGCCGGGCGCGGCAGAGAATTGACATCATAGGGAGGCGTGACTGGTGACCAAGCAAGTCTCATCGACGGTGGTGGCTGTCGTGATTGTCGTGGTGATCCTCGTAGTCGTGGTTGTCGGCATTTTCATGTTCAAGGGCGGCGAAGAAGTGAGCGAGGACGAGATGGAGGCAGGACGCCAGGAGGCGATCCAGAACTACCAGAGCGGCACACCGAATCCCGGAAGGGGAGCGAACAGCGTGGCCCCCGAGGGATCGACGCCAAAGTAGTAGCGGATACACTGAGCAGGCGTGAAAAGCGGCCGGGCCCCCAAGGCCCGGCCGCTTCTCGCTTCTTGCCTGAGTGGACGGTCGCATGTAGCGGGCAGACCCCGCCACGCGCCACGCTATCCCGATCACGGACCCCAGAGCGAGGGAGTCGTGACCACCGTCGTGCCCTGCATCCACTTAACGTGCCCATCAGCGAAGCAGATGTTCAGGCCCTCATTGTGATGGGCGTACGGGCGGCGGGCGCATGCGCCGCAGCCCGTGCCATCGAAGTGGACATCGCCCGGAAAGGAGACATTCCAGTGCGCGTTGCCGTTGGGAGCGCCCCAACTCTGGGGGTCAGCCGCGTTACCGGCGGGCACGGGTGCCCACTGCGCGGCCTCGGCAAGCAGGCAGACCTCCGCCGGACGATCGATCGAGCTGTCCTTCATGATCCACAGCCTGATGTTCATGCCGTAGACAGCGCATGACGGCTGCCCGTCCACGCTCGGACACTCCCAAAGCTGGCGGTTCTTGACGTACGGCTCAGTCAGCACGCGCCACGTGCCCGAACCCAAGGAGCACGGGTTCTGGCCCGCCAGCCATACGGACCAGCCGATGGGAAGTCTCTCATCGTAGTCCTGCGTGTACATCATGCAGCCCAAACCCAACTGCTTGATGTTTGACAAGCAACTGCTCTGCCGGGCTTTCTCTCGAGCACGGGCGAATACGGGGAAGAGAATCGCCGCCAGTATGGCGATGATTGCGATTACTACCAACAACTCGATGAGGGTAAAGCCGTGGTCCCTGCGCATCGATACCTACCTCCTACGGTACCTGGATTGTAGCCGAGAGCACTATGGCCGTGTCTCGTGCGGTCAACGAAAGCGGTCCGCCGTCTCCACTTGCCACTTCGCTCCGTCCGCCATCATCCCCTGCGTGCCCGATGATGATAGCACGCTGTAGCGCGTGCGCATTTGCAGCGCGTCACTCGAAGATGAGGGTGCTGAACTGCTAGGGGACGATGAGCGAATCGCCTTGGATCGGCGATCACGGGTGGACCTTGCGCGGGTCGGCATGGCGTCACCTACAGTCCGAGGATCATGTACGCCTGGAGAGTGCCGGACTCATCGGAATTGAAGAAGCCCATGGCGCCGTCGGGCGAGAGGAACGGGTGGATGTGAGCGTTCTTGTTGCAGGTTGAGCGTGGGCTGACCAGGTAGCGCCAGCTGTGGAGCGCGTCCTTGCCTGGCTTGCCGAACTCGGCCATCTGAATCGAGGTATTGACGCTAAGTGGTCCGGAGTCGGAGATGAAGCGCTTGCCGGCGATGTCGGTGGCGAAGTGGTAGAAGTGCGGGTCCGGAAAGTCGCGGCTGAGGTCATTGCGGACGCCGTCTGGGGTGTCCAGACCGACGTGCTCGGCGTAGTCCGCCTCCTTGCCCTCGATGAGCTGGGCCTCCGGCGGCTTGCGCGTTGCGGTGCTGGTGAGGGCCCACCGGCTGCGTCCGCGCCAGCATTGGTGCCCCTGGCAGGCCTCGTTGCCGTCGCGCCCCCATGGCATGTTGCGGAAGTCGGTGCCATCGTCACGGATGACGTGGATGTCGGCGCCGACTCCGCCCACGAGCGTGGTCACCACGCCACGCGCGTCGGCGACGTTGCTGTGGTTCTCCTGGATGAGGATGTCGTGCTTGTCGGCGCCCTTGGATCGGGAGTACTGCGGGTGCATGTTGCACCAGCTCTGGCCTTCGATGATCAGCTCCACCGTGGCGGCGTCGATGTCGAAGACCATCAGCCCCCATGGCGCGTTCTCGGTCTCGCCATCGCCCAAGAAACCGGAGATGGCGATCCGCTTGCCGTCGGATGAGATGGTCGAGAGCGGGTAGGGGCGGCTGGGTCGATACGTGGTGCCCGGCAGCGGCGCATCGACGGCGCAGATGGTCTGTCGGTCGGTGCCGTCGAGGTTGACGCGCTTGAGCGTCAGACTTCCGCCGCCGACCTCGGTCTTGTTGACGAAGTAGTAGGCATACTTGCCATCGGGACTGACCGAGACGGCCGTGGAACCGAGTTCCTCGGTCAGCGGCGACATCGCGCAATCGTTCTCGATATCGCAGAGGTAATACTGGTGCTTCGGGTCGCTCGCGCTGCCGCCATGGGCGGTCGCGGAGCGGTGCAGGACGAAACGCTCTGAGTCCGGCGTGAAGACCTGCGCCTCCATGTAGAGGTGGCAGCCGTTCACCTCCGTGTCGGTGGTGAGTTGGACGACCTGGATGCCCTCGGGCGAGCGACTATCGACGAGATCCGGGCGCAGCTTCATGCGTGACTCCTGGGGCGTAGAGTGGACGGCAGGGATCAGGCAGCCCGCGAGGCCGAGCCCTGTTGCGTGGATGAACCGGCGACGTGAATTGGTGGTCATCAGCGGCCTCGCTATGGGCGCTCAACAACGGGAGCGGTGGCGACTTGCGGGCGGATGGGCAGGAGGTCGATGCCAGGGAAATCGGGATCGCCGAGCGCGCGGACTTCCGGCTCGCCCATGAACGGACAGCAGGCGTCGACCCAGGCGATGAGCCGGCGCAGGCTGGGGGGATCGACCACTGCATTGTAGTGCTCTCCGCTGGCGGCTAGCTCGATGAGGGGACTCGTGAAAGAGAGCGACTGCATCGGCGGGATAGGATCGAGCGCCTTGGGATCGTTCATGGATGGATCCATGCTCTCGACGGGCAAGGCGCCGGCGATGCCGTAGCCGGGGAGGTCGGCGCCGATGGGATTGCCCCAGCCGGCGCCGCCGACGAGGGTGAGGTATGGCTCCTTGAAGACATTCACGCCGGGGCGGAGCGTGAGGTCGAGCTTCTCACGCGCATCGCCCTTCCCCTGGTGGCACGATCCGCAATGTTGGTCCAGCACGGGCTGCGCGAACCGCTCGTAGCTGATGGTCTCGTCGCCCCAGGGCGGAGGGGAGACGGGCGTCGACGGGCGGTTCAGGGCGAGGCCCGTCTGCGCGATGGGCGCCGTGCTATGGGATTCATGACACCCCACGCAGCCTCGCGTCTCGCCGGGCATGACGCCCGTGAACGTCCGCATCGTTTGCAGGCAGCGGAAGTCCTCGTCGAGGAGCTGGAAGTAGAGCGATCGGCCGGCCGGGACCTCGAACTTCACGGAGCCGTCGGCCTGCACGGGGACGACGGAGACGATACGTTTGACGGCCTCTTCCTGGATGATCGAGACGGCCGGCCCGGAGTGGCGATAGGTCTTGCGCCAGGTGGAATACGTCTTGTGGTCTTGCTGGAATACGCGGACCCACTTCACGCTGCCGCGCGCGATCTTCGGCGCGCCCTCGTAGACATCCGTGCTGTAGAAAGTGCCCATCGCGTTCGGCTTGCGGTCCTCGCCCGTGCCGGGCCAGATGACAGGGCTGGGCAGGTTGCGCGGGACGGGCCGCGGCTTGATGGGAATGGCGTGCAGCACGTCATGCGCGCCCTCGTAGATGAGTTCGCGATTCCCGTGCACGTCCATGAGGTACAGCCGGAACTTGCCTTCCAGCCCGCGCGCGGAGACAAGGAACTCCTCTTCGCTGAGCGGGTAAGGCGCCTTGTAGCCGTTGAACGGGCCTGAGCTGTGGTAGTCGGCGGCCTCGGCGACGTCATCGGGCGGGATGCTGCACTCGGGCCAGCGGAGATCGGCGGTGACCTTGGTCAGCCCGTCGGGGTAGTTCATCCCGCGCGATGGATCGATGATGCCGATCGACCCGGACCACCAGTCGTGATGCCCGACGCCGCTGAACATGACGCGCGACGTGCCGGGGATCTGACGCGGTTCGGAAAGATGGTCAGGCCAGACGGAGCGATTGCCCCAGAACGCCTGCACGTTGGTGCCGTCCGGGTGAGCGGTCCAGAGGCTTTGGATGCGCCACAGGGGGCGGTCGGTGTATTCCCAGCGCGAGTAAATGACGCGGCCGTCGTCCATGAGCGATGGGACGAAATCGGGCTCGCCGTTGTAGCTGGTGAGGTAGATATTGCTGCCGTCCGCATCGCATCGCGCGAGGATGTACGAGTAGATGAACGGCCCGCAGCGGACGTATGAGTTGCCGCGTGTTGTGGTGAACAGGATCCGCCCGTCCGGAGCATGGATGGGGTCGACATCGTCGTACTGGGCGCTGTCGGTGAGCTGGCGAAGTCCGGAGCCATCCAGCCCGATCTCGTAGAGGTGAAACGTCTTCTCATCGTGAGGCTTGTAGCAGAAGAGCACGCGCGTCGCGTCGTAGGACAGATCAGGCCGCCAGAAGCTGCCGGGCTCGTTCGGTGCGAGTTGGTGGACCTCGCCGCCGGGGTGGAGACCGTCGAGCGTCAGCAGACGCCCGCCCGGCGTGGCGGTAATCCCCAGCCGATGGATCGACTGGTGCGTGGGATTGACGGGGCCCTGAGGCGTCGGTTGGTCGATGAAGAGCAGCTCCGAGAAGTCAACGACGGGACTGGCGAACATGATCCGGCGTTTGAGGTCGCGCGCGGCGAAGTATAGCTCCCGAGCGCGCGCGTCGCCGGCGGTCGTCGCCTGGCTGATCTGTTTCTGCAGCTTGCCAAGCGCCGCGATGCTCGGGGTGAGGGTGAGCCTTGGGTGATCGACCGACAGCCGCGCCGCCATCAGCAGAGACCACCCGACCTCCTGGCTCGCTCGGGCGAGAAGCGGCTGGCCTTCGGCCTGGAAGATCCAATCGCGCTCCAGCGCGGCGCGGGCCTCATCCTTGCTCAGCGTTCGGGTCTCGGGGGTGGTGGGATCTTCGTGCGAATAGGGCAGGTAGATTCCCTGCGAGGCCATGCGCTGGTTGAAGAGCTGTTCCTCGATGTCCTCGGGTATGTCAGACAGCGTCTTCCATTCCGCGAATGGGACGCCGCCGGCGCCCATGGCCTTGGGAAGCGAGTTCCACATGCCCGACCAGCCGCGCTCGGGCGTCGAGAGCCCGCCGAGCGCCACGTGGACGCCTGTGCTTGGATCTAGCACCAGCGCGCCGCGGACACCTGAGTCAAGCCCGCTGATATCGTCGCCATGCGTGTTGGCCGCCTCAAGGTTGGCATAGACGGACAGCCGCGCGTTCTCGATCGGGCCCTCGGTCAGGTTCTCCAGAACGAACTCTATGCTGACGGTCGATCCCGCGCGGACGGACGCGACCTCGCTAATGCGCAGCGCGCCGTCGGTGGTGGTGAGGACGCAGCCGACGGAGGTGTCGCTGATGGCGTGCACGGGTTGGGTGATGGTGAGATTCTCGGGCGCGCTGTCGTCGATGTTGGGCGTCCCCGCCCGGCGGGGCTCTCCCGCCACATCGTAATGAATGTACCAGATGAACTGGCTGAGCTGTCCGCCGCGGCTGGAGACGAGGGCCTGTCGCTCGACCCGCCAGCGGAAGTAGCCGGTGTTCTCCAGGGCGAAGTCGGTGACGCCGTTTGAGATCCACACCTTCTCGCCGGACCCGCCCTCACTGGGGGCGGCGCCGGGCGTGGCCAGGGACTCGCGCGCGGCGTCCAGCCGCTCGAGCAGCGCTTCCTCGGATTCGTCATACGCGATGATAACCGCCTCACGGGACGTGCCGCCGGGCACGATTGCCCCCATGTTCCACGTCAGCACGGCGTCGACGTTGCCGGTGGAGTAGAGACCGTCGGTGGCCATTGCGGCGCAGGCGGTCATGCAAAGCGCGAGCGCGGCGGCTGTGCGGTGCATGTCAGGGCCTCGTGAGGAGTCTGAGCGAGTGCGTGTGGCATTCAACCCAAGACGGCGGGTTACCTGCCGGGGCGGATGAGACGGCCGCAGGCAAGAATGCCTGCGCCACGGGGGAGGTGGCAGGTTGGCTATCCACACCCAAGGAACTGTCGCGGCACGTAACGTCAAGCAAAGGTGGTCGAGCAGGAGATGAAAGACCTCGATGTCCTCTGTGTTGGTATCGCAGTGGCTGATGTCATGGCCAAGGCGATTGACGAGATCCCCGAATGGGACCAGCTCGGGACGTTCGACCACATCGAGCACCACATCGGCGGGTGCGCAGTGAATACGGGCTGCGACCTGGTGAGGCTGGGCGCAAAAGTGGCCGTCAGCGCGTGTATCGCGGACGACGGAGCGGGGGCGTTCGTGCGACGGAGCCTGGTGGACGCGGGCGTCGACACGAGCGGCCTGGTTACGACGGACGGCGCGGCGACATCCTACACGTTCGTGATGCTGGGCTCGGACGGTCGGCGGCGGTATCTGCATCACGTGGGGGCGAACGCGCACTTCACGGATGCGGACGTGCCGGACGGGCTGATCGCGCGAGCGCGGGTTCTGCACATGGGTGGATCGCTGTTGATGCCGGCCATGGACGGCGAGCCGACGGCGCGGTTGCTGGCGCGGGCGCAAGAACTCGGGGTGACCACGAGCATGGACACCGCGTTCAACCCGAATGTTGACAGCCGCGCGCTGGTCGAGCCGTGCCTCCCGCACCTGGATATCTTCATACCGAGCGTCGAGGAGGCGGCGGCGATCACCGGCGAAACCGGCCCGGACGCCATGCTGGACGCATTGAGTGGCTACGAGATACCGACGCTTGGGATCAAGCTGGGTAGCGAAGGGTGCGTCCTGCGCGTCGCGGGCGAGACGAAGCGCTTCCCCGTGTTCAGCGTCTCCGTCGTGGATGGCTCGGGAGCGGGCGACGCGTTCATGGCTGGGTTGCTGTATGGAGTTCTGAACGACTGGGACATCGACAGATCCGCGCTGTTTGGGAATGCGACGGCGGCGCACTGCATCCAGGAGATCGGGTGCAGCACGGGCGTGCCGTCGGCCGAGCAGGTGCTCGAGTTCCTGGACAGCCACCGATGACGGACCACGAAGGAGATCGCGCAGTGCAGGCACCATCGCCGGACGAGATGCTTGGGATGTACCGCCGGATGCAACAGATCCGTCAGTTCGAGGAGAAGGTGAATGAGCTTTTCCTGGAGGGGCGGATGCCGGGAACGCTGCACCTTTACATCGGGCAGGAGGCCTGCGCGGTCGGTACTTGCGCGGCCCTTGGGCCTGACGATTGGATCACCAGCACGCACCGCCCGCACGGTCACGCCATCGCGAAGGGCGTGTCGCTCGACGCGATGATGGCGGAGCTGTTTGCCAAGACGACCGGTTGCGCGGGCGGGTATGGCGGATCGATGCATACCGGCGATCCCGATGTGGGATCGATGACCGCCATCGCGATTGTTGGCGGGAACATCCCGGTAGCTACGGGGATGGCGCTGGGCTTCAAGATGCAGAAGACCAACCAGGTCGTCGCGTGCTTCATGGGCGATGGCGCGACGAATGAGGGCGCGTTCCACGAGGGCGTCAACATGGCGGCCATCTGGGACTTGCCGGTCGTGTTCGTCATCGAGAACAACAGGTACGGCGCCTCGACGCCGATCGAGCAGGTGGTGAAGCTCGAGAAGCTCTCGGATCGGGCGCGAGGCTATGGCATCCCCGGCGTCACGATCGACGGCATGGACGCGTTAGCGGTACGTGAGGGAATTGCGCCCGCGGTCGAGCGCGCGCGGTCGGGCGGCGGGGCGACGCTGGTTGAGTGCGAGACGTATCGGTTCATCGGCCACTCGCGAAGCGACACGCGCGGTTACCGTTCGCGCGAGGAGGAAGATGAGTGGAAGCTGCGGGATCCGATCCCCGCGCTGGCCACCCACCTCATCGAGGGCGGTCACGCGACGGAGACGGAGTTGGGCATCATCGCGGATGGAGTAACGCAGGAACTTGAGCGGGCGGTTGAGCACGCGGAGAGCAGCCCATCGCCCGCGCCCGAGGACTGCCTGAAGCATGTGTTCGCCGAGGGGGGCTCCGAGTAATGGCTACCACTCAGCCGGAAACGAAGACGATGACCATTGCCGACGCCCTCCGCGAGGCGATCCGCGAGGAAATGCAGCGAGATGAGCGCGTGTTCTGCCTCGGCGAGGATATAGGCATTCCGGGAGGCTTCGGCGGAGCATTCACCGTGACGCTGGGGCTGGCGGACGAGTTCGGCCACGAGCGGATTCTCGACACGCCGATCTCGGAGGCGGGGATCGCGGGCGCGGCGATCGGCGCGGCGCTGGTCGGGATGCGGCCGGTGGCCGACGTGCAGTACGCGGACTTCCTGTTCTGCGCGATGGATCAGCTCGTCAACGAGGCGGCGAAGATGCGCTACATGTCGGGCGGGAAGGTCTCCGTGCCGATGGTAATGCGCGCGCCGTCGGGCGCGACAACCCGCGCCGCGCAGCACGGGCAGAGCCCGGAATCATTCTTCATCCACGTGCCGGGGATCAAGGTCGCCTGTCCATCGACCGCCTACGACGCGAAAGGGCTGCTGAAGACGGCGATCCGGGACGATAACCCGGTGCTGTTTTTCGAGCACAAGCTGCTGTATGGCAGCAAGGGCATGCGGGCGGAGAAGGACGCGCTGTCGCCGGTGGGCGAGGTGCCGGTGGATGATTACACGATTCCCTTCGGCAAGGGCGCGATCCGTCGCGAGGGGACCGACGTCACCATCGTCGCGAAGCTGTTGATGGTCTACAAGGCGATGGCGGCGGCGGAGATCCTGGCGGCGGAGGGGATCTCGTGTGAGGTCATCGACCCTCGGACGATGGTGCCGTTCGACACGGAGATGGTGGTGGAATCGGTCGCAAAGACCGAGCGGCTTGTGATCGTCGACGAGTGCCCGCGGACAGGCGGCTGGGCCGGTGAGGTCGCGGCCGAGATCCAGGAGAAGGCGTTCGGGCACTTGGATGCGCCGATCAAGCGCGTGACGGCGCCGGATACGCCTGTCCCGTTTGCCCCGGTGATGGAGCAGTACTACATACCGGATGAACAGGACATCGCAGCCGCCGCGCGGGAGGTGCTGCGGTGGCGCTAGCGCCTCTGTCTGAGATACTGGCCGATGCAGCGGCCGGCGGATACGCCGTCGGCTACTTCGAGGCGTGGGACACCTACAGCCTCGAGGCAGTCGCCGAGGCTGCCGAGGCGGAAAGCTCGCCGGTGGTGCTGGGCTTTGGCGGGATGATGATGGACCAGGAGTGGCTGGATCGGTTCGGCATCGAGCCGCTGGGTGCCTATGGGCGCGTGGTGGCTGATCGACTGAGCGCTCCATGCGCTCTGATCCTCAACGAGGTGTGGGAGTTCGACCATGCCGCGCGCGGCGTCGATGCGGGTTTCAACGTGGTCATGCTGAACACGTGCGAGCTGCCGTTCGAGCGGAATGTCGAGCTGACGCGCGACCTCGTCCGCCTCGCCCGCCCGGAGGGCGTCGAGGTGCAGGCCGAACTCGGGCGACTTCCCAACTTTGGCGAAGACGACCCGGGCGACTTGACCGACCCGCAGCAGGCGCGCGAGTTCGTGGAGGCGACGGGTGTCGACTTCCTGGCCGTATCGGTTGGGAACATGCACATGCGGACGGCAGGGGAATCCGGCGTCGATCTCGAGCGGCTCCGGGCGATACGCAAGGCAGTCGATGTCCCGCTGGTGATCCACGGCGGGAGCGGACTGTCCGCAGAGGGCATAGCCGACCTGGTCCGAGATGGGATCACGTTCTTCCACGTGGGGACAGTGATGAAGAGACGGTTCCTGGAGTCGGCGTCAATCGAAGGCGCGAGCGACTATCAGGCGGCTGTCGGCTCGCGGAAATCAGGCGACTTCCTCATGCCGGGCAAGCTCGCGATTACGGACGCCGTGCGCTCGCTCATGCGCCTGTACGGCTCGGCAGGGAAGGTGGCGTAACGTGGCGACCAAGATTGTCGTGCCCGATGCCGGGCAAACCACGGACGAACTGCTGCTGGCGAAGTGGCATGTGGACGTCGGTGATGAGGTGGACGCGGGGGACTTCCTCGCGGACATCGAGACGGACAAGGCGGTGGCCGAACTGGAGTCTTTCGCGGGTGGGACGGTTCTCAAGCTGATGGCCGAGGAAGGCGATACCATCCTCACCGGTCAGACGCTGCTGTGGCTGGGCGAGGAGGGTGAGGAGATCCCCGAAGAGGAGGACGCTCCCGCGCAAGATGATGCGGCCGCGCGGTCAGAGGTGGTGGAGACTCCCTCGCCTACGACGCCAGGGATGCGGGCGACGCCGGCGGCCCGCACGCTGGCCCGAGAGCAGGGCGTGGCACTGACTGACCTTGCGGGCAGCGGGCCTGACGGGTGCATCGTGAAGCGCGACGTTGAGGGGATGGGCGGAGGCGAGTCGGTCGAACTCAGCTCCATGCGCAAGGCCATCGCCGCGCGCCTGCAGCAGAGCGTGCGCGAAGCGCCACACTTCTACGTGGCGATGGATGTCGACATGACGAAGGCGCTGGCCGCGAAGGAAGCGGCGCCGACGAAGATCTCGATCAATGATCTCATCGTGAAGGCCGCCGCTGGCGCGCTACGCGACGTGCCCCAGGTGAACTGCCGGCTGGATGGCGACACGGTTCGCTACCTGACGGACATCAACATCGGCATCGCGGTGGGCGTGGATGAAGGACTCGTTGTGCCCGTGTTGGTCGGCGCGGACAGCCTGAGCCTCGCCGAGGTAGCTGAGCGATCGCGTGAGTTGGTGGCGAGCGCCCGTGAAGGCAGGTTGGCGGCGGGCGCGCAGAGCACGTTCACTGTCTCGAACCTCGGGATGTACGGGGTCAAGTCGTTCAGCGCGATCATCAATCCGCCCGAGGCGGCGATACTCGCGGTCGGCGCGATCGAGGATAGGGTCGTGCTGACGGACGCGGGGATCGCAGCCGTGCCGACGCTGACGCTGACGCTCTCTTCGGATCATCGCGTCGTCGATGGGACGCTCGCGGCGAGGCTATTGAACGCCGTGAGGGAGCGACTGGAAACGCCGCGTGAGGAGCCTGAAATCGAATGAAACGCTCTGAGGTCAACGCCCTGCTGAGGCGGGGCATCGAGTTCTGCGAAGAGATGAACTTCCACTTGCCGCCATTCGCGTACTGGAGCCCGCGCGCGTGGGCCGAGGCAGGACACGAGTACGATGAGATTCGCGACAATGAGCTGGGCTGGGACATCACCGACTTCGGCCAGGGGCGGTTCGATGAAGTGGGGCTCGTGGTCTTCACGATTCGCAACGGCAATCCCGACCCCGACTCGGGCTACGTGAAGTCGTACTGCGAGAAGCTGCTGGTGGTTGAGGAGAGACAGCGGACGCCGTTCCATTACCACGCCGCGAAGATGGAGGATATCATCTGCCGAGCGGGTGGTGACCTGATGATACGCGTGCACGATCGCGCGGATGATGAGAGCCTGGCTGGCACCCCCGTGCGGGTGAACGTGGATGGGCGGAGCTACGAGGTCGACGCGGGGACGGTCCTTCGGCTGACGCCGGGAGAGAGCATCGCGTTGCCGAATTATCAGTACCACGAGTTCTGGGCCGCGCCGGGCACGGGGACGTCGCTGGTGGGCGAGGTCTCGAAAGTCAATGACGACCACCACGACAACTTCTTCCTGACCGATGTGGGGCGCTTCCCAGACATCGAGACGGACGAAGCGCCGCTGCACTTACTCTGCACCGAATATCCGCCCGCGCCGGAGGCATGACCCAGATGACAAGCGACCAGCCGAAGGGCACGTTCACGCTCATCCCTCACACGCACTGGGAGGGCGCGGTTTTCAAGACGCGCGCGCAATACTTGGATATCGGAATGCCGATCATCCTGCGGGCGCTCGCGCTGCTGAAGAAGCACCCTCACTATCGCTTCACGCTCGATCAGGTCTGTTACGTGAAGCCGTTCCTCGAGCGCTACCCCGAGGAGGCCGGAGCCTTCCGGCGCTTCGTCAATGAGGGGCGGCTGGGGATTGTCGGCGGGACAGATTCGATGCTCGACGTGAACATGCCCGGTGGAGAGTCGTTCGTTCGGCAGGTCCTGTATGGCAAGGGGTTCTTCCGCGACGCGCTGGGGGTGGACGTCAGGGAGAGCTGGCAGCTCGACACCTTCGGCCACCACGCGCAGATGCCGCAGCTTCTCAAGCTCGCGGGGTTCGACTCCTTCTGGTTCTTCCGCGGCGTGCCCAATATGGACTCGCCGGGCGAGTTCCTCTGGGAGGGAATCGACGGCTCGCGAATACCGTCGGTCTGGATGCCGCACGGCTACGCGGTGACGTATGGCTCGCCCAGCACGCTGCCCGAGTTCAGCCAGTTCATGCGAGAGCGCCACGACCTCGTGGCGGCCTACCATTCGCCGGACCGTCGAGTCGGGGCGGGCGGGGCGGATGTCTGTCTGCCGGAGGAGCATCTGCCCGAGATGGTCGACGCGTTCAACGCCCAGGCCGACGCGCCGTTTGAGTTGAGGCTGGCGACGCCGGGAGAGTACGGCGCTCCCGCCGATGATTCGCCGGTGCTGAAGTGCGAGCTGAACCCGGTATTTCAGGGCATCTACAGCAGCCGGATTGAGCTGAAGCAGTGGACGCGAGAGCTTGAGAGCTTGCTGATGACGGCGGAGAAACTTGGGGTGGTCCTGGCGTCGCAGGGGATGCCGGTCGATGACGGGATTCTGTGGCGCGCGTGGGAGCCGATGCTCTTCAACCAGGCGCACGATCTCATGGCAGGCGTGATGACCGACCACGTCTGGGACGACACGGCGGCGACGTTCGACGGCGCGCTTCGCATCGCGCGTGAGGAGACCGACGCTAGGCTTCGGCAGTATGGCTCGACGGTCGACACGCAGGGCGATGGCGTGGCGCTGGTGGTCTTCAACAGCCTCGGCTGGACCCGGACGGATGTCGTGACGGCGACGGTGGGATTCACCGAGGCGGACGTGGTGGGACTGGAGCTGCGTGGCCCCGACGGGCAACCTGTTCCGGTCCAGATCCTGCGCTCAGAGACCGACGGCGGCGGAGCGCTCATTGAAGCCGAGATTGCCTTCATCGCGAGCGACGTGCCGGCGCTCGGCCATGCCATCTACCGCGTGATGCCTCTCGACGAGCCGGTCGCGGAATCCGCGAGCGTGCCGACGAGTTGCGGGGTGCTGGAGAACGGGTTGTATCGCGTTGAGGTCGACCCGGCGACGGGCGCGATGACAAGCGTGGTCGTGAAGGATGGCGATTGGGATGCGCTGAGCGCGCCCGGCAACATCGTCGTTCGCGAGGATGACCATGGTGATCTGTGGGAGCCGTACAAGCCGCTGGACGGCGGCAGCCGCATCGCGATGACTGAGCCGCACCCGATCGCGCCGCGCGGCGAAGCCGTCTACAGCGATGAGCAGACGGGTGAGACGGGAGCCGGATTCACCGGACCGGTAGTGTCGCAGTTCACCGTCGCGCATCCCTTCGGCGAGGAGGGCGAGTTCACCACGACGGTCCGCGTCTATGCGGGTCTGCCGCGCATCGACATCCGGACATCGATCCTCAACAACAGCGAGTTCGTCCGCTATCGCGTCATGTTCCCGACCTCGATTGCGGATGAGCAGGGCACGCACGAGATCCCCTTCGGCGCCATCGAACGCCCCGACGAGATCGAGTTCCCGGCGCAGAACTGGGTGGACTGCGGCAATGGCGAGAAGGGCGTCGCGCTGCTGAATCGCGGCTTGCCCGGAAACGCGACATACGGCGGGACGATGCTGCTGTCGCTCTGTCGGAGCACGCAGATCGTCGCGTATGGATTCGGTGGCGGGTACGAGCCGGGGATGACATCGCACACGGGCTTTGAGCTGGGCAAGCGGCTGACGTTTGACTACTCGCTCGTGCCGCACGCGGGCAGTTGGCGCGACGCCGGCGTCACGCGCGAGGGCATGGCCCTCAACGTGCCGCTCATCGCCCAGACTGCCGCGTCGCATGTGGGCACGTTGCCGAGTCGCGCGGGGTATATTGAGGCCGAGCCGGCCAATGTCGTCGTGACGACGCTGAAGACCTCGCGCGACGGGATGGCCGCGTTGAGAATTTACGAGGCGTCCGGCGCGGCGACTCCCGGGGCCCGCATCCGGCTCCTGGGCGGAGCCACCCGCGTGGACGAGGTCGACCTGATGGAAGACCCGATTCGGGAGATGACCGTCTCGGACGGGGCAGTGGAGTTCGACCTCGGCGCGTTCGAGATCAAGACATTCCGCTTCAGTTTGGAGCCAGCCAATGGAGCTTAGAGTGAACATCGACTACCCCCTCGAGAGAATGGAGCAGAGCCGCCTGCGGAACGAGGCTTTGGGCCGGTTCGAGTACGTCGACCGTGTGCCCGTCGGATTCTGCCTCGTGCCGCGGTACTTCACGCCGATCTTCGAGATCCCATACAACGCGATCTTCGAGAGCGCGCGTGACCAGTTCTACTGGCAACTCCAGTTCCTGAAGTACCGCATTGAGAACATCCCCGAGGACATCGTCTGCGTGGGGCCTGGTCTGAGCGTCGGACCGTATTTCGACAACGTGCTCGACTCCGCCGCCCTCGGCGCCGAGGTCGTCTGGCCTGAGAACGAGACGCTCCACAGCCTCCCCACGATCCACACGGTGGACGAGATGGTCGCCTTCAAGCCGGCCGCTCCCGGCACGGGCATGTGGGGGCAGGCTCGCGACTGGTGGGTGGAGATGCGCGACCTCGCGCGCGAAACGAAGCTGACATTCAACGGCGCCGAAGGCAACGTCGACGTGCCTCACCTCGGCACCGGAGGGCTGAGCCCGCACATGATCGCCATCGATCTTGTGGGCGACGATTTCTACTGGTGGCAGGTCGAGCACCCCGACGAATGCCACGCGTTCCTGGGCAAGATCACCGACGCGCTCATCGCCCACCAACGCTGTTGCATGAAGATCGACCCTCGCCCTCGGGGCGGTTTCGGGTTGGCTGAGGACACCGCGACCGCGATGTCGCCGGAGCACTTCCGGGAGTTCTGCGTGCCGTACGCGGGCAAGCTCTTCGATACCCTCGGCGCTGCGTTCCAGAGCGGCCGCGGACTACACATGTGCGGGGACAGCACGCATCTTCACGAGGTGCTTGTGGAGGAGTTGCGGATCACCAGCTTCGACATCTTCGGCTACGAGGTGAAGCCCGAGGTCGCGGCCAGAAATCTCGGAGGGCGGATGTACCTCTGGGGCAATATCAGCCCCATGCTGATGCTCAACGGCACGAAGGAAGAGGTCAAGCAGGCGGCGCTGGAGGCGCTCGAGGCGATGGCCCCGTGCGGCGGTTTTCGGCTGGGCGACGGCGCCAATGTCTGCCCCGGCACCCCGCTTGAGAATCTGGTCGTCTTCACCGAGGCGGCGGAGGAGTATGGGTCACCGCAGTAGCCGCACCGCCACGTCGTCAACATACGTCCGCTGCGCGCTGTCGATCGTCCACAAGCGCAAGGCGGGCGCAATCCCTCGGTTGGCCGCGAACACGCCAGGCAAGCTCCCGATGGCCGGGAATTCCCCGGTCGGGACCTCGACGCTCACCTCATGCCACTCGCCATCGGCGGGAATCGGCGTGACCGCGTGGAGGAAGTCGTAGATGGACGGCTCAGAGTAGAAGTTCACCTGCACCGTGCTCGCGCCGCTCGTGCACTTGGCGCGGTAAGTGACCTGGTAGAGCGAGTTCGGTTTCAGCCCCAACTGGCGCGAGCCGACGCCGTTCGTTGTTGCCAGTGCCAAGCCGCCCTCATCACACGAGAGATCGAGCGCCACCTCGCCGGAGTGGACCTGTGTCTCGGTCCACTTCGCCGCCATGTCAAGCGGCGCCATCTCCCAGAACCGCTCGCGCTGCTCGAAGGATGGATCGGGGTTGAGATTGCCCTCGACAGTCGCGACCTGGCGCGTGGTGGCGGTTGGGCGCGGCCCGCGACCGCCCGTCCAGTCAAACGCCTCGCCGTGTCGTGGCGCGGGCACTCTTGCCCGCGGTCGTCCATCGACCAACTCCTCAAGCCCGAACTGCTCGACAGCGGTACCGATCGCGACTTGCGCGCATGTTTGGTCATCCCAGGAGCCGGGCATGGCCAGCCACCGTCCGCCGAAATACTCGCCGATGGCGTCGGGCTCGGTGAAGGCGACCTGGAGTACGCCACCATCGGCGGTGAAGATCGTCTCGGGCATGAGCGTGTTCGGCCCATTCGGCAGCGCCGCGATGGCGAGACCAGCCGAGCGGGCAATCCGCACGCCGCCGGTAGTGGCGTTTGCGCCGCCGGTTGGGTTGCTGAGCCCGTAGCGCATCTGCACGGCGCGAGTCCAGCCGTGGTCAAGCCGGTCGACGCGATAGCTGACCCACTGCTCGACGATTGGATCGTTCGCGTAGAAGCGGAAATGCAGGCTCGCCTCGCCGACAAGCCCGACGCGCCACTCGCCACGCTCCGCGTTCCCAAAGAGCACCCGCTCGTCGCCCGTGCCCCACATCTCAAGCCCGCTCACGCGGATCGTCGTCGCGACGGGACCCTCGCTGATGATCTCGGCTTCCGCGTCTGTCTCCTGCAGTCCGCCGAAGTCGTACCATGTCACGAGGTCGGTGCAAGACGTGAGCGCCCCGCCGCCGCCGTGCCAGCCGGTGTCGCCGAGGACGTTCTCGCCGCCGAAGGCGAGATGCGTCCAACGCGGCGCGAGGCCATCGCCGCTGAGCGAGAGCCCGAGTTGCAAGGCGCCGGTGTCGATCTCGACGCGGCTGGCGGAAATCTGCGTGTCGACCGCCGGTGTCGCGGCGCTCGCGTCCGGGCCGAGGTAGACATCGAAAGCCCGAGCGGCGCCGGCCGGCGTGACGCCGGTCACGCGGATCAGCAGCTCGCCCGTGGTGGGGGAGATGGGGTCGAATTGAGCCGGCGCCGACTTCGCCTGGCCGCCGGTGACCTCGTAGGCGACGACGGAGCGAATGTCGACGGTATCCGTCACGCCGACCTGATCCAGGAGCAGGCTGAGATCCTCGCAGGCCTTCACAACCACGCCGTTGCGCTCCGCGGCTGTGGGCAGTACGTTCAGACGGAAGCGAAACGGATGGCCGGGCGCCGCCCATGGTCGGTCGTACGAGCACGCAGCGGAGGGCGCCTGGTAGTGCGTCAGCGACCGGGCGGCGAGCCGCGCGCGGCGCTTCGTCGCGAAGCGCGGCTTGACGGCCTCAACCGTCGGGTCGCCCGCCTGTCCAACTGTCAGCGCGAGCAACGTGCCCTCCTCGACGCTGATTTCGGACGCGCCAAGGTCGTCCCCGAGGTCCAGCCAGCCGGCGTATGTGTCGAACTGCCTCAGCGGGAAGCCGTTGCAGAGGTCAATGGGCAGATCATCGCGGACGGTCAGGATACGCTCCTCACCGCCCTCGCAAGTGACTCGCAGCGCGCCCACGATGGGGTCGGGATCGTCCGAGCGCAAGCGCCCGAAGATGGCGAACACCGTCGACGGCCCGCCGGTCAGCGGAATCGTGCCGCCGGTGGCGGCGGCGATCCCACCCTCGCGAGCCATGGAGATCGGCAACCCCCACACGTGCCTGCGTCCCGGCGAAATGCCATACCACGCGTCCTCTTGCCACCACGCGTCGCTCAGCGTCGTGCCACCCAGCTTCACGCACTCCCACGAGTCGTTCGCATGCAGGTCCTGCGCGCGCGTCGGAATGCTGTCGTGAGTCGCGACCTCCATCTCCGTCACATCGCCGATCTCGATCACATCGCCGGGCGTCACGTCGTGGATGTACACGTCCTCGCCGCCCGTGGCGTCGTTGAATTCGTAGCGGCCAGCGGGAATCGGCTCTCCGTTCAGCCTGACCGTTTTGCCGGTCAGGTCACGGAAGGGCGCCGTCGCGACGATATCAATGGGCTCGTCCTCGGCGGACGGGGCCAGAGCGACAAGCCTGAACGAGAAGTCGGCTTCCCGCGCGTAACGATACTCGTCAACATCGTAGTCGCGCGAGTTCAGGCAGAAGGCGACGGCCGCTTTCTCGCCCATGGCCACCCGCAGCGTCGCTCCCTCGACCGGTCGGGCCCATCGGCGGACGTTGCCGCCGTGGACGGTGGTCGGGAAGCCGCCCGTGCGCGCGCCCAGCGGTTCGATCTCGCCGGAAATCTGCAGGTTCTCAGCGATGCCGCCATCCTCGCGGAAGCCCGCGTGGTAGCGCTCCAGCGCGCCGCGCAGCAGGTACTTCAGGAACGGATCGCCCGTCTCGCAGTAGACCGGCACCATCGTCCGCACCACCCAGCCGCACTCGTTCCACGTGACGCGCCCGATCCAGCGGCTATCATTCACCGCCTGGTTGAGGAACGTCGGGTCGATGTCATCGGTCAGATCGGGGTCGGCCGTGTAGAACCAAAGCACCTTGTAGAGCGATGTCCTCGCGAGCTTGAGAGCCTCGTCGTGATTCCGCGAGCGCTCGGCGTCATCCCGGAAGACGCGCCGGTAGTTGAGGAGGAAGCTCTCACCGGCTGCCGTGCCCGCGCGACAGAACTCCGCCCATGGCAGATCGCAGACCCCGTTACGCGTGTAGAGATAGTGCTTGCACCAGTTGTAGACGCCGTCGATGTACGGGAGCAGCGCCTCATCGCCGGTGATGTCATGCAGCAGCAGCAAGCCCGTGCCTATGTGGAAGGTGCTCGGGTGGTGGTTGCCCGCGCACGCTTCGCCGCCCCACTGCCCCTTGAACGTGCCCTCCGCCGGATGGACCCATGTCGCGCAGCGGTCGCCGCCGATGTCGACCCATTTCACGCGGGGCAGGAGGTAGTCGACGTCCTCGCGGAGGCGCGCGAGTTGGGCCTCGTCGCCAGAACTTCGCGCGCGCATGATCCCGTCGGAGACGAACGTGTTGCCGAGCATCGTGGTGCCCGGCTCGACGAAGATGCCCTCCAGCCCGCGCTCGGAGCTGAAGCCGCGCAGTTGCGCGCCGGCCGCCGTCGGCTCTAGCCCGCCGTTGGGCGCGCCGGCGTCGAACTCCGGGATCCAGGCCAGGTCATTCATCGCCGGGACCGGTTGAAGCAGGTCGCGCTTCTCGTTCCAGAGGCGCTCCAGCACGAACTGGTTGGGGTCCGCCGTGTCTGGTAGATCGCGGGTGTAGATGAGTTCGAAATGCGACGCGGCGCGAGTGGGCGTCTCCGGGCAAGTCAGCTCGACCCAGTTGCGTTGGTAGGGATGAACGAGGCAGAAGAACGGGTCGCCGCCCTCGTTCGCGCAGTAGGCTGGAGCAATCAGCCTGCTGGAGCGATCGGTGTGGCGCGCCTCGCTGAAATCATACGCGACGAACTCGCCTGCGACGTGATTCCACATCCCAACCGTTGGCACGGCCCAGCCCGCCATCGCCGGGGCATACGACCATCCATCCGCCCAGTTGCCTGCCATGAAGCCCTTCGCGGAGATGGGGAAGGGGTCTACCTCCGGCGCGGGGATCAGTCCGCCGCCCTGGTAGTGGAACGTCGCGCCGGGCGTCTCGCACAGCAGGTAGTGGAATGGCACGGTCCCGTGCGCGCGTTGCCAGGCCGCCTCGTCAAACGCCTCGATGCCGATGTCGAACTCCACGCGCGGCCAGCGATCGCCGGTCGTCACGGTCACGCGTGAATCGCGCGAGAATCGTGCGGCTTCGCCGCCGTCGAGTCCGCTCAGAACCAGGCTCCCGCCACGCGTCGTCGCGCGACGAGCCGTGATCGCGCCGCCCGGTCCGAGCTGGATCTCGGCGACCAAGCCCTCCCCATCTGTGATAGCGAAGCCCGTGAGAGCGCCTCGTGGGCCGATAGCCTCGACACCGGCACTGGCAGGGGTAGAGAGCGCGCATGCGACGGCGATGATGGCTGGGGACATGGTCACTCCTGGCCTAGAAGGAACTTCAGCATGGCGTCGTTCTGAAAGAACTCCGGGATCTCTGCATGGCCCTTGCCCGGCACGATCACCAGCTCCATCTCGCCGCCGAGAGCCGTGTAGCGGGCATGGACAACCTGGCTATTCTCCTCGATGGGGACGACGGTATCCGAGTCGCCGTGGATGTGGAAGATCGGCACGCCGGCCTTCGCGAGCGGCGCGAGGCGGTCGATCGGATTGTGCTCGGCGAGACTGTCGGTGAGTTCCTTCTCGGTCATTGCGTACGCCGGAGCGGCCGCCGCGATGCCGGGATAGCTGCGGAGATCGCAGACCGTGTAGATGCCGGCGATACACTGGACTTTCTCCGCGTTTTCGGCGGCCCAGTTGTAGAGCATCAGCCCGCCGCGGCTTTGGGGGACGAGACAGGCTTTGGGAGAGAGTCCATACTCCGCGGTCACCCGCTCGTAGAACGCGGTGTAGACCGCCCGACCAGCGGGACTGCCGAACGACTCGCCGACCTCCACGCCGCAGATTGCCCAACCCGCGTCGAGCAGTTGGCCGAAGATCCAGCCGTTCGCCGCGTTCGGAATCGCGCCGATGAATGTCGGCGCATACCACGCCCATGGCGCGCCCTCGGCCGGCTCCGTCGGCTGGATGATGAACGCCGCGTGCCCGTCCACATCCAGCAGCGTCCGCTCGTGCCCGTATTGCGTGTCCGCGGTAGCGACGGCGCAGACGACAGACATGCCGATGACGCAGGCGACTGTGCCGGTCATGTTGGGCTACCTCCTGGGCTCGATGGCGAGCAGCGCGGTTGACGACGGGGCGAGCTGAATGTCCACTTGGCGACCATTGCCGACTAGCTCTCCCGTCAGAGCGTCACGCAGCGTGGCTCGGCGCGGCAGGTTGATCTGATAGCGTCCGCCGACGCCCGTATGGAGCGAGAGCAAATTCGAATCGGCGTTCACGATGACGTTCTCAGAATCCACGACCCGCCACGCTCCGGCCTCGTCGATGAGCGCCGAGAGCAACTCGCGTGGGACGACGGGCGTGGTGCAGAGCACGTGGCGCGTCGGCGCCTTGCCACGCGAGGCCAGGAGCACGCCGCCGGACGCCGCGTCCCGACCGAGGGTCGAGGCGCTTGGGTCCACGATCGTGAGCGCGGGACGCATGTCGCCCGGACTGCCGAAGGTCCGCTCCTCGCGCTCGGTGAGATCGCCGGTAACCGCCGCGAGATCTCGCGCGATCACCGCGCCCTCCCGGCTGCCGCCCGTGCCGTCGAGCACGATCTTCAGACCCCGCAACGGGAAGGTGATCTCGGTGGCATCCGTGCGGTCCCATGGCGCCTTGGTGAAAGCCGCGAATGGGAGGACGCGCGTGACCGGATCTGATTGCAGCCCAAACGACGGCGCGACGAACTCGCCGACCGCGCCCTTCACCACGAATCGCACGCCCAGGCCCGCGCCAGCGCCCTCCCCCGCAAGGCTGATGCTGAGGCCATCGCACTCGGGGATCTCGGCGGCCAGGTGGATGTCGGTCCAGGCGTAAGTTGTCGCGAAGTCCCACCGGAGCGCGTCGCCCACAATCTGCCAATCGAAGCGCTGGTAGTGCTTTTCCATCGTCTCCTCATCGCGAGGGTTGTGCCAGTTCCCCGCATCGAGCGCGTCGGGGATGGGTCGCTGATCGCGGGGCGCGAGTTCCCAGACGCTGGTCGGCGGGAGCCCCTGAGTCAGCGGGTCCTCGGTGCCACACGTCACCACCGAGGCTTGCGTGCCGATGCCCTCGAGCGCGACATCGAAACCCGTCAGATCGGTGACGAGGTCCGGGCCGAAGCTCTCGCCGTCCGTGATGCCGGGCGCCCACAGCCAGAGCGCGGATCGGCCTCGGACCGCCTTCCGCACGGCCTGTCGAGTCGGCGCATCGACGCGCAGCGCGTGCAGGAAGATGAGCAGCTTGTATCGATCGAGATCCGCGTCGGCGAGTTGGGACAGCAGGATCGTATCGAAGGGCGTTCCCGTCCGGTGGAGTTCAGTCCCGACCCGATCAAGCGTGCGCTCGTGCGCGCGCATGGGAGCGCCCTCGGCGAGGTGGTAGCAGCTCTCGAAATCGCAGATGAGCGCGACCTCGGCAGTGCTCCGGCGAGGGGAGTTCAGGCGCCGCTCGGCCAGCTTCACCATGCGGCCGATCTCGTCGATCAGCTCGGGCTGATCGTACCAGCCGCCCGATCCATCCTCCCCGAAATCGCACCACCACAGCGCGCTGGAGTGCGTGAGGGCTGTCGCGATCTCCCGGCGGATAGCGGCGACCGATTCGCCCGCAAGGCCCAGCTTGCCATATTCGTCGCGCGGGTGAAGATGCGTGCGCGTGTCGGCCTCGATCATGTGCACCTTGCCCGCGAGCGGGAAGGCGTCGATGGTCGTTCGCGTCCGGCCATCGTCGCCCATCAGGCGGTGCGAGTAGTTGTAGGGCGCGGCGTAGTAGTCGATGTTCGGCGAGCTAAAGAGCCGCTCGAGTTCGAGGTGGCCGCCCTGAGTTTGCGAGACCACGCCGTAGAAGTAGCCGTAGAAGACACCGCACAGCACTCGCCCGCCGGTGACGCGCTTCGCCGCCGCGCAGAACAGCTCGATGTCGTCGGCCGTGACCTCCTGTTGGCAGCGGTAGTAATCGATGACCCAACTGTCCGTGTCGCGGCTGCGCATGCCGAGAGCGCCCGCCGACAGGCGCGGCTCGGCCAGGGGAACAGTCGCGGATTCGAGCGTCACCTCCGCATCGCTCCACGCCTCCCGGAGCGCCGCATCCGTCCCGTACTTGGCGCGCAGCCACTCGCGGAAGTACTTGGTCATCGCGACGCCCGTATCAGGCATCTGCTCGCGCCAACTCCCGAAGTAGTGCCACTCGGTGTAGATCCCATACCCCGGCTGATAGCCGATGATCCGCTTGCCCCACGGCTGGGCCTCCAAGTGCTCGATGGCGGCGGTCCAGATGTCCAGAGCGTCGCGTTGCCAGAGCTTCGACGCGAGCGAGGCGCGGCGGACGCGGCCCGATTCGTCGGATGTGTTGAAGTCATCGCCACCGGCGTAACGGATCAACTCGTCCGGTCGCTCATCCATCCACCAGCGCGGCGGAATGAGACGCAGGATGACCACCAGGCGGGCATCGGGATCGGCCGAGAGGTACGCCCGGACGACGTCGTCCAGGTGGCTGAAATCGTACTCCCCTGGCGCCTTCCACATCGGCTCGAGTGGCAGGTACATCGTGTAGACATGCACGCCCGCGTCGCGGAAGAGACCGATCTGCCGGCGACCGTGCGTCGAGAGTGGATTGACCGTGCCGCGGTACATGAAGGGCGGTCGTGGCTCGTCATCGATCAGCAGCGCGCAGTTACCGTCGATGTATTCGAAGCGCGCGCGGGCGCGAGGCTCGTCGGCGAGACCGTCAGGGAGTCGGAGCAACGGCTCGCGCCACGCGCTCCAGCGTTCGCGATCGTCGGGCGTGAGGAACGGTTCCATGTCGAAGGCCGCGTGGCGGTACCATGGCTCCGAATACGCGCCGGCGACGATGGTTGCCTCGGGCCAATCCGAATCGTCAAAGCCAGGTCGGTCCCACCCGTCAACCGGCTCGCGCGATGCGCGGAAAGACGCGTCCGACTTCACGATGCCCGTGACCATCAAGCCGCCGATTCCAGCGGCGTTATACACGGAGAATGCCAGCACGTTCTCGCCGACTTGCAGGGCGGTCGACAGATCCCAGACGTGCCCCGCAACGCCTTTCTCCACTGCGGCCGGCGGAGGGGAGCCATTGACGGTGAACGTGAAGCCATCGTCCGCCATGACGCGAATGAGAGCATCCTCGGGCGCGGCGTCGAGCGTGATCGACCGCCGCAGGTAGCGCGTCTCGTCGACGCCCTCCGTGGCGACGGATTCGGGATACCAGATCCACGATGACGCCGTCGGGACGTCATCGGCGTGGCTGGCCGCGGCCAGGGATAGCAGCAGATACGCGCAGGTCATTGTCATTCCCCAATCGCCTGGTAGTTGCCGGGCGCGGTGCCGCCGAAGGTGGCCTGACTCGGCGTGACATCACCAGTCGCGCATGTCAGCCCACCCTCGCAGATGACCACCGGCGGCGCGCCAAACGGTGGCGTGAAGGTCAGCGTCTCGCCCGGAGCGGCGATGCCGGTCAGCCGGCGCTCGCGGTAGCGGTTCGAACGGGAGTCGTAGGTGAACAGCCCGAGCACCGTCGCTGTCCCCTCAGTCACCTCGATCCGGACGTGGTGGGTGCCGTACCCGAGGCCCAGCATCCCTTTGCGGTTCTCCATGTATCGCTCGCCGCCGGCGCCGTCTGTGAATGCGACGCTCGTGTCGATGTTCAGGCGCTCTTGCCCATCGACGGTAACGCTCAACGTGCCGCCGTCGGGCGAGTCAACGTAAGCCACCGACACGTCCGTGCAGACGACGTCGATCTCCATGGAGCCACCCGCGGCGAGCTTGACTTGCTTGTCGCCATACGGGCCGCCCCACTCGCTGGCGAAGGGATCGACGACGAGATCGGCGGGTTGCCAGAGCGCGTGATCGGCCGGGAAGAACCGGCGGTTCGGGCATACGCGGCAGTCGGCGACGACGATCTCAGAACCCGGCGCGCCGAGTTCCAGGACGTGCCGGTCACCCAGCGAGAGGCGTCCGACCGCGAAGCTCGCGTTGCGCAGGTCTCGCCCGCCGCTCGGCCGCGGGGAGCGCTTCTCATCGCCGTCGATGAGGGCCTTCATCGGATAGCCCTCGATGGGCGTGGCCCAGCAAGTCACGTGGACGTCATCGAGGATCATCATGTTGCCGTTGATGCGTGGCGAGTCGGCCGCGTAAGTATTGATCTCGCCCTCCCACCCGTAGGCGTATGGATTAAGGCGGCGCGGGAGGTGCTGCTGGGCAAAGCCGGTCCGGATGGGATCGGCGACCTCGAAGGCCTGCTCGACGGTCCTGAACCAGATGTAATGCCCCGGCGCCTGGGGGTGACCGTCACTCGGGCAGAGGGCGTAGCGGTTGCTGTAATTCGCGAGCTGGTCCATCCGATCGCCTAGATCGATGAAGGGGATGCCGTAGGCCAGCGCGATCTCCATCATGTGCCCGGAGTTAGGGGTGTACGAGCGGTCGCGCTGCCACATGCAGCAGAGGAATTCGCACTCCGGATAGCGCGCCTGGATCCAGCGGATCGTCGCCTCAAAGACAGCGCCCTCGTCCGGCTGATCGGTCTTGCGGTTGGCGCCGCTGCCAAAGAGCACGAGGTCGGGGCCGGGGCCCTGCGGTCGGTCGAAGAGCCCGGGATAGACTTCCTGCCACGTCTGGCCCTCTTTCTGCCCGTTCACCTCGGGCGAGGGCGGCAGTGACAGCGAGCAGTATTCTTCGAGTCCGGTCATCGCTTCGGAAATCGACGAGCCGTCGCGCGCCATGAAGTTCAGGCAGATCTTGTCGGGCGTGAGGTTGAACTTGCGCATCAACTCAACCCTCAGCCGCCCGGCCCAGTCGAAGTAGTGCTGCCACCAGCCGAAGGTGTCGGTAAGATCCGGCCTCCCGGTCAGGTCGCCGTCGAATTCGCCGTCGGCGATCGGGTGCTTGAACGTGGCCGACGTCGGGTCCTCATCGTACAGGTACATCTTGGGGTTTGCGCTGCCTCGGTCGATCGACGAGCCCATCACGATGATGTGGAGCGGCTCGCCGCGCCACAGCTTGCGCATCGTGCGCGGAATGCGGGTGTAGTAACTCGGTGTCTCGCGCATCTCGGGAAGGCCGGTCATCGCCTCGGCGCCCTTCGCGAGGCATGGCGCGTAGACCCAGACATCATCCTCACTGACATTCTCAAACTCGATCCTCAACGCGATCGAGTTGGCCTGCTCATCCGACGACTCGTTCTTGTGGATGAAGTTGCCGACGACCTCGCAGCCCTCGATCTTGACCTCGAAGGCGTCGTCCGGGCCGGATGTCGCGGGATATGATGCGGCCGCGACCAGCTCGCCGCGCGAGTGACGCGGAAACTCGCGGCTGTCGCCCATGCCGAGTTCCTTGGGCACCCACTTGCCCGTCTGGCTGTCGATCTTCATCACGTGGACCGTGGCGCGGAGGCTGTCGGGAGCGGTCTGTTGGCCGTGAACCGAGAGGCTGACCTGCTCGCCGTGGCGGATGCCGATGTCGGGCAAGAAGACCACCTGCTGCAGCCGCTTGCCGGGATGAATCGCGACGAGGTTGCGGACGTGGACAGTCGTCTTCACCGACTCAACGTGCGGCGACGTCGTCGCTGTGACGTCGCCGTAGGCGTCGCTGTTCCAGCAGGCCACATACCCCGCGGAATAGACCTTGGCCGAGGCGTCGCGGCTGTTGTCGAAGCAGTGGAAGTCGAACTGTGGGTTGAGCAGCAGGTTGGTCTGGCTCTGCGCGGCTGAGACACCGGCCAGCAGAGCGAGCGCAACAGTAACGCGGCGCAATTGGCGCATGGAACCTCCAGGTGATCGGCTGATCATGTAGGGAGTTCCCTGCCCGGTCGGGGGCTTCCTGTGCGGCCCGCGACGACCGCGCTCCCCGAGGTCGAAGCGGACAGTTATCGCTACCGCATCGACCCCGAAGATGGAAAATCGAGGGTGTCCAAAGTCCTGAGACCTCAAGCCTTAGCCAGTGCCCTCATCCTTGGGACCAGTGCCTTCGTCCTTTGGCTCCGGTTCTGTGCCCTCATCGGTGTCTCCGCTGACCGCTGGCGTGGTGATACGCACTGCCTTCGTGGCCCCGTCCCACGCCACTTGCGCGCCGAGAGCCTCCGCCATCAGCCGCAGCGGAATCAGCATCTGGTTGTCGACGATAATCCCCTGCGATTTCTTGATATGCGTCTGCTTGCCATTCGCGGATATCGTCGCGGTCTGGGTCGAGCTGACCCACTCCACCGTGGCGCCGACGGCTTCGGCGCCGTCGCGAAGGGGGGCGAACGTCTTGCCATCACGAATTCGGGCTTGAGGAGCGAGCTTCGTCTTGGTGCCATCCACATACACATCCACCAGCGTGTCGGCTACTGCCGTCCCGGCAATCGACGCAATAACAGCGATCGTCAGAAGCGTTCTCATCGCGTTGCCTCCTGGGGTGCGCGTACTAGTGAATGAACGCTCTCCGAGCAGCGCTATCTCCGAAGTGTGAGCCACGGGAAATGTGATTATTCACGGGGCGGCGCGAACGAGCAGGTGTCCCTCATTTGAGGAATGGAATGTGGGGGATGGGACCGATGAGTGCGCACCCCACAGGCTCGGCGCTGCGCCGCAAGGTGGAGGAGGCGACGGATGAGGTCGAGGAGCTGTCTTTGGTTAGTCGTCACCATCGGAATCGGATGTGTCGGCCCGGATGCGCGCGCCGACACGTGGCCGCTGTTCCGGCATGACGCTCGCAACACGGGCACGAGCGCGGATCGCATCGACCTGCCCCTGCACGTTGCGTGGCAGAAGCGATTGTTCCGGCCGGGCGAGCCGCTCGTGGTGGGATTCAGCCGCACGGTGGGGTTCAGCTACATCGTGGCTGACGACGAGCGCGTGTACGTCTCGGCCCGGCATCGCGAACGCCCCGAGACCGGGCCGCTCTGGGCGTTCGATCTGCGGACGGGTGAGGAAGTATGGCAGGCACGGGGGTGCCTCGAAACCGGCGCGCTCGGCGACGGCGCGATCTACTCGATCTTCGCGATCCCCAACCGGAATCAGCTCAACGGCATGGACGACGTCGTGTCGCCCTGGGCTGTGTGGCTGACCGCCCTGGATGCTCGCACGGGTGAGGTCCGGTGGCGGCGCGATCTTGCGTGGTGCCCCGGGGGCCGGCCCGCCGGGGTTGCACGCGGCTTGGCACTGGGGCAACTGTCCGAGCCCTCAGACAGTGACGTGCCACGCCGGGAGCGTCTACGCGGGGACGGAGCTTGCCACCGAATTCACCTACTACGGCATCGAACGGACCTCCGCGGTCGGCCTAACGGCATTCCAGGCCGGCACTGGGAAGATGCAGGGCGAGTTCTGGACACCCTCGACGGAGGAGACGTCGGCGTTCCTTCAGGGCGCGCCGGTTGTCACGGAGGACGCTGTCTACGTCGCCCCCCTTTGGAACCACGGCGCCTACGCTCTGGCGCCGGGTACGCTGAGTTGGGACGGCACAACTGTGCCGCTGACGCGCGCTTTTGCGCCAATGCTCATCGACTCGTTGCTGGTGTCGAAGCCCGACAGTGAGGGATGGGCCGTAGAGCTTCCCGGCCGCGTCCTGCCCCCTAGCGGGCGGTACAGCTTTGCCGGGGGGAAGGTGCAGCTGGTCACTCACATTCGGGGGCGGGCCGCCATCGTGCTGCATAGCGGCAGCGACTACGTTGGGCCGATCGATATCCGCACTTTCGAGCGGCTGTGGAAGCGGCAGATCCTCGTCAGCGGGTGGGGGATCGGGACGGAGAACGCCATCGTCGTGCCCGGCGCGCACCGGGAGCCGTACCGGGAGGGAGTCTACGCCCTCGACATCAACACGGGGGAGGAGATCTGGCACTTCACGACCGACCAGCCCGGGCGGATGCTCATCGCCCACATGGCCTTCTCAAACGGCTGTCTCCTCCTCGCGACGACGGAGGGCTGGCTGTACTGCCTGGCCCCAAGCTAGCGTCAGTCCACCACGTCGATCCACACGAAGGGTGCTGACACTGAGCCCGTCACCAGGGGCGCCTCAATGACGCTGGCGAGCGCCTCCTCGGTGTACCGCGCCTGCATCCAGGCCCATGCATAAAGCTCATACGTATCCGCAAGGGGCGCGATAAGGGCTCTTGGCACCGGGAGGCGGTATTCATCGCCGGGGGCTAGTATGCGGATGTTTCCAGCATCGAGCAGTGCCTCAGGCGTCAGGTCCGAGAGGGGGCGTTGGTAGAAATCCGGCCCCCACTGCAGGCGCGCCCAGTCCCCTCCTGGCCCTAAGCCAGAGCTACGAAACAGTCCCATCTGGAAGCGCCCGCTCGCAAGATGCTGCGTGTCGGGCGTCGGGAACGCGACGGCCCGCGTGCCGACGCTTCGGATGATCAGCTCGGGCGCGATGGGCTCTCCTACCTTGTACGTGCGGGCTTCCACGGCCAGGAAACCTGCGATCGCGCTGGTCGGGTGCGGCAGCGCGCGCTTGTAGGCACTGACAAGCAACCCCGTGTTGTCGTTGTATAGCACCCGGAGCGCCTCCGGGACATGCCGCCGGCGGGCCGCGAACGCCACCGTCCGGAAGCCGCTTCCCGTGGGTAGTTCGATGGAGCACCGGGCCTCATCGCCGTCGCTCGGCGGGTAGTCGTCGTCCAGGCCCGCGCGCGTCGCGTCCATCACAGCTCGCACCAGTTCCCGGGTCCTCGACTGGCCGAGCTTCCCCTCGAAGAGGCCTACGGGTTCCCCGCCCCCCGCGTGGTCCGTGGTGACCCGGGTGTCACCTGACCGGTCAACTTCGAGTTCCCAACCGTCGGTGGTGCTGAACCGCACGAGCAGACCAGCGGCCGGGGCAGGCAGTGCCGCTCCGCCTCCGCCGCAGCCTGCCAGAACGCCTACGACCGCCGTCAGCACGACGCCAATTGCAGCAACAGCAATCCTCTTCGTCATCTCCCACCTCATTGCCGCATCGCAAGTGCTGACCGCGATTCCCATAGCAGACGGGGCATCCCCGCTGTCGTCTGAGCCGTGAGCCAGTCGATCTGACACTTCGGCAGCGACACTTCTGAGACCTGCGCACCCTCTCCGCCAGACGAACGTCACTAGCAATAGCGCGTGGGCGCTGACAGGTGAGCGCGCGCGCCTGAGAGGTGACAGCCATGGGCAGTATGCGTATCCGCGTATTCCGCAAGGCAATTTCGGTCCTGGTGGGCATGGGGCTATTGGTCGGGTCGGGCGCGGCCCAGATCACCCCGCTTACTCGGTCAGATTACGAAGGACGGCTGGAGAAGACTGAGGCCAGCGCTGAGAGGGACCCGTCGAGTTTCGATCGGGCGTATTCTCTAGTGCCGGCCTACATCGCAGCAGGACGGTTGGCGGAGGCCGAGCAGGCACTCGCGCGCGCAAGAGCGCTGCCTAACGCTGTGCAGGTATTGCTGGATCGCGCGGAGGCCGAGTTGCTCATGGCCCAGGGCGACGTCGATGGCGGCAGAGCGCTCCTGCTCCATGCCGCCGAGAGCGCCCGCCGCGTGGACTATAGCCCGGAACTGTGGCGTGACGTCGGCGACGTTCGCCGCCACTACCGCGACAGGGCTGGTGCTCGGGCGGCCTATGAGAAGGCGTTCGTTGCCTCGCTCGCATCCCCGCTGGGCCAGGGCCTCGCAGGGCGTTTCGCCGGAGACCTGGCAGCAGTTGCTCCGCGGCAGAAGAAGCCGTTCTGGCACGCTGTCGCAGCCTCGCTGAGTGCCCGCAGCCGCAACCTGGAGGACTCGCACGCCGCGTTCCGCGAGGCGTCCCTCGCCGTTCTGGTCGAGCTGGAGACGCTCCACGGCGACGAGGCGATCTACCATATCGTGATGTCCCGGCTGCATGGCAGTGACACGGACATGGCTCTCGCCTCGGCCCGGCGCGCGCTCGAACTGGGCGGCGATGAGCGAGTAGTCCGGCGCATGATCGCGTGGGATCTCGTCTCCGCGGACCGCACGGATGAGGCCATCGCCGAGTTCGAGCGTGTCACGCGCGTGGCTGACCAGTTCTTGGAGGTTGCCGGCGAGGCCTACATACAGCTCGCCGTGATGCACGAGGCCGCCGGCCGTCTGGATCAGGCCTTCGATGCCTGGGCGATGGCCGCTAGTGACAGCTACCTGCACGAGGAATGGGGCCTGAACCACTTCGTGCAGTTGGCCATTCTCGGCGACAGACCCGCCGACGCCCTCTCAGTCATCAAGCGGCTCTCGGGGAAACCCTCCTTCCGATGGCGTGCGGCCAGCCTGTGGCTACCGACGGCTAGTCTGGCGGGTCTGGCGGGCGACTATGACGCGATGCGCGCGGCCCTGGAGGACGGAGTCGCGGGCGCCGCGGCTGACGACGCAGCACCCATATCCGCGGCGTTCGCCGCGCTCCTCGTGGGTCCCCCGGAGGTGGCCACGGACATCTCGACAGGCTTGCTTCTGGCGGAGATGCATCGTCCGGAGGCGGTGACCTGGCTCAACAGGGCCATCGAAGCTGCCCCGGAAAACGGGCTGGCCCACTGGTGCCTGGCCCTCACGTTCGGGAAAGAAGAGCGGGCCGATGCAATAAAATCTCTGCAGACCGCGAAGGCCCTGCTCGATGGCACCGCCATGGCGCCATTGGTCACCAGGGCGCTTGCCGACCTCGGAGTCGAGTAACTCTCCAACGGGCTCGCGGGAGAGGTATCCACCGAGGCGGCGCGAACGGTGAACGCAGGAGAAGCGCCGATGATGACAGACCGTGTCAGGAATCTGCGCGACGATATGAGGGACTGGACCGATACCGTCTGCCCGCATCGGGCGCGGATCGTCACGGAAAGCGACCGGCGCAACCAGCGCGATTCGAAGGTCATCCGGCGCGCGACGGCGCTGCAGGACGTTCTCGAGCAAATGCCGATCTATCTCCGCGACGGTGACTTGATCGTCGGCACGCCCACCAGCACCCCCGGCGCGTGGATCGCGCTTCCGGAGTTCAGTCTCGGTACCGAGCAGATAGTGCAGCACCGCCACGGCGTCGATGTGGGGCAGACGTTCATCCGCGATGGCCTGCCGGAGGATGTGAAGGAGTACTGGGCGACGCGCAATCTCCACGCGCATTACGCCGCGTTCCGGCGCGAGTGCTTCGACGACACCACGCCGCCGCCCGAGCATTGGTACCAGCTCTCAACGGCGCTGGGGCACATCACGCCCGATTTCACCGAGGTGCTCCGCGACGGGCTGGATGCGGTGATTGACCGGGCGGATGCGCACCTCCAGCAGGCGCGCGAGGACGATCCCGAGGGCGCCCAGTTCCTGCGGGCGGCGATCATCGGTTGCCAGGGCGCGAAGGCGTTCGCCGCGAGGTTTGGCGTGCTGGCCGGGCAGCTTGCGGATGACGAGAACGACCCTCACAGGGCGGCGGAGCTTCGGCAGATGGCTCAGCGACTGCCCGAACTGATGGCCACGGGCGCGCGAAGCTACTGGGAGGCGCTCCAGAGCGTGTGGCTGTGCCACCAGGTGATGCACATCGAGGGCAACTCGTGGTCCATGTCGCCGGGGCGGGTCGATCAGATCCTCTGGCCCCACTACGAGGCTGACATCGCAACCGGCGCGCTGACGCGGGAGAGAGCGCTGGAACTCACCCAGTGCTTCCTCATCAAGTTCAAGGAGAACACCGTATTTGGGCCGCGCGGCAACCCGACCCAGTGCATCACGCTCGGCGGCAGCGACGCCGAAGGCAATGACCAGACGAACGACCTCACGTACCTGTTCCTGGAGGCGGCGGGCGAGTTGCGTCTGCCCGAGCCGCTCGTGAACCTGCGCTGGAATCGCAGCATTCCCGACGAGCTGATGCGGGCCGCGCTCGATTGCGTCGCGGGCGGGCTGAACATGCCCGTCTTCCTGAACGATGAGGCGTCACCGAAGGGGTTCATCAACCTGGGCATCGACCCCGACGACGCCTACGATTACACGCACGTGGGCTGCGGCGAATTGGGGATTCCGGGCAAGCTGCAGGACTCAGCCCTCGGCGGCAGCACTGGGCACGTTCACGCGCTGATGCAGACGCTGTGGGGCCCTCGAAACAGCGGCGAGCGGCTGTCGGAAACGTACCCGACCTTCGATGCGTTCCTGGCAACCCTCGGCGAGTCGATGCGGCGCAACGCGGAGCGCTCAGCGGCAGTGGCGCGCGAGATTGGGCAAATGCACGAGCGGCATGGCCAGATCCCCTTCACATCAGCACTCATGAGCGGCTGTATCGAGCGCGCGCGCGACCTCACCGTGCGGGCGGACTACAACTTCCCGAGCATGAACATGCCCGGCGGCTTCGCCAACTTCGTCAACAGCGTCGCGAGCATTCGGCGACTGGTCTACCAGGAGCAAACCTGCGACCTCGACACGCTGATGGACGCTATGGCCGAGGACTTCGATGGGTACGAAGAGCTGCGCGCGGAGGCGCGGCGCGCGCCGAAGTTCGGCAACGATGACGACGGTGCGGACGACCTGATCCCCGTGCTGGAGGGCTTGCACCGCGAGGCGATCCTCGGGCTCGCGGGGCCGAGGAACGACGGCCGGTTCATCGCCAGCGGAATCGATGGCGGCGGTCACATCATGGCCGGCCAAGGCCTGATGGCGACGCCCGATGGGCGCCTCAGCGGCCAACCGCTGGCGCCGGGGATGGCGGCCGCTCACGGCACGGATAGGCAGGGGCTGACGGCGCTGCTCAACACTGTGCAGAAGCTGGACTCGGATGGCCACTGGTTCGGCGGCTACACGCTCAACATCCGGATGCTCCCGAGCGTGTTCGAGTCCGATGAATCCCGCGCAAAGCTGGTCGCCGCCCTGCGCACCTACTTCATGGGCAAGGGTCTCAATCTGCATCTGAACTGCGTCTCGGCGGAGATGCTGAAAGACGCCCAGGAGCGTCCGGATGAGTACCGCGATCTGGTCGTGCGAGTGTCGGGCTATAGCGACCACTTCACGCGCCTGAGTCCGGATTTCCAGGCCGAGATACTGCAGCGGACGGAGCAGACGGCGGGGTGAGGGCGGCGTCGAAAGTGGGTGGGCGAGGATCACCGGCGCGGATCGAGTCAACGTCCCTCAAGGGTGCAGCGTCGGGAAGCTCGGGTCGGTGGCGTCGATGGGCGGCCATCCAGCGGCTAACGCAGATGCGTTCACATCGGCTTGCGCGACGAGCCCGTCCGTGAAGGAGGGCTGTTTGGACTGGGTCCAGCCGAAGAAAGCGCGCGTGAACGCAAGCCACTGGGCGTAGTTGATCGCCAGCGGGTGCCTGGTTATCATGACCTTGCCCACATTCGCGGCTGCCGCGACCCCATGTGCGGCGAGCGCCATGCTCTGATACCGTGGATGAGCGCTCACGCTGCTGGTTCCGGCGGCGTCGGCCTCTGATGTCACCTCCTCGGCGTAGTCTGCGTCCTGGCGCTGGCGGATCGCAAAGTACCCCCGTAGCACGATCTCCGCGGCGGCGCAGCTCGTGCTCATTGTCAGGAAATGACGCGAGTCATAGCCTCTGAGGTACATGTCACGCGCCAAGTCTGCGACCGTGCGCTCCTTCTCCCCGAGGTTCCCGACCTGCAGCAGCTGCAGTACCGACCATCCCGGTGGCGGCAACCCCATGCGGGTCGGCGCGTCTGATAGCAGGTGCATGATCTGGACGAAGAGTGCTTCGATCACGTCTGGCACGGGGTCGCCCGTGCCCGCAAACGACACTATCTCGCCCGCGCGAGACACGGCTGTTAGGCCCCCTCGCATGATGTCAATCGTGCCGATCACGAGCCCGATGAGGGGATCGTGTCCAAACGTCTGCAGGCGATGAGTCTTCGGCCCGAAGCCATCGATGTCGCTCGCCACAGATGCGACAGCGTCGTAGGACGTGCGGAAGTGACGAGCCAGCCAGTTGTTCGACGGCACGTCCAGGGAGTGCAGCCACTGAGTGACCACACTTGCCTGTCCCTCCGCCGGGCGACCGAGGTAGGCAATTGGGCGAGGGATGCGCACGATGAGGAAGTCCACCGCGCCAGCCACCAGACCAGCCGCCACGGCCGCTATGATATCGTAAGGATCCAGTCTCGCGCGGATGTGGAGGCCTGCGGTAAACCGGTGCTGAATCCGCTCTACCTCCTCGGGATCCAGCAGAGCGTCAACGGAAGCGGTCTTGGGATCGACTCCACGAACCCTCAACCGATCGGTGGCGTCACGGACCAGTTCGTCCCATGGCAATGGACCCGCACGAGTAGCACGCCGCTGGCGCAGCTTGGCATCCTGCGCTGTTGACGCCACGGGGGCAACTCGACCGACCTGCCCGACGAGGGAGTCGAGGCGCTCCTCGACTGCGTTGATCTCGTTAGCCAGGTCACCTTGGGCGCTACGCAGTTCTGCCGCGTCGGCTTGCGCGCCATCGAGATCATCCGCCAGAGACGTCAGGACTACTTCCAGGTCCTCGATCACTCGCTCTCCTCCCTCATCCACCGGATCGCGTCCGCAAGCGCCGTCATCTTCGCCTCGATCTCCTTGAGACGATCCGAGTTCCGGTCGTTCAGGAGCCGTTCATCGTCCAACTCGCGGGCCAACTGGTCCCTCTTGTCCACCAATTCAGCAATGACCGACTTCGCCTTGGCGACCTGCATCTGGTTGTGAAGTAGGCCCTCTCTGTAGCTGACCTGTAGCTTGGTCAGTTCGGACCGGAACTCGGCGGCCCCGAGCTGCCTGAATAGCTCACCACCCGCTCCTCCGGCGAGCCCCACAACCGCGCTACCTCCAGAGACCAGCCACATGCCACCTGCCATCCCCCAGCCACCCGCCGCGAGCGGACCGCCCCCCAACAATGCGAGTCCGTGCCCTGTCGCCGCCGCGCCCGAAAGCCCCGCCGCCGACCCCAGAGCGCCGCCCAGGACCGGGGCTGCCAGCAAGCCGCTCGCGCCGAGGGCCAAGGCTCCGACCGTGCCGTAGGCAACTAGTTTCTTCCAGTTGGCGTGTCTGTGCGCCCTCGAGGCATCGCGCTGTGATTTCCTGATGCTGTGGACGTCGCTCTCTGCGAGCCCAACGATCCTTCCGACTTTGGCTAGCGCCTCGGTGAAGTCGTTGTCGTCGTAGCGCAATTGGTAGGGCGCGAAGGGGTTGCCGAACGCGAGGTCGATGACATACGGTCGCGCGTCGAGGCCGTCTGAGATTCGCCTGAGCAGGCGAGGTACGTCCCTTGAGCGGCGGAGCGCGTCGGCTGCCTCCGGCCAGACCTCGCGGAGCAGGCGGAGCTTCATGGCGACCACTCGTTGCTTCTTGGCCTTCCGTGCGGCGTCCGTCTCTGCCGCCTTAAGCTGATTGGCCAGTACGTGGGTGCCGGTTGCCAGCGCAAGCCCGTAATCCTCGGTCATGTGCTGCCCTCCCGTTGACGCGTGCCCGTCCATTCGTTCAAACCTGATGCCGCACTTCGTACCTGATACTCCTGCCGTTGCCGGAACGGCAAGCCATCCGCAGCGGACCTCGGAATTTGGGGTCTGTGGACCTGCGCATCTGCGGTCGGGCCCTACTCCTGGGGTTGTGCAGCGTCGACAGCCGCCTGCACCGCTGCCATCTCCTCGGGGGTGAGGGGCATGCCCCAGGCGCGGAGCGTCGCGGTGTAGTCGGCGCCGAGGGATGAGTTGATCCAGTGCGCGGTCAGCGCTGCTTTCTGCTCAAGCGTCTCCGCCTGCGTGACCGCGGCGGCGGGAATGGCCTTGCCCCCGCTGAGGAGCGGCAACACGGGCGACCAGTTGATGATCGTGTCGGCGTCGCCGCTGATCGCGGTGGACAAGTGCCAGATCATCGCCATGGCGATGTCGGCGCTGATTTGGTCGGCCGCGCCCTTGGCCGCGACGTGCGCGCCTAACGCTGCTGCGCCCGTGTTCTTGATCCGGTTGAGATCGCCCAGGTGCGCCGCCATCGCCGCCGGCCCGACGGTGATATCCCCCAGCTCCGTAAAGACCATCTCCTCAAGCTGGACGCCGGCGAAACGGGCGAGACCATCCGCGAATGCGGGCATCGCGGTCGCGACGGGGTTGAGTTGAGGGTCGTGCGTGAAGGCGCCCGCGACGAGTTCGAACCACTGACGCCACGGCGGCGGCGTGGCGACCATCGTCGGCGGGATGCGCGCGGGATCGCCCTGCGTCGGCGCCGCCACCTTGGGATCGACGGCGATCACGATCCGCTGACCGCCCCTAGGCGCGCCGCCGGCGGCCTCAGCCATGAGTCCGTAGGCCATCTCAAGCCGGTCCACCAAGTTGTAGGCGCGGATGTCGATGGCCTTGTCCGACGGCGCGAGAATCGTGATGTGCTCGCGCATGATCGCATCGTAGCCGACGACCGGCTCGCCCATGGCCCGGGCCGCCAGGTTGAGAGCCTCCTGCGCCGCCTGCATCACGGCCTCCGCGCTTCCATCGGCGAGGTGCTGGCACTCAACGTAGCCATCGTCGGCGAGCCCGCTCTGGACGAACGCGTTCGCCAGTTGCGCGTAGAGCGTCCACGCCTCTCGCGAGCGTCCGAGAAGCTGCGCGCAGCGGGCATTCCAGAAGAGAGCGCTCGCGGCTTTGGAGCGATTTGGGTAAGTCGCCACATACCGCGCGAACAGGTCGCGGGCGGCGCTGACATCGCCCTTCTTGAGCGCGCCTATGCCCAGCTCGTAGACGTAGTCATCCGACTGGCTGTAGTGGGGATATGCCTGGACCACCGCCCGCATGACGGTGTCGATATCCTCGGGCTGCTTGAGCTTGCTCTTGAGCGCTTCAAGCCTCCCGACGGCCGTCCGCGCGTGGGCGCTGACGGGGAAGACGCGGATGAGGGCGATGTACGCCTGGATGGCAGACACCCAGTCCTCCGCGCTCTCGTATGCCACGCCTGTCTTGTAGAGCGCATCGTCGCGAAGGTCGCTGCCGGGCATCGCGCGCACGAGCTGCAAGTAGGCATCGACGGCGCTGCCGGCCGCCTCGCCATGCGCGACTCCGGCCGCGCCATCGGTGACCCAGCGCCAGTCCGACTCCACTTGGCTGAACTGCTTGGGCGTTTTGGCCTTCTTCGCAGCCGAGACGTAGGTCTCGAGTTTCGCGTACGCGTCCCCGATCCCGTAGAGGCAGTCGTCAACTTGGCTGGCGGTCGGGTAGTCCCTCATGAAGCCCTCGTAGAGGGCTATGGCATCGCTGAGTTCGAGGAGATTTGCCGCGCGCCGCGCCCGGTCATACGCTTCGGTTCGGCCGCGCGACAAGATCACCGTCGGGTCGTTGGGATCGTACGGGTCCGGGCGTTCGATGTTCAGCCCCGGCATGGCGGTTCTGAGCGACATCGACGCGTAGTACATGTACATCTGCACCGTGCTCGCGTAGGGGCTGTGCGGATAGGTGTCCATGTAGTCTCGGCCCAGCTCGATGCACTGCAGCGGCTCCTCCGAATACAGCGTCAACACGAGCGACATCAGACCCGATTCCACGAGGTCGCTTCGAGGGTACTGCTGCGCGAGCGTCATGTACGCTTCCGCTGTGCTCTCGGTGTCGTAGCGCGCGGACGACGCAGCGCCCAGACCGCTCCAAGCGTTGTCGCAGTAGTCGCTGGTCGGGTAGCGTTTCAGCAACTCTTGGTACAGCTCAATCGCCAGATCGTAGCGCTTCTTCGTCTGCGCGTTGCTCGCGAGCCCATTGAGCGCGACGTCCCCATACGGGCTGGCTGGGAATCGCTGCAGGAACCGGTCGTAGGTGTCGTAGACGGTCTCCCAGTCCGGCACCCCCATGTACTGGTAGGTCACGTTCCAGAGCGCGTCCTCGGCGTAATCGCCATCCGGGAAGCTCGCGGCATAGCCCTCGTACGCGGCGATCGTCTTGGGGAGCTGCCCAAGACGCGTGGTGAGGGTCGTGATGTGCCACGCGGCTTCGTTAGCCATTCCCGCTCGCGGGTAGAGGTCGAGGAACATCTGCCAGGCGGCGATGGAGTCGGCGACTTTCAGCTTGTCATAGCCCGCCGAGTACTCGAGGGTCTGGGCTTCGTCCCAGCGTGTTTGGGCCGCCCACTTGGTGAACGGGGGCGGCGGCGTGACTTGAGGAGGATCGGCTGCCGGCGGCGCATCCTGAGACAGCCCAGCGGTGGCCGCCAGCGTGAGTGCGGCGATAGCAACAATGGTGAAACGGCGGATGTGGTAATGCATGTCAGCCCGTCCGGACGTACTCCTCGGCTTTGTCGTAAATCGCACTGACGGCCCGCGTCGCCTCATCGCCGATTTCGTGCGTGGAACCAGCGATTTCGTCTTGAGCTTGAGCCCACGCCTTGTCGAGAATCGCGCGCTCGCCCTCGGCCTTCCAGCGATCCGTGCCCCAGTGCCTGAAGAGATCCGGGAACCAGTTCATCTCGCGGAACTTGAGCGCCGTCCGCGCCGTGCCGATGAAGCTGCCCAGCTCAACGCCCTCACGGATCATCTCGACGGGATCCACGTCGGGTTTGCCGCAGTCCATTCCCGTCACGACTCGCTCGACATACGCGAGTATGTCGGCGTCGATCACGGCCTGCTGCGGGCTGAAGACCTCATCCACGGATAACTGTCCAACAGCCCCGAAGTTCCGCACGCCTAGCAACGCTTGCCACATTACGGAAGCCGTTCGCTCGCACGCCGCCTGCTCGTCGGGTTGCTTGGCGCAGCTCCTGAACATGCCGCTCCTGACGGGCCGACCCGTGAGACGCTGGGTCATCTGCAGGACCGATGCGCGATAGAGGCACCACTCAGGAGAGCCGAAGACGATGCCCGAATACCGGAAGTCGAACGGCTCGACGCGCAGCCCCAGGCCGCCGCCGAAGCCAAGTGCCGAGCTGATCACATCGAAAGCGAGCGACTCGGCAACCGACTGCACGAGCGCGGGCCATGGCTCGAGCGGCGCGGTCGCCCCGGCGATCGGGATGGCGCCCGTGAGGGATACATCGACGTCGGGATTGTCGCGGAATTTCAGCGCGGTTCTCGCCCCGATGCAGTTCAGTCGCAGAGGGCTGATCGCCACTTGCTCAACGAGACGGTACCGTCGGCACGCCGCGAGATTCATGTCGATCAGGAGCGAGACCTCGGCGGGATCGGTGACGGGCAGCGATCCGCCGAGATGGCGCGAGTTCTCGATGCTGATTCGCTCGGCGGCGAGGGTTAGCATGGCCGGCGGCACGTCGCCGGGCTGGACGGGCAGGACGCCGCCGTACCCGCGCGCGTCCCAGAACCTCGCCATCCGCGCCGCCTCGGCGCTGGTCGCGGACCTGACCTTCAGCGTCTCGGGGTCGCAGTACTGCAGCCCCGCCCAACATCCGCCCATGCTGAAGGCCGACTCCTCGCTCTCAACGCCTGATGCGGCCTGGCGGCGGCCCAAGTGCGCCGCGACCTCGCTCTTGCCGAATCGCACGCGCCCGCCGGAGTATTCGGCGGACGGCCATGCTTCGATCTGCCGCGCGACCTCCGGATCCGAGCAGTCGATGCCGATCTCGGCCAGCACGGTGAGCGCGCCATCGAGGATCGCATCCATATCGTCGTCGGTGAGCGGCGGCGTGAGCGAGGGTCGCCAGTTTGCCATATCGATCTCCGTTAGGTTTCCTACGGTCTGACCGCGGTCACGACGCCACATCCGTCGAGTTCGGGAGCGCGCGCGTTATTCACGTCGACGAAGCCGGCCTTGCGCAGCAGATCGCCGAGTTCGGTGAACGTGAACGCGCCGATGTACAGGTTGAACAGCGCGGCACTGATCGGCCCGATCCGGTCGTCGTTGAGGATGAAGTCCTGGATGATGATGAGCCCGCCCGGATCCAGCGCGGCGAAGGCCTTGGCCAGCTTGGACTCCGGATTCGAGGGCATGCCATGCATGACGTTCGACATCAGCAGCGCGTCGTAGCCGCTGCCGAAGTCGTCCTCGTTCCAGTCGCCCTCGATGACGCTCATCCGGTCGGCGACCTCGGGGAATCCCTCGATGACGGTCTTGGCAATCGCGATGGTAGCGGGCAGATCCCAGACGGTGGCGCGAAGCTTGGGGTTGGCCTTGCAGGCGTAGATGGAGTACGTGCCGGGGCCGCCGCCAATGTCGACGAGGCTCCGTCGGCCGGATAGATCCACGTCCGCCGCCAGGGCCGGGCCCCGGTCGGGGACGGTGATGTTGTGCATCGCGAGGATGAAGTCCTCGGGCGCGGCCCACGGCGCGTCGCCGTGATCGGGCCGGTAGCGATCCGGCAGCTCGCCCCACCGCGCCCACGTGTCCATGCCATGGCCGATCATGTTGCCCTGATACAGCGGCTTGCCGGGAACGAGATGCTCGGCGGCGAGGGGCGTGTTCGCGAACCGGTCGCCATCCCGATCCAGGAGTCCCATCGAAGAGCACGCCGTCAGCAGCGGCTCCAGTAGGTCCGCCGGAGTCTCGGTCGATTCCGCCAGCGCCGCCAGATCTTGCTCGCCATCGCCCAGCGCGGCGAAGATGCCGATATGGTGAGCCACCTGCAGCGTCCGCGTAAGCTGGGCGGCGCTCATGGTTGCGCGCAGGTCATCAAACGTCTCGATCTTCGATGGATACAGCATCCGTGGCCTCCTGCCGATTGCAGCTTCGACCGGAAGCGTTCGCGCGACCCGCGCTCGTTACCTGCTACCTCGCCATCCTTCCAGTCCGTCGCCCGCGTAGCAGCGTGGGAGGGGGGCGAGGACTACCAAAATACATGCTGATGCTGCGCAGCAATGTCAAGGATCTCGAGCAACGAGGCGTGCGTGACCCGGCGGTGCGCGCTTGCGCGTCCTCGCCATGCTGGTGAAGCTCGAAAGCCTGTCCAGATGACCCTCAACTTGCCTCTTCCCACAGGCGCCGGACGTTGGCCGCGGATGCCTCAACAGATGCGCGCTCCGGCTTCCCGCCGATCTCCATGGAGATGTACCC
>PVBE012982833.1_pt1 | contig 103528 bp, 97 predicted proteins | sample 1631181 | NCBI WGS metagenome assembly PVBE01 (sample SAMN08397723, study PRJNA350692) | Marine metagenome, whole genome shotgun sequencing project. | isolation source: water | place: Pacific Ocean | collected 2012-04
CCACGGCCACCGACGATGCTGCCATGGCCACCGACGATGCTGCCACGGCCACCGACGATGCTGCCACGGCCACCGACGATGCTGCCACGGCCACCGACGATGATGAAGGGAGCCCGGAATGAAGGTCATCCTGCAGGCCGATGTGTCCAACCTGGGCAGCGTCGGCGACGTCGTGACCGTGGCGGATGGCTACGGTCGGAACTTCCTCATTCCCCGTGGGCTCGCGCTGCACGCCGACGAGCGGAACGTGAAGCGGCTCGAACACCAGAAGCGGGTCACTTCCCACCGCCGCAACCGGCTGGAGGAGGAGGCGCAGGCCGTCGCGACCCGGCTGGCCGAGACCGCCGTCAGCCTCAAGCGCTCCGCTGGAGACGAGGACAAGCTCTTCGGCTCCGTCACCAACCGCGACATCGCTGAGGCTTTGGCCGCGGAGAACTTCGAGATCGATCGCCGCAACATCGTTCTCGACGAGCCCATTCGCAACATCGGTGTCTTCACGGTGCCGGTGAAGCTGGGCATGGGCATCGAGGCCAGCGTCAAGGTCTACGTCATCCGGGAGTAGCCGGACAGTTTCTGGGGCCCGGCGGAGCGAGACTCCCTCGGGCCCTTCTCGCGTTGGAGAAAGCGTGGATACTCGCCAGCACCCGCAGTCGCTCGAGGCCGAGCGCGCCTTGCTCGGCGGCTTGCTGTTGGATCACGGCCAGGTCGCCGCGATCTCAGAGGTCCTTGCTCCGATGGACTTCCACAGCGCGGCGCATCGCAAGATCTTCGAGCTGATGCTGAGCCGGTACGCCCAGAGCGAGGCGCTCGACGTGCTCGGCCTCACCGATCACATCCTCTCCACCGGGCAAGCGGAGGAGTTCGGCGGGCTCTCCTACGCGACCTCGCTCCCGGAGCTGGTTCCGTCCACGGAGAACCTCGAGTACTACGCTCGCATCATCAAGGACAAGGCCGTTCGGCGCCGCCTGATGGAGGTGACGGCCGACATCAACGCCAGGGTCCTGGCAGGCGCGGACGAGCTCCCGGAGCTGCTCGACCACGCCGAGTCCAGCGTCTTCCAGGTCGCCCAGCAGCGGGCGAAGAAGGACTGGCAGGTGCTGGGCCAGGTCATCGACGTCGAGTGGCAGAAGCTCGAGACCCGCACGGAGAATCGCGGCGCGGTCACCGGCGTGCGAACGGGCTTCCTGGAGCTGGACGAGAAGCTCGCCGGGCTGCAGCCCTCCGACCTGATCGTGCTCGCTGCGCGGCCAGCCATGGGCAAGACGGCCCTCGCCCTGAACATCGCCCAGAGGGCCGCCGTCGACGCTGGCGTGGCCGTCGGGATCTTCTCCCTCGAGATGGCCGCAGGCCAGCTCGCCCTGCGCATCCTCAGCTCGGAGGCCCGGGTGGACGCGGGCAAGATCCGCACGGGCATGCTCTCGAGGAACGACGACTGGGTGCGCCTCGAGGACGCCCACGAGGTCCTCTACCAGCAGCCCGTCTGGATCGACGACACGGCAGGCTTGACGATCACGCAGCTGCGCTCGAAGGCTCGGCGGCTGGCAAGCATGTGCCCCACCCTCGGCCTCATCGTCATCGACTACCTGCAGCTGATGGGCTCTGGGGGGGCTGGCTCCAAGAACGAGTCGCGCGAGCAGCAGATCGGGCGCATCTCCCGCGGGCTCAAGGCGCTCGCCAAGGAGCTGGAGTTGCCTGTCTTGGCCCTCTCTCAACTCAACCGCGGCGTCGAGTCGCGCGCCGACAAGCGCCCGCTGATCTCCGACCTGAGGGAATCCGGCGCCATCGAGCAGGACGCTGACGTGATCCTGTTCATCTACCGGGACGACTACTACCTCAAGGAGAAGTCGACCAAGCCCGGAGTGGCCGAGGTGATCATCGCCAAGCAGCGAAACGGACCCACCGGCACGGTCGACCTCGCCTTCGAGGGTCGCTTCACGCGCTTCGACAACCTGGCTCCAGACTACGCGAGCTACGGATGATCCTAGCGCTTGTCGCGCTCGCTGCCGCCCTGGAGAGCGGCGACGAGGTTCGCTTCGAGCTGCGCGGCGGAACACAGGTCGAGGGCTACGCCCTGAGCGCCTCGGACGATGTGCTCGTCGTCTCGAGCGCCGCGGGACGGTACGAGGTCCCGACCCCGCTCGTGTCCCGAGTGTGGGTGGACGGTGTCGAACTGGACGTCGCCGCCTACGCCCTCGATCTCGAGGCCTTCCGGCTCACCCAGCTCGAGAGCAGGGGGCTCGGCCCGGGCAGCCGCCGAGTGCCGCCTCCGCTGGTCGTGGGCACCGCCAGCGCCTTGTGGCCCGGAGCGGGACACCTGATCCTGGGAGACCTCGGCGGGTTCGTCGGCTACTCGACCGTGGAGCTCGCGCTCCTCGGCGCCGCTGCCTGGTGGGTCTTTGGCGCCGAGCTCGTCGGCCCCCTCATCCCGCTGGCGCTCCTGGACATCAGCTTTCGCTCCTATGCCGTCGCGGACACGGTCAGGGAGACGAGGAGGCGCCGTCCGGGTGTGGTCGTGGCCCCTCGCAAGGATGGTGGCGCCGTCGTCCAGATCGTGTGGGGGAGCCCGCTGACGCAGGCCGACTTGACTGCGTGGGGCCCCATCCACTAAACAGCAGTGACCCCTGCGCCAGCAGCCAGCAGTCGGTACGAGTTCCCACCGGGAACATGACCTGCCCCGGCTCTCACACCCGCATCTCTCGGAGTTCGCGACAGATGGAAAACGCGGATCTTCTCAAGACCTTCAACGAGCACCTCACCGCCTACACCGAGCTCCGTGGTTTCATCGGAAAAGCCAAGGCTCAGGGGGGCAAGTTCTCGGCTGCGACCATCGAAAAGGTCGTGATGAAGAACGAGATCAAGTCGGTCGACGTCGGCGACCTGATCCGCCCACTTGTCGGCGACGTCGCCGGCGTCATCGACGGTCTCGCCAAGGAGGTCGCTGACGTCAACGAGAGAAAGTCGTCGGCCGCCGAGGAGATGGAGGAGCTGGAGCTCCGCAAGGAGATCGGCGAGCTCACGGCGAAGCAGTTCGACAAGGAGGCCAAGGCCTTCAAGAAAGAGCTGTCCGAGGCGGACGGCAAGGTCGGGGAGCTGCAGAAGGACCTCGACGAGTTCAGGGCCACCCTGGACGCGTGGGTCGACCTGGCAGCCAAGGCCGCTCACGACTCGGGCGTCGCGGACGCCCCTCAAGAGATCGAGATCGAGATCGAGAACGGCGACGCGGACGACGTGCACGCCCACAGCGGTGGCATGAAGGAAGACGTCTCAGCGGTCTTTGACGATGGCGGATCGGCGGCAGCGGTCGCGGTCTCTTCCACCGACGAGGACGCCGAGATCAGCATCGAGGCTAGCGAGTCCGATGCGGACGACGAAGAAGCCGTCGATGTCGACTTCGGCTTCGAGGCGGACGACGAGGACGTCGACATCCTCGCGGATGACGGCGCGGACGAAGTCGAGATCGACCTGGTCGGCGCGGACGACCTGGAACCGGACGACGAGATCGGGCTCGAGGATGTCGAGGAGATCATCGTCGAAGGTGACACCGGGGGCGCCGAGGAAGGCGAGGTTGGCACCCGCCGCGCGCTCCTGATCTACCAGGAGGGCACCGCCGAGGAGCAGATCTACCCCTTCACGGGGGACGTGCTCACCATCGGTCGTGGTCGCGACAACGACATCCAGATCAAGAACGACTCGAAGGTCAGTCGCTACCACTGCAAGGTCTTCCGCCGCGGCGACAACTTCTACATCGAGGACAACAAGTCCTCCAACGGCTCGCTCGTCAACGGCGAGCTCATCACCGAGCGGCGGCTCTTCGGTGGCGAAGAGGTCATCATCGGTGAGACCTTCTTCCGCTTCCGGATCATGGACTGAGTTGCCTGCAGGAGCCCGCGCTCCCGGTAGAGTCGGCGCATGGCAAGGATGATCCTCCTCCAGCCCAGCGCCTCGGATGACTCGGCTGTAGCCCTGTTGAGGGATCGGGGGTACGACGTCGAGCGGGTCGACGGGGGAGAGGTCCGCCGGGTCCTTGCCCACGATCTGCGCAACCCCCTCGGAGTGATCCTCGGCAACGCCGAGCTCGTCAAGGAAGGGGTGTACGGGGAACTCACGCCTAAGCAGGAGGCGGCGTTGGCCACGATCGAGCGGCAGGCCGAGCGGCTCGCAGACATGCTTGAAGTGCTCGTCGATAGGCTGCGAATCGAGGGCGGTTCGGGTTAAGCTCAGTCGAGACCGAGGATGGGGGGCCACGTCGGGATTTCTGAGAATTTGGAGTGTTGACATCTCCGTGTCCAGCCGCTTAGCTGTCGCGTAGAGGAACTGGATGGCTAGAAAGACGCCCGGCGGACCCACCTACTACACGACCTATCAGGTCTCGAAGGTCCTCGGCGTGAGCCTGCCGACGGTGGTCAACTGGGTGAACTCGAACAAGATGCGGGCTCACCGAACGCCGGGCGGCCACCGCCGCATCGCGCGGAACGACCTGATCGGCTTCGCCCGGGAGTTCAACTACCCGCTGTCCGAGGAGTTCCTCGCGGAGTCCACGGGACGTCGCAGGGTCCTCGTCGTCGACGACGAGCGCGACTTCTCCGACATGGTCCGGGAGTACTTGACGATCAAGGGCAAGTTCGACCTCGAGGTCGCCGACTCCGGCTTCGCCGCCGGCTACACCGTGGCGCGCTTCAAGCCGGAGCTGATCCTCATGGACATCATGATGCCGGACATGGACGGCTTCGAGGTCCTTCGCGTGCTCCGGGCCGGGCGCGACACGCGCCACATCCCGATCCTCGCCTGCACGGCCTATCGCGACGTCGAGGTCGAACGGCGGATCCATGAAGAGGACTTCGATGGCTTCATCCAGAAGCCGCTGAAGCTCGACGAGCTGTTGTCCCTGGTCGAAGCCACGATCACGAACACCCAGCAGCACGGCCGCCAGGCCCGGGGGTAGTACCCCGATCGGAAGTCGCGACGCGACTCCCGATGGCGCCAGGCGCCCGCCGCTTCGCGGCGCAGGGGCACTCGCTTCCTCCTCTGGGGGGCCCTGCCCCCCCGCGCCTTCGGCGCCCCCCCCGGCGGCCCGCCTTGCGTGCCGTAGTTCCCGCAACGAGACGGTGGACGAGGTTCGGGACGTCGGATTGCGGGAACCAGGTTCAGTCCCTGAGGGCAGGGGGAATCGCGACTCCGTCTCCGCCACGGGCGGGGAGGGGGTGCTCGCTCATCGCTCGGGGCATCGAGCGCTGGCCGCGGCGGACACGGACGAGCTCAGCGGCGATCGCGACCGCGATCTCCTCGGGCGTCTCCGCGCCGATGTCCAGCCCGATGGGAGCGCACACCCTGGAGAAGAGCGCCTCTTCGACCCCAGCGGCGCGGAGGCGCACGAAGAACCTGGCGACCTTGTTGCGGCTCCCGATCATGCCCAGGTAGGCAAAGGGCTGCCCGATGAGCCCTTCCAGCAGATCCTGGTCGAGCTGGTGGCTGTGGGTGAGGACCACGGCGTAGTCCCGAGGTCCGAGCTGAGGCAGCTGTAGTCTGGGATCCCGAAGCATCAGCGTGGCGCCGGGAAAGCGCTGCTGATTCAGCCACTCGTCCCGCTCGTCGTAGACGTGGAGCTCGAATCCGAGGGGTCTCGCCGCGTCGGCCAGGGCCCGGCCGACGTGTCCCGCCCCGAAGACGTGGAGGCGGTCGGTGGTCGATAGTGGCTCGATGTAGACGTCCATGGCTCCTCCACAGCACATACCGAGGTCACGGGTCAGGTGTGCCGCGTAGCGCCGGGGGACCCCGGCGTCGATGACTTCGAGCGCGGTAAGGACACAGCGACGCTCCCACTCGCCACCGCCGATCGTGCCGACGATGGACTCGTCGTCGAACACCAGCATGCGGGCCCCGGCAGCGCGGGGAGCGGAGCCATCGACACCGATCACGGTGCACAGGGCGCAGCGCCGTCCCTCCCTCATGGCCTCCAACCCCGCCGCGAGTACCTTCAAAGCCCGACCCGCAGGCGCACCCTCTCCGCCGCTGCCAGCACACCTCGGCGGGTCTCTTCGGGATCCCAGGGCCCGACACGGCCGTCACGGACCACGGGCTCACCGTCGATCCACACGGACTCGACGCTGGCCGAGGACATGGCGTACACGATGGCGCTGGCGGGCTCCAAGGCGGGGAGCACGCCGGCCCGGTTCGGGTCGAGCACGACGAGATCAGCAGGACGGCCGACCTCCAGCATGCCCCCTTTCAGCCCGAGCGCCTCTGCCCCGTTGCGTGTCGCGAGGGCCAGCGCGGTGGAGGCGGGCATCGCCGTGGCTCCGAGACGCGGCTTCTGTATCAGCGCCGCCAGCCGCATCTCCGTGAAGATCTCCATGCGGTTGTTGCAAGGCGCACCGTCCGCACCGAGCGAGACATGGATCCCTCGCGCCATGAGTTCGGGGATCCGAGCGACTCCACTGCCGAGCTTCAAGTTGGAGGAGGGGCAGTGCAGCACACGGGTGCGCGTCCCGGCGAGGATCGCCTCTTCGTGGTCTGTGAGGTGGATGCAGTGTGCGAGGCACACGTCGGGACCCGTGAGCCCGTGCTCGTGCAGGTGGACGATGTTGTCGCAGCCTGTCAGCTCACGAACGAGCTGGACCTCGGCCTCGTTCTCCGAAGCGTGCGTGTGGATCAGGCAGCCCCGTCGCCGGGCCTCGGCGGCGCACTCGCGGAGGAGTCCGTCGGTGCAGGAGGGAACGAAGCGCGGGGCGAAGGCGTAGCGCAGGCGGCCCTTGCCGTGCCAGGTGTCAGCCTCGTCGCATGCACCGCGCAGACCCGCCTCGCGCGACTCGGAGAGGCCTGCCTCGTTGGGACGGTCCATCAGGGCCCGACCCACAGCAGCCCGGATGCCGGCCTCCTGGCATGCTCGGAAGACCGCGTCGGTGTGTCGAACGCTCGCCATGTCCAGGATGGCTGTGGTCCCACCCAGCAGGAGCTCACTCACGCCGAGACGGGCGGCCCAGTAGGTCGACTCCTCGTCGTGTGCCCCCTCGAGGGGCCAGATGCGGGTACGAAGCCAGTCCATGAGCGACAGGTCGTCGCACAGACCGCGGAACAGGCTCTGGACGAGGTGGACGTGGGTCTGGACGAAACCTGGGGCGAGCCACCGCCCGGAGAGGTCCACGATCTCGGCGTCGCCGGGCTCGAGTTGGCCGATCTCGGCGATCAACCCGTTCCGGACGCGCAGGTCCGCGACGGCTGTGTCCATGCTCTCGTCGCAGGTGACGAGCAGCGCTCCACGGAACAGTCGGTGCATGGCCCCCTGCCTAACCGGGCGCGGGCGGCCCCCGGCGGGTTTTGAGCATCAGCCCGGCCATCCAATTAGTCACGCAATGGTGACTCCCTGCCCAGGCGGCTGCTGCTAGATCGGCCCATGCACGAGCTGATCCTGATCCTGGATTTCGGATCCCAGTACACCCAGCTCATCGCGCGTCGTATCCGCGAGCAGGGTGTCTACTGCGAGATCCGCCCCTGCACTGATGCCCCCGACCTCCCGCCAGGCCTGAAGGGGCTCGTGCTCTCCGGTGGGCCCGACTCCGTGCTGTCAGACACGCGCCCGCCCTTCGACGAGGGCTGGCTCTCTGCGGGGACGCCGGTGCTGGGAATCTGCTACGGAATGCAGCTGTTGACGGTGCTCGGCGACGGCGTCGTGGCCCGGTCGACCCACCGGGAGTACGGCAAGGCGACGCTCCAGCTCGAACCAGAGGCCGGCGGCCTCTTCGAGGGGGTGGAGCCCCGGAGCCAGGTGTGGATGAGCCACGGGGACCACGTGGAGACGCCGCCGACCGGCTATCGGGTGCGCGCGACTGCCAGCTGCCCGGTTGCGGCCTTCGAGAACCCCGCGCTGAAGCGCTATGGCCTCCAGTTCCACCCCGAGGTGCACCACACCCACGCGGGTGTGATCATCCTGAAGAACTTCCTCTTTGGCATCTGCGGGTGCGCCGGTGACTGGACGATGGGGTCCTTCATCGAGGAGCAGGTCCAGAAGATCAGAGACGAGGTCGGACAGGGTCGTGTCATCTGTGGTCTCTCTGGCGGCGTCGACTCGAGCGTCGTCGCGGCGCTACTGCACAGGGCGATCGGCGATCAGCTGACCTGCATCTTCGTCGACCACGGCTTGCTCCGGCAGGACGAGAGGGAGTCCGTCGCCGCCGAGTTCGACGAGTACGACCTCCGGGTCTGCGTGGTCGAGGACCTCTTCCTCGACCGCCTCGCCGGGGTGTCGGACCCGGAGGCCAAGCGCAAGATCATCGGTGAGACCTTCATCGATGTCTTCGAGGCAGCGGCCCGCGACATCGGCGACACCGACTGGCTCGCTCAGGGCACGCTCTACCCGGACGTCATCGAGTCCGTGAGCTTCAAGGGGCCCTCCGCCACCATCAAGTCCCACCACAACGTCGGGGGGCTACCCGAGGAAATGGAGCTGCGGCTGATCGAGCCGCTCAGAGAGCTGTTCAAGGACGAGGTCCGGGAGCTCGGGAGGCGCCTCGGACTGTCCGAGTCGCGAATCGGGCGTCACCCCTTCCCGGGGCCTGGACTCGCCATCCGCATCCTGGGCGAGGTCAACAAGGAGCGCTGTGACCTGCTCCGGCTCGCGGATCACATCGCCATGGAGGAGATCCGCGCCGCGGGTCACTACGACCGCATCTGGCAGGCACTGGTCGTACTCCTTCCCGTCAAGAGCGTCGGCGTCATGGGCGACGAGCGGACCTACGAAAACACGGCCGCGCTGCGCTGCGTGACCTCCACCGACGGCATGACCGCCGACTGGTACCCGATGCCCTACGAACTCCTGGGGCGGATCTCGAACCGCATCATCAACGAGGTCAGCGGCATCAACCGGGTCGTCTACGACATCTCGAGCAAGCCACCCGCCACCATCGAGTGGGAATAGCGCTCAGATCTCGACGCACTGCCCGTCGTAGGCCCGTTCGACGGCCAACCCCGAGCGCTCGATCTCGGCCAGGGCCGCCTTGGGGTCGACGTGCGGGTAGAGGTGCGTGAGCAGGGTCCGCTTGGGCCGGGCCCGCTCGAGCAGGTCGCGGATGTCCGCCGGACAGAGGTGCCCACCGTAGTCGTCCGGCTCGGGCACGGCGCACTCGCAGATCAACAGATCCGCTCCCCGCGCCAACTCGACGAGGTTGTCGCTCGTCGCGGTGTCCCCGGAGAGCACGACGCGCTTGTCCCCCGCCGAGAACCGCAGGTGCAGGGCCCCCGCGCTGTGATTCGCCGGAAGCGTCTCGAGGCGCAGGCCACCTGGCAGCTCTGCGCTCCCGGCGCCATCGAGGGGCAGCTCGGTGACCGGAGTGGTCCAGCCCTCGCCATCCAGCCACCCTCCATACACTCCCTGCAGGTCCTGGAGGAAGGCGGCGAAGCCCTCTCCAGCCCAGATCGGGTAGTTGCGTTGTCGCGGGCGGTCGATGCCGACCTTCATCGTGAAGACCAGGGGAACAAGGTCGCCGGTGTGGTCGACGTGACGGTGGGTGTAGATGCCGCCGTCGAGTTCGCGCGCGTCCACCCCGGCCCGCGCCAGGCGGGCGATCGTCCCGGTGCCGCCGTCGACGAGCAGCGCGGCGCCGCCGGCTTGCAGGAGAAACCCCGCCGCGCCCCGCTCCGGATCCGGCAGCGTGGTCCCCGACCCCAAGATGGTGAGGCGCAGCCTCAAGCCCTCGGGGAACCGGCGAAGACCAGCGGCAGCCCGTCGTCGGGCAGCCCTAGCCAGTCGAGGGCCTCGTTTCGCAGCGACGCCGCCAGGAGTTGAGCCGGGTTCGCGCCCAGAGCAGCAGCGCGCTCGAGGTTGCCGACGTAGACATCGACGCGATCGGGCAGCGTCTGCCAGGGATCCTGCCGCTCGGGCGACGGAGTGCCGTGGTACAGCGCCGGCGACGACGGCGACAGCGGCATGTCCGAGTCCCTGAGCTGGCGAAGGTCGGGGTAACGGTGGACCTCGAAGCGCACCCGGCGGTACCACTCGGCGAGCTCTGGCGGCATGCACGAGAGCGCCTCCCCGAGCAGGGCCTCGATGTCCTCTGTGGACATCGCCGTCGGCATGGGGAAGCCCTGTGGGTCGTGGAACATCGCCTGTCGGAGCGCTTGCGTAGCCTCGTCGGCCAGTCCGAGCTGGTCCAGCGCGATGCCCTTGTAGTACCAGGCCTCGGCGAGATCGGGCTCGACCTCCAAGGCGCGGTTGCTGGCCTCGATGCAGCCCTCGAGGTCCGTGAGCTCGTAGCAGGTCACGGCGAGGCCGCTGAAGACGAGGGCTGCCGTGGCGCCGAGGTCGATGGCCTGCAAGAAGGCCGCTCGGGACACCACCGGGTCGCCGAGATCCAAGGCCGCGTCAGCCACGATCATCAAGGCGTCGAGGTTGTCGGGCTCCTCTTCGAGCAGCTCCTCGGCCTCTACCAAGGCGAGCACGGGATCACGGTCGTTGAAGGCCCGGCGGGCGTGCTGTAGGCGCAACGCACCGATCTCCGCCAGGTCCAGCTGCCAGTTGCTGGAGAAGCTCATCGAGTGAATCTATCCCGAAGGCCCGGGTCTCGCCGCGCACGTCGAGGCCAGGACGGGGGTCGAGGCTAGAACAAGAAGGCCGCAGCGAGGGCCGCAGCGACCAGCACGACGAGCCCGACGACCACGAAGAGCACGGTGTTGTCCTTGGTGGGGATGTCGGCCCGGAGCTCGCGCCTGGGTGGGCGAGGCGGGCGCTCGACGACTGGCGGGCCCTTTCTCGCGGCGCCGACGCTGTCGCTCCATGCTCCACCACGCAGCGCGAGGGCGAAGGCGGCGAACTCCGCGATGTCCTTGCACAGGGTCAAGTCGGAGAGCATCCAGGTCTCGAAGGCGTTCTCCTCGTTGCTCTCTGTCATGCGGCCGCCCTCGTACAGGGGGAGGGGACCCCAGTCGAGGTTGGGCTTGTCGGGAATCTCGGAAAACGGGACGTTGTCATTTGCGCGAAGGGCGCGCTTGAGCGCGTACCGGGCCTCCAGCACGGCGAGGGGGTAGCCACCCGCGGCCTCTGCTTCCTTCCTCACGGAGTCGATGTTCGAGTTCATGTCGTAGGCGAGGCCAAGCAAACGGACCTGCTGGGGAGTGAGCTTGTTCCGGTTGTTGCGAAGGAGCTCAGAGGGACTGCGGTGATTGGTCAGCGCGTTGGGATGGTCGCCGCCTTGAACGCGGCCCCCCGCCATCTGGATCTCCTCGGCGATGATGCCGTGGGCCCAATCGGCCAGCTTCCCGGCCTCTGTGACCGACGCGACGCCCTGGGCGAAGCGCTTGCATGCACGCTCGAGAGCGGGGCGGCAGTTGCTGTCTCCGAGGCGGGACGCGGAGATGGCGTAGTACCAGTCCGAAAAACGCTGGGCCATGGCCTGCCCGGCGCTAGCGTCACCGGTGCGCCAGCGGGAGAACAGCTGCTGCGTAGTCTGTCCCGCGAGGTCGGACATTCTCGTTCCTCCACACCCATCGCTGCGAGAGCGGAGAATATGTCTGATGCCCTCTCGGAGCAACCCGAGGTCGTGCCTGGGCAGACGCGCGGTCCGTCATCGCATGTGGCTGTCCAGTCCCGTGTAGACCACGACGACGCGGTCGCCCTCGAAACCGAGGACTGCCCACTGCTTGCGCTTGTAGCCGAGCCGCACCGCGCGGGCGCGGTCGATGCCCTGGACGAGCACCGCCGCCTGGCTCCGGTCGGGCAACTCCAGGACGACCTCGCGATGGACCAGCTTGGACTGGGAGAGCGACGTCAGCAGAGCGCGGTGCCGCGCATCGTCATCGTCACCAGGTTGGCCATGGGGCGCGCACGCGCTCAGTACCCACGCGCTGGGCTTCAGCGACAAGGGGAGGGGAGGGAGGACCGCTCTCTCCAGCCGGACTCGAGCCTCCAGCCATAGAGCGAGCTCCGGCACCGGGATCGGCATCAGCGTTGCCCGCTCACGCGTGACGGCCCCAGCTGGGCAGCTCGACGACGACGTCTACGGAGCCGTTCGGCACGCACTGACAGGCAAGGCGAGAGGTGTCGCGCAGCGCCGGCGCGTTGTCGAGCATGTCCTCCTCCTCCTCGATCGGCTCGGGAGCGCTGTCGAAACCGGCCTCGACATAGACGTGGCAGGTGGAACAGGCGACGACGCCCCCACAAGCGTGGTCGATGTCGACGCCTGCATCCAGGCAGAGCTGCAGGAGCGAGCCCACCTGTCCGTCGTCCAGGTCCGGGAGGTTGTCCGGGTCGACCTCGATCACCTGACCGGTGTTGGCCACGGTGAGCCGATAGCGATGCCGGGGTGGCGGCGGCGCGGCTGCCTCGATGTACGGATTCCGGCCCAGGGTCTTGTCTCCTCGCGGGCCCGCTAACCGGTTAGCAATCGAGGCCTGTGCACACACGGAGACGGCGTGGCCGACGACATCAAGCCCGGAGTCCCGCTCCCTGGGGAAGAAGAGGACGTCGACTACCTCTTCAAGGCCCAGATGGGGGCCTACAAGATGGTGATGGGCAACTGGAAGGAGGGGCTCGCCCTCATCGGTGTCATCCTCTTCGTAGCGCTGGTCTACGGCCTGTATACGAGCTGGCACACGGGACGGCTCAAGGAGACGGCGCAGGCGATCGACGAGGTTGATCGCCGCATGCCGGAGCCGAGCCAGGCCGCCTTGATGGGGCTTGCCCCGATCGACGACCTCGACGACAGTCAGCACGTCGCAAACCTGAGCGAAGGTGCCAGCCGCTACGAGGCCGCCGCTGAGGTTGGAATCAGCGGTATCGGTGCCAGCGGCTGGGTCAAGGCCGGCGACACCTGGACCAGGCTGGGTGAGACAGAGAAGGCCGCCGCTGCCTACGAGAACGCGGCTGACACCACGGGGATCGTTGGCTTCGCGGCGCGCAACTCCCTCGCCAAGCAGGCGGAGGCGGCGGGCGACATCGAAGGCGCCGCGGCGCAGTGGGCGGCGGTGGCGAAGACCGACCAGGGCTACCTCGCGCAGGTAGCGCTCGTCTCCACCACGAAGGCCTGGGAACGCGCCGGAGAGACAGACAAGGCAACGGCAGCTGCACAGGAGTTCCTCGTGCGCTTCCCGAACAGCCAGATGGCCGGCGAGCTGTCGGACTACGCCCCGGCGCCGACGACCGTAGAGACCCCCGAGGGTGAAGGCACCTGATGCTGCCCTTCCTCGTGAGCCTCTTCGCGCAAGACGAGCCGGTCTTCCGCGAGCCGCACTACGACGGTGCCTTCCTGCAAGCACCGGTTCCGCACTGGCAACGCCACCTGCCTGGACCTCGGCTCATGGCCTTCACGCACACCGAGCGCGGCAGGCCGGCGACCGACGGGACCGACCTGTTCCTGGGCTCCGCTTCCGTGGACGCACTCGTGCAGGTCGCCCGCGTAGACGGCGAGGAGCTCCACCGCTACCCGGCTGGAGCCCCGGTCCAGTCAGAGGCCGTGCTGCTGGACGACGAGGTGCTCTTCTCCGACAGCGCTGGCTACACCTGGCGCTACGGCATCGGTGCCGAGACCGCGACCTGGAGTCACTACGGCGGCGCGCCGGTGGCCGGGTCTCCGGCACTCTCCGGCGGCCTCGTCTTCGTCGCCAACGTGGACGATGTCGTCTACGCCCTCGACGCGGACGACGGCGAGCTCAGCTGGCGCTACGCGAGGCCACCCGACGCTACGCGGGCTACCGAGCTGACGCTCTTTGGCGCTCCATCTCCGGTCCGAGTCGGTGATTTGCTCATCGTGGGTTTCTCGGACGGCGCGGTCGTGGGCCTCTCGGCGCGCACCGGCGAGGTCGAGTGGGAGCGCAGGGTAGGAGAGGGGCGCTACCCGGACGTCATCGCTACCCCTCTCGTCGAAGGCAGTCTGGCCTACGTCGGCGGGTACAGCGAGCCCCTGGTTGCCCTGGATCTGGAGCAGCGGGCGGTGCGCTGGCGCCTGGAGGTGGGAACGGCCTCGACGCCGACGCTGGTGGACGGGGTCCTCTACCACGGGGCGACCGACGGCAAGCTCCGCGCCATTGATGCCCAAGGTGGAGAGGTCCTCTGGACCTGGGACTCCCTGACGACGGGCGCCCTGACGCGCCCACTGGTCGTCGACGCCGGTGTGTTCGTGGGCTGTAGCGATGGCTCGCTCTACCTCGTCGCGCAAGAGGACGGCACGCTGCTGTGGGAGCACGATCCCGGCCACTTCATGGACGGCATCACCGTCGCCCCGCTCATCGTCGGCCGTCAGCTCGTCGCGGTCACCAACGCCGGGCGCCTGATGTCGATGCTCAGCCCAGGTGCCGACCTGGACTTCGATACGGGTCGCTTGGGCGTCGACGCTCCGCTCTAGCGCTAGCGCTAGCGCCTATTCACAAGGCCCGATCCAGGCCTTCGTGTCATCGCAGTCTTCGTCGACCGGGTAGCCGTCGGCGTCCTGGTCGTAGTCGTCGTCGTCTCGGCAGTCCTGGTCGATGCCGTCGTACCAGACCTCCTCCGCGCTCGGGTTGACGTCCCCGCGCTCGTCGTCGCAGTCGAGGCCTTCGGGTCGGCGTGCGTAGCCGTCGGCGTCCTGGTCGAAGTCGTCGCCGCCCGCGCAGTCCTGGTCGACCTCGTCGTACCAGACCTCGTCAGCCCCCGGGTGGATGGCCGCGTCCGTGTCGTCGCAGTCCGTGCCGTCGAGCTCCTCGTGTTCGTAGCCGTCATCGTCACCGTCTGGGTTCGTGGTACCCGACAACGTCACGCGATGGACCTCGTCCGCGGTCTCGACAACGAGCTCGCCCAGGGCAGCGTCCCGGCCATAGGGCGAGAACCACACGCTCAGAGTCGCGCTCTGGGCTCCGAGGAGCTCGACACGGTCCTGAGAGGCGGTGAAGCCTCGGCCCAGCGGGGTGAGGTCGACCGAGAGGAGGTCATGCCCGCCGTTTGCGATGGTGAACTCCCGGGTGAGCACCTCGTCCATTGCGACCGCGTCGAAGTCCAGGGCTTCGGTGTCGACCGCGAGGGAGCCGGACGCGACGAGGTAGGCCTCGTCCATGGGGGAGCACGAAAGCAGCCACGACATCACCTGGATCATATCCAGCTCGGTGCCGGCTCTACCGTCCGATAATGTACATTATGTTCAATACCGCCAATGGCACGAACAACGCTCAAGGTGGGCTCAGCGGAATCCCTGTCGTGTCTGCTGTCACCGAGCCGTTCACGGTGTACACCGTTCCATCGGTGGTCACGACCTTGAAGGCGTGGGTCCCCAGGACGAGCTCCGTCTGGACTGGCAGGAAGCCGATGCTCCTCCCTTGGAGGAAGACCTGGGCGCCCGGTGGTCCGAAGAGCGTCACCACGTTCGGTGCTGGGGCGACCTTCGTGAGCGTGATGATCGCGTTGCTCGAGCGCCCGCTCGCGTCGCTGGCGATGGTCGCCGGCTCGTAACCGGCGAGCTCTGCCCGAAGCTGGTGCGTTCCCGGAGTGACATCCACGGTGGTCGGAGAGGTCCCCGCGGGGTTGCCGTCGACGGTCAGCGAGGCTCCGACGGGCTCTGTGGAGATGCGCAGAGCGACCTTCGCGGCCGGCGCCGGAGTCTCGCCCCACGGGTTGTCGTCGGTGACGGGGTCGGCCGGAGTCACGACGGCCTTGGTGCGACCGCCGGTGTTCCTTCCGGTGTTCCTTCCGGTGTTGCGGCCGGTGTTCCGTACCCGATCCGGCGGGGTCGGCTCCACAACCGGGTCCGGCTCGTCCACGTCCACCTCTGCCGGCTCGTCCACGTCGGCCACCGCCAGCTCCTCCAGATCGACGGGGTCGGGAACGACCGGGTCGGGCTCGGGCGGTGCCACCGGCGCGGCGTCGAGCTCAGCGACTGGCTCGGACCCTCCGTTTTCGTTGGTGAGCAACACGAAGCCGCCCCCGACCAGCAACACGACGAGTATCAGTCCGCCGAAGACGACCCCGGTCCTGGACTTCGGAGGCTCCTCGTCCGTGTAGTCCGGGTAGTCGGAGAAGACCTCGTCGGAGTCATCGAGGCCCGCTGGAGGATCGTCCTCGCCGAGGTCCCCTTCGGCGCCACCGAAGGGGCTGGGCTCGGGCGGCTCGATCCGAAGTGGCGCCTGTTCGACCGCGGGTGGCTCGAGGAAGGGCTTCGCCTGGTCCATGGGCACGGGGATCGTCGGGGACTCGCTGATCGCGCTGCGCTTCGGCACAGCTGGGCTGGGCTCCAGGTGCCCTGGTTTCGGGACCTCGGCGCCCACGTCCGGGAGCACGCCTCGGAGGGCCATCGGTTCGGGGACGTCGTCGAAGCGGAGCGAGGCCGGATCCGGTGCGTCGAGATCCGAGCTCGGCGGCAGGACATCGGGCAGCGCCTCGCGGAGAGGCGAATCGGGCACGTCCGTGTCCGCTGCGACCGGCTGCAGAGGCGTGCCATCGCGGAAGCAGAAATCTACGCGATTGTCATAGGTTGTGCCGCAGAGGCTACAGATCTTCATCAAGTCTCTCGTCGACATGCCGCCTCAACGAGGCGTCATCATACCCTCGCCGGGGCAGGCTCACTGTTCGTAGACCTTCTTCAGGTGGCGGGCGATGACCAGACGCTGGACCTGGTTCGTGCCCTCGACGATCTGCATCACCTTCGCGTCCCGCATGTAGCGCTCCACCGGGTACTCGCGGGTGTAGCCGTAGCCGCCGAGCACCTGGACAGCGTCCGCGGCGATCGCGAGGGAGGAGTCGGTGGCGGAGCACTTGGCCATCGCCGCGATGTCGGTGTAGGGCCGCCCGTTGTCCCGCAGCCAGGCGGCCTTGCGGACCAGCAGGCGGCTGGACTCGAGCCTCGTCGCCATGTCAGCGAGCATGAAACCGACCGCCTGGAAGTTGATGATCGCCGTCCTGAACTGGCGGCGCTGGCAGGCGTAGGCACCGGCCACGTCCAGGGCGGCGGAGCTGATGCCGTTCGCGATCGCCCCGATCGTGATTCGTCCGGAGTCGAGCGCGGACAGCGCGATGCGGAATCCGGCCCCCTCGCGTCGGATGAGGTTCTGGGCCGGGATGCGGCAGTCCTCCAGGATCAGCTCCACGGTGGGGCTGGCCCTGAGGCCCATCTTCCGCTCCTTCTTGCCGAAGGAGAGCCCAGGCGCATCGCCGGGGACGATGAAGGCGCTGATACCCCGCGCACCGGTGCCGCTGGTGCGCGCCATGACGATGTAGATGTCCGCGTACCCGCCGTGGGTGATCCAGAACTTCGTGCCGTTGAGCACGTAGTCCTCGCCGTCGAGCACCGCAGTCGTCCGGAGGCTCGCCGCGTCGCTCCCGGACTCGGGCTCTGAGAGCGCGAAGGCGCCGAGCTTCTCGCCCGCAGCCAGTCCCGGCAACCACTCGTCGCGCTGGGCGGCGTTGCCGAAAGTCGAGAGGATGACCTGGGCCAGGCCGCTGACGGCGACGCAGACTCCCCACGAGGCGCTGACTTTCGCGACCTCCTCCAACACCACGGCGTACTCGCTGTAGCCCAGGCCGAGGCCGCCGTGGACCTCTGCCGTCTGCACACCGCAGAGGCCAGCCTCGCCCAGGGCATGAAAGAGCTCCTTGTTGAAGATCTCCTCCTCGTCATCCTTCTCCAGCGAGGGCGTGAGGATGGCTCGAGCGGCTTCTCGGGCCGCTCCGCGAAGGTCCTGCTGAATGTCGGTGTCGACGAACACGGCGCCTCCCTGAGCCACCCTCTAACGCGCTTGACCCCTCGCGAGCACTGCCATAGGCTCCCCTCCCCCATTCCAACATGCCCGCAGGAAAGCCCAGATGAAGCGCCTCGTTCTCGCCCTCTCCGCCGTCGCCATGATGACCGGCTGCGCCCTCAAGGGCTCGACCGTCCCCGGTGCCCCGATTCCCTTCGCCAAGGCCGACTATACGGTCCTCGGCAGCACCAACCACGAGGAGTGCGGCACCTACATCTTCACCATCGACTTCGGTCACCTCTTCAAGAACGAGGGCGCCTCGATCACGCCGGGCACCTTCGCCTTCGACGGCACCATCGGCACGGGCGCCGCGGTCATGCACAGCGCGATGCTCGGAGCGGAGGGCAGCCGCGCGATGTACTACGCGCTCGAGAAGATGCCCGAGGCGACCCACCTGCTCGCACCCCGCGTCCACACCGAGCTCAAGGGTGTGCCCCTGTACCCGAGCGCCGGCGCGCCGGTGCTCTTCGGCACGCGCTGCACGACCGTCGAGGCTCGGGGCGTCAAGATCGGTGACCGCCCGACGGTCAACCAGTAGGTCTCAGAAGAGGTGGCGGTCGAGGTCCTTCTTCACCAGGGCCTCGACCTCGATCAGCGCGTCTTCCAGCTGAGCTGAGCTCGGCGAGAAGAGGTGCTCCTCGAAGTACCGCACGTCGATGTCGCGCCACGCCAGGGCGACGCCGCTGGTGTTGTCGTAGGCGACCCAGAACAACCGCATGCGTGCCCCGGCCTCGCAGCCGAGGTGCTGGCCGATGAACCAGCCACCGTTGTGGCTGTAGTAGCGCACGACGTAGGGAACGATGACGACGTCGACCCCCTCCACGCTGCCTGGCTCCAGCGCCGTCGGGGAGAGAGTGAAGCGTGGCAGGTTCACGTTGTCCTTGCCGTCCTCGGGGTGCGTGCCCCGGTAGGCCCGACGCTCTGGTAGCGGGGCCTCCAGCTCCACCGAGCGCCAGGAGACGCCTTGATCGTCGAGCGCTGCGCCCAGGCTGGAGTCGACGAAGCCAGCGGCGAGTGAGCGGTAGCTGTCCTCTGAGGACAGGACGAAGTCCTTGGACCTCGTCTGCATGCCGTGCTCGTCGTCCTCGTCGACCACGAAGCCGCCAGACATCGTGATGCTGCCTACGAAGACGCCCTCGGCGAAGGCATCGCCGGAGGCGCCGTCGAGGAAGATCGGATCGACCAGCGCCACCACGCCTGGCGAGCGCGAGAGCTCCCCGTGGTCCTCGACGAAGACACGCGGAGGGGCCTTGTACAGGCAGGACATGGTGAGGATCAGCACTCGGTGCCCCCTTCGAGCCCCTTGTTTCCGCCGGCGAGCACCGTGTCCCGCTTGAGGATCCGCGTCGCCAGCGGATCGAGCCCGAGGAGCTGGACGAGCTCCTTCGGCTTGGCGAAGCGGCCCTCGTGCTGCACGGTCACGAGCTCGATGACCACACCGCCCTCCCCTGCCCTGGCGGCCAAGCGCTGGATCATGGGCTTCAGGTCGACCTCGCGCAGCTCTCGGACACGCCGACGCCCTCTGCGTTGCCGCTTGTCCCGCGTCTTCACGCTTCGCATGATCGGGATCTCGGTGGCGGCGTTGAGCTCCTGGATCTTCGAGGCCACGCGCCCATCATCGGCTGGGGTGATCAGCGAGTAGACGAGCGCTTCGACAGAGGCCATCAGGCTCTTCGCCTTCAGCGGCACATCGGCGGCCGCAAGGACCAGGAAGCCTCGAGGCAGCACAGACGCCAGGCGCGCCATGGCCTGCGCCACATCGACCGGCTCTCGCAGGAAGATGTCCATGTACTCGCCGGTCGACTCCTCTCCGGTGGGCAGGGCGGCTGCGAAGTTGACGCGGGGGTGAGCGTGAAAGCCCTGGCTGTAGCAGAGGGGCATCCCTGCCCGGCGCAGAGCGCGAATCCAGGCGTTCATCGCCTCGAGGTGACCCAGGAAACGCGCGTCTTCGACCCGGCCCACTCGGAAGCGAAGCCGCTGGACGGCGGGTTTCGCCTCTGCAGCCTTCTTCTCGGTGCGCTCGTGGAGCGCCTCGCTCTTTCGACCCTCGATGTTGTCCCGCAGCATCGATGCGCAGAGCTCCCGCTCGACGTCGATCACACCGCAGCGGTGGCACTTGTGGTGGCGGCAGTCCTGGGCGTGCTTCAGCTCCAGCGCCCGCTGCCAGTCCTCCTGGAACCACCGCTTGGGGATGTGGACGTCGATGTGGTCCCAAGGCAGGCGCTCGTCCAGCTCGCGCTCCCGCAGCGCCTCCGCCACGTCGAAGTCGAGCTGCTCGATGGCCAGCTCCCACGCCGCGAAGTCGAGGTGCTCGCGCCAGGCGTCCAGCCGGGCGCCGTTTCGAAAGGCGGCCTCGATGAGGTCAGCCGTGCGGCGGTCCCCGCGGGTCAGCAGTCCCTCCAGGAAGGTCTCCCTGGCGCCGTGGCGTCCGAACTTGATCCCGGGGTTGCGTCCGAAGCGCTGCTCGAGGATCCCTTGCCGGCGGTGGGTCTCGGCGATCGTGATCTGCGGCGCCCACTGGAAGGGCGTAAAGGGCTTCGGCACGAAGGTCGAGATCCCCAGGTTCACGCGAGCGCGGCGGTTGACGGACCTGCCGACGCGCAGGGTGCGGAGGGTGAGCTCCGCGATCGCTTCGATGTCGTCGTCGCGCTCGGTCGGCAGACCGATCATGAAGTAGAGCTTCACGTGGTTCCACCCCAGGCCATAGGCCTGCTCGGCCATTCCGAGGAGCTCGGCGTCGGGGATCCACTTGTTGATGAGGGCGCGCAGGCGCGGGCTCGCAGCCTCTGGAGCGAAGGTCAGGCCCGAGCGACGCACGTCGGCGACACGATCAGCGAGGCCGACGCTGAAGCTGTCCAGTCGCAGGGATGGCAGCGAGACGCTCACCCGGGTTCCGGCGGCGCGGTCCGCGATCCGGTCGACGAGTTGCTGCACCCGGCTGTGGTCGCAGGTCGAGAGCGAGACCAGGCTCACCTCCTCGTAGCCGGTGGCCTGCAACGAGCGGTCCATCAGCTCCTCGACCATGGCGATGCTGCGCTCGCGAACCGGCCGCGTGGTCATTCCGGCCTGGCAGAAGCGGCAGCCCCGCGTGCAGCCTCGAAGGACCTCGAGCGATACGCGGTCGTGCACCTGCTGGGTGAAGGGCACGATGTAGTCGACCGGGAAGGTGGCGGCGTCGAGGTCCGCGCTCGTGCGCTTGGAGATCCTCGGACCCTCCACCGGCGGCAGGATGCGCCCGTCTGCGAGCTGCTCCATCTCGTAGAGCGCTGGCACGTAGACGCCCTCGAGCGCAGCGAGCGCGAGGAGGCGCTCTGCTCGGGTGGAGGTGCTCCGGAAGACCTCTACGATCTCGACGACGACGTCCTCACCGTCACCGATCACGAAGAAGTCCATGAAGGGGGCCAGCGGCTCCGGGTTGAAGGCCGACGGACCGCCGGCGAACAACAGCGGCGCGTCCTCGGCCCGGTCCTCGCTGCGAAGGGGCAGACCGGCGAGGTCGATGAGGTTCAGGATGTTCGTGTACGTCAGCTCCGACTGCAGCGTGAAGCCCACACCGTCGAAGACGGACAGGGGCTCCTGGGACTCGTTGGCGAAGGCGGGCAGCCCTCGGGCGCGAAGCTCTCGCTCGAGGTCCGGCGCGGGGCTGTAGGCCCGCTCGCACCAGACACCCTCGATGCCGTTGAGGATGGCGTAGAGGATGTGCAGGCCCAGGTTCCCGAGCCCGAGGTCGTAGAGATCGGGGAAGCAGAGCGCCAGCCGCAGGTCGACCTCGCCGAGCTCCTTGTGCACCGCGTTGAGCTCCGTGCCCAGGTAGCGCGAGGGCTTCTCGACCCGCGGGAACACGTCGCTACGCAGGATGTCGCGGAGGGTGCTCATCGCGGTGCGATATAGGTCCGTGCTGCGCCAACCACAAGGCACAACGCGACTCGATGTCCCGAAAGAAGCGTTCCGCACCCCGATTCGGAGTGTACCGGCCCTCTGCAGAGGACGCCTTCCTCTTCCGCGGACACGACCGTCCCGAAGCCGTGGGTGGCCTGCGTCTGGTCAGCTGGAACATCCACTGGGGGGCCGGGCCCGAGTTGGAGGACAGCCGGCGCTTCGACCGGCAGACCGTCAGCACGAACCTCCAGCGCATGGCGGAGGTCCTTCGACGCGAGGAGGCGGACATCGTCGCGCTCCAGGAGGTCGACCGCGACTCGATGCGGTCGGCCCACATCGACCAGCTGGAGATCCTGCGGGACTCCACGGGGCTGCGGCACGCCAGCTTCGCCACCACCTGGGACGCGGCCTGGGTCCCCCACCCCGTTGCGGCGCCGCCTCGCCAGCAGTTCGGCCGCATGTGGTCGGGACAGGCCGTGCTCTCGCGCTTTCCGGTCGTCGAGCAGCGCCGTCACGCCCTGGCGCAGCCCTCACGCTTCGGTCGCGTCTACAACCGCTTCTACCTGCATCGCTGCGTCCAGGAGGTCGTCCTGGACCTTGGTCGCGGGCGTCGCCTGACGATCCTCAACGTCCACCTGGAGGCCTTCGACCAGGCCAACCGGCGCCAGCAGGCCCGGACCCTCGCTGCGTTGATGGGGCGCGTCCGGGGTCCGGGAGTCGTCATGGGAGACCTCAACACGGTCCCGCCCGAGAGCGGTCGCTTCACCGGCTTCGACGACGAGCCCGACACGGACTTCCAGGGCGACGACACCCTGCAGACCCTCGAAGACTGCGGCTGGACGCGGGTCGGCGGGGTCGAGGACACCTTCCCTGCCGGGGCGCCCAATCGCCGCCTCGATCACCTCCTCGTCAACGCGGAGGTCGAGGTCGTCGAGGTCGACGTCGTCGCAGACCCCGGGCCGAGCTCGGACCACCTCCCCCTGGGGCTCACGATCCGTTGAGGGTCCACGATGTCTAGGCTCGAAGATGCCCTCGGGAAGTGGGGGATCCTGGCGCTCATCGTGTTGACGGGGATCGCCTATCTGCCCCTGCTGAGCTCGGGCTTCGTCTGGGACGACTCCGCGCTGGTGGCGGACAACCGGCTCACTGGCGATCTGTTCGGAAACCTCCGAGAGATCCTCACCGCAGACCTCTGGCACACGCTCCGGCTCGGGTCGGCGGACAGCGGCTACTACCGGCCCCTGATGCTGCTGTCGCTGGCGGTGGACCGCAGCCTCTTCGGCCTCGACCCCGCGGCCCACCACGCCCACAGTGTCCTTTGGCACCTCGCCTGCGTGCTCGCCCTGTGGGGGCTCTTGCGCAAGCTGGTGCCGGCGATTCCGGCGCTGATCGGCGCGGCCCTCTTCGCGCTGCACCCTGTCCAGATCGAGGCAGTCGCGCTGATCGCCGCCCGGAACGACGCCATGGCTGCGGCCTTCTGCATGGCCGCCCTGTTGCTCCTGGCCGAGCTGGATGTCCGCCCCTGGCGCCTCGGACTCGCTGCGCTGCTGACCTTCCTCGGGCTCTTGTCCAAGGAGTCCGCGTTGCTCGCCCCGGTCCTGCTCGGCTGCATCGACCTCGCGCGGTACGGGCGGCCCAGGAACTGGAAGCGCTACGTCGCCCTGGCCATCGGTGTGATCGCCTTCTTGGGAGTTCGCCACGCGGCGGGGGTGGGTAGCGCCGCCTTGCCGGAGTGGTCGAGCTTCGGGCTCGTGCTGGGCAAGGCGCACCTGGTGCTGGGCACCTACGGCACACTCCTGGTCTGGCCCTGGCCCCTGACACCCGCGCGCCACGTGCTGTGGCTTCCGGAGACGAGCTGGCCCTTCCTCGTGGGCGGCGCTGTCGCCACCGGCCTCATCGGCTACGCGCTCTATGCCGGACGGCAGCGGCGGCTTGGCCTGGCAGGGCTCGCATGGGCGGTGGCGGCCTGGGTCCCGACCCTGATGGCCACGGTGGACAAGGGGCTGCTCGGAGAGCGCTACCTCTACTTCCCGATGGCCGGCGTCGCGCTCCTGGTCGCCGGCACGATCCCCCTGGTCCCCCGGCTGCTCCACGTGCTCTTCGCCGGCTGCGCCCTGGCGGTCGTCGCCATCGAGCTGCGCCTCCCCGACTGGAGGACCTCACGCACCCTGTGGAACGAGGCGCACGAAGCCTTCCCCACGGCCTTCACCGCCGGCGGGCTGGCCTTCTACGTCTACCAGGACGGTGACTACGCCGAGGCCAAGCAGCTCTTCGTCGAGGCCGTCGGCGGCGACCCGCCGTACCGCGACGCCTGCACCCACCTGGTCATGGTCGGCATGGCCATGGACGACCCGGAGGAGGCCGTGCGAATGGGCTCCTGGGGCCTGCGCGAGCGGGGTTGTCCCCCCATCGCCGAGACGATGACCCACTACGGTCTCGCGCTGGCCTCGCTTGGTCGCTGGTCAGAGGCGGTCGCCATCGAGAAGCAGATCGACCGAGACCCCTTCGGCCACGCCCTGCTCGTGCTCTCCGCCGAGTCCGTGCGCCGCGGCGACTTCGAGACCTACAAGAAGATGCGCCTCCAGTGGCAGGGTGGCGTGCCACTCGACGAGCAGGTCGAGCGCTTGCTTCGCCTCTCTGGCGACGCGCGCTCGCACGCGATCTTCGTGGCCTGGCTGGAAGGGCGCCTGGTCATCGTGACGGACCCCTCGGAGCTCCCGCCGGGGGTCGTGATGCCCTCAGCCCCCTGAGACCCACTCCCGACCCTCGAAGTCGATCCGGTAGACCTCGCTGAAGTCGCCGGCCTGGTACATCCGGTAGCTGGCGACGAGATCGTCACCGGTGATCGTGACCAGCCAGTAGCCATAGAGCGGGAAGTACTTGGGGTCGTAGGCGGCGGTGAAGCCCTCCCACGAGCCGCTGGCCTTGGCCTTGTCGATGACCTGCTCCGGGAACTCGCTGTCCCGCGCCTGGGAGTCGAAGTCCCCCTGGAGCTTGAGGTCGAAGAAAGGCTCGAGCTGCACATCGCCGTAGCCCTGGGCGTGGGCGTTGCCCCAGCGCTCGAGCTCCTCGGCCGGTGCGCCGCCGCCGCCAGCCGTGAAGAAGGCCGTCCCCAGCTTTCCGTCGGGCAGCAGCACCTCCGTGGTCTTGGGCTCGCCGGAGAAGACCGCCTTCACCTTCATCAGACCGGAGTTGTCCTCGATGGCCTCCAGCAGCTCGAGCGGCGCCCCCCCCGCGTTGCTCGCCGTGTCCGAGCCGAGCGTCAATGGGGGATGGTGCATGAACACGAGGATCTTGTCGTAGCGCCCCTCTGTGGCCCTGGGGATCCAGTAGAGCTGCTCGTTCCACCGGCTTCCGAGCTTGTCCTTGTTCGTGTCGACGATGAGGAAGCGCCAGATGGCGTCATCGACCCGCACGTCGAAGTGGTACCAGCTCGCGATGCGGTTGTAGCCGATGTCCGTGCCGTAGCCGGGGAAGCTGCCCTCCATGCCGAGGAGCTTCTTGTCGCCGACGTATTCCCGGTCCCCCGTCACCGCGACGACCGGCACGCGGTAGCCCTCCGTCGTGGGGATCGAGTCACCGTCGAGGACCTCGCGCCAGAGCTGATCGAAGGCCTGCCAGGTCTTCGTGGACGACATGGGCACCGAGTCGCCGGTGAGCAGGACGAAGTCGAGCTGCTTCTTGTCGACCCGCCGGCGCAGCTCGCCCACCAGGTCTTTGGTGACCTGCTCCTCGCTCTGGAGGTTCCCGACGACCGCGAACTGCAGCTCGCCGTCGCCGTGGGTGAGCTGGTCGTCTTCGTCCGCGTAGATGGAGTGACCCGGGATCTTGGACTGCGAGACCCCGCAGCCGACGAGGAGGAGACACGCAGCGACAGCACATGAGGGCGCTTTCATGCGTGGGAGCATAGCCATGTACCGATGATGTGGCTCCTGGCCTGCGTGCCGTCGACGGCACACCACCGCGAAGTGCAGCCGATGGGGCCGCAGGCGACGCCGGAGGCTCTTCCGACCGCGGAGCCGTTGCCCGCCGACTGGGGTCTCGACATCTGGCCCGGTCCCGGTCCTGCCGGGGCCCCCGAGGTGGCGTGGGAGTACCACCTCGGCGTCCCTGTCGTCTGGGCTGGGGCGACGGACGGGCGAGCGCTCTACCTTCCGGCGGGGGACCGGGTGCTGCGAGTGGAGCCCGATGGGAGCATCGCCTGGTCGGTGGACGCCGAGGTCCGTGGACAGCTGCGCGTCGACGTGGTCGGGATCTGGGTGGGCGATGGCCAGCGGCTCGTGAAGCTCAAGAACGTCGACGGGTACCGGATGACGAACCTCGACGCGATGGGGGAGCTCTCCGGCAGTCCGGTCCTCCACGAGGACGAGCTCGCCTGGGTCGTCGAGGGTGGCCTGGTGTCGTCCTCGGCGGGCTGGACGGTCGACAGCGCCATCAGCTCGGCCGGCGGTCTCAGCACGGACGGCGAGCGCCTCTGGCTGGCCACGGAAGAGGGCGAGCTGATCGCGATCGAAGGCCGGGAGCAAGCCTGGCTCGCAGTGCTCGGAGGACCGGCCCAGGAGCGAGTGGCCTTCGACGGCCAGCGCTTGCTCGTCATCACCGCTCCCTACGAGGACGTCCCCGGCGCCGCGGTGTGCTTCTCGGCGGACAGCGGACAGCGCCTGTGGCGAACGGAGCTCGGGCTGAAGGCATCCGGCCCCCCGAGCTTCCACCCGCGCGCAGGCTGGCTCGTCGCGGAGGCCGGCGGTCTGCTCCACGCCTTCGACCCCGAGACCGGAGCAGAGCGCTGGGCAGCCGAGACCGGGGTCGCGCTCTCGACGGGCGCGGTGTTGGCCGGCGATCGCGTCTACCTCGGAAGCCCCTCTGGCCAGGTCGTCGTCATCGACGTGGACGACGGCGTGCGCTGGGGCGGGATCGAGCTGGACGCGCCGGTCGTCGGCGGGCTCTCGATCTTCCAGGGTGTGCTGACGGCGGGCCTCGCGGACGGGCGCCTCGTCGGCATTCGCTAGCCGGACTACTCGACCGTGACGGACTTCGCGAGGTTCCTCGGCATGTCGATGTCACGGCCCATCGCGAGGGCCGCGCGGTAGCTGAGCAGCTGCAGCGGGAGCACGGTGACGAGGGGGGAGAGCATGGGCGCGGTCGCGGGGACCGGGAGGGAGACATCCGCGAGACCCTCGGCCTGCCTGTCGCCGCGGCTATGGACGACGACCAGGGTCGCCCCACGGGCACGGACCTCCTGCATGTTGCTGAGCATCTTCTCCCGGTGGGCGTCCTCGGGCACGACGGCTACGACAGGAGTTCCCGCCTCCATCATGGCGATCGGGCCGTGCTTCATCTCCCCACCCGGGTAGGCCTCGCACGGGATGTAGGCGATCTCCTTGAGCTTCAGGGCGCCCTCCAGCGCCACCGGGTAGGACAGGCCGCGGCCCATGAACAGGGCGTACCTCGCGCCGACGAGGAGGCGGACGGCGCCCTCGATGTCCCCCGGGTCCTCCAGGTAGGCCCGGACGAGCTCCGGCATCTCGACCAGGGACCGGGCCAGCTCCTGGCTCTCGTGCGGCGGCAGCGTGAGGGTGCGCGCGAGCATCAGCGTGAAGACGTACAGCGCCGAGATCTGGGAGGTGAAGGCCTTCGTCGAGGCCACGGCGACCTCGGGGCCGCTGTGGATGTAGACCCCAGCCCCGCAGAGCCGGGCGATAGAGGAGCCGACGACGTTGACGACCCCCTTCACGTCCCCACCCTTGATCTGGACCTCGCGGATGGCGCCGAGGCTGTCGGCGGTCTCGCCGGACTGGGACACGACCAGGAAGAGGCCCCTCGGGTCTATGACCGGGTTGCGGTAGCGGAACTCGCTCGCGATCTGGGCCGAGGCTGGCACGCGCGCCAGGCTCTCGATGGCGTAGGCCCCGACCAGGGCCGCGTGGTAGCTCGTCCCGCAGCCCAGGATCGTCACGCGGTGGATCTCTGTGAGCTGCCGTGGTGTGAGGTCGAAGCCCCCCAGACGCGCCGTGCCGAGCTCGGGCTGGACACGTCCGCGCAGGCACCGGCCGATGGACTCGGGCTGCTCGTGGATCTCCTTGAGCATGTAGTGGGGGTAGTCACCCTTGTCGTCGTCGCCGTAGACGGCCTCGAGCTCCTCGACGGTGTGGATGGCCTCTGTCCCGTCGAGCTGGACGCTGTGCACATCGCCCGCAGTGACGACCGCGAGCTCGCGGTCCTCGAGGTAGATGACGCGCCGCGTGTAGCGCGTCAGCGCGTGGGGATCAGAGGCGACGAAGTTCTCCCCCTCCCCCAGCCCGACGACCAGCGGAGAGCCGTTTCGCGCCGCGACCAGCGTGCCCGGGTGGTCCGCGAAGACGACGACGAGGCCGTAGGTCCCCCGGACCTCGCGCAGGGCCGCCAGCACTGCCGCCTCGGGGTCCCCGTCGTAGTGGGAGGCGACCAGGTGAGCGAGGACCTCTGTGTCCGTCTCGCTGGCGAAGCGGATTCCCTCGGCGACGAGGCGGCCCCGGAGCGCCTCGTCGTTGTCGATGATGCCGTTGTGCACCACGGCGATGCGCCCGCTCACGTCGGTGTGAGGGTGAGCGTTGGGTCGTGTCACCCCGCCGTGAGTTGCCCACCGCGTGTGGGCGATCCCCAGCTTGGCGACACCATCTTCATCGATGGCTGCCGCGAGGTTGGCGACCCGCCCGACGCGCTTGGTGACCTCCAGCTTGCCCGAGTCGATCAGAGCGACGCCAGCTGAGTCGTAGCCACGGTACTCCAGCCTCTTGAGGCCATCGAGAAGGACTGGCGTGGCCCGGCGAGGTCCGACGTAGCCGACGATTCCGCACATGCTCTGCCTCCTTGAGGGAGCGACCACACCTGGCGGGTCGTGTTCCCTCCTATCCGAGGTCCGACACCGGCGTGATATCAGGGTGCCTACGTCAGCGTGTGCCCGGAGGACCGATGCCAACGTTCCGAATCCTCAGCGGAAGCGACGAGCACCGCGTCGAAGCCGCAAACTGGATGGCTGCCCTGGGCAGCGGCCTCGGCCACTTCGGCCTGTCGGAGGGCGACCTCTCCCGGGTCATCTGCGACCTCGACCCGACCGGAATCATCACGGTGTGTGACCCCGCCAGCGGGGCGAGCTTCCTCGTCGAAGAGGTCAAGGAGGCCGCGGAGGCGGTCTCGCTCCAGGTCGGCGCAGGCACGCCAGCGGAGCCGGAGCCCGAGCCCAGCGTGCGTCCCCGCCTCGCAGAGGCCATCTCCGTCGCCGAGCCGGTGGAGGCGGACGACTTCGACGCTCCGGATCCCCGCACCTCTCCGGCCTTCGAGACCGTCGCCGAGCGCAGCGCCGACAGCATAGAAGCCCTGGTCGACGCCGCCGCGGTCCTCGAGACCGCCGAGACCACAGAGGACGCCTGTCGTGCGGCCCTCGACCTCGCCGGCCAGTTCATCCCTGCCGAGTCGGGGGCGGTCCTCCTGCTGACCCCGGGCGGAGACGAGCTCGTCTTCGTTGCGGCGACCGGGCCCCGCTCCGGCAACGTGCGAGGGCTGAAGATCCCAGCCGACAAGGGCCTCGCCGGTGTGGCCGTGAGCTCGCGGACCGCGCTCCTGCTTCGCGAGGTCTGGCACGATGCGAGACACTTCGACGAGGTGGACAAGCGCTCCGGCTACGCCACCCAGGCCATCCTGGTAGTGCCGCTGCGCGGTCCGAGGCGGGTGCACGGCTGCCTCGAGCTGCTCAACCCCTTCGGAGTCGCCGAGTTCGAGGACTGGCACCTCGAGGCCGCCCAGATGCTCGGAGCACGCCTCGCGAGTCGCCTCGGATGACGACGCGAGCGGTGGTTGCCGGGTCCTTCGACCCGATCACGAACGGCCACCTCGACATCATCGCCCGAGGCACTGTGATCTTCGACGAGGTCCTCGTAGCGTGCGGGCACAACGTGGAGAAGACGTCGCTCTTCGACATCGATGAGCGCATCGAGCTCCTCTACGCCTGCACCGGTCACCTCCCAGACGTGAAGGTCGAGGCCTTCAGCGGGCTCCTGGTGGACTACTGCGTCGAGGTCGGCGCCGACGTCATCCTGCGCGGGCTGCGCGCGACCTCGGACTTCGACTTCGAGTTCCAGATCGGCCTGGCCAACATGGACATGGCGCCCGCGGTCCAGACGGTCTTCCTGCTCGCCCCGCCCTGCAACATCTTCGTGAGCTCCTCGCTGGTGAAGGAGATCGCGATGAACCACGGCGACGTCAGTCGCTACGTGCCTGCAGCCGTGAACCAGGCCCTGCGCGGGAAGTACCCGCTCTAGCGTGGCAGGTGCAGCCGCTGGATGCAGGCGACCTGGTCGAGCCGGCGCTGAGCCAGCTCCTCTGCGGCCTGGTTGGTCGTCGTGCCCTGTGCTTTTGCGCGGTTGATGATGTCCTTCACCGTGTCGAAGACCCTGGCCGCGTCGTCCATGGCCTTGTCGCGAGGCCAGCCCCGCAGCTCGCTGTAGACGTTGATCAGGCCGCCGGCGTTGATGACGAAGTCGGGGGCATAGGTGATGCCGCGCTCCAGGACGGCCTTGCCGTCACTGGTCTCGTCGTTGAGCACGTTGTTGGCACCGCCAGCGATGATTGGAGCCTTGATCTGCGGAATCGTGTGCTCGTTCAGGATTCCGCCGATGGCGCAGGGCGCCAGGACGTCGACGTCCATCGCGTAGAAGGCCTCGCCGTCGATCACCTCTCCGCCGTGGTCGTCGAGGCACTTCTGCAGCCTGGTCGGGTTGATGTCGGTGAAGTAGAGCTCCGCGCCCGCCTCCGCGAGATACCCGGCGAGGTAGTAGCCGACGTGGCCGACACCCTGGACGGCGACCTTTCGACCGCGAACCTCGGGACTCCCGAAGACGACCTCCAAGGTGGCGCGGATGCCGTGGAAGACGCCCCAGGCGGTCACCGGGGAGGGATCGCCCGAGCCGCCGCTGGCCTTGCCGGTGCCCATGACCCACTTGGACTCCCGGGCGATGTGGCCCATGTCGTCGACGTTCGTGTTCATGTCCTCGGCCGTGATGTAGCGGCCACCGAGGGACTCGACCGCTCGGCCGAAGGCCCGGAACAGGGCCTCTGACTTGATGCCGGGATCGCCGATGATGACGGCCTTTCCGCCGCCAAGGTCCAAGCCTGCGATCGCGGCCTTGTAGGTCATTCCGCGCGACAGGCGAAGGACGTCTCGCAGGGCGTCTCCCTCGCTGGTGTATGGGTAGAGGCGGCACCCACCCAGCGACGGACCGAGGGTCGTGTCGTGGATCGCGATGATCGCCCGAAGCCCGACCTCCGGGTTGCTCACGAAGACGACCTGCTCGTGACCCATTCGGCTCATCTGGGCGAACGCGTCCATGCATGGCCTCCGTTGTGGGACTGATATCCCGAACGCCTCAGCCGTCGAGATCCTGGTCGAGGTCCTCTGGCTTCTCTACGCCGTACCGGCGCATGAGCTTGCGGAAGTTGGGCCGCTGCATGCCGCTGGTCTCGGCCGCACGCGTGATGTTCCAGCCCGTCGCGCGAAGACGCATGGTCAGGTAGCTCACCTCGAACCAGTCGACGAACCGGGCCTTCGCCTGCTTGTGGTCCTCCTCGAACCACTCGGGATCGTAGCCCTCTGGGGCGCTCTTGGCCGGGGCCGCCGTGGACGCGCGCTGCCCCGCGGCGGGCAGCTCCAGCAGATCGAGGGTGAGGACGTCGCCGCGCATCCGGACCATCGCCCGGGTGAGCTCGTGTTCGAGCTCGCGCACGTTGTTGTTCCGCCAGTCGTGCTCGACCAGCGCGTTGAGCGCGTCCCGATCGATGGACTTGACGGTCTTGCCGTACTTCTCCGCGAACTTGCGGGCGAAGTGGTAGGCCAACATCGGGATGTCCTCCTTGCGCTCCCTCAACGGCGGGATCGCGATGGGGAGGACCCTCAGGCGGTAGTAGAGGTCCTCGCGAAAGGAGCCCACCCCGACCATCGAGTCGATGTCACGGTGCGTAGCCGCCAGGACCCGCGCGTTGACCTTGATGGGTCGGCTCCCGCCGACGCGGGTGATCTCCCGCTCCTGCAGCACGCGCAGGAGCTTGGCCTGCATCTCCGGCGGCATGTCACCGATCTCGTCCAGGAAGATCGTGCCGTTGGTCGCTTCCTCGAACATGCCGAGCTTGCGGGCCTTGGCGTCCGTGAAGGCGCCCCGCTCGTACCCGAAGAGCTTGCTCTCCAACAACCCCTCGGTGACGGCAGAGCAGTTCAGCGGGAGAAAGGGCCCGCCAGCCACACGCGAGGCCCCGTGCACCGCTCGGGCGACGCGCTCCTTTCCGGTGCCGCTCTCGCCCGTGATGAGGACCGGCATGTCGAAGGGGGCATACTCGCGGATCTCGGCGATGAGGTTCCTCCAGCCCGGCGAGCGGCCGATGAGATCGTCCGTCTCTCTCGCGAGCGCCGCCAGGAGCCGCGTGTTCTTGTCCTTGAGCTCCCGCACCTCGATGCTCTTGCGCAGCAGGTGCGTGAAGCGCTGCATGTCATCGACAGGCTTGGTGAAGTAGTCCGTGGCGCCGGCGCTGAGGGCCTCGAAGGCGACCTTCGCGTCGCCGTGGGCGGTCAGCATCACGCACTCGGTCAAGGGCTTGATCTCCTTGATGGCACGGATGACCTCTACCCCAGACATCTTGGGCATGGAGAGGTCGACGACCGCGACGTCGATGTGCTCCATCCGGACGATGGCGAGCGCCTCCTCACCGCCGGGGGCGCCACGCACCTCGAAGCCCTGCCGGCGCAGCAGCCGTGTCATCGACGATATGATGCTCGGCTCGTCGTCGACGAGTAGGACGACGGGGGGGCGCTGCTCCGACATTCCGACCCCACCTCCGGTGAGTCGGTATCATAACGACGCCTCGCGCCGAGGCGCCGAGGGTGGCCATGGACCAGGAGCTGATCTCCCGCTTCCGCTCTGGGGATCCCAACGCACGCACCGCGATGCGCAACCATCTCCGGGCGGTGGCCGCTCGGGTGCTCGCGTCGCCGCGGTGGCGCTTCGACGCTCCGACCAGGACCGAGCTCGAGAAGGAGGCGGCCGCCATCGCGCTGGGCAGCCTCGCACCAGACGCAGTGGGCTATGCGGTCGCCGCCATGGACGCTGCGGCGCTGAAAGGCCTGGAGCGACTGCGCAAGGACGACGGCGTCGTCGGCCGCCACCCGGAGGCCCAGCTGATCGTCTCGGTGGCGCTGGAGACCGCCTCGGAGAACCAGGCCAGGCAGCTCGAGCAGCACGCCTCCCAGTGCACGCGATGCAGCACCCACATCGAGCTGGTGCGCCTCGCCCTGCGGACCGCCGCGAGCGCAAACCGCGCAGCAGAGGTGCCTGCACCCAAGCCGGCCCCGCCGGCGGCCCCCCCGGCAAACCGACCGCGCCCCAAGCGAGGACTACGCAGACGCCAGGAACAGAAGAAGCCCATCGCGGTGCCATGGACCCCGGTTGTGATCGCGGGGCTCATCATCGCGGCGGGGAGCTGGTGGGCGGGGCGTTTGAGCCCGGAGCAGGAGAGTTGGAAGGCTGCGGCGCTCCTCCCGGACGAGCTCCCTCCCGACGCGATGGCGTCTCTCTACGCTGGCAGCACCGCTGCCGCGATCGAGGGCCTGGGGCAAGGAGATTGCAGAGCGGCATCAACGAAGCTCCACATGGCGTGGCGCGGCGACCCAGAGGACTGGAACCTCCGCTACCTCGAAGGCCTCGCATACGTCTGCTCCCACGATGGGCCCAACGCCTTCGAGGCACTACGGGACGTCAACGACAACGTCCAGTACGACGAGCTCCCCTGGGGCTTCGACTGGTGGTACGCCCAGGCGCTGGTGCTCGATCTCCAGATCGGCGATGCGCTCTGGGAGCTCGAGCGCATCTCGGAGTCGGACCACCCACGGGGCAAGGACGCCGCAAACCTGGCCAGCCGGGTCCGAGCAGCCTACTGAGCCACCGGGGACAGCGCCGGGAAACCCGGACGACGCAGGTAGGTCGCGAAGAAGCCATCGCACGCCGAGTCCAGCGAGCAGAACCGGCACGCCTCGCCCTTGTGGAAGCGAACCACGCCGGGGAAGAACAGGATGGCGTCCTCTCTCTGGTGGTCTGCGTCGACGTACCAGCGGTTCGCCGAGCGCGTGCACAGGCGGCTCATCTCGCCGAGGTAGCAGGCGGGGAGCCCCTTGATGGTGACACTGACGCCGCCCCGCTCGAGTTCGCCGACGGCAGGGCCGAGAGCCGCGATGACCGCAGCGATGCGAGGAACCTCCGACGAGGTGTTGCCCGAGATCGGGAAGGGGTACGTGAAGGTCGCCGAGCGGGGTCCAGCCCTGGCTATCGCCCGAGCAGCGGGCTGAAGCGAGGGCAAGGCGTTCTCCGACAGCACCGTGTTGGCGACCACGTCGATGCCCGCGTCCCGACAGGCGCGCAGGGCCATGGCGCCAAGGCGAACCGCCCCTGTCGGGCCCGGCTGCACGGGCACGACCAGCGTGTCCACGACCCCGGCCAGTCGCCCGACGTCCAGCCCCTCGAGATCCTCGACCCCGACGTGGAGGGTCACGTGCCGAAGGCCGAGGCCCCGCGCCGCTTCGAGCACCTCCGGGGTGTCCGGTCGCGCCGCGACCCCGACCCCGGACAGCACGAGCACCCTGCAGGGCTTCGACCGCGGACCGCTGAGTCCTTCCGTGAAGAAGCGCAGGTTGTCCCGGATCTCGGCCTCTGTCATCGAGCGGGTCGGGACCGGCGCTCCCGCGCGCACACGCCCCGGGTACGCGCGCTGCACACGTATCTGGACGCGCGTTGGCCGCTCGACAGCCCCAGCCGTGGTCCACGTCAGCACCGCACCTCCGATGGGTGGAACAAAGCCGGCTACACTCCTCCGGCGAGGTCCCAGATGGCTCATATTCCGCGCGCGCTGCCCCTGTCTCTCCTCCTCTTCGGAGCGGGCTGTGATGCCGCGTGGGAGCCAGCACCCGGCGGCTTCCCGAACCTCGGGGCACCGCCCGAGCTCGAGCTCAGCTCTCCGAGCGACGGCCTGGTCCTCGGCATCGGCCAGTCGCTCGACATAGCGGGCACGGTCCAGGACGGCGACCACGCCCTCGATCAGCAGGTCATCACCCTCACCTCCGACATCGCAGGTGGGATTCCACTGGATCTCACGCTGGTCGACGACACGCACTTCGTCGCCACCGTGGACCTCGAGCTGGGCAGCCACACGTTGACCTTCGACGTCATGGATCCGCGCGAGAACACCGACCAGGCCGTGCTCACCGTGGTCCAGCTCGACGACCAGCCGCCGAGCACGCCCCAGGTCATCGTCTACCCGCAGGAGCCGGTCAGCGGGCAGGCGCTGTTCGTGGGGCTCCTCGCGGAGTCGGTCGATCCCGAGGGGAGCACCGTCACCTATGACTACGCCTGGTCCGTGGATGGCGAGAGCCGCCAGGAGTACAGCGGGCTCGACGAGATCCCGCAAGGCGAGGTCGCGCTGGGCGAAGTCTGGACCGTCCAGGTCCGGGCCAGCGATGGGCAGCTCTACTCCGACATCGCCGAGGACAGCGTCAGCGTCGACGGGAGCGGGCCGGCCATCACGGTCTGGATCACCCCGGAGAGCCCTTCGGCCACCGACGAGCTGAGCTGCGGGTGGGAGGCCTTCGATCCGGACGGCGAGGAGATCGTCGAGGAGTCGGCGCTCTGGTACGTCTCCGGTGTCGAGGCTGGGGACGGCTCCGCGCCGCTGCCCAGCACAGCGTTCGTCGTCGGCGATGTCGTCGCTTGCGAGGTCACCGCCACCTCCTCACAGACCAACACCGCCAACGCCCAGGTGACGATCACGAACCACCCGCCGCAGATCGACTCGGCGAACCTCGAGCCTGGCGACGTCTACGAGGACACCACGGTGAGCTGCGAGGCCGAAGCGTCCGATGTCGACGGTGACGAGGTGACGATCGCCTACGCCTGGGTCGTCAACGGGGACACGGTGCTGGAGGGCGAAACGGAGCTCGACGGCGCCTCTTTCGACAAGGGTGACGAGCTCTACTGCAGCCTGACCGCCAGCGACGGGACCCAGGACAGCCCTGCCGTACAGACCGGCACGACCGTCGTCCACAACAGCGCGCCGGTGCTCCCGGGCCTGTCCATCACCCCAGAACCGGCGGTCCCTGGCGACACGCTGAGTTGCGTCCAGGATGGCTCCGCCACTGACATCGACCCGGGCGACACGGTGACGACCTCGCTGAGCTGGACCGTCAACGGCGTACTCGACGGCACCGCGACCACCGACACCTACGACACGACCGGAGTCGCGGACGGCTCGACGGTCGCCTGCACGCTCACCGCCGACGACGGCGAGGACACCTCGGAGGTGAGCGCGAGCGTCTTCGTCGGCGAGCGCCTCGACGGCAGCTACGGGCCCTCCTCGGCCGACGTCTACATCAAGGGCAAGGTGGCGCAGGGATACTTCGGTCACTCCGTCATCGCCCCCGGTGACGTCGACGGTGACGGAACGGACGACCTCGTCGTCAGCGGCATCGGCTACGAGAGCGAGGCCGGCGCTGTCTTCCTCTACAGCGGCGCCGATCTCGGCGCGGGCGGCACCTTCCAGGACAACGAGGCCGAGTACTACTGGTATGGCGGCGCGGCCGGTGACCACCTGGGAGACGGTCAGGGCGTCGCCGCCGCCGGGGATGTCGACGGGGACGGCTACCCGGACCTGCTCGCGGGGGCCTCCTTCGCCGCGGGCGACGGCGGCGCCGAGCGCGGCGAGGTCTACCTGCTCGGGACCGACGGGGCCTCCTGGACCACGGCCGCGGACATCACGGACGAGGCTTCGGTCGTCATTCGCGGGGAGACGGACAAGGACCGCCTGGGCGAGAGCATGCTCGGAAGCGACCTCGACGGCGACGGCCTTGGTGATGTCCTGGTCGGCGCGCCCTACGAGGACACGAGCGGGAGCGCAGCGGGCCTCGTCGCGGTCTTCTACGGCGCCTCGCTGAGCGCTGGGACCTACGACGCAAGCGATGCGGACGTGCTGCTCTACGGCTCCGGGAGCGCCGACCGCCTCGGCCTCAACTGCATACGCGCCCTCGGCGATGTCGACGGCGACGGCACCGACGATGTCCTGCTCGGCGCCTACAACGCGGACACCTCCTCGGTCTCCAACGCCGGCGTGGCCTACGTCATCTCCTCGGGTGCGCTGACGGACGGCCTGGCAGAGGACATCGCGACCCTGACCATCGAAGGCGAGGCCTCCGACGACAACTTCGGCCTCTCCGCCCTTGGGCTGGGCGACCTCGACAGCGACGGGGCAGAGGACTTCCTCGTCGGGGCTCGCTTCGCCGACGTAGACACCGCCGACGGTGGAGGCGTCTACTTCTTCTTCGGTGACGCGGCGTCCACCGGGACCGTCGACGCCGGCAGCGCTGACGCCTCCTTCGGCACGAGCGAGGCCGACGCCCGCCTGGGCTGGGACATGGCCTCTGGCGACATGGACGGTGACGGCAACCTCGAGTGGACCACCGGCGCCTACTCGACGACCAACAGCAGCAAGAGCAACGCCGGCACCGCCTACCTCCTGCTCGCAGCGGACTACTCCGACTGGACGACCGGCTCGACGATCTGGGACGACTCCCAGGCGACCTTCAAGGGCAACCAGTCGAACCACTTCGTCGGGCGCAAGCCGGCGATCACTGGCGACATGGACGGTGATGGCCTCGGTGAGTGGGTCATCGGTGGCGAGGGCATCGCGCGGGGCTCCGACAACCGGGTCGGCTACGTCTACATCTTCTGGGGGCCCTAGTTCTCTCCGGTTAGAGCCGCGCCATGCTTGCGCTGATGCTGGCCTGCAGCGCGCCGGAGCTTCCGGACGCCGCAGCCGAGATGCCGACCACGCGCTTTCACACCGGCGGCGCCGGGGCACCAATGCGTCTGCGCGAGATGCTCGGCGGGGCCGTCATCACCCTGCCGGAGACGAACCTCCCGGCGAGCACACTGCCTGGCCAGTTCCAGCTGGACCACTGGAGCGCTGACGGCGAACACCAGGTCCACGACTACCCGCTGCCGACGAGGACCAAGAAGAAGCACAGCCGCGCGCCAGCTGGCGTGTCGCTCCTGCTGGCCGGTCGGGCGGTGCCATATGGCCCCCGCGGCTGGCGACTCGTCGACGGCGAGATCCGGCTCAAGCGCGAGGGCGAACCTGTGTCCGCAGTGCTGTCGTCGAGCACGCTGTCGGCGCGCGCGAAGCGACTCGACGTCGCCGAAGCGGGCCTGGAGCATGGGGCCTACGTCGACCACGAGATCACACTCCAGACGGACGATGGCCAGGTCACGCGCCCTGGGCTCCTGATCCCGGCGCCGGGCTCGATCAGTTGGACCATCGACGTGCCGGAGGGGGCCGAGCTCTCCATGTCCACGGTGATCGCTCCGCTCGGGCTGGAAGACGAGCCCTGCGACGGGGCTCTGCTGCTGGTCGAGGTCGACGGCGAGACCGTCGCGCGCTTCTCGGTCGACGAGGACTCGGACGACCACGTCGTCGATCTGTCGCCGTGGGCCGGGACCACCGTCGGGCTGGTGCTCCGCAGCGATCCGGACGGCGCGAGCGACTGGGACTACGTCTTCGTCGGCGAGCCCCTGCTCTACGGTGAGCGAGCGGGTCCGCCTCGGCGCGTGGTCGTCATCGGCATCGACACGCTGCGCACCGACGAGCTCACCCAGCAGGGCTATGCCAAGGACGTCACGGCTGCCCTCGACGACTTCGCCTCCTCGGCTGTGCTCTTCGACAACGCCTGGGCGCCGGCCCCCCGCACCCGACCCAGCTTCCGCACCTCGACCACCGGCCACTACCCCCTGGCGGCGATCCCCGCGCCGACCCTCGGCGAGCTCTTCCAGGAGGCAGGCTTCACGACGGCTGGCATCACCGCGAACGTCCACCTCGTGCCGAAGCACGGCTTCAACGACGGCTTCGACTTCTGGCAGTTCGACAACAGCGTCGACGCCAATGTGCAGGTCGACCGCGCGAAGGCCTGGCTCGAGCCCAACAAGGACCGGGACAGCCTGCTGTTCCTCCACCTGATGGACCCCCACAACTTCTACAAGGCGCCCGGCTTGTGGGCGAACAAGTACGTCGAACACAAAAAGGGGCCGCTGTCCTTCGACCTCAACCGCTGGCAGATCCTGCGCATGGGGGGCCTCACCGCCGACAACAAGGCCTGGCTCCGGGAGCGCTACGACGGCGAGGTGGCCTGGATGGCCGACCAGCTGTCGGGCTTCCTGGCGTACGTGCTCGCCCTCCCCGGCGACACGGTGGTCGCCATCCACTCCGACCACGGAGAGGAGTTCTGGGACCACGGCTCCTACGAGCACAACCACACCCTCTACGACGAGGTGACGAGGGCGGCCCTCTGGGTCCGCACCCCCGAGGGCTGGGGCGGCGGGCCACACCACGTCGAGGCGCCCGTCGGGCTGCACGACCTCGCGCCGACCCTGTACGACCTCGCGGGGCTCCAGGCGGACACCGACGGCGTGTCGCTGCGGCCCTATCTCGACGCTGGCGCCGCCGCGGAGCTGTCCGACCTCGACGCCCACCTCCACGACCGGCCGCTGCAGCTCGGGCACCTCATGTACGACCAGGAGCTCTGGGGCGCGGTGGCGGACGGACACAAGTGCACCCTGCGCACCTCTGACGGCCAGCTGGAGGTCTACGATCTCGGCTCGGACCCGGGCGAGACGGTGAACCTGGCCTCGAACGAGGAGCTGGCGCGGCGCTGCGTGGCTCGCATCGGCGAGGCCGCCGGCTTCCCCTCTGGCGATGGTCTGCGCGTCCGGATCCGCAAGCCAGCCCCCTTCACCCTGGTCTTCGAGAGCCCTGTCAGCGCCGTCGTCATGGATCCCGAGGCGGCGCGGACGCAGCGGGCGAACATCGAGTGGGGAGACTTCCCGGACATCTGGCCAGAGGACATCGGGCAGGTGAAGCTCAGCGAGGACGGGCTGCGGCTGTCCTTCGAGCCCGGCTCCCATGGCAAGGGCACGCTGCTGGTGCTGTCCCCCGCCGAGCCCGTCGCCATCGAGGGGGACCACTCCGCGATCAGCGTCATCGAGCCCGGCCCGGTCCTGCTCATCCAGGACTCCGTGCGCGACCGCCTCGCAGAGGACGCGCGCGGCGACCTCGGCGCCGCCCACGACCCGGCGGCCATCGAGACGCTTCAGATCCTGGGGTACCTCGAAGGCGACTAAACTGCCCTCGTGACCTTCCTCCTGCTCCTCGCGTGTCGCAACGACCAACAGGTGTTGCCGGTGGACTCGGGGGTGGTGGTGGACTCCGGCGACAGCGCGGACTCTGACGACGACAGCGGTGACACCGGCGACACCGGTCCGGTCGACACTGGGGACTTCGTGCCGACGACCTCCTGGTGCCTCGACTGGGAGGACGGGACCCTCGAGGGTGCCGGCTACGACGGCCAGGAGGTCCAGCTGGCGGACGGCGCCCTGCTCTGGAACGTGCGAGAGGGCACCGACTTCTCCGGGCTGGTCGGCGAAGAGCTCATCGACGTCCGCGAGAGCCGAGCGCTCGTGATGCGGTCCTCGCACGCCGGAGATGTCGACAGCGTCGCCATCGCCACCACAGAGCCCTTCGTCATCGAGGACGATCACCTCTGGTGGTACCAGCTCTCCGAGGTCGGCGCAGAGGGCATCGACTTCTACGCCGACCTGTTGGTTGGGGGAGCCGTGCTCGCCAGCCTCGATGACCTCGCTGTCACCGGAGGCTACGTGCCCGCGCTCTCGAGCGAACACGTGCCCATCGCCGGCTTCCCCGACATCGGCTACGGCGAACCGACCGAGGGGGAGCTCGTGTGGCAGGTCACCGACGTCCAGCCCTGGCTGGGTCAAGAGGTGCGGCTGCGGCTCTACCAGCACACCAAGGTCGAGGCTCAGGGCTTCTTCACGATCGTCGACGACATCTGCCTCGGCGCGGCGTTTTCCTCTGACATCGAGTGGGCCGAGCCCAACCCGGACCACTGAGGCGCCGCCTCACCCGCATCGCCGCCGCGGCGCTCCTCGGCTACGGAGCCCTCGTCGTGCTGATGTCGATGTTCGAGACCGCGCTCGTCTACCCTCGCCCGCAGGTGGAGGTGTCGCGCCTGACCGAGCTCGCCACGAAGGTGGGGGCGGAGGAGGTCCGCGTGACCGCCGAGGACGGAGTCATGCTCTACGGCTGGCGCCTTGGGGACCACGAGCGGCTCGTGCTCTGCTTCTCCGGCAACGGGGGGACGGTGGGGGCCTGGCTCGATCGCTACCGCCGCTTCGACGAGGCCGGCCTGTCCGTGCTGCACGTGAACTACCGCGGCTACCCGGGCAGCGAGGGCTCGCCCTCGGAGGACGGACTCGTCCTCGATGCGAAGGCTGCGTGGAGCCTGGCAACCCGAAGCCACGCGAGCGAGGACATCATCGTGCTCGGCAAGTCCCTCGGCGGCGGCGTCGCGGTTGCCCTTGCCTCGGAGGTCCGGCCTCGCGCCGTGGTGTTGGAGAGCACCTTCCTCAGCGCCGTCGCAGTTGGCGCTGAGGCCTACCCCTTCCTGCCCGTGCGCTGGGTGATGAGGAACACCTGGCGCTCTGACGAGCGCGCCGCTCTCGTGCGCTCTCCGGTCCTGGTGCTGCATGGCTCCCAGGACGCGATGATCGGATCCCACCACGGCCGCCAGCTGGCCGAGGTGCTGCCGGACGCCAGCTTCCAACTCGTCGAAGGGGTCGGGCACAACGACGACCTGCTGGATGACCCGGATGCCTGGCGCGCCTTCCTCGATCTGGCGCTGTAAGATCGGCCTCCGGTGCCACGTCGTCTTTGCACCGGGGAGGTAGCCATGGCCGACATCAAGGGCATCGAGGGACTCTCCGACCAGGAGATCCACGCCCTGGTCCAGCAGGGCGGGAAGTTCGTCTACTTCGAGTACGCCATCAGCGTCGTCATCATGTCCTTCAAGCGCAGCTCGGACGTCTTCTTCATCCGCCCTGGGGAGAGCGCCTTCGTGAAGGGGCTCCCCTACAGCATCATCACGATGCTCTTCGGCTGGTGGGGCTTTCCCTGGGGCCCCATCTACAGCGTCATGGTGCTGTTCTCGAACCTCTCCGGCGGCAAGGACGTCACCGGCGACATCGTGCGCAGCGCGTAACCTCAGGTCCTCCGCGGCATCGCGTGGTCGAGGCGGAGCTCCCGAGCAGCTACCCCTGACGCTTCATCCGGTGTAGCGCCCGGATGACCTTGAGGTAGGTCCAGGGCTCCTCGACCACGAGCGCGTCGGCAGCGTCTCTCGGAACGCCGAGCTCCTCGGCAAGGCGCCGAGCGAAGCGGAGCCGACCATTGCGCTGCGGGAAACGGAGGTTCACGGTGGCCCGCAGGTGGGGTTCCACGGCGTCGGCCAAGAGCAGCGCGCTGTCGTCCGCCCCCTGGACCACGGCCGAGCGCTTGCCCTGGGCGGCCCGCTCGTCGAGGAGCTGGTCCAGCAGGCGCCGGACGCCGACCCGTCGTGACAGGAAGCTCGGTCCGTCGATGATGAGCTCGCTGGCCTCGCACAGCTCCTCGGGCCATCTTCGCCGTCTCACGGCGCGTGCGGCCTCGGCGTCGAGCTTGTCGCCGCGAAGGATGGTGGCGCTCGGGAGGATCTGGCGCGCGACGGCCGACTTGCCCGAGCCGCGGGGACCCAGCACCAGGACGAGCGCACGCTGCCGGAGCACCTTCGGAAGCGCGCGGCCGCCGAGGTACTGACTGCTGGTTCCGGCCAGCAACGCAGGGGGAACCCCGCGTCTCTTGTTCGAGCGACGTGCCAGCGCCCACTCCTTGGTATGAGGAGATAGCAAGCGCCGTAGCAGATGGTCAATCAGCCAGTGAGGAAGCTCTTCGCGATGACGAGGCGCTGGATCTCGGAGGTGCCCTCGTACAGCGTCGTGATGCGGGCGTCGCGGTAGAGCCGCTCGACCTCGTACTCCTTGGAGTAGCCGTAGCCCCCGTGGATCTGAAGGGCCCGATCGGCGCAGAAGTTGGCGGTCTCGCTGGCAAAAAGCTTCGCCATCGAACACTCACGGCTGCCGCGGGAGCCCGCGTCCTTGAGCGCCGCGGCCTTCCAGGTCAGCAACCTGGCCGCCTCGATCCGGGTGCCCATGTCGGCGATCATCCACTGGATGGCCTGCTTGGTAGCGATGGGCTTGCCGAACTGACAGCGCGCCTGGCTGTAGCTGACGGCCAGATCAAAGGCGCGCTGGGCGATCCCGAGGGACTGGGCCGCGATGCCGATCCGGCCACCGTCGAGGGTCCCCATCGCCACCTTGAAGCCATGCCCTTCCGCGCCGAGCAGGTTCTCGGCGGGGACGTGGAGATCCTCGAAGATGAGCTCGGAGGTGTGACTCGAGGCGATGCCGAGCTTCGGCTCGACCTTGCCCACCCCGTAGCCCTCCCAGGTGTTCTCGAGGATGAAGGCGCACACGGTCTTGTGGCGCATCGCGGGATCGCGGTTGGCGTAGGCGACGCAGATGTCGGCCTGGGGCCCGTTCGTGATCCACATCTTCGTGCCGTTGAGCACGAAGTCCCCGCTCTCGGTCTTGTCAGCGCGCGTCTTCTGCGCCCCGGCGTCGCTTCCAGCCTCTGGCTCCGTGAGCGCATAGCACCCGAGCTTCTCACCGGACGCCAACGGCGGCAGGTACTTCCGCTTCTGGGCCTCTGTGCCGAACTTCAGGATCGGGTAGATGGCCAGGCTGTTGTTGACCGACATGACGACACCGACCGAGGCATCGCCGTAGCAGATCTCCTCCAGCGCGACGACGTAGTCGAGGACTGACAGATCGGAGCCGCCGTACTCCTCTGGTACGAACATGCCCATGAAGCCCATCTCGCCGAGCTGGGCGACGATCTCGGCCGGGAACTCCTTGGTGCGATCGCGCCCCATCGAGGTGGGGACGAGGACCTCTCGGGCGTAGTCCCGCGCGAGGTCACGGATCTGCTGCGTGTCTTCGGAGAGTTCGAACATGCTCAGCGCCCCTTGAAGTCGGCTTTGCGCTTTTCGAGGAAGGCGCTCATGCCCTCCACCTGGTCCTCTGTGGCAAAGCAGGCACCAAAGAGCTGGGCCTCGTGGGCCAGCGCGGGTCCCATGGGCAGGTCGACGCCGTCGTTGATGGCGCGCTTGCAGAGGGAGACCGCTCGGGGCCCGTTGCCCGCGAGCATACGCGCGAGGTCACGGGCGGCGGAGAGCACGTCTCCGTCCACCACGCGGAGCGCGAGACCGATGCGCTCGGCCTCCTCCGCGCGCACGCTGCGACCGGTCAGGCAGATCTCCCGGGCGCGCTGGCGACCGACCAGCCGAGCCAGGCGCTGGCTGCCACCGAAGCCAGGGATGACCCCCAGCTTCACCTCGGGCTGCCCGAAGACGGCCGATTGACTGGCCAGGATGAGGTCGCAGGCCATGGCCAGCTCGCAGCCGCCGCCGAGGGCGAAGCCGTTGACGGCGGCGATGACCGGCAGCGGGAAGCTCTCCAGTCGGCTGAAGATGCGCTGACCCTTCTCCGCGAACCAGGTCGCCATCGCGGGCGTGAAGTCACGCATCTGGCTGATGTCGGCGCCGGCGGCGAAGGCCCGGTTTCCTGCGCCGGTGAGGATCAGGGCCCGGAGCCCCGTGCGGGCGCCGACCTCGTCCAGGGCTTCGCCCAGCTCCTCGACCATGGCGGTGTTCAGCGCGTTGAGCGCCTTGGGGCGGTTCAGCGTGATCAGCGCTATGCCCTCGTCCTCGAAGGCGAGCTTCAAGCAGCCATAGAGGTGGACGGTCTGTTCGGACATTCGGAGACCCCTAGTAGGTGTAGAAACCGCGACCGCTCTTGCGGCCGAGCCAGCCAGCCTCGACGTACTTCCGAAGGAGCGGACAAGGGCGGTACTTGCTGTCGCCGCCGCCGTGGAGGACCTCCATGATGGCCAGGCAGGTGTCCAGACCGATGAAGTCCGCCAGCGTCAGTGGGCCCATGGGCACGTTGGTGCCGAGCTTCATGGCGGTGTCGATGTCCTCTACGCTGGCGATGCCCTCGTACAGGGCGTACGCGGCCTCGTTGATGTAGGGCATGAGCACGCGGTTCACGATGAAGCCGGGCATGTCCCGACCCTCGACGGTGGTCTTGCCCATCCTCTGCGCGACAGCGTCGACGGCGGCGTAGGTCTCGTCGCTGGTCGCGAGGCCCCGGATGAGCTCGACGAGTTTCATGACCGGAACCGGGTTCATGAAGTGCATGCCCATGCACTTCTCCGGGCGGTCCGTGTTCGCCGCGATCAGCGTGATGCTGATCGAGCTCGTGTTCGACACCAGCAGCGTCGAGGCCGGCGTCAGGGTCGAGAGCTTCTGGAAGATGTCCAGCTTGAGGTCCACTCGCTCCGTCGCGGCTTCGACGACGAGGTCGGCGCCTTCGTGCGCAGCGAGATCGGTGTAGGTGCGGATCCGTGCGACCGCGGCGGTCGCATCTGCCTCGGTGATCCGCTCCTTTCGGACGAGCCGACCCATGTTCCTGTCGATGGTGCCCCGTGCTCGCTCCAGGGCCGCGTCGTTCACGTCGGAGAGGATGACGTCCAGCCCCGAGAGTGCGGCCACGTGGGCGATGCCGTTGCCCATCTGGCCAGCGCCGACGACGCCGAGGGTGTTGATGTTCGACATGCTGCCAATCCGCTAACTTGGGGGCGGACGGACTAACCCGATGCTGCCTGCCGCGCGCCCCGAAGACCTGGACGGAGCCCACCTCGAGCACGCCGCAGAGCTGGCCCTCGCGCTGCAGGCTTCTGGGGCCGTCGTAGAGCTCGTGGCGGACTCGGGCGTGGTCGCATCTCAGCTCGCGGCCGCAGCCGCCAGCCACATCGACGCGCCTCCGGTCCGGGCCAGCCTCGCGGGTTGCCAGGACGAGCACGACGTGCTCCGTGCGATCGGCTTCGCCCTGGACCTTCCGCTCCCTGGAGACGCCACGGCCGTCGGAGAGACGCTGCGCCGCCTCGGGGCACCGCTCGTCGTGCTCGAGGACACGGTGCCCGAGGCCACCGTAGCCTTCCACACCCTGCGGGCGATGGCCCTCGGGGTCCGCTGGTTGTTCACGACGGCCCAACCACTTGGTCTGGGCAGCGCCCACCCGGTCGAGGTCGTCGGCCGTCGTGGCCGCTCTGCCGATCCGGTGGTCCGCGGGCTCCTGTCAGCGGAGCCCGGCGAGGAGTACCTGGTCGCCCGTAGCCTGTGTCCGCACGCCGACGGCTGGCTCCAGCTGGCGTGGGGCGCCACGCCGCGTGCTCTCGTCGAGCACAAGGACATCCTCCTGGTGCGCTTCCTCGCGCGCCACCTCCCCTCCCCGGCCGAGCGCGCGGTAGCGGCCGCCGCGGCCGTGCGGATGGTCGCGGTTAGCGGGCAGCTGCCGCTGGCTCGTAGCCTGCTCGACGGTGCGCGGGATCCGGTCCTCGGCTCCCGCGAGCAGGCGCTGTTGGACTGGGCGGGCGGGGATGTGCTCAGCGCCTTCGGTCTGCATGCGGACGCGACCGGCTGGCATCGGGACGCGATCGACCGCTTCGAGCGGCTCGGCGAGCATGAGCTCGCGGCCGCTCTGTTGCAAGGAAGCGGAGCCTCCCTGGCGACGCGGGGACTGCGGGATGAGGCGGCGGAGCGCCTGCGGCGGGCGCGGGTGCACCATCGGAGGGCGGGCACCCTCATGGGCCTCGCGGCCGGACTGCGGGGTTCGGCGGAGATCGCCCTTGCCCGGAACGAGGCGCTTGCCGCCGACGCCATTTTCGAGCAGTCCACGGAGATCCTGGAGGACTTCCAATCGATCGAGGGGGACCTGGAGCGGGCTGCCCTGCGGGTTGGCCAGGCCTCGCTCGCGCTGGCGCGCGGTGACCTCCGCAGCGCGACTACCCGCCTGGACGAGGCCCGAGACCTCGCCCCCGGCGTCCCGGTCCTCCAGGCCGCGGTAGCCCGCCGAAAAGCCGACGTCGCCCTCCGCCGTGGCCACCACGACAGCGCGATGGACCTGCTGGCCCGCGCCATCCCTCTCCTCCAGCGCTGCGGTCACCGAGCCAGCGCCGCTGGGGCCATCCGACTCCGCGGCGACATCGCCGCCGCACGTGGCAGGCGCCTGGAGGCCGCCGAACACTACGAACTCGCCGTCGTCGAGGCGGTCCGAGTCGGTGACCTCTCCGGAGCGCGGCGGACCCTCTCCCACCTGTTGACGCTGGAGCGCTCCGGAACCGACACGGCCCACGTCGAGGACCTCCTCAGCCTGATCGACGACATCGACACGGAGCTGGGCGACAACCGCCGACGCGACGCGATCAGGCTCTAGCTCTATCGCTGGCCGAGCCCCGGCCGACCAACCAGGCGCCGCCGAGCAGCACCACCCAGAAGCGGCCTCCGGGAGCGTGGGCGCACCCATTGCGGGGCTCGGGATCCACGACGGGATCCGGAGGTGCCGCCGACACGCTCACGGGGACCTCGAGGTCCACCGCGTCGATGCCGTCGTCGACCTCGATCAGCAAGGACTCCTCTCCCTCCTCACGGGCTTCGTAGGTCAGGGTCGCCTCCTCCAGGGTGGCCGTGCCCAGGGTCGCCGGGGCGGCCAGGGACCATGTGATGACCTGGCCCGGGTCGGGGTCCTCTGCGCTGAGCAACTCGGTCGCTGTCTCACCGACCCGCAACGACATCCGCAGAGGCGCTGGCTGAGGCGGTGTGTTCTCGAACTCTCCGCAGTCGGGGGTCTCGAGACTCAGCCCCGAGACCTCCTCGATCCACTCGGCGAGTCCATCGACGCGGACGTAGATGCCGCCGTCTCCGCAGGTGCGGGTCGAAGGGAGCGCGGCCCGAGAGGTCGTCGCCGCGAGGTAGGGCTGCCCATTGGGCCCCCAGAGAAAGAGCGGTCCCCCCGAGTCACCGACGCAGGTGTCGACACCCTCGCCCCCGGCGATGAGGTCGTTGAAGCCGACGTTGCAGCCGCGCGAGGCGTCCTGGCAGTCGGCCGCGACGATCTCGACGTCGGCCTCGTGGAGCAGGGAGGTCGCCCCGCCACCGTCGGTCTCGGTGTTGCCGAAGCCCACGATCCTGGCCGCCGCGCCGTCGACGACGAAGGCCGCGGCGCACCCCAACGCGAGCCTCGCCGGCGACGTCGTGGCAGGCTCGGATAGCACCAACACACTGACATCGTTCGTGTTCCAGTGGTCGTCGTGGGTGTGGACCTCCTCGACGTCCAGCCACTCGAAGCCCGCCGGATCATCGAGGTCCACCCCGCCGAGTGCGACGGCGTCCAGGGTCTCGGAGGCACAGTGGCCAGCGGTCAGGACCAGCTCTGGATGCACCAGCACCCCGCTGCAACCAGGCAGGTCGTCGTAGTGGATCGAGGCCGCGGAGGGCCAGCGACTTTCGGGCACTTCGCTGCCGCCGACGATGGGCGGGGGCGTGGCCGCGAGCAGGGAGATCAGTCCCAGATGACCTCGATCTTGTTGGCCTCGAGGTTGACCCGAAGCACCATGTCCGCGTTCTGCTGGGGCCAGAGCACGCCGACCTTGCGGTTGACCTCTGCCCATGACTCCGCGTCGGGACCCGCGAGGTAGCTGAAGGGCACTGGTCGGGTCGGGATCTCGAGGCGCGGCTCGTCTCCGGCGACGACGCCGTCACCGCTGATGTCGCCGTCGACCTCTGCGACGCCGCTGTCGACGTGGAACATGAAGCGGTCCCCGCTGGTCGAAGGCAGGGTGCCGGAGCGCACCAGGAGCGAGATCTCCCCGCTGTCGCTCACGTACCGCTCGTCCTCGTAGACGAGGTTGTCCTGCACGCCGCTGCGAGCCCCCTCGGCCACCCAGGCGCCCAGGGAGCCGTCGTAGGTCAGGACCCAGGTCTGGGTCCTGGCGATACCGCCGCACGAGTTGACCTGCACAGCGCGGCCAGTCGCTCCGCTGGCCTCGAGAGAAGGGGTGCTGGTCTCGCCCTCGTCGTCGAATGGCAGGTCCGTGTCCATGGTGGCGAAGGGACCGCTCTCGTCCACCATCAGGCAGCCAGTGCCGGCCTCTATGGTGGTCAGGACGCCCTCGAAGGTGCTGGCCACGACGACGCGATCGGATGCCCGGGTGCCGTTGGGACCGAACTGCTGGAGCAGGATGCGATCGAGGCCGGTCGCGAGGCCGGTGATGGGGGTCTGGAGCTCGATGGCGTCGACCTCTGGCGTCGCCGTGTTGATGTCCTTCCAGGCGTCCGCGACGAGATCGTAGAGGTGGAGCTGGGTGTCGCCGGCGAGCGCGACGAAGAGGTGCTCGTAGTGTTCGTCCGCCTGGTAGGCGACGTCGATCACCGGCCCGGGCATCTCCAGGGTGCGCACAGCGGAGCTGGTGGGGTCGATCGGGTCGACGATGACCTCGTAGACCGCGCCGCTGCGGGCGTCGCTGACGTAGATCAGGTCGCCCGAGAGGTCACCGCTGAAGCGATGGGGCCTGGCATCCTCAGGCAGATCCAGGCTGCCTCTTTCGAGCCCTGTGGTCGGGTCGATGACCGCGACGCGCCCCGTGCCGTCCTCGAGCGAGGTCACCGCCGCGTAGAGCCAGTCCTGGACGGGGGACATGTAGAGGCCCCCGACCACACCGGCGAGGTCGATCTCCCCTACCCCGCTGTCCACCGAGAATTCGAAGCGGTCTCCCTTGGTCGCTGCCCCGGAGATCAGGAAGTGGAGGGCGCCGTCGTCGGTGCTGTAGGGCTCGAGGGTGCGAGCGTCGAAGGCCTGGTCCCCCGAGCGGCTGCCGGTGACTTCCCACGAGGTGCCGTCGAACTGAAGGACCCAGTCCTCGGTGGTCGCATACCCGCTCCGGAGCTCCAGGCCGTCGAGGGTCGCAGCATCGCCGCTGCCGTCGGCGTCGACGAAGTCCACCTCGCCGACCAGGCGCGGTCGGGAGTGGATGAAGGCACCGTCGCCACCGATCCCCTGGATGTAGTCGACCGTCAGCAAGGTGGCGGTCTTGTTGTCGGCGACGAAGAGCGAGATGTGCTCCGTGTCCGGAGCGAACACGGCGATCTCCCCGAGGATGCGGTCGGCGCCGGTCGGTATTGGCTGAGCCTCCAGGAAGGGCGAGGCGCGGTCGTCGGCCAGGAGCCAGCCGTGCTTGACGTCCAGGGGCACGATGAGGCCGGAGCGGCTGTTGGAGACGAAGGCAACGGGCTCGTAGAAGGGGCCGCCCGTCTCGGCGTGCAGCACCGCCACAGAGGTCGGGCCGTCGAAGTGACCCTCGATGAAGGTCGTCTCGTTGAGGCAGGCGGCGAGCAGCAGAAGGCTCATTGGTTCGCCACCCGAGCGAGGACCTCGAGGTAGGTCGGGCTGGTCTCGTCGACGTCGAGGATGACGACCGTGGAGCTGACCCGACCGTCGATGATCTCGCCTACGTAGTTCCCGACCGCCAGCATCGTGCCGTCCGGGGACAAGGCGAGCGCGTGGGGGTTCTCGCCGAGCAGGTCGACCTCGTCGACGAGTTCGCCGAAGAGCCCCAGGCGGAGGTCGTAGACACCCACGCTGTTGGCGTTGAAGTTCGACACCAGCATCCGGTCGCCCAGCATGACGAGCTGGGCAGGCCCCAGCGCGGTCATGGACTCTAGGCCCGCGTCGCGCTCGATGGCACGGGGAGCGGGGATGTAACCAGCGACAGCGTCCGGAAAGAGGGTCGCCCGGTCGTCGTCCTCGACCTCGTCGAGGTCGAAGAGCATGATGCTCTCCGGCTGGGTGTTCAGCGCGTAGAGCCAGCGCTCGCCCTCGGGCGCGAGGAGCCCGCGGAAGGAGCGCGCGCCGACGTCCGTGTTGGCGACCAGGAGCGCCTCGATGTCGAGGTAGTTCGCGTCGACCCACATCTCGGTGGAGTCGTCTCGGATGTCGATGATGTAGATGTAGTTGTGCAGCTTGCTCGCGACGTAGAGGAAGCCCCGCGCGTCGTCGATGTGGAGGAAGCTCGCCGCCAGCCCCTCCGCGAGCTGGCCCTCCACCTCTCGCACCAGCGAGATGTCGCCGTCACCCTGGTCGTCACCCGCCATCGTGGTGAACTGTGCGAAGTCACCGAGGGTCGGGCGAGCCGGGTCTCGGTAGAGCCGGTCCGGACGAGTCCCGGAAGCGCGCCCGACGCGCTCGATGCCACCGTCGCGACCGGTATAGAGCATCTCCAGCGTGCTGCCGTCCCAGCTCACCACCGGCCGGTAGGCGTCGATGGCGTCGAAGTTGCCGGCGATACCGTCGATGACCGGGCGGGCGTCTCCGTCCAGGCCCTCCGTGGGCTCGAAGTCGTCTCCGCTGTCGGCCTCTCGAGAGACGTGACCGATACGCCAGAAGTCGCCGTCGAAGCCGGCGTACCAGATGTGCTGGACGCCGTCGATCTCGAGCGCGAAGGGATGGCGCACCGCCGAGTCGTCGAAGGAGCCGGGGGCGCCGGTCGAGATGAGCCAGTCCTCGCTCGGTCCCGCCGCGCGTGTCCAGGTCTGTCCATCCGAGGAGGTGGCGTGGCCGATGCGAGACCGGCTCCCGTCGGAGCCCGTGTAGTAGAGCGAGAAGCTGCCATCGTCCTCGACGGTCACGCTGCCGGGGGCGACGAGCAGCGACTCCCAGTCCTCTACGTTGTCGAGGACGAGCGCATCGCCGACCGTGAAGTCGAGGCCGTCCGTCGAGGTCGCCGACCCAATGGCGGTCCGGCCGTCGATCTGGCCCGCGAAGAGCATCGTGTAGCCGGCGGCGGAGGGGAAGACGACAGGGTGGCTCACCGAGCCATCGAAGGGCCCCGACTCGGGGGTGATGAGGACGGAGGGCTCGCCGACGGGGCCCCCGTCCCAGCCGATGACCCCAACGGAGGTGGTGCCGTCGGCGTCCGTGAGGGTGAGGTAGACGAGGCCTTCGTCGACCAACCAGCTCTCGGCCGTGACGCCGTTGTCGCCGACTCCGGCCACGTGCTGCGTGCCCAGGATGGCCCCGGCGCTGAGCTGAAGCAGGAAGCCGAAGCCCGAAGCGTTCAGGATGTCGCCGCCATGGACCGCGAGCTGGGTCGTGCCGTACTCGTCGCCGCTGAGGATGAAGCTGCGCAGGATCTGGGACTGGAGTCCGACCCCTGGCGGAGTCCCGTCGGCGGGCTCCGCGGCGTCGAGCTCCGAGACGACCCCGAGGTCCGTCCAGCTCAGGCCGTCGACGCTGCGGGCTGCGCCGAGGCGCCAGATGCCGTCGTCGCCGAGCCGCGATGTCCACATGCGGAACTCGAAGTTGCCGTAGGTCACGACCGGCGCGGCTGCCTCCCCCGCCTCCGGCACGAAGACCGCGTCCTCGTCGATGGTCCAAGCCGACAGATCGGTGGACTCAGCGTGTCCGATGACCCAGCCAGAGCCGTCGTCCATGCTGAAGAACATGCGGTAGATGTCGGCCTGCCGGTCGTAGAGCACGTGCGGGTCCGCGAGCTGGACACCGTCCAGGCTCAGGACGGGTGTCCCGGAGTTGTCCCGCCTGAAGACGGTCCCGTCGGTCCCGGAGGCGAGCCCGATGGACTGCACGCCCTCCGCAGAGGTGCCGTCGTAGAAGAGATAGTGGCGCTCGTCCTCGACCAGCGCCATCGGTCCGCCGAGGATCTCGTCCCAGTCGCCTTCTCTCTCGCTGAGCAAGGCCGAGCTCCGGAGGTCCCACTCGCCGGAGATGATGGCTGCGTCGGCGGCGAGGATGCGGCCGTCGTCGACGAAGGTCATCGTGAGCATGCCCGCGTCAGCATCTGACTCGTAGGGCTGGGGGTCCGAGACCTCTACGAGGCCGAGCTCATCGACGTCGATCTCGGCGCCCCGGGCAGACTCGGACCAGTCCTCGTCGCCGATGCTGGTGAGCCGCACGGCGCCCTCTGCTCGAGGACTCCAGACGCGGTAGCTGCCCTCTGCGTAGGACAGCGTCCACTCCTGGTCGAAGACTGCCTCCGCGATGAGGACCTCTGGCTGGGCGGCCTCGACATGGGAGCCGCTGCCGTCCGAGTCGAAGAAGCGCGGCCGTGAGACCCTCGCCGTGTCGACGGCGTCGATGATCTCGACCGGGTCCGCGAGCACGTCCACCACCGAGAGGCTGTGGGTCGTGAGGTTCGCCACGAAGGCGTACCCGCTGGTCGTGTCGTAGGCGACCAGCGCCGGGTCGTCCTTCAGCTCGAGGTGGTGGGCTCCGCCCTCGACGACCTCCGCGAACGCGAGCTCGGCCGGATCGGAGACATCGACGAAGTAGAGATCGTCGTAGCCGACACGGGTCCTTGCGCTCTCTGTGAGGCGGTTCGGGACCAGCAGCAGGTCGCGCACAGCGACGAGCTCCCCGTAGGAAGGGAAGCTGGGCATGTCCAGAGCGCTCGGGCTCACGTCGCTGACGAGGACCCGGGCGTCGTCCTGGTCCGCGGCCCCCGCGAGCGCGGCCTCGACGTCGATGGCGCTGACGCTCCCGCCGGTGAAGTCGAGGAAGGGATTCGCGTTGGTGACGAGGAGGTGCGAGCCGTCCGAGGTCCAGGACAGCGACACCGGTCCGGCCAGGCAGCTGCCGATGCCGATCTCGCCGTAGTCGTAGATCCCCTCGGGGTGCTCGGCGCACTCTCCGACCCACGGCGGAGGCGCGTCCACGATGCAGCCAGTCAGCGCGAGCAGTGTGGTGAGCAAGGCCCCCATCCCTATCGCAGTGCAGAGGCGGCGGCACCATGTGAAGGGGCCATCCGATCAGCTCAGATCAGCCCGAGCGCAGCGTGCGCGGCGGCGAGCCGAGCCACGGGGACACGGAAGGGTGAACAGCTGACGTAGTCGAGCCCGGCGTTGTGGAAGAAGGCGACGCCGGTGGGGTCGCCGCCGTGCTCGCCGCAGATGCCGATCTTCAGGCGAGGCTTCGCGGCGCGGCCCTTCTCCACCGCGGTCTTGACGAGCTGGCCGACGCCGTCGACGTCGAAGCGAGCCAGCGGGCTGTCCTCGAGCAGGCCCTCGAGCATGTAGGCAGAGAAGAACTTGCTCATGTCGTCGCGAGAGAAGCCCCAGGTCATCTGGGTGAGGTCGTTCGTGCCGAAGCTGAAGAAGTCGGCGTGCTCCGCGACCTGGTCGGCGAGGAGGCAGGCCCGTGGGAGCTCGATCATCGTGCCGACCTTGTAGTCGACCGCCGCGCCGAGCTCAGCCAGCACCGCCTCGGCCTGCTGCTCGACGCGCTCGCGAAGCCGCTGGAGCTCCTCGGGCATGCCGACGAGCGGGATCATGATCTCCGGGAGCACCTCCAGGCCCTCTCGGGAGACCTGCACAGAGGCCTCCAGGATCGCGCGGACCTGGGTGTCGTAGATCTCTGGCGAGGTCAGCCCGAGGCGGCAGCCCCTGTGGCCCATCATCGGGTTGCTCTCGTGGAGCTGATCGAGGCGTTCCTGGAGCTTCTCGGGGCGCACGCCCAGGTCTTCGGCGACCTGGCTGATGTCCTCTGGCGAGGCCGGGAGGAACTCGTGCAGCGGTGGGTCGAGGAGCCGCACGGTGACCGGGAGTCCGTCCATGGCGCGGAAGATCTCGACGAAGTCCGCTCGCTGGATCGGCAGCACGTTGGCCAGGGCTCGGACCCGCGCCCGCTGGTCCTCTGCGAGGATGAGCTGACGCATCGATCGCAGCGCCGTCTGCTGGAAGAACATGTGCTCGGTGCGGCACAGGCCGATGCCCACGGCCCCCAGCTCCCGAGCGCGCGTCGCGTCCGGTCCGTTGTCCGCGTTGGCCCGCACCGTCAGCCTCGCGCGGGCGTCCGCCCAGGACAGCAGCCGGGACATCGCGCCGGAGTCCGTGGCCGCCGGGAGGGTCGGGACGTTCCCCTCCATGATCTCGCCCGTGGAGCCGTCGAGAGTGATCCAGTCACCGCGACGCACGACCGTGTCGCCGGCGTAGAAGAGCTGGCGCCCGTAGTCCACGGCGATCTCCGTGGCGCCGACGACGCAGGGCTTGCCCATGCCCCTGGCGACGACGGCCGCGTGCGAGGTCTGGCCGCCGCGGCTCGTCAGGATGCCTTCGCTGACGGTCATGCCCTGGATGTCCTCTGGCGAGGTCTCCATGCGGACGAGGACGACCGCCTCGCCGCGCTCGACGAGCTCCTGGGCCTCCTCGCTGTGGAAGACGACGACTCCGCTGGCCGCCCCGGGAGAGGCCGGCAAGCCGCGGCCGATCACCCGCCGCGGGGCGCCCGGGTCGAGCACCGGCCGGAGGACCTCCTCGAGCTTCTCGGGGCGGATGCGCCTCAGCGCCTCCTCCTCGTCGATGACGCCCTCCTCCACGAGGTCCACGGCGATCTGGACCGCGGCTGCCGTCGTCCGCTTCCCCGTCCGGGTCTGGAGCAGGTAGAGCCTGCTGTCCTCGACGGTGAACTCGATGTCCTGCATGTCCTCGTAGTGGACCTCGAGGCGACGCTGGACCTCGTAGAGGCGCTCGTAGACGGTGGGCATCAGCGCCTCCAGCGTGTCGGTGGCGGCCGGGTCCTTTTCGTTGTTCAACGCTCGGGGCGTATGGGTGCCGGCCACGACGTCCTCGCCCTGGGCATCAGGCAGCCACTCGCCGAAGAAGATGCGTCGACCGGTCGAAGGGTCGCGCGTGAAGGCGACACCGGTCGCACACCCGGCGCCCATGTTGCCGAAGACCATGGCCTGTACGTTCACGCCCGTGCCGCAGTCCTCTGCGATGCCGTTGGTCTTGCGGTAGTAGCGGGCGCGCTTGGTGTTGAAGCTCGAGAAGACGGCGTTGATCGCGGCGTGTAGCTGCTCCCGGGGATCGCTCGGAAAGGCCCCGGTCGCGGACTCGATCACGCCCCTGTAGGCAGCACAGAGTCGCTGGAGCTCGTCCAGGCTCAGCTCTGCTGCGTCGCGCTGTCCGGCGAGATCGGAGAGCACCCGGTTGAAGCGGCTCATGTGGATGCGCAGGACCACGTCGCCGAACATCTGCAGGAAGCGGCGGTAGCTGTCCCAGGCGAAGCGCTCGTTTCCGGATCTCTCGGCGAGGGCGGCCACCGTCAGGTCGTTCAGACCGAGGTTGAGCACCGTATCCATCATCCCCGGCATCGACACCGGGGCGCCGGAGCGGACCGAGAACAGCAGGGGGTTCGCCGAGCCGCCGAAGGTCTTGCCGGTGATCTCCTCCAGCCTCGCGACGCCCGTACGGACCTGGGCGTCCATACCCTCGGGCCACTGCTCGCCGTTGGCGAAGTAGTGGTTGCAGGCGGCGGTCGTGATCGTGAAGCCCGGCGGAACTGGCAACCCCAGGCGAGTCATCTCGGCGAGGTTGGCGCCCTTGCCGCCGAGGAGATCGTTGTCCGCGGCGGAACCATCTGCGGAACCCCCGCCGAAGAAGTAGACGTGCATTCCCTACTCGGTGTGGATGAGCCGGAAGTCCGCGACGGATCGGAACAGCCCCGAGATCGCTCGGAGCAGCCCGAGGCGCGCAGTACGCAGCTCGTGGTCCTCGGCCATGACGAGGACGTTGTCGAAGTAGCCGTCGATGGCCGGCTTCATTGCGATCATCGCGTCGATGGCCCCCTCGATGTCGAGGGAGTCCAGCTGCGCGGGTATGCCCTCTGCGGCGGCCTCGAAGGCGTCGGCGAGGGCGTGCTCCGCGGGCTGGATGAAGGCGCCGCGGTGGTAGCTCGAGTCGGTGTGGTCCTTCGAGATGTTCAGCACCCGCTTGAAGGCGGTCATCAGGGACCCGAACTGGCCAGAGGCCGACAGCGCCGTCAGCGCCTGGACCCGCGCCTCCACCTGCACGACGTCTTCTCCGCCAGCTTCGAGCACGGCGTCGACGAGATCCGTGGCGTGGTCGGCGACGAGCTGGGCCCGAAGTCGCCCGCGCACGAACTGGACCAGCTTCGCGGCGTCGAGCTCCGGATACTGGACACAGAAGGGCTCGAGCAGGTCACCGAGCTCCACCCGCAGACCTCGATCCAGGAGGATCGCGAGGACGCCGTTGGCAGCCCGCCGCAGCCCCTGGGGGTCGGCCGAGCTCTTGGGCAACAGCCCGATGCTGAAGCAGCCCGCGAGGGTGTCCAGGCGATCGGCGAGGGCCACGACGGCGCCCTCCGCCGTGCTCGGGAGCACGTCCCCGGCGAAGCGAGGAAGGTAGTGCTCCTCGATGGCCAGGGCGACGACATCGTCCTCTGATTCGTGCTGGGCGTAGAGGCGCCCCATGTGGCCCTGGAGCTTGGGGAACTCCGCCACCATCTGCGAGACGAGGTCGTTCTTGGCGAGGTGCGCGGCCCGCTGGGCCTGCGCGGGATTGGCGCCGAGACGCGGTGCCAGCTCTCCAGCGAAGTGGCGCAGCCGCGCCTGCTTGTCCAGCATCGTGCCGAGGCCACGGACCCAGCGCATCTTGGAGAGCCCCTGCCCCAGCTCGGACAGCCCCCGCTTCTTGTCCTCGGCGAAGAAGAACTTCGCGTCGTAGAAGCGGGCGCGAAGGACCTTTGCGTTGCCGTGGGCGATGAGCTTCGCGTCACCGGTGGGGTTGTTCGAGACGCAGAGGACGAGGTTGTGGAGGCGCCCGTCCTTCATCGTGGGGAAGGTCCGCTGGTGGACCTTCATGGACTCGACGAGCAGGCGCCCCGGCAGGTCCAGGAGCTCCGCGTCGAAGCTGCCGACGACGACCACAGGCCACTCGACGAGGTCCGTGACCTCTTCGAGCAGGACCTCGTCGATTGGGACCTCGACCTGGTGCTCCGCGGCAGCGGCCAGGAGCAGCTCGCGGATGAGCTCCGTCCGCCGTCCCCGGTCTGCGATGACCCACCGGGCCTCCAGCGACTCCGGGTAGCTGGCCAGGTCCCTGACCGGCCCCGGACTCAGCGTGCAGCGCCTGTGCCCGACGACCACGTCGCTGGTGGCGATCCCCGCCACCGTCGCGGGGACTCGGTTTCCATCGAACACGGCGACGACCTGGTGTAGCGGGCGGCCCCAGCGCGTAGGGCCATCGCCCCAGCGCATGCTCTTCTTGAACGGGAGCCCGACGATCAGCTTCTCGAGGCCAGCAGCGACGAGGTCGAGGGTCCGCTCGCCTCCCACGCGGATCGTGGCGCCCACGACGGGCCCCTTCGGACCTTCGACGATGACGAGGTCGTCGACATCCACGCCGCGCCCTCTGGCGAAGCCGAGCGCAGCCCTGGTCCACTCGCCGTCCCGCTTGGCGGCAGCGACAGGAGGTCCGGTGACGAGCTTGTCCTCGACCGGGCGCCCGGTGGCGACATCCTCGATGCCGACGGCGATGCGGCGGGGCGTCGACCAGGTCCGGACCGCGCCGTGCTCGATACCGGACAGCAGCGCGACGAGACCATCCGCGAGGGCATCTCGCGCAGGCGAGACCATCTCGTGGGGGAGCTCCTCGCAGCGAACCTCTACGAGCAGATCAGGCATGGTGTGCCTCTCCGAGCCAGCAGTCCGCGCAGGCGCAGGCGAGATCCCGGATGCGCTTGATGTACTGAGCCCGCTCCGCGACCGAGATCGCTCCGCGGGCGTCGAGCATGTTGAACAGGTGGGAGCACTTGCAGCACTGGTCGTAGGCAGGCAGCGCCAGACCCACCTCGACGAGGCGCTTGCACTCGGCGAAGGCGGTGTTGAAGCTCGCGAAGAGCGCCTCGATGTCGGCGTGCTCGAAGTTGTAGGCGCTCTGCTCGACCTCGTTCCGGTGGAAGACGTCCCGGTACGAGATGCCCTCGACCCAGGTCAGGTCGTAGACGTCGTCCACGTCCTGGAGGTACATGGCCAGGCGCTCGAGCCCGTAGGTGAGCTCCACGGAGACCGGCGAGAGCTCGTGCCCGCCGCACTGCTGGAAGTAGGTGTACTGGGTGACCTCCATGCCATCGAGCCAGACCTCCCAGCCGAGGCCCCAGGCGCCGAGGGTCGGTGACTCCCAGTCGTCGTGCACGAAGCGGATGTCGTGGCGCGACAGGTCGACGCCGATAGCCTCGAGGCTGCTCAGGTAGAGGTCCTGGATGTTCTGGGGCGAGGGCTTGATGAGCACCTGCAGCTGGTAGTAGTGGCCGAGCCGGTTGGGGTTCTCGCCGTAGCGGGCGTCCGCCGGGCGGCGACAAGGCTGCACGTAGACGGCACGCCAGGGCTCGGGCCCGAGGCAACGCAGGAAGGTCGCCGGATGAAAGGTCCCGGCTCCGACCTCCGTGTCGAGGGGCTGCAGCACGGCGCAGCCCTGATCACCCCAGTAGCGCTGGAGTCGGAGAATGAGTTCCTGGAAGGTCATTGCGACTAGGCCCCGGCGGCACTAACTGCGCACCCACCCCATGTCGACCACCTCTGAGCCCCGAAGAAAGCGACCTGTCCTGGCGGCGATCCTCCAGCTGACCTGCCTCTTCGGAGGTCTCGGCTACGCCTACCTGGGTCGCTGGCGTAGCTTCGGCATCGCCTTCGGGATCGTGCTCGCGCTCCAGCTCGTGAACCTCGTCGCCACGAGCATGGAGATGAAGCAGGTGGCGATGGTCGTCTCGCCGGTGATCTTCGTCTTCCAGGTCCTCAGCGCCCTCGACGCCTGGCAACTCGCCCGGGGCGAGGACAGGGTCGCGATGCTCCGCTGGCTCTGAGGCCGGCCCCCTCCGGCCTCAAGGAGCCAAAACGTATCCTTGGCAACAGAGAACCCCGGGGTTCTCGACGCTCAAGGAGACGCTTTGGATCCTTGGGCCCTGAGATACCCCCGGAATCGGCGTGCTTGCACGCCCGTGAGGAGAAAGGTCGGGCGCGCTGCTGCCGGAGGGGGGTGCGGCGTAGGCGCAGGGGGGCACCTGCAGAGGTCAGTGGAACTGCGCGCGGACCATGTCGTCACGCAGTACCTGCAGACACCAGATCCCCACCGGGATCGTGACGAGGCAGCAGGAGCAGCCCGAGAGGCACGGCACGGCTGCGAGGATCGCCCCGGCCATGCACAGGGTGTGACTCTCCAAGTGGCGCATCCGCCAGCCCGCGGCGGCGATCACGCAGGAGAACACGAGGTTGAACGCGCCGACGAGGACGGCTGTCGTGCCGCTCATCGCCGCGCCGAACTCCTCGTCCGGCGTGTAGCTGGCCATCACCCCGTCGGCGAAGCCGAACAGGCCGTTGAGCATGTTCAGCGCCGCCATCCCGATGGACAAGAAGCCCACGAGCAAGAGCAGGGTCCCCGGAGTGGAGGCCCTGCCCTCTGCCCACGCCGCTTCTGGATTGGCGTGGGTGGTCAATCCGCCTGACCTACTTGAAGATCGCGTTCAGGAAATCGAGGCCGTTCTCCATCTCGCCGATGCTGGCGCCGCTCTGGAGCTTCTGGCCCAGGAGGTAGGCGTCGTATGCGGTGATGAACGGGATGATGAAGCCGATGCCGACGCAGGCGAGGATCAGCGTCGCGACGATGCTGATGATGCCCTTCTTCTGCTGACCCATCATCAGGTAGCCGACGCCGCCGAACAGCAGGAAGTTCAGGAGGGCGGGAACGATGGGGTTCGTGTCGGGCTTGGTGATCTGACCCATGGTCGAAGTGTCCTTGTGTGGAATGGGAAGCGTACGCTACCGACTTGGAGAGATCCGCGCAACAAAGCTCACCCAGGAAGCGGTACGTACGCGGGGTAGATCGGAGCTATTCCGCCCTCTGGAACGTGGACCATATACTCCGTCGCGTAGTAGGGCTCGCCTTCGATCTCGTAGCCCACGGTGAGCGTCGCGGGGCCACTGAAGGCGCCGAAGATGGCGATCCGACCTGTGTCTCCCGTGACCTCGGCGTCAGGATCGTAGAGGCCGGTCTCGCCGTCGAGGTAGCAGGCATCCCAGGTCGTGCCTCCCTCGTCGGTGAGCCAGGCGTAGGCATTGCCGGCCAGCGGCCACTCGCCGTCGTCGACCTCGTAGCCGGGCAGGTGGTAGCGGACCTCGCCCTCGACGAGGCCGACCCCTTCCTCCTCGACGTACGGACAGCCGGCGTACTGCGCGTCGAGCGCCGCGACCTCGTCGTCGGTCTTCATGAAGAGGATCCCGTCGTCGACGGCATAGTCCTCTGCCCCGACCACGCCGGTGAAGCCGGTCGCGGCGAAGTCGTCGCCAGAGAAGGTCACGTACATCAGCGTGCTGCCGATCACCTGGACCTCGAAGTAGCCCCGGCCATCGGTGGCCGCGTCGTCGACCGCTTCATAGGTGGGCCCCAGGGTCTCGACGAGGATCTCGCTCGCCCCGACGTCGTCGTCTTCGCGACTCCCTGCGACGACTCCGGAGAGCGTCACGAGATCGGGCTCCTGGCTGCAGGCCAACAGCAGGATCATCGGGTGCCCTCGAAGTACCAGGGGGCGACGATGTCGCCGCCGACGGTGGCGTAGGCCTCCTCCGTGACCACGCCGTCCTGATCGAAGGCGACGACGATCTCTCCGGGCTCCAGGTTGAAGGCGAAGAAGTAGTGGACCGGCGAATCGACCGTCTGTTCCAGCACTCCCTCGTCGTTCACGGCGAAAGCCAGCACGCCCCCGGCGCCGCCGTTGGCGTAGACCCCGATCTCGTCGCCGGAGACGGACTCCGGATCGTTGGGGCTGCCCCAGACGTGCACGAGATCCTCGGTCCCGACGTGGACGTCGACGCCGGTCACGGCCTCGAGGTCCTCGAAGAAGGTGTCGACCTGCTCCGATCGGAAGCCGAACACCGGGAAGCTCTGGGCATCGCCCGTCGGCGCCCGCCCGCGCCAGATCGCCGGGTGGTATCCCTCGCCGCCGTCGATCACGAGGTTGTACTCCTCGTCCGCGGGGATGGTTGCGCGCCAGTAGCCCGGGTAGCTCGGAAAAGGCTGCTCGGCCTCGGTCAGCTCGACGAGGTTGTTGTCGAGGTAGGTGACCGAGCCGGTCGAGATGACCTCGCCCTCGCCCGCCAGCGGCGAGTCGTAGACCCAGCCCTGGACGGTGACCTCGGAGCTGGGCTCCGGTGTGACGACATAGCAGGCGAGGAGCAGCACGGGCTGAACCTTAGCGCTGGATGTCGCCGCCTGCGAACACGGTGCCAGGCTCGATGGGCCATGCCCGCGCCCAGACGTCCTCGACCGGGAGCTCGAGGTGCTCGGCGACGCAGCGCGCGGCGGCCTCGATCAGGGCCTCGACGACGAAGGGGGTGCGGGGCTGGACGTGAGCGTCGACGTAGGCGATGGGGCCATCGGCGGGGCTCTCTACCAGGCGACCAGCGACACTGGATGCGCCAGGTCTCAGCGGGGTGAAGGTGGCCCAGATGCGCTCGGTCCGGATGCCAGTCGCATGGGCGACCGCCAGCGGGAGCGCCTGCATCAGGGCGCGCACGCTCTCGTCAGAGGGGCTCAGCGCGCGAACGTGGATGACCGGCATGGCGCTGTCATATCCCCTCGAGGAGGGAACGGGACTTGAGCCCACGGCCCGTGTGCCAGACGAGCAGCTCGTTCAAACACCAGGCGTCGCCCTCCGGGAGGTCGGTGTCCACCAGCTCGGACAGGGGGGTTCGCCGCGCGGACTCCAGCGCCCTGGCGAAGCCGACGCTCATCGGGGCCCCTCCCCCACAGACCGCGTGGCGGACCCCGCCGTTGCTCGCGGAGAACACGATGTCGTCGTCGGCCACGAGCCCGCAGACGTCACAGCGCTCCAGCCGGGGGGCGAAGCCCGCGAAGGTGAGCGCCTTGGCCTCCAGCGCTGGCCTCCAGCTCGTCTTGGGGGGCTCGCTGCACGCGTCGAGGACCAACAGCGCGGTGTCCAGCAAGCCAAAGAAGACCGGCGCGGGCTGCTCCCTGGGGCAGAGCAGACCGACGAGCTCGCAGGCATAGGCCAACAGGGCGATGCGCTCCAGGTCCCGGCGCACGTGAGGCCGTCCGTGATCCAGCGTGGCCCCGGCGAGGCGCCAGAGCTCGCCCTTGCCGCGGGAGATGTGGGTCCGGATCCGGTTGCCGAGATCCAGCGCTCCGCCGAAGCGCTTCCTGCTCTTTCGGGCCCCGCGGGCCATCGCCGCGACCCGGCCCTGCTCGGGGGTGAGGAGGTGCACGATGCGATCGGCCTCGCCGTAGTCGACGTGACCGACGACGATGCCGAGGACCTCGCTGCCGCCTCGCATGTCCTCAGAGCATCAGGAGAGTCGCCAGCGTCATGTAGAGCACGATGGCGATGGCGTCGATGAGGATGGTCACGAAGGGGCCCGTCGCGACGGCCGGATCAGCTCCCGCCTTTTCGAGCGCCAGCGGGATCATCGTCCCGACGGTGGCTGCCAGGAGCACCGTGCTCAGGATGGACGAGCCCACGACCAGGGCGAAGGCCGGCTCGCCGTACCGGAACCAGCCGTAGGCGGACAGCGCCGCACCGAGCACAGTGCCCATGAGGATCCCGACCCGGGCCTCTCTCCAGATCAGGGAGAGGCTGCCTGCGCCCACGGCGACATGGCCGGTGGCGAGGTTGCGCACGGTGATGGTCGCGGCCTGGATGCCGACGCCGCCGCCCAGCGCCATGATGACCGGCACGAAGAAGGCCAGCATGACGTGCTCGGACAGGGTGGTGCGGAAGCCACCGATGACCTCTGACAAGAGCACACCCCCGACGAGCGTGACCACGAGCCAGGTGAGGCGCTGCATGGACGCCCTGAGGGTGCTCGCGCCCGTGGGGTCGTACTCCTCGCCCACACCCGCCATCTTCAGGAGGTCCTCTGCGGCCTCCTCCTGGAGGACATCGAGGACGTCGTCGATCGTGACGATGCCGAGGAAGTGGTTGGTGTCGTCGCAGACCGGAACTGCGAGCAGGTCGTAGCGGCTGGCGATGCGCGCGACCTCTTCCTGGTCCTCTTCCGGGAGCACCGAAATGACGTCCGGCGTCATGATGTCCGAGAGCGGAGTCGACGGGGAGTTCAGCAGGAGCTGGCGCAGGGAGGTGACGCCGACGAGCTGGCCCTGCTCGCTCACGACGTAGAGGTAGAACACCATCTCCACGTCGCCCTGCTCCTGGATCGCCAGGATCGCGTCACGGCAGGTGGTGTCGTCCTGCATCAGGAAGGCGACCGGCGACATGATCCCGCCAGCCGAGTCCTCCGGCCAGGCCATCAGCCCCTCGGCCTGCTCCCGCTCTTCTGGGGCGAGGCGCTCGAGGACCTTCTCTCGCAGATCCTCTGGCAGCCGGGCGATGAAGTCGGCCTCGTCGTCCGGATCGAGCTCGGCGACCCAGGCCAGGACGCGGTCGATCGGCGCCGCCTCGATGAGCTGGTTGAAGTCGACCTCGCCGACCGTGAGCAGGACCTCTCCAGCCTGGTCGTCTCCGATGTGGACCATCAAGAAGCGGGTCTCGGAGCGCGTCAGGTGGGTGATGGCCTCTGCGATGTCGTCGGCAGAGGACTTCTGGAGCGCGCGCTCGAGCGGACGGGTGGCCTTGCGGCGAGTGAGCCGCCGGATGGCTTCGACCCGAGCGTGGACGAGGTTCTCGGCCATCTCGTCGCCTCCTCAGTCGGCGTCGTCCACGAACACCAGTCGGCGCGCCGTGCTGAGGTTTCCGAGGGGCGCGACGCGGCTGCCGTTGTATATCACCGTGGCCCGGGACAGGTCGCCGAGCTCTACGACGATCTCGCCAGCGGCCTCTACGTCGAGTCGACACTCCAGCTCGCGGCAGAGGGTGCCATCCACCGTCTCCACGCCGTCGAGGACGACGCGCACGTGCACCGGCGCGGTGGCACGAACGCTGAGCGGCTTGCCTGCTCCTGCCGTGACCGTCGGCACGAGCTCCGCCTCCGCCTGCTCGGAGTGCTCCAGCTGGCGGCCGACCTGAACCAGCAACACCGCCATGACGAGCAGCGCCACGGCGCCGCCTACGATCCGTCCCCCGCCGGAGGCGTCCACAGCTAGAGCGACTCCTTCTCGAGACGCTCCTTCGCCGAGGTCGCCTCCGGCGTGCCCGGCCAGCGGGCGACGACCTCGTTCAGGTAGGCGACCCCTCGCTCGATCCGGCCCATGTCGCAGTAGAGTCCACCGGCGTGGAGCAACGCCTCCGGGAACTCGTCAGGGCAGGTCTGCACCACGACCTCGAAGGCCTCGGCCGCCTTGGCCGTCTCGCCGGACGCTGCGTAGGCCACGCCCAGGTTGTAGCGGGCGCCGCACCAGTTCGGTTGTCTGCGCACCGCCTCCTCGAGGTGAGCGACCGCCTCGGCCGTCCGCCCGACCTGCAGGTAACTCCACCCGAGGTTGTTCAGGACCTTCGATGGCTCCCCGTAGGTGAGGTCCTCGCGCGCCACCTCCAGGCGCTCGATGGCCTCTTCGTCACGGCCGAGGTTCGTCAGGAGGTAGGCGTAGTTGAGGTTGAGGCCGGCGTTGTCCCGGTCCTTGCGGAGCCCCTTCTTGAAGGTCTTCTCCGCCTCGTCGTGGGCGCCGCGCTGAATGTAGGCCATGGCCAGGGCGTTGTAGAGCTCCGGGTCGCGGCGGTTGAGCTTCACGGCCTCGCGCAGCGTCGTGATGGCCATCTGCGGGTTGTCCTCTGACATGAACACCGCCGCGAGATCGTACTTGGCTTCGGCGAGCGCGACCTTCTTCGGGGTCACGCAGCTGGTCAGGGCGAGGATGAGCAGAAGCATCAGGGACTCCTCAGAGGTACTTGCCGACGAGGATCTCGACGGCGGCGCGAGTCTCGGGTGGGATCCGAGCCCGGTCGGTCATGATGGCGTTCGCCATGCAGCCGCTCGCGGGGGGCGGACCGTCGAAGGCAGCGATCTTCGGCGCGACGGCCTCGATCACGGCCTTGGCGGTGGCCACGTTGGCCATCAGCACGCGGATGATGTCCTCGACGGTGACGTCGTCGTGGTGCGGGTGCCAGCAGTCGTAGTCGGTGCTCATCGCCAGGGTCGCGTAGGAGATCTCCGCCTCGCGCGCCAGTTTGGCCTCCGTGAGGTTGGTCATGCCGATGACCCGCGCACCCCAGCTCCGGTAGAGCTCGGACTCCGCGCGGGTGGAGAACTGCGGACCCTCCATGCAGACATAGGTCCCGCCGTCGTGAGTGGTGGCGCCGACCTCCTCGCAGGCCGAGAGGATCATGCTCCGGAGGGCGCCGCAGACGGGATCCGCGAAGCCGACGTGGCCGACGATGCCCTTCTCGAAGAAGGTCACGGGGCGGCTCGACTTCGTGCGATCGATGAACTGGTCGATGACGACCATGTCGCCTGGCGCGACCTCGTGCTGCAGGCTGCCGACAGCGCTGACGCTGACGATCCAGCCCACGCCCAGCTTCTTCATGCCCCAGACGTTCGCCCGGTATGGGACCTCGCTCGGGTTGTGCACATGGCCACGTCCGTGGCGGGGGAGGAAGGCCATCTCGACGCCGCAGAGCTCGCCGAGGATGAAGGCGTCAGAGGGGCTCCCGAAGGGGGTCTCGAGCCGCTGTTCGCGAATGTTGGTGAGACCGTCGATCTCGTAGAGGCCGCTTCCGCCGATGACTCCGATGCGCATGCAGGTCTTGCTCCGTCAAGAGTTCCATTGAATCACGTGTCGCTACAAAAAGGAGGGTCGAGCGAGATCGTCGGCCCGGCGACGCCGGCCTCCTCGATCCGCATGCCATCGGTGGCCCTGCCGAGCTGGCCGCAGGCTGCTGAGATGTCGACTCCGCGCGTCGAGCGGATCGAGCACTGGATTCCGCGGCTGACCAGGTAGTGCTGGAATGCCTTCACGTGGTCCTCTGGCGGCCGCAGGATCTGGCGCTCGGGGTTCTCGTTGTAGGCGATGAGGTTCACCTTGGACTTCACCCCCCGCATCAGCTGCACGAGCCGAGCGGCGTCGTCCCAGCTGTCGTTGAAGCCGTGCATCATCACGTACTCGAAGGTGATTCGCTTGGCGTGGGGCAGCGGGAAGTCACGGCAGCCCTCCATGAGCGTCTCGAGGCCATAGCGCCGCGTGATGGGCATGACCTCCAGCCGTCGCTGGTCCGTGGTGGCGTTGAGGCTGACCGCGAGGTTGACCGGAGTCTCCGCGGCGAGCTTCTGCATCTGGGGCACGAGCCCGACCGTCGAGACGGTGATCTTGCGGTGGCTGAAGTTCAGCGCCTCGTCGTCGAGCAGCACGCGCAGGCTCTTCAAGAGGTTCGTGAGGTTGTGGAGGGGCTCGCCCATGCCCATGAACACGAGGTTCGTGAGGCGCTGACCCTCTGGGAGCGCCTGCTGGACCTGGAGCGCCTGGTTGAGGATCTCGCTCGGCCGCAGGTTCCGCACCAGGCCCAGGTCCCCGGTCAGGCAGAACGAGCAGGCCATCGCGCAGCCCACCTGAGAGGACATGCAGAGCGTCATCCGAGGCTTGCTGTGACCCTCGATGCCGGGGTCCGGGATCAGGACCGACTCGATGTGGTGACCGTCCCGCAGCTTCCAGACGAACTTCCTGGTGCCGTCCTCGCTCTCCAGTTGCAGCTCGCTGTCGAGGAAGTCGATGTGGAAGACCTCGGCGAGCTGGGCGCGGGCCGCCTTGGAGACGTTCGACATCTCCATGAAGTCGCGGATGCCCTTCTGCCAGACCCACTTGTAGACCTGCTTGCCCCGGAACCTCGGGTGGCCCTGTTGCAGGAGCAGCTCGGTCAGCTCGTCGAGGCTGAGCGACTTGATGTCGATCAAGCCCGCGAGCTCCCCGTCGAAGGTGTGGATTCGCGCCATCAGCGCGCTGATAACGCGAGCCGGTCTGCCAGCCCCGTGAAGCGACGGTCACCGCCGGAGCGCCGCACGGCCGTGCCGATGGCGCGCGGGCTGCCCACGATGCTGCAGAACTCCCGCGCGCGCGTGACGGCTGTGTAGATGAGGTTCCGCCGCAACATCACGTGGTGGCCGGTGGAGAGCACCACGACCACCGCGCGGTACTCGCTGCCCTGGCTCTTGTGGATGCTGATGGCGTAGGCGAGCTCGATCTGGTCCAGCTGCTCGCCGACGAGCACGACCTCGCGTCCGTCGAAGTCGATGGTCAGGGCCTCGCCCTCGACCCCGGTCACTCGGCCCACGTCGCCGTTGAAGATGTCGTTGTCGTAGTCGTTTCGGACCTGGAGGACGCGGTCGCCCTCTCGGATGCGCTTGTCTCCACGCCTGAGCTCCTTGCCGTGGGGGTTCAGGCGGGCCTGTAGGAGCTCGTTGAGGGCCCGAGAGCCCAGGGGCCCCTTGTGCATCGGCGTCAGCACCTGGACATCGCAGACGGGGTCGAAGCCAATGGCCGGGAGCCGCTCGGCCACGACCCGCTCCAGCGTCACCTGCGTCTGGATCGCGTCCTCGCGCTTGACGACGAAGAAGTCCTGGCGAAGCGCCGTCTCCGGGTTCTTCTCGGCGCTCACGGGTGGGAGTCCACGCAGGATCCGCCAGGCGTTTCGCACGATGGCGCTGTCCTCGGCCTGGCGGTAGACCTGGCTCAGGCTCGCGACCGGTACGACGCCGCTGGCGATGAGGTCTCCGAGCACCCGCCCGGCTCCTACGCTCGGCAGCTGATCCGCGTCGCCCACGAGCACCAACCGCGCCCCGGAAGGCAGGGCTGACAGCAGGGACTCGGTCAGGCCGAGGTCCATCATGCTCGCCTCATCGACGAGGACGCCGTCCACCTCCAGCGGGTTGCCCGCGTTGCGCAGGAAGGCCTGCTTTCTCATCGAGTACTCCAGCAAGCGATGGAGGGTCTTTCCCTCGCGGCCGCAGGACTCTGCCAGTCGACGCGCGGCGCGGCCGGTCGGAGCCGCGAGCGCCCACCTCTCCTTCGCCAGCGACGCCGCCTCCAGCAGCACTCGCACGATGGTGGTCTTGCCCGTGCCGGGACCTCCTGTGATGACCGCGACGCCTCGAGTCAGCCCCAGGGCGACGGCGCGCCGCTGCTCGTCGTCGAGCTCCAGTCCGACGCGGCTCTCTGCGAGGGCCACCCGGACATCGCCCTGCCCCCGGTGCTCCTCCAACAGGCGAGCCAAGGCCTCGGCCACCTTCCGCTCGCGAGCGTCGAGCTCGGATCGGTAGATCGCGGACAGAGAGGGATCGGCGGAGACCTTCTGGACGACTCTGCCCTCCAGCACCAGCCGGCCCAGCGCACCGTCGACACCCGCCCTGTCGATCTCGAGCTGCCGGGCTCGCCCGATGAGGTCTCCACGAGGGAGGAAACAGTGCCCCTCGCCCTCCGCCTCCAGGAGCAGGAAGCGCACAGCTGCGTCGGCGCGCCGGGGGTCGTCGACGGCGATTCCGACCGCGCGCGCTATTGCATCGGCGGTGCGGAAGCCGACGCCAGCGACCTCCTCCGCGAGACGGTAGGGCTGCCCGCTGACCACCTTCATCGCGCGCTCGCCGTAGCGATCGAGGATCCGCTGCGCGACGCCGGCCCCGAGCCCGTGACCCTGGAGCAGCACCGCGAGCTCCCGGCCGGCCTTGTCGCGCTCCCAGGACTCGACGATGCGCTCCAGCGTCTTGGGGCCGATACCGGGCACCTTCAGGAGCTCCTCGGGCTCCTCGTCGAGGATGCGCAGCGTGTCCAGGCCGAAGCGAGCGACCACGCGCGCGGCGAGCGTCTTCTTGATCCCGCGGACCGCCCCACCGGCCAGGTACCGCCTCAGCCCACGCAGGGTCCTGGGTTCCTGGACGAGCACGCCGAAGACACGGAAGCGCTTGCCGTACTTCCTGTGCTCCGACCAGCGGCCGTCGAGACGCAGCTGGGCTCCTGGGGTCAGGTGGGCGAGCGGACCGATCGCGACCACCTCGCCGCCCTCCGTCTGCAGCCTCGCGACGGCAAAGGTCCCGTCGTCGCTGGTGAAGTCGATGCGGAGAAGCTCGCCGTCGAGCGAGGAGCCGTAGGCCACCTACTTGGCGGCCTCGTCGTCGTCGGTGTCCAGGGTGGGCTCCTCGTCCGCGGGCTGAATGACCTCGACCGTCTCCAGCTCGTGCAGCTCGTCGGGCTGAACGATGCCCGCGGACATGATGAGCTTGAAGGCCTCTTCGACGGAGATGTCCAGGCGCCTGACGTCGCGGCGAGGCAGCACCAGGTAGAAGCCGCTGGTCGGGTTCGGCGTGGTCGGCAGGAAGACACTGACGGGCTGGTCCTGTCCGAAGTCCCGCGCGGCGTCGAGGTACCCGGCCTCGCCGGTGAGGAAGGCGATCGCCCAGGCGCCGCGCCGTGGGTACTCGATCATCACCACCTGGCGAAAGCGCATCGACTCGCCGGTGAAGGTGTCTACCAGCTTCTTGAGCCCCTGGTAGACGCCGCTGAGCAGCGGCACGCGGAAGACGATCGCCTCCAGGAACTCGACCAGCTTGCGCCCGGCGTAGAAGCGCGTGGCCGTGCCGACGCTGAGCACGATGATCAGCGCGACGGAGATGCCCAGCCCCGGCAGTGGGAACACGCCGTCCGGCATGTCGAGGTAGCGCCCGAGGACGACCTCTGGATGCACGGCGGGAGGCAGCACGTCGAGCACCGAGTCCACGACGCTCGTGACCGTGACCAGGGCCCACAGCGTGACCCCAGCCGGGATCAGGACGGCCAGCCCCGCGAGGAAGGCATTCCGCAAGCTCTGGAAGAAGTTGGACACCACCCCCCAATCCTACGCGCCAGAGCTCAACGGGAGTAGACCTCGTAGCGTTCGAGGTGGAAGTGGCCCATCGCGCGGACCACGATCCGCTTCTCGATCCGACGCTCGAACGCGTCGAGGCTCTCGAACTCCTCGCCGTAGAGCATGTCGGCGACCAGCGGGTGCGTGTTCACGAAGATGGTCTCGCGCTGACCGGACCGAGCCGCCTCGCGCAGGGCCTCGCGGAAGATGTCGAAGCAGAGGGTCTCCCGGGCTCGGAGGTGACCGTTGCCCTCGCAATAGAAGCAGTCCTCTGTCAGGAAGCGGATGAGGTCCTCTTGCACGCGCTTTCGGGTCATCTCCACCAAGCCGAGCTCGCTGATCTTCAGGACGTTCGTGCGCGCCTTGTCCCGCCTCGCTTCCTCCTCGAGCGCGTTGAAGACCTTGTCGCGGTTGGCCTCCTTCTCCATGTCGATGAAGTCGATGACGACGATGCCGCCGATGTTCCGCAGGCGCAGCTGGTGGACGATCTCCTTGATCGCCTCCATGTTGATCTTGGTCGTCGTCTCTTCGAGCGAGGACTTGCCGACGTACTTGCCGGAGTTGATGTCGATGGCGGTGAGCGCCTCCGTCTGGTCGATGACGAGGTAGCCACCGCTCTTGAGCCAGACCTTGCGGCCGAGGCTGCGGTTGACCTCGGTCTCGACGCCGTAGACGTCGAAGACGGGCTCCTTTCCGCGGTAGACGTGCACCCGCTCGTTGAAGTCGGGCATGAAGTTCGACATGAACCCGGCCAGCTCGTCGTAGATGTCCCGGCTGTCGACGACGATGCGCTGCACGTCGTCGCGCAGGTTGTCGCGGAGGAAGCGGACGGCGAGGCCGTAGTCGATGTGCAGCGGCGCCGGCGCCTTCTTCTCCGTGGCGGCCTTCTGGACCTTCTCCCAGGTCCGGAGCAGGTAGTCCATGTCCTGCTTGAGGACATGGTTGGGCTGGTTGGCGCAGACCGTACGCACGATGAAGCCCGCGCCCTTCGGGCGATGCTTGTTGACGAAGTCCCGGAGGCGGCGCCGCTCCTTGTCCTTCTCGATGCGGCGGCTGATGCCGACGTGCTCGACGGTCGGCATGTAGACGATGTAGCGACCCGGCAGCGTGACGTGTGTCGTGAGGCGGGCGCCCTTGGTCCCGATGGGGTCCTTTGCGACCTGGACCACGATCTCCTGGCCTTCCTTGAGGAGATCCTGGATGGCCGGCTGCCCCGAGCGGGGATGGGCCCGCGGCGTCTCCTCGACGACGGTCTGGTCGGCGCTCTTCGGCTCCCGGTTCGGGAGATCGAGGGACTCCTTGTAGATGTCACCTACGTAGAGGAAGGCGGCCCGCTCCAAGCCGACGTCGACGAAGGCCGCCTGCATTCCGGGCAGGACGCGGACCACCCTTCCCTTGTAGACGTTCCCGACGTAGCCGCGGGAGCGCCCGCGATCGATGTGGAACTCAGTGAGCTGGCCGTTCTCCAAGAGCGCGACCCGGACTTCCCGGCCCGTCTTGTTGACGATGATCTCGGATGACACGAAAGACTCCAGTCGAGCGCCACGACGACAGGGGCTTCGCGATGCGCGTGCTCATCCTGGGTCCGGGGCCTCGGGGTGTAGGGGCCCTCGTTGTATCACGGGCTGCTACTCCCAGCGGATGAGCAGCTTCTCTGACAGCCCGGCCTCGATCTCGACGGTGTAGGGCCGGCTGGTCCCGGTGACAGGGTCTCGCACGACGACCTTGCGTCTCCCGCTGCTGACCCGCTGATGGGCCATCGGGGTCGTTCCGACGACGATGCCGTTGATGAGCACCTCCAGGCCCTCGACGTCCGCTTCTACGTAGAGGAATCCTGGCTCTCCGATGGGCTCGGCGGGGGTGACGGGATCCGGGATGACCGGGTCCTCGACGGGCTCCTCGACAGGCTCCACCGGGGCGCGGGTCTCGACCGTGCGCGGGTGCCGCTGCACGGGCGCGGCCGGCTCCGGCACCACGATGGCCGGGGCCTCCTCCTCCTCTTCCTCGAGAGCCCGCTCGAGCGCGCTGGGTTCGGGGGGGGCGAGCTCCTCGACCTCTGCAGCCACCGGCGCCGGTTTCGTGGCCGGATCCCAGATGACCCAGGCGCCAGCTGCCACCGCGAAGAGGGCAACGATGAAGCCCAGGGCGATGAAGAGGCCTATGCCGACACCCGTCGCCGCAGCCACCGTGACCTGCCGTCGCGTTGGCACCGGACCGGACCCGGACCGCGCCAGGGTCCCGTCCGTGAGCTCCGGCTCGGTGGGCAGCGGCGCAGGGGGTGGCTCGATTCCGAGCTCGCCGCTCTTGTAGCGCGACAGGCGCGCGGCGATGCCCCGTACGCCGTCCGCGTCGACCCGCTCCAGGAACTCCCTCATCTGCTCGCGGGTGCACAGCCCACCCAGCGGCCGGGCCAGCTCCTCGAGATCGCGGCGGAAGTCGTCGGCTTCCGAGTAGCGATGGTTCCGGTCACGGGCCAGCGCTCGTTTGTGGACGACAGCGAGGCGGTGGGGGTCGATGCGGGCCGGGCTTCGCGCGATCGGGGGGATCTGAGCCGCGAGGAGCTTGTGCATGATCTGCACCTCCTGCAGCCCGGCGAAGGGGTGGACGCCCTCTGCGAGCTCGTGCAGCATCAGCCCGCAGGCGAAGAGGTCTGCCCGCTTGTCGACGCGGTGGACACCCTCGATCTGCTCCGGCGCCATGTAGGCGAACTTGCCCTTGAGGCTGTGGCCCTGCGTGCTCTCGAGGCGCCCCTCCGCCATCGCGACGCCGAAGTCGATGAGCTTCACCTCGCCGCTGGTCGAGACCATCACGTTGCGCGGGTTCACGTCCCGGTGGACGACCCGGAGGGACCGGCCCTCCTCGTCCCGGGCTTCGTGGGCGTAGTGGAGTGCGCTGAGGACCTGGCAGATGATGGTCAACGAGACCTTGAAGGGGATCATCTTGCCGCGACGCGCCAGGGCCTTCTGGACGTCGCGCAGGTCCATGCCGGGCACGTACTCCATCGCCAGGAAGAACTCGCCCTCGTTGAGCCCGAAGTCGTAGACCTGAGCGATGTTCTGGTGGTGCAGGCGCGAGTTGATGCGCGCCTCGTCCTTGAACATGCGCAGGAAGCTGGCGTCCTTGGCGTTCTTCGTCGCCACGCGCTTGATGACGACGAAGCGCACGTAGGACCCCTCGGCGACACTTCGCCGGGCGAGGTCGACCTCACTCATGCCCCCGGCGCCGATGCGCTCCAGCAGCAGGTAGGGCCCGAAGTTCCGCGGGTAGCTCACGCCACCCAGCTTACCGCCGATCAGTAGGTCGCTGGGTACACCGTGTACACGTCGACCGCGTCATGGACGTCGTAGGCGACGAAGTCGACCTCGTAGCCGCCGTAGTAGCAGTCGAGGTAGGTCGACCACTGGAGCCAGTCGGAGAACCACTCGTCGGGGTTGGGGGTCTCGTTGTAGAGCTCGAAGGAGTCGATGACGTTGCCCTGGGGGCCGTAGACGTCGGCGTAGACGGCCACGATGTCGTTGCGACCGTTGTCGTCGAAGACCTCTGTGTCGAACCACCACACGAAGTCGTGGTTGTAGTCGTCCCAGTAGCAGCCGCTCTCCGCCCAGACGATCTCCGGCTCGTAGTTGACGTAGGGCTGGGGCTCGGGGTCGTGGTTGTCATCCGTGTAGACGACACAGCCGGTGGTCAGGGAGATGAAGCCGATGGCGAGGGGAAGAAGTGAACGCATGTTGTCCTCCGTCGATGCACCCCTTGACGAAGCCTCCGACGAAACATTCAGCAGGTGGATCAAGTTAGTCGCCAGTCGTGGCCGTCGTCACCCTCCTCGACCTGAACGCCGGGCGACCCAACAGCGGGGTGGCTGCGATCGTCGCCGCCATCGCGCAGGCTGGCCACCGCGCGGCCGTCGTCGACGTCCGACGGGGCGATCCGATCCCGGGGAACATCGAGGCCCTCGTCTCCACCGGAGGCCCCGGGAGCCCTCATGAGTCCGGAGCCTGGCAAGCGCCCTTCCGTCGCGCGTTGCGGAGCGCCATCCTGGGGGAGCTTCCGCTGTTGGCGATCTGCTACAGCTTCCAGGTCCTCTCCTCGGAGCTCGGGGCCCGGGTCGAGCGGCTGCGGACCAAGCGCATGGGCGTCTTCCCGCTGAGACCAACCAGCGACGGACTGCTCGATCCCTGGCTGGGTCCCGCGGCGAGCAGCGAGGTCTTCGAGATGCGCGGCTACGGCGTCTGGGGGGGTGACATGCGCGTCCTCGCCAGAGGCAAGGAGGGCGACACGACCGCGGCCCGCTTCGGGGACGCCGCGCTCGGCTGCGTCTTCCACCCCGAGGCGGAACCCGTCAGCGTCGCCGCCTGGCTCGACGTGCCCGACAACCGGGCCATGCTCGCCCGGATCGAGGGCACTCCGGGCCCCGAGGCGATGAAGCAGGCGGCGCCTCGGCTGCGCGAGGCCAACGAGGTCTTGCTCGCGCAGTTCCTGAGGGGCCTGTGAAGCGCCTCCGGCTCACCCGCAGCGCGCTGGAGCCGATCGCCGCGGGACACCCCTGGGTCTACCGCGACGGGGTCGTCGGGAGCGCCGAGCCGGGTGAGCTGGTCGCCCTCGTCGATCACCAGGACCGCGAGGTAGCCGCCGGGCTCTTCGACACGGGTGCCATCGCCGTCCGCGTGCTCGGCAAGGTCGACACGCTGGCGCGCACGGTGGTCGATCGCGTCAGGCGCGCCGACGGCCTGCGCTTCGCCGTCGTCGGGGGCCAGACCAACTGCTGGCGGGTGGTGAACGGGGCCGGTGACGGCCTCCCTGGCGTGGTCGTCGACCGCTACGACGAGCTCGCCGTCCTTCGCCTCTACAGCGCTGCCTGGGAGCCCCACGTCGAGCTCCTCGTCGACGCCCTCGGCAAGCTCGGCTGGGTCGGTTCGATCGCCCGCCGCCTGGGGGTCGCGCGGGTCGACGGACGCGAGGGGCTCGAGGTGCTACGCGGCTCCGTCGCCGATGAGATCGTCGTCGAGGAGCACGGCGTGCGCCTGCTCGTGCGTCCGCACAGCGGCCAGAAGACCGGGCTGTTCCTCGACCAGCGCGAGAACCGCCGGCGGCTCGCGGAGCTGGCGCCGGGCCGCCGGGTCTTGAACCTCTTCGGCTACAACGGCGGCTTCAGCGTGTACTGCGCCCTGGCCGGCGCGGCCCGCGTCCACACGGTGGACATCTCGGCTCCCGCCCTGCTCGACGCCGAGGCAGTCTTCGCGCTCAACGGCCTGGACTCGGGGCTCCACACCTTCGAGAGAGCCGACGTCTTCTCCTGGACGCCGCCCCACCCCTTCGACCTCGTGATCTGTGATCCACCCAGCCTGACCCACGGCAAGAGCTCGGACAGGGCTGCCGGTCGCGCCTACCGGGACCTCAACCGGCGGGTGGGGGGCTGGGTGACCCGAGACGGGCTGCTCATGACCGCGTCCTGCACTGCCCGCCTCGACTTCGCGGCCTGGGAGCGCGCGGTTCGGGAGGGCCTGAGGGGGGTCGGTCGCTTCGCCGTGCTCTCGCGCCGCGAGGCGCCCGCCGACCACCCGGTCGCGATCGAGCACGCCGAGGGGCGTTACCTCAAGGCCTTGCTGTTGAGGAGGCTCCAGTGACTCCGGTCCGCATCTACACCTCGGTCCCCTGCGGCTACTGCAACGCCGCGAAACGCTTCTTCGACGAGCGCACCATCGCCTTCGAGGAGATCGATCTCAGCGATGACGCCGACGCCCGCGACGCCTTGCGACGACAGACGGGCCAGCGCACCGTCCCCCAGATCTTCGTCGGGGAGGTGCACGTCGGCGGCTACACGGATCTCATCGCCCTGGCGCGGGACGGGAGGCTCGACGAGCTCCTTAACTCTTGACGCGGCAAGATTTGAGTTGCGCCGGTTTCTAGGGTCGTGGTAGGTCAAGGACAGTCCTTCCGGAAGAGTGCCTCTCCCCTGCTCTTCCAACCTCCCCCCATCCCCCGGACCCATGGTCAACGCAACTCCCTCGGCCAGCACCGATCCCGGTGTCCTGGAAGTCTCCGCGGTCGACGGCGTCCTGCTCTTGACCCTCGACGGAAAGGCAAGCTTCGAGGCCCTCCGCGAGGCGGTCCGCGACACCTTCTCGGCGACACCGGATCGCTTCAGGGGCAAGGACGCACGCCTGGACTTCGGCACCCGCGCCATCGATCTCTTCGATCTGCGGCGCCTCGTACACGTGCTCAAGGACGAGTTCGGCGTTTCGGTCACCGGGCTCTACTGCAGCCAGGAGAGCCTCGTCCGCTACACGGAGCGCGAGCTCAAGCTCCGCGTCTGGGCCCGCATGCCCGAGGTCGAAGAGGAGCTCGTCGAGGACACCCTGGAGTCCACGATCGAGGCCCCATTGACAGAGGCCATGGTCGAGCTCGAGGACGACGAGCCGAGCTCGACGCAAGCGAGCATCCCGCTGGTCCGCTGCCCCCTCGTCATCGAGCGCGGTCTCCGCGGCGGGCAGACCGTCCGCCATGGCGGCGACGTGCTCGTCTACGGTGACGTCAACCCCGGCGCCGAGATCATCTCGGAGGGCAACGTGCTGATCTTCGGACGGTGCGAGGGCCTGGTCCACGCCGGCAGCGAGGGCGACGAGGGTGTACACATCCTCGCCTTCGACCTCCGCCCCAAGCAGCTGCGCATCGCAGCCCGAATCGCATTCCCCGACGGAGCCACGCCACGGCGCGGCCCGCGACCGACGTACCTGCCCGAGGTGGCATGGATCGACGACGGTTGCATCGTCATGGAGCCCTACCTGGGTCGGCTTCCGACCACCAGCTGAAGCAGAAACGCAGCAGGAGCTGAGCATGAGCGAGTGCATCGTCATCACCTCGGGGAAGGGAGGGGTCGGAAAGACGACGACCTCCGCCAACCTCGGCGTGTCCCTGGCCCGCATGGGTCACAAGGTCGCCGTGGTGGACGCGGACATCGGTCTCCGCAACCTCGACGTGATCCTCGGTCTCGAGAACCGCATCGTGTACGACCTCGTGCACGTCATCGAGGGGGAGTGCCGCCTGAAGCAGGCGCTGATCCGCGACAAGAAGCTGGACACCCTGTTCCTGCTCCCCGCTGCGCAGACCCGCGACAAGAGCTCGGTCACGCCGGAGCAGATGAAGGGACTCATCGAGCAGCTCAAGGAAGAGTTCGACTATGTCCTCGTCGACTGCCCCGCCGGCATCGAGCAGGGCTTCCGGAACTCGATCGCCGGCGCCGACAAGGCCATCATCGTGACCACCCCAGAGATCAGCGCCATCCGCGACGCTGACCGCATCATCGGGCTGGTCGAGGCCGCTGAGCTCCCGGAGCCCAGGCTGGTGATCAACCGCTTCCGTCAGAAGATGGTCGACCGGGGCGACATGCTCGACAAGGACGACATCCTCGAGATCCTCGCGATCCCGCTGGTCGGCATCATCCCTGACCACGAGGACGTGATCATCAGCGCCAACCGGGGTCAGCCCGTGGCCTACGTCGAAGAGAGCGTGGTCGGCGAGGCCTACCGTCGGGTGGCCCGCCGCCTCACAGGCGAGCCCGAGGTCCCCTTCATCGCCATGGAGCCCGGTGGCTTCTGGCAGAGCGTCAAGCGATGGATGGGCCTGTCCGCCGCGACAGGAGGTGCGTGATGGTGTCCTTCGTCTCCAAGCTGTTCGGAACAAGGGGCAGCAAGGACGACGCCAAGGCACGCCTGAAGCTCTTGCTCGTCCACGACGCCGTCGATCTCACCCCCGCCCAGCTCGAGGCCATGAAGGCAGAGGTGGTCGAGGTGATCGGCCGCTACCTCGAGATCGATCGCGACTCGGTCGACTTCAAGCTCGAGCGGGCCGACGGCGCCGTCGCGCTGGTGTCGAACGTGCCGGTTCGCCGGGTGACCGCCCGGGCTGTCTGACGGCGAGCGGGACAACGGCATACTGGGCCTGCCATGGCAAGCTCACGCACAGTGATGAGGGTGGCAGCGGTCCTCGCTGTGGTCGTGATCTTCACGGGTGCCTACGTGATGGACCAGCGCCGCACGCGGGCGAAGACCGAGGCCGACCTCGTCGCACAGCTCGACGAGGAGCTGGCCGCGCCGGAGGCCCTGCTGGCCCTGGGGATCCTGCCGACGCGCGAGACCGACATGCACCTGTCCGCCAGGGTGCTGGAGATCGGGCGGCAGCAACAGGGGCGCATCGATCCCTGCCTCGAGATGTGGCCCGATGCCCCGGACGAGGTCCGGATCTACGTCAGGGCCGACCCCGCTGGCCGGCTCGAGGAGCTCATCGTCGAGGACTGCCCGGTGCTGGCCCAGGCCTGCTTCCTCTCCGCCCTCTCGGAAGGACGCTACACGCGCGACGCGGACGGCATCGCGACCCTGCCGCTCAGGTTCCGCTGAGGGCGCGGGCGAGGAAGGGCAGCGAGGAGTCGAAGCGGGAGTTCAGCTTGAAGTGCCCGCCGTCGTGCTCGTCGTAGTGGTGGGCGACGCCCGCCTCCTCGAAGGCGCGCCTCAGCATGCGCGCACCGACCTGCAGGCGGAACTCGTCGCGGCGGCCGACGTCGAGCCAGATGGCGACTCCCGAGAGGTTCCCGGCGCACCTGGGCACGAGCTCGACGGGGTCGAAGGCCCTCCAGCGCTCGAAGACCTCTGGCCGGAGCTCACCGGTCTCGAGGTCGACTGGTAGCTCGGCCGGAACTGGTCGGGCCTTCAGGTCGGGCGAGTAGCACATCGACATGGCGACGAGGTTGATCACGGCGTGGTCGGAGCCCGCGAGCTCACCACCCTCGAGGAAGCGGCTCCACCAGGCCTCGAGGCCGCCGGCAGCCCTGATCGACTCGACGGCGCCTGGAAAGTCGGGGGCATAGCCATAGGCGAAGCCGGCGTCGGGGGCGTGCGCCGCCAGGGCCTGGAAGCGACCCGGACGCGTCAGCGCGAGGTGCAGCGCGCCGTAGCCGCCAGAGGACTTGCCGAAGACCCCCCACCTCCCCGTTGTCGGGAACTCGGCCTCGATCAGCGGGAGGAGCTCTTCGCAGAGCCAGGTCGCGTAGGCACCGACGGTGGGCGTGTCGAGATACTGCGAGCCGCCGACGGTGGTCATGACGTCGGGCATGACCACGACACAGGGCGGCATGCCCTCGGACTGGAGTCGCTCCAGGCGCTCGATGAGGCTCTCGCTGCGCCAGCGCCGGTTGAGGAAGCCGTGGTGGGAGCCGGTGAAGCCAGGCAGCGCCAACAGCGCGGGGTGGGGGCCACCGGGCGGGACCCAGACCGCGACCTCGCGCTCGTAGGGGTCACCGAGGGGGTTGTCGTAGAGCGCCGCGCTGCTGTGGCGCCGGATCTTGAGGGTCAAGCCAGGCGATCCTCCGCCGTGGCCCGGAGCGGGTTGCGCTTCGTGGCCTTTTCGGCACACTTCGCCCAGGCCTCGCGAGCTCCCTCCGCGTCACCGAGGGCAGCGCGCGCCTCGCCCAGGTAGAACCAGGCATCCGCCGGCGCGCCCTTCTTCTTGCACACGGCCTCGAGCCGGGCGTTGGCCGCATCGACCCGGCCAGCTGCCAGCTCGACGCGAGCGATCAGGCGGGTGCCGTTGGCCGTCTCGGGGATCCGCGGCACGAAGATCTCGGCGACCGCAGCGCGCCAGGCCGGCGCCAGCGCCTCCGAGCGCTCGAGCAGGTACTCGGCGGCGGTCATCAGCTCCTTGTCGTCCGTACGGAACCAGGTGTTCGCTTCGACCTGGATTGCCGGGACGAAGTCGCGGCTGCGGGGCTCGTCGAGCACCATGCGCCGGAGCGCCCAGGGCTTCTCCCCGTCGATGTCGAGCCGATCGGGATCGCCGCAGGTCCATCGGAAGGCGCGGATCCGGTCCACCCCGACGATGAGCCCTACGCCGTCGTAGAGGACGAGCCAGGTCCACGGTCCGTCCGTCGCGGGGATCTCGCCTCCGTCCGTGCCGTAGGAGACCCAGACGCCGACGACGGACTCGCAGGACGCGCTGAACTCCAGCCTGTCCAGAGACTGCTGCGCGGCCACCGCCGCCTGGTCCCCGCGGGTGAGCTGGGCCCGGAGCAGTTCGCGGGACTCCTGCCAGCCGCACTGGGCGCAGAGGCGCACGAGCGCGGCCTGCGCGTCAGGGCGCAGCCGCCCCGAAGCGATGAGCTCCTGGACCCTGGCGCGCATCTCGTCGTCACCTGCCGCGGAGCTGGAGACGAAGTAGCGGTAGATGCCGACCAGGGCGCCGGTGCGGACATCGAGGCGAGGGTCCTGGACGCCGACGAGGATGCGCTTTGCCACCCGAGGCACGCCCAGGTTCGCCATCACCGAGAACATGCCCGCGTTGTCGCCAGGATCGATGCTCCTGAAGCTGTGGAAGATGCGCATGCGCGAGATCTCGTCCAGCTCGGCGGCGCTCGGCCCGACCCGGTAGCGGGACAGGATGTCGGCCGCCGCCCCGACCGCGTAGAGCCGGACCCCCGGGCTGCTGTCGTCGAAGGCGGCCTCGAGCAGGCGCGGGATGTCCTGTGGTACGCCGCACTTGGAGAGCTGTCGACCGGCATCCGCCCGGTCATGGATGTTCTTGCTCTCGAGTTGCTCGATGAGCGTTCTCTCGGCCATGTGATTCCTCCAACGAGAGGCTAACTGGCGCCGAGACGGCGTGAGGGCTAGGCTCCACGCCATGCTGGTCCTGGTCCTGATCGGCTGCGCAGCGAAGATCCACGAGCTCTACGACGCCAGCCGCACCTACGCTCTCGAAGACGCCAACCCCCCGAGCGAGCAGTGGAGGCCCGACGGCGCCCTCCACATCTCCGGTTCGCTCGTGTCGGACCTGCTGGGCGGGAGCCTGGACGCTGCCTTCTCCGAGGTCGAGCCCATCGACGTCGGGATCGGCACCGTCACGCCGGCCTTGACCGTGAAGCAGCTCGAGATCATCGAGCGGGACTGCGACGACTGCTTCGGTGTCAGGGGCAAGCTCAGGGGCAACGCCGCGATCGATGTCGGCCCGATCGAGACCGAGGTCCCCTTGTCGCTGAAGCTCGAGGCGACCCTGCGGCTGCGCTCGATCGCCGAAGGAGACGCCGAGCGCGTCGAGTTCCGCGTCGCCAAGGTGACCAAGGCCAGGGTGCGTCTCGGGGACGAACTGGCCCTGGACGCCACCCCAGCGCTCGAGGAGTGGGGCGAGGACCTCGTGTCGAAGATCCCGCCGATCGTCCTGGGCAACCTCGGCGGGGGAGACCTCCCGCTCCGGGGGCTGAAGCTGGTCCAGGTCGATGGAGGTGTGCGCGCCGAGTTCCTCACCGAGGCCGCCCACGGGGAGCCGCTGGTCGAGCTCGGGGCGATGCCCGCGGAGGGCATAGAGGTCGTCATCTCGGAGGAGACCCTGCTGGACTTCGCCAGGAAGGGGGCCTTCGAGAAGGGCGAGATCCAGCTCGACGTGCACGCGGAGCCGACCTCGCTGGATGTAGACGGAGACCGCTTCGAGTTGGGCTTGCGCCTGTGGCGCCTGACGGACCGCCGGCCCTGGTGGCGGGACTACGTCGTCACCGGCGCGCTCACCCTCGAGGGCGGACGCCTGAAGCTCGTCGCAGAGGACGTCGAACAGGTCGCCAGCTCGCCGATGGCTGGCGTCGTCGATCCGCTGGCGCTCGTGCTCCAGGGCGCCATCTTGAACTCCATCGAGGACGCCGCGACCCAGGCCTTCCCGGTCGACCAGTCCATGGAGATCGCCGGCGGACTGCTCATCGAGGCCAGCATGGACCAGGCGGAGGGCGTGGGGGACGCGCTGGTCGTCCGGGGCGCGACGTCCGTCTCGAAGGTCAAGAAGAAGAAGAGCAAGAAGAAGCAGTGAGGCGGGCCGGGCTCCGACAGCGGCTGACCTTTGCCGTGGTGGCCACCGTGCTCGCCCTCGTGGCGCTCGAGGTCACCGCGCGGGTCCTGTTCCAGGGGGTGCTCGCGGCAGTCGAAGCCCCGCCGAAGTCGCCCCAGTACGGCGCGCCGACGATGCGAGGCAACCCCTATCTCCTTTGGGAGCACGCCCCGGGGGTACGCCTCGAGCGTGGAGTCCCGGCGACCATCAACTCCATGGGCCTGCGCGGCGCGGAGCCCGTGATCCCGACGCCAGATGGTGTTCGACGCATCCTGGTGACCGGTGACTCCAGCGTCTACGGCTTCGGCGTGGGAGACGACGAGACCTTCGTCCAGGTCACGGCGCAGGAACTCGGCGTCGAGGGCTGGAACGCGGCGATCCCGGGCTACTCGACCTTCCAGACCCTGAACCTCCTCGAGATGCGGGCCTGGGCGCTGGAGCCGGACGTGCTCGTCATCGGCAACCTGTGGTCGGACAACAACTTCGACGCCTTCGTCGACCGCGACCTGCTGAGCGCCTACTCCAGCTTCGAGGGGAGCGGAGCGCAGGGCCTCCACCGCTTGCTGCGCCCCCTCGCCTTCTACCGGGTGCTCCACTACCGGCTGCGGGTGATGGACGGTGAGCAGGCCGAGGCCCGCAACGTGGGCTGGCAGCTCGGCAGCAAGGAGCAGGTCGGCGTGCGCCGGGTCGAGATCAACGACTACGCCACCAACCTCGACAGGCTGGCGGAGATGGCGCTCTCGGAGGGCCGGCAGGTCGTCTTCGTGATGCTCGCCAACCGCGAGGACGTGGAGGGACGCACCGAGGGCGCCTGGTCGGTGTACCGGGGCGCGATGCAGGACATCGCCACCCGGCACGGGGCGCCGGTGGTGGACGTCCCGTCGCTGTTTCGGGACTCGGCGCGGCCAAGCCAGGAGCTCTTCCTCGACGAGATGCACCCGACGACCCAGGGGCACGCCTTGATCGGCCACGCCCTGGCCGAGGTCCTCGAGCCCTGGCGCGACGGAGACACGGTGATGACGGAGGGCACCGGCGCCCCCATCGCCCTCTACGACGACCCCTTCATCCGAGCCCCGGAGCCCGGCGGCTGACGAGCACTCCCACGCCGATCGTGCCGCCGGCCGCGATCAGCGCGATCCACCAGGGGCTGTCGGGGACGGTCTCGAAGGCGAAGCTCTCGACGACCCAGAAGGCGTTGTTCAACAGGTGGGCTGCGATGCAGGTCTTGATCGAGCCCGTCACGTGCCGCAACCAGCCCAACCACACGCCGATGACCACCACGCCCAGGGCGTGCAGCGGATCGGCGTGGAAGACCGCGAACAGGAGCGTGGAGACAGCCACGGCTGCGACGGTGCCCCAGCTGTTGGAGACCCCCCTGAAGACATAGCCGCGGAAGAGGACCTCCTCTGCGATGGGTGCGAGCACGATGGCCCCCAGGCCGGTGAGCACCATGCCGAGGGGACCCGACCCGAGCAAGGCGTCATCGAGCAGATCGAGGCCGCCGAGATCGAGCCAGGGGGCGATCTCGTAGGCGGTGTGCACGACGAAGTCCGAGACGAAGCCGACCGGAAAGACGAGCAGGACGAGCCACCAGCGGCGGGCTGGCTTCCAGGCGAGGAGCTCGGCCGCGCCCCCGAAGCGGCTGGCCAGCCACAGGGTCACGGACAGCAGCGCGAGGTGCTGGAAAGGGAGCCCGTACATCGCGTACCGCTCCAGGCCCGCGGGGTCGCCAACGTCGCCCTTCCCAAGCAGCAACGCGGCCACGACCGCCAGCACCCCCGTGATGCCCCCGACGAGGAGCAGCACCGCGCAGCCCGCTCCGGCCCCGATGAAGGCGTGTTTGGCTCTTGGCTCGCTCATGCGCCGGTCAGGATAGGACGCGCCGGTGAAGCCGCTGAGCACCCGGGAGCTGTTGGCGCTGGCCATTCCCAGCATGCTCTCGGTCATCCTGACCAACGCCTACCGCTCGGTAGACCAGTACTTCATCCAGTTCGTGTCGACCGACGCGCAGGCGGCGATCGGGAGTTCTGTCTTCGTCCTGATCGCCCTGGCCTCGCCTTTCTACCTGGCGGCCCTCGGGGCGGGGCCCCTGATCGCCCGGGCGACCGGGGCGCGGGACCCGGCGCTGCGCCGGCGGATCCTGGGCACGGCGCTGTCACTGGCCGCGCTCACCGGCGTCGCGATGAGCGTGGTCCTGGTCCTCCTCTCGGCGCAGATCACAGTGGCGGTCGGCCTGGAGGGCGGCGCGGCGACGGAGTGCACGCGCTACCTCACGGCTCTCGGCTGGACACTGATGCCCCTGGCGCTCACGCCGCTGGTGGACCAGGCCTTCATCGCGATGGGGGACACCCGCACCCCGATGTGGCTCCAGGGCGTGAGTCTCCTGATCAACGTTGCCTTGACGCCGCTGTTCGTCCTGGTGTTCGACTGGGGCGTGGTGGGCGCCGCCCTGGCGAGCAACCTCTCGCGGCTGTTGACGACCGGGGTCGGCGTCGCCCTGCTCGCTCGCCGCCTGGAGCTGTCCTTCGCCGACCTGCGCCTCGATCCCGGACAGCTGCCTAGGGTGGTGCGCGTCGGCTTCCCGATGGCGCTCGGGACCTTCCTCTACGCGGCGGTCTATTGGGCGATGCTCAAGACCTCGATCTCCCCCCAGGGACCGCACGTCAACGCCGCGCTGGGCATCGGCTTCTCTGCCCTGGAGGGCTTCACCTGGCCCGCCTTCTGGGGCATCAGCATCGCCGTGGCTTCGGTCGTCGGGCGTGCCCTGGGCGCGAACGAGCCGGAGGTCGCCTGGGCGGCGATCCGCCAGGCCTGGTGGCTGTCGACGGCGGCCGGACTCTTCGCCGCGGGGGCCTTCTACTTCGGCGGAGATGCCCTCACCGGCCTGTTCACAGAGGACGAGGCCGTGCATCACGCGGCCACGGACTACGCCATGGTGCTGGCCTTCTCCCAGGTCTTCGTGGCCTGGGAGGCGCTGTCCGAGGGTGTGCTGGGCGGCGCCGGGGACACGAAGACCCTCTTCTGGCTGTCCGTGCCGCTCAACGTCGTCCGCATCCCGCTGGCCTGGGTCCTCGCCGAGCCCCTCGGCATGGGCGCCGTCGGCATCTGGTGGGCGGTCAACGTGACGACGATCGCCAAGTCGATCCTCAAGGGCCACGCGACCTGGCGCGGGCGGTGGGCGGCCCTGGTCGTCTAGCGCTAGGGCTAGGCCGCCTCGATGTCCCTGGTGACCTCTGAGAGCGCGCCGTGCAACCTCACGCGGTCGCGGCCGGCTTCCTTTGCGGCATAGAGCGCGGTGTCGGCGAGACAGAGCACCTCTTCGAAGCTGCCGCCGTGCTCGCTGCCCGCGACGCCCATCGAGACGGTGAAGGGCGCGGCGGTTCCGGCGACTGCCTGGGCGAGGCGGTCGCGGATTCGCTCGGCGACGCGGATGGCGTTGAGGGCGTTGCTGGCCGGGAGGATGACGGTGAACTCCTCGCCGCCAGGGCGGCAGGGGCGGTCGCTGCTCCGACAGACCTCTTCGAGGACCCTGGAGAAGAGCTTCAGGCAGCGGTCGCCGAGCTCGTGACCCCAGGTGTCGTTCAGGCGCTTGAAGTGGTCGAGATCGCAGGCGATGACGGCGTACTCGCCGTCGCGATCCTCCAACTCCCGGCCGAGCTCGTTCATGCAGCGCCGGTTGGCGAGCCCCGTGAGGGCGTCGGTCGAGGCCTGGACCTCGCGCTCCTGGAGCGTGCGCACCACGCCGAGGCGGGCTCCCAGCTGGGTCGCGAGGGCCTCCAGGCTGGCGATCTGCTGGGGACGCTCGGGGCCGACCCAGCTGGCCTGGGCGACGGCGATCGTCTGGCCGGCCGCTGCGACGGGGGTGCAGACCGCGTGGGCGTCGTCGTCGACGAGCTGGTTGCAGCGCGCCAGGCCGGAGCCCGGGGAGAAGCGCATCGTCCTCCCCTTGCGCATGGCCGGACAGGTGCGGGCGCTCTCGCAGCGACAGGCTGCCTCCTCCGTGCTGACCTCCCAGACCATCCGACCTTCGGAGGCGGCGATGAGCTGGAAGGCGCCCCGGACCGCCAGCTTCGCCGCGCGCTCGGCGGTCTGGAAGACCTCGACCTCTGTGTCGGCGATCTCGAGGGCCTCTGCCAGGTCGCGGACGAAGCTCCCCTGGAGCCGCTCCGCCGAGAGCGTGGCGTGCAGGCAGCGATGCTCATCCTCGAGGCGCGAGATGGCGTCGCGCAGCTCGAGGTTCCAGTCCTCGCTGCGCTCGACCACTGCGTCCATGCGGATGCCGTCGAGCGCCGTGGCCAGGGTCAGCTGGCTGGCCTCGACCTCTGTGTGGAGGCCGTGGACGCTGCGGGAGATGACGAACCAGGCTCCCCAGAACGACAGGCCGCCGAGGATGAACGAGGTGCAGACCAGGGCCCCGCTGATGGTGCGCGTGGCGGTGTCTGGGGAAGCAGCGAACAGCGCCAGGGCCCCGATACCCAGCAGGCCGCTGGCCAGCATCGAGGTGCCTTGCCACGCCAGGACTCGCGCTGGCTTGCGCTCGAGCGCTGGCAGGAGCTCGTTGCGCAGGTATCGGAGGGGCCGCATATCCTCGTGATCGGTCGTGGATCGCTTTTTGGTGAGGCGCACCGCCTCAGGCGGCCTTCGACAACAACCCCTGGACTTCAGAGCGGAGCTTGCCGACCTCCTGCTCGTAGAACTTCTTGTTCCTCGCGTGGCGGACCTGGTGTTTGCGGAAGGCCAGGTTCGTCGCGGCCACGATGTAGGCGTCGTGAGGCACCCCGGGCGGTAGCCAGGACTTCTTGTTGCGCGCCAGGTAGCTGGCCAGGAACGGCAGGTGGGCCGCCGGCACCTCGCCCTCGAGCTCCCGTCGGATCATGCTCTTCTCACTCCAGAGGCATGCCTGGAAGATGATGAACAGCGTGAGGAACTCCAGGGGGAACAGGAGGAAGTTCAGCACCGCGAGTGCGCCGCCGGCGCCGACGATGCCCTCTGCGGTGAGCAGGCCGTTCCACAAGGCGTGGATGCTCATGGCGACGCCCAGGCCGAACAGCGGCACGATGAGCTTGACCCCGATCCCCCGGAACTTCGCGAAACCCAGCGCCGCCCCTATGGTGCTGGAGGCGGCAGCGTGCATCATCGCCGAGTACAGCGTGCGGACCACGACCGTGCCGACATAGGCGTCCATGTCACCGGTGGCTCCGACGCTCCAGAAGTACATGAAGTTCTCTGTCACGCCGAAGCCGAGGCCACAGGCGGCCCCGTAGACGAAGCCATCGGTCGTGTTGTCGAAGTGGCGCGAGAAGACGATGAACAGGAGGATCAGCGCCTTCGCGGGCTCCTCCACCAGGGGCGCGACGAAGGTGGCGCTGATGCTGTCGGCGACCGCCGGTGAGGCGACCAGCTCGATGGGAAACATCACGATCGAGCTGCCGATCAGCGCGAAGATCACGCCCCCGATGCCCCCCCACGAAAACGACAGGCCCACGAGCCAGGGCGGCTCCCGGTCGTAGCGGTCGAGCCACCACACCAACCAGAGGGCGAGGACGAGCGGCACGACCGCGAAGGTCATGCTGAGGATGAAAAGGAAGAAGTCCATCCACGGGAGCCTACCCTCCAGCGCAAGTCTCGGTCCGAGGAGGAGCCCTTCGAGGTGCCGGGGGAAGAAGCTCGGTAGCGCTTCGGGTTAGTCCAGGTGTCACCAGGGCACCGAGGAGACCCCAATGTTCCTGTTTGTCGTCGCTTGTTCCGGCATGAGCCCGCAGGAGGCCAACATGGTCTTCGAGCGCGCCAACCGCGTGGGCTTCGACGCCTACACCACCACCTACGCGGACTCGGAGACCGCGACGGCCCGGGACTCCGGGACCTTCACCTGGACCTCCGAGGAAGACGGCTTCGCCTTCGAGGGCAGCGTCGTCGGCACCACGGAGTGGACGGGCCAGGTCGATCTCGCCGGCTCGGCCAGCTGGACGGACACGACCTGGAGCGGACAGTGGAGCCTGGAGTACATCGAGGTGGTCGACGAGGGCATCACCCTCAACGGCGGGCTCGAGTGGACCCTCGATCTGGAGGGTGACCACACCGGCGGCAGCCTGGTCTACACGGTCTACGGCGAGATCGAGGCCACCGGCGATGCCACCGGCACCGGCCTCGTGGACTACACGGTCACCGGCGAGATCACGAGCAACAGCCTCGCCTTCGAGGTCGAGGGCACCATCGACGGCACGCCCATCGACTCGAGCAAGACGCTCACCCTGTTCTGAGGACCTCGTCGTAGAGCGGCAGGATCCGGCCCTTGGCGTAGGTCTCGCGCACGCGCTCCCAGCCCTCGCGGCCGAGGCGCGCGGCTTGGTCCGGATCCGCCGACAGGCGAGCCAGCGCCTCGCTCATCTGGTCCTCGTCCTCGACGAGGATCACGCCAGCCTGCGCCCACTCGGGGATGCCCCCTCGGGCCATCGCGATGACCGGCGTCCCGACCGCCAGGGCCTCTACGCCGACGATGCCGAAGGGCTCCTGCCAGCGAGCCGGGAACAGCAGCACACGTGAGGCCGCCAGCACGTTGCGCAGCACCTGGCGCGACACCCAGCCAAGCTGCTCGGCTCCGAGCAGCTGGTTCCGCAAGCCGCCGACCCCGCAGACGCGGAGTGTCCCGCCGACACGCTTCCAGGCGCGCCAGGCCATCAGCGGGTCCTTGTGGGCGACCAGCCTCCCGGCGATGACCGTCCCCTCCCCTGGTCCAGCCGGCTCGGGCGCGGCCTCCACCCATGGTGGGATCACCCGCACCGGTCCCAGGCCGGCCGCTGTCACCTCCTCGCGCATGTACTCGCTCAGCACGATGACCGGTGTGCCCTCCAAGGCCGAGCGCCGCGCCTCGGTCGTGGCCACCATGCGCTCGCGGTAGCTCGGGTCAGGAAGGCAGCCGGCGCAGGCCTCTGCCTCGAAGCGCAGCCCGCAGGGGCCCCCGTCGGGCAGGGTGCGCCCTGGCCCCGGACAGAACAGGCGGTGATCCTGGATCGTCACCACGGTCCTGGCCCGCCTGGTCGCCCGACGCAGGACCTCTGGGTTCATCACGTTGTGGAGGTGCACCAGCTCCGCCTCGTCGAGCAGGGCGTCGAGGCCATCGAGGCCGGCCGCCGACTGCACCGTGGCTGCCAGGCCTCGGACCGCGACCACCGAGACCCCGGGTGGATCGGAGGCCCGTCGTCGGCCCACCGCGAGCTTCACCCGGTGGCGTAGCGCCAGCGCCGTGCAGAGGTCACGGAGGTGATTGTCGGCGCCCCCACGCCGGGACAGCCGGTCGGCAAGGTGCAGGATGCGCACCTCAGCGCTTCGTGCGGCGCTTGTCCTCCAAGGGCGTCACGATGATGTTGACCTCCTTGGGACCGGCGGTGACGGTGAAGGTCTGGTCGGCGAAGGTGTAGGTCCCCTCCGGCAGCATGCCGTCGTAGAGGCCGTCTTCCTCGATGCTGCGGCGCGCGGCCTCCACGGCGGCGCGCTGGTCCGGCAGCATCGGCATCTGCTCGATGGACAGGGTCGTCGGGCCAGGCGGATCCGTGCCGAGCTGCACGCGCCCGTAGGCGGTGTCGATGGACCAGAGCCACTCGATGACCTCTCGGGTGCCGTCGAGCTTGGCGGCCGCTGTGAGCCGCTCGTAGGCCAGCAGCACCTCGCCCTCGTGCCGCGCGGCCATCGCCCCTGCGACGAAATCGTCGTAGCCCGGTTCGATGCCTTCGAGCTCGTCGATCTCGGCATACAGGCGCGCCACGCCCGTCCAGACCTGGCGCTTCGCGAGCCGCTGCATCTCGTCGTGGAGCCGCCAGTACTCGGCCTTGACCGTTGGGTCGACCTCTTGGACGACGCCCTCCGCTACGGCCTCGGAGGCGAAGGCAAGGGTCAAGAACAACAGCAGCATGAGCATGAAGTAGATCACGCGTACACAAAAAGTCGAAGCGGATGGGCGCACAAATTGTGCCAACTCTGCAAGTGGCCGAGATCACTCGACGGATCCAACTGGCACAGGGCTTGAAACCTCTCTGGACGACAAACGAGTCACTCACCCAGTGGAGAACACATGATCGTCATCGCCCTTTCCGCCCTGTTCGCCTGCGGCACCGACTCCGAGACCGCAGAGGTCATGGAGACCGCCCCGACCTCAGAGGCCCTCGAGCTCGTCGAGACCACCGAGTCGCCGCCGGTCGAGGAGCTGGCCGCCATCGACCTCGAGCTGGTGCTCGACACCGATGTGGAGCTCGAGGAGTCAATCGAGGCCATCGCGCCCGAAGCCGTCGACACCTACTCGGTCGCCGTCCGCTCCGGCGAGAACCTGGTGCTCATCGCAGACTGGGGCGACGTGACCGTCGAGGAGCTCCTCGCAGTCAACGACGACATGGATCCCTCGGATCCGATCTTCGCCGGACAGAGCATCGCGCTCCCCGGCGGCGAGGAGGAGAGCATCCAGTACACGGCCGAGCGCCAGGCCTTCGTCGACGCCAAGCTCGAGCGCTACATGTCCCGCCGAGGCGGGCTGGTCGGCGTCGACGAGCACCGCGTGCGCACCGGCGACACGGCCTCCCAGCTGGCCGACGAGATCGCAGAGATCCCGATGTGGGTGCTGTCCGAGTTCAACCGGGACAAGGACCTCGACCGGCTCGCGATCGGGGACCGCGTGAACCTCCCCGTCCTCGGTGACACCGTCGAGGTCGCCCTCGAAGAGGACATCGGCTCCATGGAGCCCGGCGAGTACCAGGAGTGAAGCTCTGACATCGGTGTCGCGGTCGCTGACCGCGGCATCGGTCAAGTGCCTGGAATCACGCGGCGTGTCCCTTGTGGCACGCCGCTTGCGTTGGCTGCTATACCCATCCCAGGAGCCCACATGATCCTCTCCGTGCTCATCGCCACTGGCTGCAACGTCAGAGACCCCGGCTACTCACTCTCAGCGTTCAAGGACTGCGACGCCCTCGAGAAGGCGGTGAAGGGACAGGCCGAAGAGGAGATCCGCTGGGCCTACTCCTGGGGCGGCGGTGGCTGGGGCTTCGGCACGAAGTACGACGTCTCGGCCCAGGACAGCGCCTCCATGGCCGCCGAGGTCGATGACATGGACGGAGGAGGCAGCGCCAACCGCAGCTACAGCGACACGAACACGCAGGTCTCCGGCGTCGACGAGGCCGACCTCATCGAGACGGACGGCACCCACATCTACGTGCTCGCGGGTGACTCGCTGGTGATCACGAAGGCCTGGCCGGCAGAGGACATCGACCAGATCGGTCGGGTGGGCATCGAGGGGATCGCCGACGGCATGTTCCTCACCGGTGACCTCCTCGTCGTCGTCTCGCAGCTCGGCTGGGAGACCCCGGATCCGATGTCCGGCGGCACGAGCACTCGCAACGCCGGCAACGGTCCGACCGTGAAGACCACCATCGTCGACGTCTCCGACCCGAACGTCCCCACCGTCCAGCGCGAGGTCTACACCCAGGGCACGAACTACGACTCCCGCCTCGTCGACGGCCGCCTCTACGTCGTCAGCTACAGCGACCTCGGCATCAACCGAACCGAGTGGTACGAGAACAAGAAGGACGCCCTGAAGGCGGTCGAGGTGAGCACGCTGGACGACTGGCTGCCTGGCCGCTTCGACAACCTCCGCACCGGCGAGGCGTGGGCCTCTGTGGACGAGGACGTCAGCCGGTGCTCGAACGTCTACGGGAGCAACCGCGAGAGCGGCAACTACATGGTCAACGTCGAGAGCCTCGACATCGAAGACCCCGACAGCGACTTCGTCGGCACCTCGGTGCTCGGCTCGCTCGACGCCATCTACGCAAACGCCGAGTCGCTCTATGTCGTCGGCAGCGAGGCGGCGGATGGTCCCTGGCAGTCCTTCGACTCCACCATCGAGACCATCATCCACCGCTTCGACATCAGCGGCGGCCCCGAGGAGCCCTCCTACCAGGCCTCCGGCGAGGTCCCCGGTTGGGTCCTGAACCAGTTCGCCATGGACGAATGGGACGGCCACCTGCGCATCGCGACGACCGCAGCGGATCCGGAAGGCTGGGACACCAGCGCAGGGCTCTACGTGCTCGAGGAGCAGTCCAACAGCGACCTCGAGATCGTGGGCGAGGTCGAGGGCCTGGCCGAGGGCGAGCAGATCTTCGCGGTCCGCTTCGAGGAGGAGGTCGGCTACGTCGTCACCTTCGAGCAGATCGACCCGCTCTTCACCTTCGACCTGTCCGACCACGCGGCCCCAGAGGCGGTCGGCGAGCTCGAGATCACCGGCTTCTCCAACTACATCCACCCGATGGGCGACGGCTACCTGCTCGCCGTCGGCATGGAGGCCACGGACGAGGGCTGGGCCGAGAACCTCCAGGTCTCGATGTTCGACGTGAACGACCTCGCCGATCCGCAGCTCTCGTCCCGCCTGCAGCTCTCGGCTGACTGGTCCGAGTCCCAGAGCGACCACCACGCCTTCAACTGGTACGCACCGGAGAGCCGCCTGCTGCTGCCCGCCGGCTGGGGCTACGACAGCGAGATGCTGCTGATCCACGCCGCCGTGGGCGAGGAGCTGGTGGAGATCGCCGGTGTCGACCAGGACGAGGTCCTCTACGACGGGGGCGACGTCGACGAGTACTGCTCGAGCTTCCGCCGCAGCGTGGTCATCGAGGACGCCGCCTACGCCATCAGCAACGCCGGCATCACGGTGGTCGACGTCGAGGACGCAGAGCCCCTCGGCTTCGTCGCCTTCAGCGGCACGGATCCCTGCGCCAGCGAGTACTACTACTGGTAGACGGATCTGGGTCCCTCGCCCCCGCCGAGCCTGGCGCTCCGCGGGGGCGAGCTGCCTCTGGCTACCTGCGCTCGGCGGAGGAGCGGCCCCGGAAGCCGAGGTCCATGCCGATCACCCAGGCGGGCTTGTAGCCGTAGGCGGGCTGCATGTACCAGTCGAAGCCCGCCCCCAGGTAGAAGTGCGGCAAGCGCAGCTCGATGCGTCCGTTGGTGCCCAGGTAGGTGTCGAAGGCACCCAGCTGGCGTCGACCCATCGGGGTCACGCCGGCCGACAGATCCCAGATGTCGCCGAGCTCGCGAGTGGCCCGCACCGGCACCCGGAAGTCCAGGACTCCAGCGGGCAGGGCTGGGATGGGCAGCATCATGCCGCCCATGCCCGGGGCCACGGCGAAGTGCCAGCGGCCCCGCTGGGCGAAGCGGTAGCGCAGGTCGGCGTACAGCCCGCCGATGTAGACGCGCGTGCCGATGTCGACGTCCTCGACCAGCCCCACCCGGAAGGCCAGCTCCCCTTGGGCGATGGGGATGCCGGTAGCGACCGAGGCCGCGTTCTGGCGCCCCTGGACCGAGCCCACCGCACCTACCTGTACCTGGCCGGGCTCCAGCGTCCTCGCGCCGTCCACCGTGTGCAGCGTCGTGCAGGCCAACAGCGCGATCACCAACGCAGCCCCCACCCGATGCCGACATCGACGTCCGCTCCCCTGCCCCGGGTCGTCATGCCCGACTGCCAGACGAACACGGAGCGCTTGCCCACCGGCACGCGCAGGTCACCGCGGAGGCGCACACCAGGCTGGAAGGCCATCACGCCGTTTCCGATGATCGTCGAGCCCGCGACTCCGCCGGCGAGGCTCACGTGCATCGGCCGGCTCCCACCCCGCCACCCGACGAGCACGGCGCTCCGGTAGAGGTTCCGGCGCAGCTTGCCACCCGGGACGAGGTCCGCGTTCGTCGCCATGCCGAGCTCGAGCTCGGCGAAGCCAGACCCGAAGCCCTTGCGCGCCCAGAGCCCGAGGGCCGGGTCGACGCGGTGGTTGCCGGTCGAGGATCTCACCGCGACCAGTCCGAGGCTCGCGCCGAGGTCGGAGCGCCACAGCATGCTGTCATCGGCCAGCGCCACGCTGACGAGCCACATCATCACTGGCAGGCCTCCACCTCGAGGTGATCTGCGAAGCGCCACCCGATGCTCTCGCAAGCAGCGGCGGACTGCTGGGCGTCGCCCAGCTCCACGAGCACACCCAGCCACCGGTAGGCCGTGAGGCGCTGCTCCTCTGGCGTGAGGCCGTCCTGGGCATCCACCTCTCTGGCGGCCCACTCCTCGACCGTCGCGGCGATGAGGACGAGGGTCCCGTCGCGGTCACCGGTGGCCTCGTAGATGTCCCAGGTCACGGCCGCGAAGACCGAGCCCAGGGGGTAGGGGTCGTAGAAGGTGACGTCCTCGCTGTTCTCGGGCAGCGGCACCCCGGCGTCGGGGACCTCGACCGAGGTCTGGTCGCCCGAGAGATCCCGCTCTGGCATGGCCAGGGAAGCGGAGATGAAGGCCGGATCCCCGGTGATCAGGCCGGCGAGCATGTCGGCGAAGCCCTCGTCGAGAGAGGACACCCCGTGGGTCGCTCCGCCGAGCACGTCGAAGGCCTTCGGTGCGTAGGGGTCGCCAGCGGACAGCAGGTGGAACACGCCGTGTCCGAGCTCGTGGGTGACCACCCCGGCGTTGGCTGCCAGGGGGACCTCTCGATCCTCCAGGTCATCGAGCAGGATGAAGGCGTTGGCGGAGGGAGCGTAGGCGGCGTTCTCGACGGGCATGAGCGCGAGACCGAGCTGTGGCAGGGCCGGCGTGACGCCGATGGACACAGGGAAGATCTCGTTGATGTCGACTCCGGCGTCGCCGAGGGTGTCCCTGGCGTCCTGCATGTGGCCGTAGAAGCTGAAGAGGATGAGACCGTCGCGGTCCAGGGGCTTGGCGACGCCGCCGTCGACGACGTACTGCACCTGCAGCTCACGTCCCTCCTCGTAGGAGATCTCGTAGGTGTTGAAGTCGATGCGCAGCACCCCGCCCGCGTAGGCATCGCCGAGGGCTCCCCGCATGCGCTCCGGGTCGGCCAGGGAGCGGATCTCGCGCGGCCCGAGGCGGTAGCCGCCGCCCTCGTTCAGCAGGTAGCTCTGGTAGCGGTTCGCGTCCCCCCCCGTGCACCCGAGCAGGGCGAGGATCACCAGTTCTTCTCGCCGTAGGTGTTGCCCGTGTAGCTCATCGAGCTGAGCGTCCACTTGGAGCTCGAACACAAGCTCGAGTAGTAGTAGAGCCCGTAGCTGTCGCTGTAGTCCACGGCGACGTTGTCAAGCGTGATGCTGCTGGCCCGGTAGCAGTAGATGGTCCCATTCATGGAGGCCCCACCGTACTCCACGGTGGCGTATTCCATGGACAGCACGGCGCTGCTGGTCTGGGTCCGGAGGCCCTCCCAGTCCCCCGCCGCCGGGGTGCTCTGGGCGCTCGTGAACAGCACCTCGTCGGAGCTGGTGCCGGACACCGTCAGCGTGCCCTCGAGGTTCCAGCGCACGCCGTTGTCGATGTAGAGCGTGACCCCCGACTCGATGTCGACGGTGCCGCTGAGCGTGACGTCGCCCTGCACGAGGTAGTCGACGTCCAGCGCGCGGAAGGTCTCGGCGCTGCTGTCGAGCTCGCCGCCGTCGACGACTACGTAGTCCGTGCCGTTGCCGGTGTAGGTGGAGTCGTCCGAGAGCTCGGAGATCGTGCCGGCCTCCAGCCGGATGGGGTAGTCGCCGTTGTTGGTCAGGGTGTTGCCGGTGAAGCTCGGCGTGCCCGCGTCGGAGAGGGCATAGACGTAGATGCCGTTGTCGGCGTTGTCCTGGAAGGTGCTGTCCTCGATGGAGGGGTAGCTGTCGTCGTTGGCGTAGAGCCCGTGGTTGTCGCAGTCCTGGACCGTGATCTCGTCGAAGTACACCGTGTTGGCGTTGTAGAGGTAGACGCAGCCCTTGCCGTTTGCGCCTGCATACTCGATGGTCAGGCCGGTGACCTGGGAGTTGCCGCTGCGGTGGCCCTGGCCGAAGTAGAGCCCCTTCCAGTCCCCGGCTGCCGGTGAAGACTCCGCAGAGGTGAAGGTGACCCCGGTGGAGCTGCCGTCGATGTCGATGGAGCCGTAGGTGTAGACGCTGTCATAGGGCCCGACGCGGAACTGGCGTTCTCGGCGAAGAGGATCTCCACGCCGTCTTCGATCGTCAGGTGGGGGGAGCCGGTCCCGGTGGTGTTGGTGGAGCCGTCCTGCACGTCGACGTAGTCGCTGACGTAGTAGCTGTCGTCGAGGGCCTGCCAGGTCACGCTCGCGCTCATGTTCCCGCCCCAGACGTAGATCCCGCCCTCGGTGTTTCCGGAGTAGCTGCTCGAGCTGTCGAGGTTGTAGACCTTGTTCGGGCAGATCTTCAGCGCGTAGCCGCCGTTGCCGGTGACCGTGTTCGAGGTGAACTCGCTGTCGCCTCCTAGACTGCCCAGCACGTAGAGGCCGTCCTCTGTGTTGTCCTCGATGGTGCTGCCAGTGATCACGGGGGTCACGTTGGAGCTGATGTAGATGCCGGAGGCCTCGTTGTCGTGGATGTCCGAGTCGGAGATCTCGATGCTGTTGTTCCCGATGCGAATCCCGCCGTAGCCGTCGTAGCCGCCGTACTCCACGGTGATCCCGGTGATCGCGGAGTCCGCGTCGACCAGGGCGTCACCCAGGTAGAGCCCGTCCCAGTCCCCTGCCGCGGGCGAGGACTCGGCCGAGGTGAAGACGATGCCAGAGGTCGAGCCGTCGGCGTGGAGCGCACCGGCGCTGCCGTTGCCGATGCGGATGCCGTAGCCGGCCTCGATCTCGACGGTGACCCCGTCCTCGATGGTCAGGACCGGGCTGCCGCTCCCCTGGACGTAGAGCTCGCAAGTGACCGTGTGGGAGGCGCTCGCCGACCAGGTCTCGTCCGAAGAGATGGTCCCGCAGTGTTCGACCGGACAGCCGTTGTCGTCGCAGTCCTCGCCCCGCAGGACATAGAGGGCCTCGTTCTCGGGGCGAGTGCAGGTGACCACGCCGCTGTCCAGATCCCCGAAGCCGTCCGCGTCCTCGTCGGCGAAGGCGATGGCCGCGGTGTCCGAGCTGTAGGGGTCCGGATCGCAAGCGAGCAGGACGAGGAGCACCGACATGAGCCCTCCAACCCGGCCAATGTAGTCTCGCCCACATGTCGCTGCTGCTCGCCGGAGACATCGGAGGAACCAACTGCCGGCTGGCTTTGTTCGCCGATGGCCGCCTCCTGCGCAGGCAGATCGCGGACACGGAGGGCGCCGGCGTGCTCGGTCCGCTGAGGCGCTTCGTCGGCGATGACGACATCTCCGGCGCCTGCCTCGCCGTGGCAGGACCCGTCGTGGACGGCCACGCCACCCTGACCAATCACCGCTGGAGCTTCCACGCCGACGAGCTGGCCGAGGCCCTGGGTTGCCCTGCTCGCGTCGTCAACGACTTCCACGCCGCGGCGCGCGGAGTGCGTGCCCTGGGCCCCGACGGCTGGAGGTCGCTCAACGGCGTCGACCCGGAACCCGGCGTCGCCGTGGTGCTGGGCCCGGGGACGGGGCTGGGTCAGGCGCTGTTGTTGGCCGATGACAGCGTCGTACCGGGAGAGGGCGGCCACGCGGACTTCGCACCCAACAGCGAGGAGCAGCTGCGGCTCTGGCGTCACCTCTCGGAGCGCCACGGCCACGTCAGCCTCGAGCGTGTCCTCTCGGGACAGGGCCTGCTCGACCTCCACGCCTTCTTCCGAAACGAGGGTCTCGGCGGCCCGGTCCCCTCCTCGCCTACCGAGGTCTCCATCGGCGATGACGATGCCGCCATCGCCGCCCGGCGCTGCTTCGTCGAGGTCCTCGGAGCGCAGGCGGGGAACCTCGCCCTGCAGTTCCTCCCAGCGGGGGGAGTCTGGCTCTGCGGAGGCATCCCCCCCAGGCTCGATCTCCAAGGCGTCGTCGAGGCCTTCACGCACAAGGGGCGCTTCTCGGAGCGCATCGAGCGCGTCCCCCTGTGCCTCGTCACGGACCCCCGCCTCGGCCTGCTCGGAGCAGCCGCGCTGGCCGCCGAGGTGGTGTAGTCTGACGTCCAGTGATTCCATATTCCGCCGCCTTCTCGAAGGCGGTCCATTTCGGCCACCTGGCCGCGATCCACATCCCCGACAGCAAGGAGCCCGTCCCGGAAGACGTCCTGAATCGACTCGATGAGAGCGAGCGCCAGCACGCGCGGAGCCTCAACGGGTACCGGCAGGTCGACTGGGTCGGTGGCCGTCTCGCGATGCGGGGCGCCCTGGACGACATGGACCGTCGCACGCCGCCAATCCTGGTGGACGACTGGGGCGCGCCGGTCCTTCCGCGGGGCCTCAGCGGCTCCTTGAGCCACAAGCGCACGCTGGCGGTGGCGCTGGTCGCCCGGAGCCGCCATGGTCGGCTGGGGCTGGATCTCGAAGACCTCGCCCCTGCGCGCATGGGCATCGCCGAGCGTGTCCTGCTGCCAGAGGAGCTCGACGCCGTGATGGCCCTGCCCGAGCACCGGCGCTGGACAGCCCTGGTGCTGCGCTTCTCGATGAAGGAGGCCGTCTACAAGGCGCTCCACCCCTACGTGCATCGCTACGTGGGCTTCGACGAGGCCCTCGTCCGCCCGGACGTCGACTGCACCGCCGCGGTCGAGCTGCGCTTGAGAGAGGACGAGGGCTCCTTCAGGGTCGAGGCCCGCTACGCCTGGCTACCCGGTCGGATCATCACGATGGTGCGGATCCGTCCGCCGCGTCGCCCGCGCCACCCCAACCATGGAGAGGGCTCCGAGGGCGAACAGAAGCGCACTCCAGCCGAGCAGGGGCGGCCGGTACTGGACCAGGCTCCCGGCCGGGAGGTCGACCTCGACGAGGCCCTCGGGTGACTCACCGGGCCATCCCGGCACGAAGTTCTGGTCGAGCACGCCGGGGCCATCGACGCGAAAGCCCACGCCGACGAGCTCGGCGCCAGGGCCCTCCCACAAGCCGGCGGCCGGCTCCAGCGCGATCGCGGAGCCGTGGTTCAGGCAGCCTTCGTTGCGCAGGACGTGGGCCCAGTTGCTGTCCGGGCACTCGGCGAGCTGGGTGAAGGGACCGTCGCGTTGCTCCGGGTGGGCCTGGCCGCCCATGCGTTGGGTCTGCTTCGCCGCCGGGAGGGCCTCGTAGAGCCAGATGCCTACGAGGATGGATGGCGCGAGGGTGACCAGCGGGTGGACCTTGCGGGTGGCGTCTACGAGCGCCGCGACGCACAGGCCCAAGAGCGGCGTCCACAACAGCGCGAGCCGCTCCGGCGTGCGCAGCTGGTCGAAGCCCGGGAGGGCCTGGAGCGGCTCCCAGAGGTTCATGGGCCCGGCGCCGGCCCAGCCGAAGTTCCAGAACAACAGGGTCACCACAGCCAGCCGCGGTCGCTTCCAGGCGACGAAGAGGACCGCTGCGGCCGCCAGCAGGACCGGTATCGGCGAGTAGAAGCTGTTGGGCAGCTCGTGGTGCGGTCGACTGTCCGCGACGAGGTGTTCGTAGGCGCCAGCGAGGGTCCAGGGATCGGCCACGGCACCGATCTGGCCGTGCTGGAGCCTCTCGATGCTGTCCATGAGTGGGTAGAGCGGCAGCCACCTTGGCGCCGCCAGCAGGGCCGCGATCGACAGCGCGACGGCAGCGAGCAAGAGCGGCCGCAGGTCGACACGGGGCCGCCGACCCTCTGCGAGACACAAGAGCGGCGGGAGCAGGGTCCAGCCGACGGTCGCCGCGAGGACCCACTTCAGCCAGGGCGCGCTGAGGTCGAAGAGCAGTCCGTTGGCCAACAGGACGACGGCAAGCGGTCGCAGCCGCCAGGAGCGAGCGACCCCGACGAGCCCGACCGCAGCGAGCAGCAACGCCCCGTAGAAGACGATGTAGTGGCCGCCGGCGTAGAGGCTCAGCGCGAGGAAGAGGCCGGCGAAGTGGGGCTTTCCGCGCCTGTGGGAGAGCCACACCAGCGGCAGCCAGGCGACCGCGAAGAACATGATGTGCGCGGCCATGAGGAACTCGGCCAGGAAGGCCGAGCCCAGGCAGAACAGAGCTGGGAGCTGGGCCACGACGCCGGAGATGCGCAGGTCGCGGGCCAACAGCGCCCAGCCGAGGCAGAGCACCGCGAGGTGCAGCAGGACCATCGCCTTCATCGCGGGCACCGTGCCGAGCGGGATGGCCAACAGCACAGTGAGCGGGCTCAGCTCCGGGTTGGCCCAAAGGGGCTGACCTCCTTGGGTGAAGGGGTTCCAGCCCGGGAACTGACCGGCGAGGAGCGCGCGCCGGGCGACCTCGATCTGGGTCAGCTGCCAGTCCCAGTCTTCCCCAGCTCCGACCGGCGGGGGTGTGGACCAGCCGTGCTCCAGGAGTCCGCACTGCCAGACGGCGACCGCCAGGACGCAAGCAGAGAGCAGCAGCGTGAGCACGAGATCGCGCTTCAGCATCGACGCTCCAGATCGTCGAGGAAGCGACGAAGGGCCACCACGACGAAGTCCTCGCATTCCTGCAACAGTCGCGAGGTGCCCGTGTGCTCCAGCAGGGCCGCAGCCCGCTCACCGTCGGGTCCTTCCATGGGCGTGGTGGTCCAGCTCGTGTAGCCGACAGCCGCCATGCGCATGGTGTCGCTTGTGTCCCGGAGGTGGGGGAGCACGTGCTCGATGCGGTGCTCCGGCGGCGTGAAGGGATCCCCCGCCAGCCCGACGTCGACCGCGACGTTCCAGGCCCTGGCGCTCTGCCGGCCCCAGCCTTCGATCGGGTGCTCTGCGAGCAGGCGCCCGAGGTGTGCGTACCAGGCCTCGTCCATGGCGAGGTGGGAGAGGTAGCCGGCGAGGAAGCTGCGATGGGCCCGGGCCACTGCGGGTTCCAGGCCCACCGCGTCGATGAAGTCCTCTGGGTCGGGCGCCTCGGCGCTGTAGTGGCTGAGCTCACGCGCGACGCTGGAGACCTTGTCGACATCAGGACAGATCGCTCCCCACTTCAGCTCGGTGAGGTCGAGGTGCGCCAGCTGGGCGTGTGCGCGCTCGGCGACACGGAGATGGGCCCACCACAGGGCCATCAGTCTGGGAACTCGGGGTCTGTGAGCGTCAGCGGTGAGTCGTAGTAGACGGTCTCACCCCCGCTGAGGCGAGCCAGGCGGACCTCGCTGCCGACCAGGAAGGAAGCGACGACGAGCTCCTCGCCCACGTCGAAGCGGACGATGCCCTCGTAAGCCTCGATGAGGTCCGGACCGTGGAGGACCGCCCCCTCGGAGCCATGACGCAGGAGCCACACGTCTCCCGAGGGGCTGCAGCGTGCCTGGACGTCCACGCTGTCCGCGGGCGCTGGCAAGAGGAGCTCGCCGTCCTGGTAGACCCCCTCGGGGCCGGCGCTGAGACCGCAGCCGGGGGGCACCTCTGAGGTGGGTCGCGCCAGCCCCTCGCGGATGCGCCAGCGCTGGCCGCCGTAGCTGACGAGCAGGTCGGGCAGACCGGGCAGGCCGAGCACATCGGGTGCGTCCGAGAAGTGCTCTCGCGGGTCCCCTCCCCCCTCGGCGAGCAAGGCCGCGGCGCGCGCCGGGTCCGTATCGAGCACGGCCAGCCCGAGGCCGCTGGCCACGCGGCGTCGCAGGGGATCGGTCGGGAGCAGGGCTCCGTAGGCCTCCTCGAAGGCGGGCTGTGGATCCCGTCCGAGGCAGCGGGCGGCCATGCCCCGCCAGGCGGCCCCTCGGGCGTCGGGGCTTCGGCCCTTCAACAGCGCCGCGCCCTCGGCACAGCGCCTGGACTCGACCCGCGCGATGGCGAGCCAGAGGGCGACCTCGTCGTCGAGGGGGCGCTCGGCGTGGAGCGCCTCCAGCTCCTCGACGGAGCTCATGTCCCCGGCGAGGTATGCCTCGACGGCCGCAGCGAGCCGGTGCTTGCTGGGAGCAGCCGCGAGCAGGAAGAGCAGCACGAGGGGATTGGAACACGTCTGGAGCACACCAGCGGGTTGGTGCTCCTGACCCTCAGTGCCGGAAGTGCCTCGCGCCCGTGAGCACCATCGCGACCCCGGCTGCGTCGGCGGCGGCGATGACCTCGCCGTCCTTCTTGGAGCCGCCGGGCTGGATGATGGCCGTGACGCCAGCCTCCGCCGCGGCCTGGACTCCGTCCGGGAAGGGGAAGAAGGCATCGCTGGCGAGCACGCTGCCCGGGATCGGCCGGGTGGCCTTCACGATGCTCAGCTTCACGCTGTCGACGCGGCTCATCTGGCCAGCGCCGGTGCCGTTGAGCACGCAGCCGCCGTCTTCTGTCCTGGCGAGCACGATGGCGTTCGACTTCACGTTTCGGACGACCTTCCACGCGAACTGGAGCGCCCGAACCTGCTCGTCGGTGGGCTTGGCCTTCGTGGCCACGTTCCAGGCGATCTCGGCGCCGAGGTCCCAGTCCTGCAGCAGCCAGCCGCCCTGCACCCGGCGGCCGTCCATCCCGCTGGGGCGGGAGCCCGCCCAGTCCTCTGGGAGCCGCATGACGCGCAGGTTCTTGCGGGGTGCGAAGAGCGCGAGGGCCTCGTCCGAGAAGCCGGGCGCCGCGACGATCTCGAACATGGTGCGTGCCTTTCGGATCGTCCGCACGTCGTCCGCGGACAGGGGCCGATTGAAAGCCACGATGCCGCCGAAGGCGCTGATCGGATCGCCTGAGAGCGCTAGCTCGAAAGCCCTGGCGGGTCCGTCGCTGTGAAGACCGACCCCGCAGGGGTTCATGTGCTTCACGATGACGCAGGCGGGGGCCTCGTCGAACTCGAAGGCGCAGCGCAACGTGGCGTCGAGGTCAGCCCAGTTGTTGAAGGACATGTCCTTGCCCTGGAGCTGCTCGACCCTGGCCAGGCTGCGCCCGGTGGCGCCGGGCTGCACGTAGAAGCTCGCCCGCTGGTGCCCGTTCTCGCCCTTCGGCAGGGCCTGGAGGCGCCGCAGTGGGATGCCGCCCTCCGCCATGTCGGCGATGCCAGCCTGCTCGGCGAGCCAGGTCGAGATGAGCCCGTCGTAGGCAGCCGTGTGCCGGAAGGCCTTCACCGCCAGCCGGCGCCGGAGCTCCCCGTCCAGGCTGTCGCTGCGCAGCGCTTCGAGGACCAGCTCGTAGTCGCTCGGATCGACGACGACCGCGACGTCCGCGTGGTTCTTCGCCGCCGAGCGCACCATCGAGGGCCCGCCGATGTCGATGTTCTCTACGGCCTCGGCCAGCCCGACTCCCGCCTTGGAGATCGTCGCCTCGAAGGGGTAGAGGTTGCAGGCGACGAGGTCGATCCACCCGATGTCGTTGGCGGCCGCCTCGGCGTCGTCCGTGCCCCGTCGGCCGAGGATGCCGCCATGGATCTTCGGGTGCAGGCTCTTGACCCGACCGCCGAAGACCTCGCTTGCCCCGGTGTGCTCGGAGACCTTGGTCACCTCGACCCCCGCGGCGAGCAGCGCCTTGGCGGTCCCGCCGGTGGAGAGGATGGTGAAGCCGAGCTCGACGAGCCCCCGACCGAGGACATCGACGCCGGTCTTGTCCGACACACTGACGAGCGCGAAGCGCATGGAGACCTCCATGGGTCCGCATCTAGCTGGTTGTCCCCAGAGGTCCGTCGGTGTGACCGAGTTGTTGCCCGCTGGCGGGGACACGCCCGAGGTTCGCGCGCGTCTGGTGCAGCATCGGTCCCAAGGTGTGGGCTCAGCGGGCGAGCCCGCTGAGCATGGCGCCGATGCGCTGGAGGTCGCCCTGCAGCTCCGTGTCCAGCCGCAGCATCTGAAAGACCGCGAACACCTCGCCGGCGCTGCCCAGGGCGATTCGGAAGTGGTTCCTGCC
>PVBE010300295.1_pt1 | contig 103434 bp, 105 predicted proteins | sample 1631181 | NCBI WGS metagenome assembly PVBE01 (sample SAMN08397723, study PRJNA350692) | Marine metagenome, whole genome shotgun sequencing project. | isolation source: water | place: Pacific Ocean | collected 2012-04
CTCTGCTGGAGCATCAGTCTCTGCTGGAGCATCAGTCTCTGCTGGAGCATCAGTCTCTGCTGGAGCATCAGTCTCTGCCGGAGCATCAGTTTCTGAAGAACTACTAGAAGTACTGTCGCTGCTACAAGCACCCGCAAGTAGTGCAAATCCCAATAGAAGGGGGAGTAGGAACCTAAATCGTTGTTTCATCAAATTACCTCTTTTAATTTTTAAAGTTGATTTCAAGTTGAATTTGTTATTAAAAAATACAAACCCAACCTAAGCGTGATTGGATTGTAAATCAAACCCAAAACTCACTGTCTGATTAACTAACCAACTAAATCAATAATTTAGACTTGAGTACTCATAGAACTAGAGTCCTAGGTCCTTATCCCAAATAAAACAAGTAAAAAATTGTCATCTATTTCTACTATGAGGAGTCATGACTGCTAAAGCATCGTCTATGCCAAAGATCTTTGTCTTGATTGTGGTGATGTGGCGGCCAGGCTGAACTGCAGGTTTTAGAGGTGTTGTAAAATCACCAAGAAATTCAACTGTCTTTTCTATCTGTTCTGAAATAAGCGCAAGGCCCCAAATCTCTGCCGGCTCGTCACCACTTTTTATATCCGGTCCAACTAGTTCAAGTATGACATCACCGAGCCAAAAAAATGTTTGTCTCATTTCTCTTTCACCAACGCCAAATGTTCTAACTCTACGAAGCTCAATACCAGTTTCTTCTAATGCTTTTGTGGTTCGGTCACAATCTGGAGTTGTAACTACAATGTGGTCAATTCGACTGACAAAATTGGGGTGACTTGAATATCCTAGATTTTTTTCTGTATTGGGTAAATCAACAAAGAATTCTAATCCGTCAATAACTCTGTTTATATTTCTTGTTCCAATAGCGTAAATTCCTCGTTGCGCTGATTCGTTATGGAACTTAAGCGGAACGTCATTAATAAAGCATGTTGGAGGTTCTTGTTTTAATTCCAAAACATTGAATCCAGCAGACCTCCACCCTTCTGGATCGGTACCGATCCTCAAACTTGTTAAATGAGCATTCCGTTGGGTAGACATACTGATCTCTCAAGGCCTTCCTATTTCAGGAAGTCGATGCATCAAAGCATTTCGCCGACACCGACACACCAAATCGCCATTCTGGTTAAATGCTCGATGTTCAAAAGTGACTATTCCAGTTTCAGGCCGTGACGAAGACAACCGTGAATCAACAACTTCTGTCTCAAAGGACAAAGTGTCATCTAAAAAAACGGGATTTGGGAAAATTGTTTCTTCAAACCCTAAATTTGCCACGGTGGTACCGAGGGTGGTGTCTTTCACGCTAATTCCTACTGCTAAGCCTAGAGTCAGTAAACTATTAACTATCCGTTGTCCAAAAACTGTTGTAGCCGCAAACTCAGGATCCAGATGTAAAGGTTGCGGATTGTGAGTCATCGCACAAAAATCTGCGTTGTCTGCCTCGGAGATTGTACGTTTTATGTCATGTTGTATAACTAAACCGACCTCTAGTTCTTCAAACCATAAACCCTGAGATTCTGTTTTTTTATCCACTCATCTATTGTGGCTCGTTTAAGTCTGACTACGCTCGTCGGCAATGGATAATTATTTATGGAGCCCCTCTTTTAAGCGGTCAGACTCTAGTCAAATGCGTTTATTTTCTGCCGTAGCCAATACTCCGGAAGAAGATTTACATAATTGGTCTATTAAGAACCCTTCAGAATTCTGGGATCTGGTTTGGAGCCACTTTCAAGTAATTGGAGAGCGAGGAGAAAATCCAGCATTTTTGGCTGGCTCTGAACTTTCTGAAGCCAAATTTTTTGATGGAGCTTCACTGAACTACGCAAAAAATCTGATGCGTCGCTCCGATGACGCCCCAGCTATAGTTTCTTACTCTGAAAATGGAATACCTAATCAAATCTCTTGGGCCGAATTGCATGACCTTGTTTCACAACTCCAACAATCCCTACAAGCTTTAGGTGTTAAAGAGAAAGACCGGGTTGCTGCTTGGTTACCAAATGGAATAGAGATTTATGCTGTGATGCTGGCCTGTGCATCTATAGGCGCTGTCTTCTCCTCTGTGTCTCCTGACTTTGGATCAAAAGGTGTAGTCGATCGCTTTGGCCAGATTAAACCCAAAGTGCTCTTTACAACTACTGGTTACTGCTATGGCGGTCGACGATTTAGTTTGACTGAAAAAATAATTGCCGTAACAAAAGAACTTTCGACCGTAGAACAAGTTGTGGTTATTTCAGAAGATGAAAGCGACTTCTCACTATTGGGAGAATGTAAAACTTTTGAAGAGTTCTGCTTTTCTTATGAGCCGAAAGCAGTTTCTTTCACTGACCTCCCATTTGATCACCCTCTTTATATTCTGTATTCATCTGGCACAACGGGTATTCCAAAATGCATTATTCATAGAGCAGGTGGCTTACTTCTCAAACATCTGGTTGAACACCGCTTGCATTGTGATGTTCAATCAGGAGACCGTGTTTTCTATTTCACTACTGCTGGATGGATGATGTGGAATTGGTTAGCAGCAGGATTAGCAGCAGAGGCCACCCTTGTTCTTTACGATGGTTCACCTTTTTATCCAGATGGATCACGCTTATTTGATTTGATAGAAGAAGCCCGCATAACCCTTTTAGGTGTTTCAGCAAAATTTATTGACTCTGTTTCTTCCGCGGGTTTGCGCCCTACAGAAACTCATGATTTGGAGACTTTACGAACAGTCTGTTCTACTGGAAGCCCTCTTAGTCCAGAAAGTTTTACCCATGTTTATAAAGACTGGAAAGAAGATGTTCATCTCGCTTCAATTTCTGGAGGAACAGACCTTTGCGGGTGTTTAGTAGGCGGTAATCCTAACAAGCCAGTTTTTGCTGGAGAGATACAAGGGCCAATTTTGGGTCAAGACATGGATGTTGTAAATGATGACGGAAGTTCAGCTGATTCTGGGATTCAAGGTGAGTTGGTATGCAGATCAGCATTTCCCTCCATGCCGATAGGGTTCTGGAACGATCCAGAAAATGTTCGATATAAAGCTACTTATTTTGAGAAGTTTCCAGGTCTTTGGCATCAAGGAGATTTCGCAGAAAAAACTACGACAGGTGGTTTCATTATTCATGGAAGATCTGATGCAACTCTTAACCCTGGTGGAGTCCGTATAGGCACTTCTGAAATTTATCGAAGAGTCGACCTTTTTGATGAAATTTTAGAAAGCCTTGCGGTGGGCCAATCATGGAAAGGTGATACTAGAATTATTCTCTTCGTAGTAGTTGCTGATGAATTTTCATTTGATGCTGATCTGGAGGAACGCCTCCGCCAATCAATTCGCAACGGTGCTTCTCCTCGACATGTGCCTGCTGTGATCCTGAGTGTTCCAGATCTTCCTCGAACGAGGTCAGGAAAGCTTGTAGAACTCGCGGTGAAAAAAGTTATTGAGGGGCTTCCCGTATCTAATATTGAATCTCTCTTAAATCCGGAAGTTTTAGAGAACTTCAAAAATCTTCCTGAATTAGATTAATTCTTCTGATAGGAAGAAAGCGGAACGTTAGCTACTTGTAGGTGTCCAAGTTCGTTCATTGAAACTACGCTGCGTTCACCAGTTGAAGCCCCCATCACTCTGTTTATTGATGTGTAATGTGCCTCGAAGAATAATGGACGGCTTATACCCATGAGATGGGCAAGATAAACCCCTATAACTCCTCCATGACAACCCACCACAACTCTGTCACCTGAATGATTTGAAATAATGGACTCAATACCGTCTATTACCTGTTCTTGAAATGCTCCCGGGTCTGGTATGCCTGCAGCAATCATCTCATACCACTCAGGTTCTCCCTTGATTTCTTCAATCGGAATGTAAGCAGTTTCTCCGACATCGTATTCAACGACTCGAGGTTCAATAATGATTTCTTTCCTTAAGCCTTTTGCTAACGGTTTCACTGTCTCGAATGCCCGTTTTTTTGGACTTGAATAGATTGCGTCAATTCGTTGTGTCCCCGGCCCTTCTATTAGCCAGTCCGCTAGTGCCTGTGCCTGGCGTTCTCCCAAAGGGGAAAGAGAAGGGTCTGCTTCTTCGCCAGTATCAGAATTATCAACTCTTACGGGTAGGCCATGCCGAATCAAAATAAGTTCCATACGTCCGGACCATATCGCCGGTTTCTCTCTGCGCTATGGTTTTCTCCATGAAGATTGATAGCGGATTACCAATGGCCCTACCCACCTCTGATAGTGGTGGGTTCTCTGAAATAGCTTCTGTTGCTAAAGAAATTGAAGCAGGTGGTTATGCGGGTGCATGGACTGCAGAAACAAGCCATGATCCTTTCTTACCGCATATGATCGCAGCCGAACATACAGAAAGTATTGAGCTTGGAACAGGAATTGCAGTGGCTTTCGCTCGTAACCCTATGCTTCTAGCGAACTTAGGATATGACTTGCAGAAATATAGCGGCGGACGATTTATTCTCGGATTAGGCACCCAAATCAAACCGCACATCACTAAACGTTTTTCTATGGAATGGTCCCGTCCTGCTGCTCGAATGAGAGAAATGATTCTGGCTATAAGAGCTATATGGGATGCGTGGGAAACCGGTGAACGACTTAACTTTCGTGGAGAGTTCTACCAACACACCCTTATGACTCCTTTCTTTGACCCTGGTCCTAACTCGGCAGGAATACCAAAGATTTTCATTTCAGCTGTTGGTCCGATGATGACCGAAGTCGCGGGAGAAGTGTGTGACGGCATCGTTTGCCATAGTTTCTCTACTGAGGCATACTTGCGTGAAGTAACCTTGCCGGCATTAGAACGGGGCCTAGCTGCTTCTGGACGAACTCTTGATGACTTCGAGATCTCAGGACCAGGATTCATTGTTACTGGGAGAAACGAAGAAGAAATGGCTGATGCCGCCCGCGGAATCCGACAACAAATCGCTTTTTATGCTTCAACCCCGGCTTATAGGCCTGTCTTGGATATGCATGGATGGGGTGACCTTCAATCAGAATTAAACACTCTTTCAAAGAAAGGCGAATGGGTCGCCATGGGAGATCTTATTGATGATGAAATACTTGAAACTTTCGCCATCGTCGGTGAGCCCGATCAAATTGCTGGACGTATTACTGCTCGTTGGGGTGATTGCGTTGACAGAATGACCTTTTATTCTGTCTCTCGACACCTAAACCTTGAGTTCTGGGCTCCTATCGTCTCAGAGTTATCTTCTAATTAAACCCCAGTGTTGCTTGACGCAGCGCTACCGTTGTGTCTATGGATGAAGCGGAGTTCAACTTCACTGATTTATTACCCCTTACTAGCGACCCCTATACAACAACGGACTTTCGGAAACTCTCTGAAAAAGGGGTCCAAGTAATTGAAGGCCCTCAAGGGAGAAACTTCTTAGAAGTTAGCAACGAAGCAATCCGTTTACTGACCGCTACTGCCATGCGCGACATAGCGCATCTACTACGGCCTGAACATTTATCTCAAGTAGCCGCAATTCTTGATGACTCTGAAGCTTCCACTAACGACCGTTTTGTAGCTATTGAACTACTTCAAAATGCTTGCATCGCTGCAGGTGGGGTGCTCCCCTCATGTCAGGACACCGGCACCGCTATAGTGTCTGCCAAAAAAGGGCAGCAAGTACTAACAGAGGGCGATGACCGTGAAGAAATATCGCGGGGCGTCTACGACACCTATCAAACCAACAATCTCAGATATTCTCAGTTGGCTCCTTTAGATATGTTCACAGAGGAAAACACGAAGAATAATTTGCCAGCTCAAATTGAAATTGAATCTGTCCCTGGAGAAGAATACAAATTTCTTTTTATGGCAAAAGGCGGCGGCTCCGCAAACAAAAGTTTCCTCTACCAGGAAACAAAGGCTCTACTAAACCCCGAAAGTTTGAGTTCGTTTCTTGAAGAGAAACTTAGGAATCTCGGCACCTCCGCTTGCCCTCCCTACCATTTGGCAGTTGTTATTGGTGGAACTTCAGCTGAACATACTTTGAAAGTCGCCAAGTACGCCTCCGCACACTACCTTGATAATTTGCCTACGTCTGGAACTGTTTCCGGACATGCTTTCCGTGACTTGGATTGGGAAGAGCGCGTTTTAGAAATGACACGTAATTTTGGTATTGGCGCACAATTTGGAGGCAAATATTTCTGTCATGACGTTCGAGTGATTCGTTTACCTCGCCACGGTGCTTCGAATCCTGTTGGTATCGCTGTTTCCTGTTCTGCGGATCGGCAAGCTTTGGGGAAAATCACAAAAGAGGGAGTATTTCTCGAAGTTCTTGAAGAAGATCCTGCGCGATTTCTTCCCGAAATAATTAGTAATGAACTAACAGATGAAGTTATTCCAATCGATCTTGATCAACCAATGACAGCGATACAGAACGAACTCTCAAAACATCCTGTGACTACTCGACTTTCGCTTACAGGAACTCTTGTAGTAGCCCGCGATATTGCACATGCAAAAATAGCTGAATTGCTTGATTCCGGTGAAGAAATGCCGGACTATTTAAAAAACCATCCTGTCTACTACGCAGGTCCAGCAAAAACACCAGAAGGTTATGCTTCGGGTTCATTTGGCCCAACTACTGCTGGTCGTATGGACTCATATGTTGAACGATTCCAAGCTGCTGGTGGGAGTTTAGTAATGCTAGCTAAAGGTAACCGGTCTACTCAGGTCTCTGATTCTTGCGCTCATCACGGAGGGTTCTATCTTGGCTCCATCGGAGGACCTGCTGCTCGGCTAGCAAAAGATTCCATTAAAAAAGTTGAAGTTCTTGAATACCCAGAATTAGGCATGGAAGCCATATGGCGTATTACCGTTGAAGGCTTTCCAGCTTTTATCGTTATTGATGATAAGGGAAATGATTTCTACAATCAGATCACAACTCCAGTAAACATTAAATAAGAATTTCTGACTTTATAACTTCGTTGACCAGCCAACCAAAACCGGATTTACATGACATTGGTGGTTAAATACGCGAAGATCAATTAAACAAAACATAAAGTTTGAATAGGGGCTGACGTGGCTAAACCACATGACATTTGTGATATTGATCTACTTACTCACGGAGACGTTGAATCTAAAGATAGAGACAGTGCATTAACAAAAATCCGTCATCTATGCGAACTTGGGCATGAACCTGTACTTGCTGCAGTAGTGAAACTAAAAATCAGGAAGTCAAAATCAGAATTACCAGCAATCGCCGAAGCTTCGTTAAATATAAATGGCACTCTAATTCGAGCTCACGCTGCCGGCTGGTCGATGCGTGAAGCAATTGACTTGCTAGCTGAGAAGTTAAGTAGACGTCTTAGAAGAAGACGTAAGCGATTTGAAAATAGGCGGCGACAAACACTTAGTCGCTTGCGACGGCAAACAGACCATGAGAACGTTCACCACGAAATAAGTTCGGAAGAGCGCGGACAATTACCCGGCTATTCGAAAGTGCCCATTGACGAACGCGAAGTCGTCAGACACAAAAGTCTAGCTATGAGGCCCGTCAGCCTTGAAGAAGCTGCTGACGAAATGGACCAACTAGACCATGGCTTCTATCTCTTCTTTGACTGTGACCACAATATTGACAGAGTGGTTTACCGAAATGGAGGGGGGAAATTGTATGCGATACCAAAGATAAATGAAGAAAATCTTCCCGGCGATACAAGACCTCCTATCCTCCTCAGTCCACTAGTCCTGAACCATCTTCCTCTAACCGAAGCTAAAGCTTTACTGAATGCAGGGGAAGAACCTTTTGTTTTCTTTACCGATTCACCAAGCGGACGTGGTCAAATCCTCTATAGGAGATTTGATGGGCACTACGGACTGATCACTCCAGCGAATTAAGTTTCTTTCGCCTTACAGGTGTAACGATGGGGCCAAATTCATCATTAATGACTTTTATTGAAGCTCCATAATGTCGCGTTATCTGTTCTTCAGTCAACACCTCTTGTGGAGACCCTGAAGCGACAACTTGGCCTTGCTCTATCAAAATTAAAGAATCAGCGTATTGACCAGCGAGAGTAAGGTCATGCATTGTTGCTAAAACAGTTAAGCTGAGCCGATACCTTAACTGATCTATAACCTCCAACATCTCTTGTTGATGTCCTATGTCTAAGGCGGTAGTTGGTTCATCCAATAACAAAACTGGGGACCCTTGTGTCAAAGCTCGAGCCACAACCACTCTTTGTAACTCGCCACCAGACAAAGTTCCCATCGTTCGTGCTTCAGCAAAACTGACATCAAGTTCATCTAAAGATGAATGAGCCATTTCTATGTCAGATTTTTTTTCAGTTTCAAAAATTCCGAGATGGGACGTACGCCCTAACAATACGTAATCAAGAACTCTCATCCCATGAGGTATGACTGGTTGTTGTGGCACAATCGCTATTTGTTTAGCTATCTCTTTACGGGTGTAAGCCCCAAGAGAATGGCCATCAATCTGTATCAAACCCTGAGATGTTTGAAGTCCGGCAACAGTTCGTAAAAGTGTTGTCTTCCCTGAACCATTGGGGCCCACAACTGCTGTCCATCCACCTTTTGGCACCTCTAAATTAATTCCGCTTAAAACTTCAGTTGTGCCAAAACTGACTCGAAGAGATCGACAAGAAATCATTTCCATCAGAGCCTCCGAGAAGTTCGAAGAACTAAGACGAAAAATGGTGCACCCATGAAAGCGGTGACAACTCCGATCGGAATTTCTGCAGGCTCAAGAGCCAATCGAGCTACTAGATCTGCTCCAACTAAAAATGCCCCACCGAACAAAACAGTCAACGGCAAAATCACTCGATAACTAAAGCCAAAAATTAATCTAATGGTATGAGGAACAATGATGCCAACAAAACCAATAAGCCCACTTACAGCAACAACAGCAGCAGTTCCTAATGATGCTGCCAGTACTGTCGCCAACCGCACCAAACGAACGTCCACGCCTAACGATCCGGCTTCCTCATCGCCAACTCCGAGAACATCTAACCGTCGTCTTAAGAGCAATAAAACAACCAGACAAACCCCCACATATGGAGAGACAAGTATCACTTCATCCCATCCCGCGGTACGCAGTTGCCCAAGCACAAAGAAATAAACTTGACGAATTGTTTCTGAATCACGCTGCTGCACGAAGGTCTGAACTGCAGTAAAAAAACTGGCTACAGCCACTCCTGCAAGTACCAAACTTGTCACTGGATCACTACGCCCTGCAGAAAATCCAACAAGATAAGTAAGAGTGACTGCTACAAGAGCTCCTGCGAACGCAAACATCGGAACAGCGTCAAAAGTTCCTATACCATCGCCAAGACCCGAAACAATTGCAACTGTGGCTCCAAATCCTGCACCAGCTGCTACACCTAATAGGTAGGGATCAGCTAGAGGATTACGAAATACTCCCTGATATGAGGCGCCAGCAGTAGCTAACATCGCTCCAACTAGTAAACCTAAGACCACCCTCGGAAGACGAATCTCCCACACTATTGCCTGTTCACGTGCTGATAACCCTGAATCAGTTTCAACAAACGGTAAATGGTCTAATACCTCAACTAGTACTTCTCTAATCCCAAGAGAAGCCGGGCCTAGTATCAGTCCTAATAACACAACCGTTCCTGCAGTTAACGCAGCTACAGCAAACCACCAGATTTTTAGTTTCGCTGGACCTTCATGATTTTCCGAATCATCGACTTGAATTGAAGATCCCATATTTGAACTAACTTAATTTTCTAAGTCCGTAATTGCTGAATGTATCTGAGTCAAAAAGTCAACAACTCGCGGACCCCAGCGACCAGAAGTCTCATCTAAAGCAACTACTCTGTTATTTTTTATTGCGGTGAGTTCTGCCCATCCCGGTCGTTCAGCCAGCGTCTCTATCGATTCTCCCCAAACCGCGTCAGCGAGAAAAATTAGATCTGGGTCAGCACCAATTATGTATTCAGGAGACAACTGTGGATACCCAAACCCTTGATCATCTGCAGGGTCCGCAATATTTTCTAATCCTAAAAGTGCATAAAGCTGACCGATGAAGGTTGAAGAAGTTGCAGTATAAAGAGTGTTATCAACTTCATGGAAATAAGTAAGACCCGCCCCTACTGGATTTTCAGTTAAAGAAGACAAGTCTGTAGATATAGAAGCGTTCAATTCTTCTGCAGCAGCAAAATGTCCAGTTTTTTCACCTAATTCAATTATTTGAGAATAAGTTTCTTCCAGAGAAGAAGCTGTTCCTTGCACGAGTACATCAATGTCAAGAAGCTCCAAGCCTGCAACAAGATCTCCTGGATCATAAGAAATCAGCACTAGGTCAGGGTCATATTCTGCTATTGCTTCAACATTAGGGGTGAACCCTGACAAATCTGTTACTGGTGCTTCCGGAGGAAACGTTGAATATTCATCAACTGCAATTACCTGATCTCCTGCACCAATAGCGAAGAGTATCTCCGTCGCTGTTGCCGATAGAGAGATAATCGCTTGAGGAAAATCTGATGCTGAAGGTTCAATCAAAGTTACAATCTCTGTTGTGGTTGTAGTTTCAATGATTACTTCTGTTGTAGTTGAAGTTTCAAAATTTTCAGAAACAGCCACCATTCCAGAATCTTGTTGAGAGCTACAAGCAGAGCCTAGAAACAATGCACCAAATACTGCGAATACAACTATGTTTCGCTTTGTATTTGAACGTGAATTAAACACTTTTCTCCTGTCTATGCCTCGTCAAACGGCGTGACAGGAAACTGTCAGCATCCGCTCTTCCTCGAGAATTTTGCTGAAGCCTTGTGAAGGTCGGCCTGGCTCACTCAAATCTTGAGTACACAGTTGCGGGACAGCGTTGGATTCACACCAACTTCGCCTTTCACAAGGTAAAGAAACATTACCTTAAGATTTCATTGAATTGCACCTTTTGAAGGATTACCAACGAAGAGTTTCTTTTACCACTTCTGTGTATTCCGGGCGAGAAATCAAAAGCCCTGCTACAACAGGTCGCGGTTTATTAAAGTGAAGACGCTCACCGTCAACTCCACTAACGTCAAATCCGGCAGCCGCTGCCACTGCTGCTGGAGCACAGGTATCCCATTCATAAAGACCGCTGGGATGAACATAAACATCAACCGCCCCTGACACTACTGCCATAGCTTTAAACCCTGCAGATCCACATGCTTGAACTGTGCCGCCAATAGCCCGTGCTACTTCTTCGGCCTCTCCCCATTGACTGCGACTCGTAATAACAATCGGTTCTTGCCGTGCTGGAGGGAGATGAAACGGAGTTTGGCTTGTTCCAAAAAGACGACTATCAGCTGGAAGAGCTACCGATGCCGCAACAGGTTGTCCGTCTGTTACTAAAGCGACATGCACCGCCCACTCTCTACTGCTTGGATATGCATAGTCCCGAGTTCCATCTAATGGATCGACAATCCATGTACGTTTTGCTTCAAGTCTTTCAAAATTATCATTTCCTTCTTCAGACAGAACTGCGTCATCTGGACGGAATTCAGCCAACTTCTGGACTAAGTATTCATGAGATAAACGATCACCCAGCATTTGAACTTCCTTACCAGATCTACCAGACGCAAAAGCTTTTTCGCGTATCTCCAATAGTAAAGAACCTGTTTCTTGGGCTAATAAGCCAGCTAATTCGTGATCATTCATGGCTCAGCAGACACTACCTGCCTCTTGTCTGAGGTAGCGTGGTGAGGAGCAGAAAATTTCTTTTAAGTAAAGAGCACGCAATATGTCATATGGACGAATAACTGGATGGGCTACCAACTTGCCGGATCGAATACTTACCAATGACAACCTTGCTCAGATGGTGGATACTTCCGATGAATGGATTACCGCTCGGACAGGAATAAAAACTCGACATATTGATGGCAAAGTAACTGAAATGTCTTCTGCCGCTGCTCTTGATGCTATGAAAATGGCTGGAGTCTCCCCTGATCAGGTCGATCTTCTTTTACTTGCTACTACTTCTCCAGATCAACAAATTCCTGCTAGTGCTTCCGTGATTCAAGACAACCTTGGTTTAAGTTGTGGAGCTTTTGATTTAAATGCTGCATGTTCCGGGTTCGTTTACGGTCTTGTAACCGCTATGCAATTCATCCAAGGCGGAATGGAACGAATTTTGGTTATTGGCAGCGACTCTCTAAGCTCAATCACAAATTGGGAAGACCGAGGCACTTGCATACTTTTTGGCGATGGAGCAGGTGCAGTGGTAGTTGAAAATTCTGCCAACGAACCCTCTTTACTTGGCTGGGATTTAATGTCCAACGGAGATGCAGCAGACCTTCTTTACTGTGACCATGGCGACAACATAGTAATGGATGGACAAGCAGTTTTTCGTAAAGCTGTTCTCGCTATGGAAGCTGCTGCTCTAAATGCTATGGAGAAAGCAGGTGTGACATCTGACGAAATCAAATTAGTAGTTCCCCATCAAGCGAATGTTCGCATAATTGAAGCAGCTTTAAAACGCCTAGATATTTCAATTGAGAAAGCAGCGTTGGTCTTAAATTATACCGGGAACACATCAGCAGCTTCCATTCCATTGGCTCTCGTTGATGCCCTAAATGCTGAAAGAGTGGACCCTGGCGATTTAATACTTCTAGTTGGGTTTGGGGCTGGTATGACTTCTGCTGCAGCAGTAGTCCGTTGGGACCCTCCAACCACTTAAGTTTGTTTCATGCTTACTGCTTCAGAACTATCTAGATCTTTTGGTCCTCGTACGCTTTTTACAAATGTTTCTCTTCAACTTGGCCGCGGTAGAAAAGTTGCTTTAGTTGGAGGAAATGGAACTGGGAAAACTACCTTGTTAGAAATTTTGGTAGGAGTCCAATCCCCAGATCAGGGAAAAGTTCACCGGCCAAAAGACCTTCGAGTCGGTTATCTCCCTCAAGAACTCCCTCCCGAAACAGGAAGATCCGTTTTCCAGCAAGTAATGCTTGGAGCCGAACAAGTCACTCATCTAAGTGGTGAGATTGAGAAATTAGGAAATCTTGTTGCTTCTAGTTCTGGAGACGAACAAGCTCGATCTCTAAAAGCCTTAGGTGAAGCTCAATCACGCTTTGAACAAATCGGCGGCTACTCGACAGAGTCCGATGCTCACCGCATCCTCTCTGGTCTCGGTTTCAGTTCGGATGATCATGAACGACCAATGGGTGAGATGTCTGGAGGGTGGAGAATGAGAATTGCTCTTGCCAGACTCCTACTCTCATCTCCTGATCTTTTAATTATGGACGAGCCGACAAACCATTTAGATATCGATTCAGTCAACTGGCTTGAAGATCATTTAAAAAACTGGCATAAAGGGCTCTTATTTGTTAGCCACGATAGGGACTTCATAGATGGTGTCGCTAATCGAATATTAGAACTTTCTGGTACCCACGTTTCTGAATATGTAGGAGGTTTCGCAGATTTCGTTGTAGCCCGAGAGGAACTACTTGCCTCACAGCGCGCAACAGCAGCACAACAAACTCGCCAAATAGCAAAGACAGAGCAATTCATTGAACGATTCCGATATAAGGCAACCAAAGCTAGGCAAGTACAGAGCAGAATCAAAGCATTAGAAAAGATGGAAAGAATCGTTGTAGAAGACGTTGGAGATCAAAAAATTCGATTTGGATTTCCTTCTCCTCGCCGTTCATCACGGTTGGTGGCCGAACTTAGTGGTGTTACAGCTGGTTATGAAAAGGAAATTGTTTTACAAGAAGTTTCTTTTTCTATCGAACGCGGAAGCACGGTTGCTCTAGTCGGGCCAAATGGTGCTGGGAAAACTACTCTGGTGAAACTACTTACTGATCAATTACCACCTTTAAAAGGTAATTTAAAGCTTGGAACTAACGTTGACCTATCAAGTTTTAACCAGTTGCAAACAGAAATTCTTGATGAGAAAAGAACAGTACTTGAAGAGTTGAGAACGGTGCCAGGGGTTGAAGTCGATGGCCGTAACCTTCGAACTTATTTGGCTTCTTTTGGATTTCGTGAAGAAGCAGCAGATCGGAAGGTGGGTGATCTCTCCGGAGGAGAACAAACTCGATTGGCCCTAGCTAAAACTTTAGCTGTGCCGGTAAATCTACTTATCCTAGATGAGCCCACTAACCATCTTGATCTACCTAGTTGTGATGTTTTAGAAGATGCTTTAAACGTTTACCCAGGCACTGTGATTTTAATAACTCACGACAGGCATCTGATTCGCTCTGTTGCTGACTCGCTTATAGAAGTACGTGATGGTAGGACTTCTTGGCATGACGGAGTTCCAGACCATGTTCTATTCCCCACGCAAGAAAATTCTTCAAAGTCTGTTGAAAATTCTTCACCAAAAACCACTCCTTCTACAAAGAAGAAACCTAACGACGCCGAGACTACGTTAAAACGGCGTATACAGAAAGTTGAACAGGAATGGGAAATAGCTGAATCCGAAGTTCTAACAACTCAAGGAGCTCTCGCTGATCCTGACCTTTACCAAGACACCGAAAGTGTTGATATGGCGGTTGCTGTCCATAATGCTGCGAAAGACGAAGCTGCTCGCCTCATGGCTCTATGGGAAAAGTTGAGTAGTTCACTGAATGAACCCAAGTAAGTGAATTAACAATCCATATACCTGTTATTCATTTCTTCGGGCTACTGTCGTCCTTATGCGTATTTTGGTAACTAATGATGACGGTATTGACTCTTTAGGCCTCCACGAGTTAGCTCGTTCATTAAAGGGTCTTGGTGATGTGACCGTAGTTGCTCCTGACAGAGAATACTCAGGCGCAGGTGCAGCTCTGGGTTCTGTGCACCTTATTCGCCCAGAAGTTCATGATGCGCACATAGACGGAATAGAAACTTCATGGTCTGTGAGTGGGCCCCCCGGGCTTTGTGTTATTTATGCTCGTCTCGGCTTATTTGGAGATCCTTTCGACTTAGTGGTCTCCGGAATCAATCCAGGAATAAATGTAGGTAGATCTGTCTATCATTCGGGAACTATCGGAGCTGCACTTACCGCGCGTAACGGCGGCATAACCGGTATTGCCATTAGTCAAGCTGTTACCGATTGGGGGGTTGAAGGCCAAGCTTCTGATGAGGTTCTCGATAAACAAATATGGAGCTCAGCTGCAGAAGTAGCCAGAATTGTTACTTCTTCAGTTATTGAAAGTCCACCTTCAGAAGCTTCTGTTCTTAATGTTAATATTCCAAACTTGCCATTAAATGAAATAGCAGGATGGCGTAGCACTAAAGTTGGATTTGAACCAATGCGTTCTTTATCCAAAGCGGAACTTACTTCAAAACCAGGTCATGCAGGAAGTTACAAAGTGGATATGAACTGGGGAGACCCATCACCGTTGCCCGGAGATACTGATGGTGGAGCAGTCATGGAAGATCATGTAAGTCTTACTTGGCTGGGTTATATTCCCACTCAAACGCCTCCTCAAAATGACCCTGTCGCACAAGCTTTAGACAAACTTTTTACACAATAAGACTTCAGGATGGTCCGTAACTCTGATCAGGAAGTCTGGTATGTCGCTTACGGATCCAACCTTCTCACCGCACGAATGTTGGCATACTTAGAAGGGTCCACCGAAGACTCTCTCTGGGGGAAACACAGGGGTGCAAAAGATCCAACATTTCCACGAGATGCTCAAAAAATAGAAGTACCGTATCCGATTCGATTTGGTGGATATAGCCAACGTTGGAAAGGAGGAGTGGCCTGGTGTCCACATAAGGTTCTCTCAGGAAAAGAAATTGCTCCAATTGGACGTGCTTGGCGTATAACTCGGGGACAACTCGCAGACATCGTCGCTCAAGAAAACCGTAAAGAAACAAAGGAAATATCTATTCCAGATAATTTCCCAAAACCGGGTGAAGCATTCAAAACCAATGATGGGTTGATTGATCTACTTATTTCTTTAGATCAGATTGTCGGGGTTCCGGCAGTTACTCTTGGATCGAGTAGCCCACCACCACCTGGGCCTCCAAGCCCGTCTTATCGTGCAGTGTTGGTGGCCGGCATGAGTGAAATGGGTTTAACCAGTGCAGAAATTATGGAATATCTTTCTGTTCTTGAAACTTAAAGCGTGAAAAACTCTTTTACCGCGGGCAGACTATGAGTATGAAAATTGTTGTCTTGCATCAAAGCCGTACCGGAAACACAAAGAGAGCTGCTGAACTGATTGGAGGCGCTGTCCAGTCTTCAGGGGCGTCAGTTGCTGTTCGACCAGTAAGTAATATTGATTACAAAGAGTTAGCTGATGCTGATCTAATTTTTGTTGGAACTTGGGTAGATGGTCTGATACTTCTAGGACACCGTCCAGGAGATTCTGGAAAAATAAAAAAGGTTCCAAAACTATGGAATAAAAAAGTTGTAGCTTTTATGACTCATGCTATAAACCCAGGAAACGCTGCGGAAAAGATGTCTTCTTTACTTGAAGAACATGGAGCTACCGTCATTGCTGCTCGTTCCCTCAACCGGCACAAACTTGAATTAGAAGCGCCCGCTTTTGCAAATGAAGTGCTCTCACTTGTCGACGCTTAAAAATTCTTCTCACTGTTGTTACGTAAAGCGAGCAACCCATCAACCGCAAATAGTGCTACCGCAGCCCAGATAATGGAGTAACCCACTAATTCACCTTGGGCTATTACCTCACCATAAACGACCACTCCAAGAATGAGTTGTGTCGTAGGTGCCACATATTGCATCATCCCCAGCACTCCTAGAGGAACTTTTTGTACCGCAACAGCAAAAAACAGAAGCGGTACAGATGTTGCAATGCCTGTTGAAATTAGCCAGATACTATCTGCAGGTACCGACAGTCCCATAGCTCCATAACCGTCAATTCCTCTAAGAACTAGGTAGATGAGAGCTGGGATGGACATGAACATAACTTCGACAGTCAAAGTATTAAGCGCAGGACGATTAACTTTTGATTTCACTAGTCCATAAAAACCAAAACTTGTGGCGAGATACAAGGCGACAACAGGGATTGAACCAACCGCGACAGTTAAGACGACAACGCCAGCTACTGCGAACCCGATTGACATTTTCTGGAATGAACGAAATTTCTCTCCGAGAAACAAGTAGCCAAGCAAAACGTTAACTAATGGGTTCATGAAATAACCGAGACTTGCTTCTACGACTTGACCGTCCCCGATAGCCCAAACAAATACAAGCCAGTTTGTAGATAAAAGACCTGCTGCGGTTATTTGTAAAAATCTTTGCCTGCGGTCTCTTAAAAGATCCTTTATCTCATGCAATGAATGTCTAGCTAAATGAACTCCAGAGAGAAGAATAAACGTCCATACCATGCGGAAACAAGTGACATCTAAAGAGGGAATATGATTAAGTTGCTTCCAATAAACTGGCGTAAATCCCCACCAGATATAAGCCCCCAATCCAAAAGCAATTCCGCGTTTCATGAGTAAAGTCTCTCTGCTTGGATGTGTAGGACTATCTCTGCTTGATTTAGGTTGCTAAGAAACATTATTTAGATGATTCAATAGGTTTAGTGACGACCTGAGAAAGAGCAATCATAACAACTGCTATTCCAAGTACTTGTAACCCTCCAAGTTTTTCTTCAACCAAAATCCAAGCATAAATCGGAGCGATTACCGTAAATAAAAGATTAACGAGACCCATCGTTACAAGTGGGACATACGCATGTGCATAGTTTGCAAGCCAATGTCCTGCACCAGGAAGTAATGCCATGAGAACTACTGGCCACCACTCATTTCCTGCTGGTGGGCTTATGCCATGTCCGAAAGCAAAAGCAAACGGGACAATAGTTACAGCAGCCGCAAGAGTGAGTCCTAATTGGTAGACCATTGAATCAAGCTCTGCACGAGTTTGCTTAGAAATAACGTAATACGCGCTAAATAAAAGCATGCCTATAAGGGCTAATAGGTCTCCTTGGCGTGTAGCTACACCAGTCGTGTCTGAAGTATAAGTAAAGAAAGCTACCCCACCCATTGCTATCAGCGACCAGAAATAAACTGTTTTGAGCGGTTTCTCTCCAAAAAGGGGGCCTGCTACACCAAGAAGTACAACAGGCTGAAGCGCTCCGATCATTACGGCGTTTGCAGCGCTTGTTCTTCGCATAGCCATAACGAAAAAAACTAAATTGACTCCGAAAACTATTCCACCTTTTAACGAGCTTCGAAGCTCACTTTTTCCGAGCTTTCCACCAGTTAGTCGCATCGCTACCCAGTAACCGAAAGCTGCCGCTAATAATCTCCAGAAAATAAAAGTCATTTCAGGTAGGTCTGAAATCTTTACGATGCTTGGGCCAGACGCAAGTAAGAAAACAGAAAGTAATGCAGCTCCTCTACCAATAATTACTTTTTGCTGCATCGTCTCAGCCTCTCATGACTTATAGCCAATGCCCGAACCCGCCGCAAAGGTTATATAACTTCTAAAATTATTCTTATGAGTTCTAAAACTTTTGGTCTTTTGTTGAATGACGAAATTGATGGGTCTTTGTACAAAAACTATGGCGGGTACCAAAAAAAATTTTCTAACCTTCTTACCGCTGACGAAGAGGCCGTGAGAATTTCTGTATATGACGTGATGAAAGGTCAACTACCTAAAGACCCTTTTGAACAACAAGGCTGGTTAGTTGGAGGTTCTCGTTCTTCAATTACAGCTTTAGAGCCGTGGATGTTTGATCTTTTTGATTTTCTGCGTGAGTTGGACATCAACAAAGTTCCGACAGTAGGAATTTGTTTCGGGCATCAAGCATTAGCTCATACTTTAGGTGGAGAAGTAAAACGACGAGATGTTTGGGGGTTAGGAGCGCAACCAATAAATATTCATTGTGTGAAACCATGGATGATTCCACAATTGAGTTCTCCCATCATCTCTTTTTGTCATGAAGACGAAGTGACGAAACTACCAGAAGGGGGAAAGTTAGTAGGAGGTAACGAAAGTTGTGAAATAGCAATGTTCACTAAAGGTGACCACATTTTTTCTATGCAACCTCATCCTGAATTTTCAAATGAATTCACTCGAGATCTCTATTGTGAGTGGAGCCACCTCTTTGATGATTCTTCTTTGGAGACCGCTAATAATTCTCTTGAATCCCCATCAGATCGTCTTATTATTGCTGCTTGGATAAGGGAGTTCTTCTCTTATCCAAGAGCCTGATTTTGCGCTTTCTGAAGTGCAATTGATAATTGGTTAGTCCACGCGGCAAGTTCACTTCTTTTTGCTTTTGATTCAGGTGGACGGATCGCTTCACCTACAACCACTTGAACTTTTTTAGGTCGAGGAAACTTAGCCCCTGAAGGTAGCGCCTCTTCTGTTCCACGTATGCCTACTGGAACGACAGTTGACCCAGTTTTAGCCGCTAAATAGGCGGTTCCATCAAATAACTCTGCGATTTGAGATCCTTCATGTCGAGTGCCTTCAGGGAAAACAAGAACAATATTTCCTTCTGATAAAAGATTCCTAGCTATACGTATTGATTCTCGATCAGCCGCTCCACGTCGAACCGGAAACCCTCCTAAAGATGCTAAAGCCCATGCCAAGGGGCGAGATTTAAACAAACTCTCTTTAGCCAAAGAGCGCATACGACGGCGCATTAGAGGCGCCATCAAGAGTCCATCCAGATTTGAGCGGTGCACTGGAGCAAGAATAGTAGGTCCGTCTTTGGGAATATTTTTACGTCCGGTGGTCTTAACCCGAAAATAAGGCCACATGATTCCCAAAATTGCTGTACGAATCAGTGCATAGAACGGCAACGCTGTCCATGCTTCGCTAACTCGTGTAGCTCGCTCTTGGTATTCCGTAGCCATAATATTTCAACTTACGCTGTTGGGGTGAGAAACAGTTGAATTTCGATAAGGCCATTGTCTGCAACAGATACAACTATGGGGGCAGTTGGTACTTCTACTCCAAAATCACTGAAAACCATTGGAAACTGTCCAGTAACAGTAATAATTTGTCCAATTCTCTGAGCAACAAGATCTACGGAAACTTCTTGAGTTACACCTTTGATTGTCAACTCTCCTACTGCTGAAATTGGGTGTTCTATTCTTTCTGCTTCTGGATCATCAAGTGTTAATGGGCCAACCAAAGAAAATACGGCATTTGGATGATTCTGAACATCTAATGCTTCATAAACATTGTCATCTCGCCAATTACGATCTGTAGTGATTTGAGAAAGGTCTGCTGTTATTTCAGCACTTAAAAGAGCCGTTTCAGAGAATTCTAAAGTTCCACTTACAATTGGAGTTCTACCGACTGCCGTAGTTTTTCCTATCCCTTGAGCTAATTCTTCCTCTATGCGAAATCCAACGTAGGTGCTAGAGAAGTCCTCAAAAGACCCAATTGTGGTATTCACCATCCAAGATCCTTCAACACTTATATCTGCTTCAGTAGTTGTGGTTACAACTTGAGTTGTGGTTGTTGAATTTTCGTTTGTAGTCGATGGAGTAGTTGTAGTTGAAGGAATAATTGTAGTTGAAGGAATAGTTGTAGTGGTCTGTGCAGCTTCGGCAATTGCAGCTGCGGCTTGTGCATCAGGAGGAGGCGGTGCATCATCTCGAAATAAGAAGAACCAAATAGCAACGACCACAAGAACAACGAGAAGCGGAATACCGATAAGAAGTTTTTTTCGCATATTTATAAGACTAAACCTAAATTTCTTCAATATTCCGACTGTTTAGATTTTCCTCTAAACTGCAGTTATGTTTCTAAAACGGCCCTTATTGGTTTGTATTCTAATTTCTTGTTCTATTGCCGCAGCTTGCAGCGCGTCAACAAGTGAAGGGGCTGAAAGTCTTTCATCACCAACAACCACCAAAACCCCTGCAACAACAGAAGCGCCAACAACCACTATTGATCCAAGTGCTGTGGAAAACGCTTTACAACTTGAAAACTACATTGCTCAAGCTGCTTCCTTTAGCCAGTCTGATGCTGCTTGGCTTCTTCCAACAGATTTAACCCCGAAAGCAGGCGGTGCACCCGGGTACACCCGCTACGTGTTTCGTGAAACATCTAATGGAGTTGTCCCAACTCTTGTAGAGGGACCGATTGGGGCACAAACTCGTTGCGACCAGCCATCTCTTCCTTGCTCTTATCTTGATTTAGTTGATCTTAAAAATAGTGGAGACAATCCTCCTTCCGAGTTGAATATGTCCCAAGGCGACTTAAACGTTCTTGTAGATCAACTTGATACTTTGTCTACGTTTGCTTTGTCCTACACAGATGTGGATACTGCCTGCAGTGACGGGTTTATTTCAGATCAAATCCAAACCCCAAATATGGGATCACATTTTTATAAACCCGAATTTGTAGCCGATGGAATATTTGATCCGGCTAAACCTGAGATTCTTATTTATGCCCCAGCAGATGGCTCTCTTCATCAAGGATCGTTGGGTAGATGCAGAAATGGTGTATGGGAGGGACCATCAGTAGTACTTACGGGTACGGCTTTTATTCTTCCTCCGAATGCTTTTGGCTCTGACCATCCGGAAGCTTTCGTTAGTGATCTTGATAACTGGCATGCTCATTTTAATCTTTGTCGGGGAAGAAGTACTGGGTCTGACTCGTTTGTCACTAAACAGGAATGTGAAGCTTCAGGTGGGAATTGGAACGATGCTATTGGATGGATGCTTCATGCTTGGGTTGTTCCTGACTTTGACAGCCAACTCGGGGTTTTCTCTATGTGGAATTCTTCTATCGCTCCAGTTAGCACTAGCTCTCAAATAGCAGGTGACCGTCTTGTCCGAGGTTCGGATTTCCCGGAAGGAGCTCAACAATCTTTAATTTCAAATTTTGCCTTTGATCCAGTTATTGAAGTTGATGTTGGACAGAGTGTTTTCTTCAACAACAGTGACTCCGTCCCACATACAGTTAGTGCCGGTACCCCTGATGCCCCAAATCTGAACACTTTTGATTCTGGGCTGCTCAATCCAGGAGATAACTACGAACTCGATACGAGTCAAGCAGGATCATTTACTTTTTTCTGTGCTCTTCATCCTGACATGACTGCAACTGTAATTGTTGGTTGACGCAGAGTCCTCTAATGATAATTTCAGCGAACAAGCTATTTCTAATTTCGACTCTTTCTTTAATAATTCTTGGGGCTTGTAGCAATAGCACAGACCCTGTTTCCTCTCTCGACTCTGAAGTCCTAAGCTCAACCACAACCACCGCAACACCCACCACCACCACTGGGGGCAACGGTGGCCAATCGAGTGGAGTAGATGCCGGAAAGGGCCGGCCGGACGACAGGTACGCCTGCAATTTCGATTCCTTGGGTTACTGCATATTCACGGGGACTCCGCATCAAACCGGGCTCGATCCGGGGACCGAAGACATCGTCGATCGTGACGGGAACTTCCTCTTTTCGGCAAACGAGGCAGTGGCGGTGAATGCCCAGGGTGAAGCACTCCAGGCGAGAGGAACGCCCGCCTTTGACGGAGATGACCTTCAGAGGTCCTCACAAGACGGACTAGGCGAAGACGAGAAAGCCTTCCAGAGAGTCATGGCAATCATGTTCCCAATCCGCAATGTCCTCATGTACGACATCGCGGTAGTCACCCAAACCGAATGGGATCTCCTCGTCAGCGAACTCGAACAGAGGGAGATCAAAGAAACAACCTTCACTTCAGGGCCGACACCCAAAGACAACTACTACGGGCGGCAGGGCGTCTTCGACCTTGCGAAAAACCCAGGAGGTAGGGACATCCATCATGACGTCATGAAGTTTTTGGAAGAAGCAGGCCTGTACTTGCTCTGCCACGTGACGACAAATGACTTCGGGGAGATGCTTCAGGAAACCCATCCTGAAGGTCATGACCCCTGCGGAGACGCAGGGATTGCGACGAAGATTCCCTTCCCCCATCTGATGTCTTCGACCACTGCGGCTACTACCGCAACCACCGCAGCACCAACCACAACGACGCTTGCTCCTGAGCCCCCTTCCATCTCTGATTTGCTTGATGCCTCCTACCCTTTGAATATTGCCCATGCGGGAGGAGATCAGGATTACCCACACTCAACCATGTATGCCTTTCAACAAGCAGTAATAGAGGGCGTAGACATGTTAGAGATGGATGTTCGTATCACTGCCGATGGAGTTTTAGTGGTCCATCATGATGAAACTGTTGATGGAACCACTGGGGTTTCTGGGATTGTCTCAGAAATGAATGTTGGTGAGTTGCAACTTTTAGATAATGCATGGTGGTGGTCTCCTACTTGTTGGCCTTGCCGAGATCTCAACGGAGACGACTACCCGCTTCGAGGTGTACGTACTGGTGACGTACCTCCTCCAGATGGTTTCACTTCAGAAGATTTCCGTATCGAAACTTTTTTTGATATCGCTTCAGCATTTCCGGAAATGCCGTTGGATATTGAGATAAAAGATGAAGGTGCTCTTGCTTCAGAAGCTATCGCTGCTCTGATTTCTGATATTGATGCCCTTGATCGACGTGATTCTGTAATCGTGGCTTCTTTTTCTTCGGATGTTATTGCAGAATTCAAACAAGCCGCTCCGGATATTTCCACTAGTCCCGGAACAGATGAAATGGTTGCTTGGGTTCTAAATGGAGAACCCCTCGGAGATCATGCAGTGGTTCAAGTTCCTCCGTTTTATGGGGAAGTTGAAGTTTTAGTTCCTAGTTTTTTTGAGGCTGCGGAAACAGCGAGTGTTGATGTGTGGGTTTGGATGAGTGATACCTCGCAAGAAACTTACAATTACTATCTCGAGCTTGTATCTATGGGTGCAGACGGAATAATTAATGGGAGACCAGAAGCCATGACACGAGTCTCTTCAGGGTCGTAGAGATACTCTTGATTCAGTAACCCTTAACAACCATTGAGTCAATAACCTAAACTCCCTGTTCTTATCTCTTCAATAGCTGAGTCATCTCCTGAGATTTCTACTAATGCTTTATCACGTCGCCCAGTTATAAACATCGCTATCTCTATAGGTTCTCCGATTAAAGTTGCTGGTCGACCAGATTTGTTGATATGCGTTGTTTCTCCGGATGGCCTACACAGAGTTAAATCAATGTCTTCAAGTTTACGTGTCATCAAATGTGCTGAACGCTTTTGAATCTTCCAAATAATTTCTTGAAGTTCATCTAGATTTTGTCGTTCTTCCCATTCGCCGAATGCCCGGCGGATGTCTTCATGATGAACAGTGTATTCAAGAACATTTATCTGTCCATCGATTCGTTTCAAAGGTAACGGTGGGCCTTTTCGTAACTTTTTTATTAAACCATCAAAAGACGTTGCTGCTAATCGCTTCGTAGTTCTCTCTGTACGTTGAGCGAATGCGCCCCCAAATACTATTCCGAGAGCTGCTATCGGTTTGCGTTCTCTTAGAACTAGATGAGCGGCCAAATGTGCGGTAGACCATCCTTCACATAATGTTGGTGCGTCAGGACCTACTACTTCTAATAGGTCGCACAAGTTTTGTCGTTCTATTTGTGCCCAGCGTTGTGCATTCATCTGTTTACTCTGTTGGTGTGCCGATCAAGGTTTCACGTAATTCTCGTTTGAGAAATTTTCCATTTGCGTTACGAGGCAATGCTTCTTCACTAAACCAAATATGTTCTGGAACTTTGAATGATGCTATTAACGTGCGGACATGGTTTTGAAGTTCTTCTGCTGTCAGTTGAGCTCCTGGTAACCGAACGATTGCTACTCCAACGGCTTCGCCAAGTCGCTCATCAGGTACAGCAAACACTGCTGCTTCGGCCACGGAAGGATGTTCATAAATTGCTGCTTCTACTTCGGCTGAATAAACGTTCTCTCCCCCTCGCAGCACCATGTCCTTAGCTCTATCTACGAGAAAAAGGAAACCGTCTTCATCGAGATACCCGATATCTCCGGTATGGAACCAACCATCAGTAAGAATTTCTTCGTTTGCTTCAGGTCGGTTTAAGTATCCACGGAATACATTGCCTCCTCTGACCCATAGTTCTCCCAACTGTCCCGCTTTCTGATCCTCTCCGTTTTCACTCACAATCCGTGATTCAAGAACGGGAACAACAGGTCCGGTAGATTCAGGTTTAGCAGTGAAGAAATGGGCTGAATTCATAGCAATCACACCATTAACCTCAGTGAGTCCGTAACCAGTAGAGGGTCGGCCCTCAATTTTTTCCTCAATTTTGTGTACTAGATCAGGTTGGACTGCAGCACCTCCGCCTCCTAAGTGGCTGAGGCTTGAGGTGTCTCTTTTTTCGAAATCTGGATGATTAATTAACTCTCTAGCCATAGTGGGAACACCAGTAAATGTTGAAGGGCGTTCCTTCTCAATAAGTTCAAGAGCTACTCCCGCATCCCACCGATACATCAGGATCAGCCGACCTCCCTGAGCTGTAATCGGGTGTAAACAACAGTTGCAGCCCGTCACATGAAATAAAGGAACTGCTAGAACAGAACCGGGATTAGATTCCCCAGGTCGTTTGTCTGAACCTGAAGGATTTTCTCCGGCTTCAACTGCTTTGACTCCTGCTGTCAGGCTTACTGTATTCCAAAATCCAAGATTCAAAAGATTGGAGACTGCTCCGCGATGAGTTAAAACAGCGCCCTTTGGTCGACCAGTGGTCCCGGAAGTGTAGAAAATACAAACATCATCTTCAGGACTAATATCAATCTCAGGAAGTGGGGGCAGTTCAGAAGCTTGCTGTATCGCATCTTTCCAATGAATTGAGTCTTCAGGGAGATCTCCCTCTACACGTACACCTATGACGTGAAGCGGGTTTTTTGTTCTTAAACCTTCTAATTCTGGGTGCGCTCTTGCAAGACGCTCTTCATCTGCTATCAAAACTTTTGGAGTACTGTCTGAAAGCCCAAATTCCATTTCAGATCCAGTCCACCAAGCATTCATCCCGACTACAGCAGCCCCAATTTTCAATGTTGCCCAATAGGCAAGAGCCCATTCCGGATAATTTCTCATAGATAAGGCCACTCGATCTCCGTGCCCTACTCCAATAGATACGAGATAGGTGGCTAGCGCATCTACTTCTTGATGTGCTTCTCCATAGCTAATGCGTTCATCGCCATAAATGATGTAATCATTTTCTGCGTAAGCAAGAGAAGCGGCCCACACTAAAGCCATATTTGGTGGAGCAGCGTCATAAACCCGTGTAGGCACGCCTCTTACTTCAACAACTGACCAGGCGAATGGACCACCAGGTCCAGTTAACTCATCCCAAGCTTCTTGATAATGTTCGTCAACTGGTGATTCTTTCACGCTTATTTTCCCCTTCACTGTTTGCAATTAGTAAACTCTAGAGCCGTATTTACTCGCCCGCCTTGACGGGCGGATAGTTTTGCGGCCACGGTAGAGGAATAAAACCTTAACTGGAGTGTGAGCAACATGATTGAAATAGCTTTTGATGATATTGAAGGCCTGCTGGCTGCGGCTACTGAAGAGTGGAGTGGCTGGGGTCCAGAATTTGAAATGACTCAAGAAAAAATCGATGCTTTTGCCGAATTGACGGGCGACCATCAATGGATACATGTTGACGTTGAACGAGCAAAAACAGAAAGCCCTTTTGGTGGACCTATTGCTCATGGGTTCTTCACATTGAGTTTGGTTGCTTCTATAAGTTGGAACGACAAAGTTCGCATCACTGGATTTCGGAATGCAGTGAACTATGGAGCTGACGGCCTACGATTTCTTGCTCCCGTACCTTCCGGGTCAGTACTTCAAGCAAGAAGCCGTCTAAAAGAAGCTCGTGAACATAAAAAAGGAACTCTTGTAGCCTCTCAAGTTGCTATCCATGTTCAAGGCATAGAAGTTCCTTCTGTTCTTTACGATTCCCTTACTCTTTACCAAGGCTAGATAGATAACAGGTAGTAAAGCCTCTCTATAAACGAAGAAGCCTTAACGCCAGTTAGAGTAATTACTAGACCATAGATGTTTTAATTTCAGGAGTTTCTATGTCACCAATTGTGATCCTTAGCGGTGCTCGGACACCAATAGGACGCTTACAAGGCGCTCTTTCTAATCAGGCAGCAACGAGCCTTGGATCAATCACTATCGATGCTGCCTTAAATCGAGCTGAACTAAGCGGTGATCAAGTGGATTTCACTTATTTAGGGAATGTCATTAGCGCCGGAATTGGTCAGGTACCTGCAAGACGTGCCGCCGCAGATGCGGGAATTCCATTAACTTCCCCTTCTACTCTTCTTAATCGTGCTTGCCTCTCAGGGATGCACGCCATCCACCTAGCTAGCCAAATGATTCGTCTTGGTGAAGCCACGGTCGTGGTAGCTGGAGGAATGGAATCAATGAGCAAAGCTCCTCATTTATTGATGCAATCACGTTCGGGGTACCGCATCGGAGATGGGGTCATAGTTGATTCAATGATGTTTGATGGTTTGACTTGCACTATTGAGCATTGCGCCATGGGAGAAGCAACCGAACGCTACGCACAAGAACTTGACTTAAGTAGAGAATCACAAGATACATTTGCTGTCCAGTCCCATGAACGGGCAGCAAAAGCGCAAAAAGATGGCTTATTTGTTGATGAAATCACTCCAGTATCAATGTCTTCAAGACATGGTGACGACATTATTGTTACAGAAGATGAAGGTATTCGCCCTGATATAGACATGTCTTCTCTTGGGAGGCTCTCCCCTGCTTTTGAAGCCAATGGCAACATCACTGCTGGTAATGCTTCTCAGATATCTGATGGTGCAGCAGCAGTCATTGTGACCACTCTGGATCACGCAGATTCTCTAGGCATTGAACCTTTAGCTGAAATTGTTTCACATGGGCAAGTGGCAGGACCTGATACAAGTTTGCTTTTCCAGCCATCTAACGCCATTAAAAAATCTTTACAAAATACTGATCTGAATATTTCTGATCTTGAGCTTTTTGAAATTAATGAAGCTTTTGCTGCAGTAGCGCTTGCTTCAATGCAAGATTTAGGAATTCCAGAAGACATCGTGAATGTGAACGGGGGGGCTATCGCTTTAGGACATCCGATCGGCATGTCAGGTACACGGGTTGCTTTGACTCTTGCACTTGAACTGAAACGACGAGGCGGAGGGCTTGGTGCTGCAGCTTTGTGTGGTGGAGGAGGCCAAGGCGAAGCTTTGGTACTTAAAGTCTAATGTCACTTACCTCTCAAGAAGATCCAGTAGTAAAAATCCATTCAGGTTTAATCAAAGGACGTAACCGGCGCGAAGTTCAAACTTTTTTTGATATTCCCTATGCAGCTCCCCCTGTTGAAGAGCTAAGATTTGCCCCACCACAGCCACCAATTCCTTGGGAAGGTGTGCTTGATGCTCAACGGCCAGGGAAAGCCGCTCCTCAACTTCCTGGCGAAGGACTCACAAACCGTATTCCTGTTCCTTGGGATGAGGACTGTTTGAAACTTAACGTGACTACTCCAAACGCTGACGACAAAAACCGCCCTGTTTACGTATGGATCCACGGAGGTGGCTATCTTTCTGGTCAAGGAGCTATCCCGTGGTATGACGGAACTTCTTTCGCTTTCAACCACGACATCGTTACTGTCTCAATTAACTACCGTTTAGGAGCTCTAGGTTTCTGCAACCTTGCTTCAAGTTTTCCTGGAGAAACAACTTTTACTTCTTCAGGTTTACATGGAACTATGGACCAAATCGCAGCGCTTGAATGGGTTCAAAAAAATATCTCCATGTTTGGAGGAGATCCTGAGAAAGTGACTATTGGAGGGGAATCAGCTGGGGCCTTTAGTGTTTGCAACTTATTAGCTTCTCCTGTTACTGAGGGGCTTTTTCATCAAGCCATAGCTCAAAGTGGGGCTGCACATCACATCCACAGCCCCGAAGACTCTTCGGCTATAGCCAAAAAATTTCTCACAGAACTTGATAGTCCAACCGCAGATGAGCTCCGGTCAATCCCTGCTTCTAAAATTCTTGAAGCTCAACATCGTGTAATTGATAATGATGGCAACAGAGACTTCGGTGTTGACGCTTTTTATCCCTCGTGGGGAAGTGAAGTTCTTCCGCGGCCCCCGGCTGAACTAATAAATGAAAGTGCGGGCTCTCATATCCCTCTTTTAATTGGCACTAATGAAGATGAAATGTCTCTTTGGGGAATAACTAGTTTTGATGACAAAAACACCGAGAGATACATACAACGAATTACTAAAGATTCAGAAAACTTTAAAAGTGTTTACAGAAAACGTCTCGGTGATGTTAAAGCAGGTTGGCTAGGTTGTGCTATCTCCTCAGATTGGGTTTTCCGAATACCTGCAGTAAGAGTCGCTGAATCTCGAGACCTATTTGATTCCGAAACCTTCATGTATAAATTCTCTTGGGATTCCACTGCATTTGATGGACAGTTGGGAGCTGCACACGCACTAGAAATACCTTTCACATTCAACATGTTAGATAGACCTGGAGTAACTCTCTTTATTGGTACCGGCCCACGACCTGATGCACTTGCCCAAACCATGCACGATGCGTGGGCGTCTTTCATAAAAACTGGGGATCCTTCGACTTCAACACTTGGGGAATGGCCAATTTACAATTCTGAAACCAGAACTGTGATGAATTTTGATGAAGAATGCTCTCTTTTGTTTGATCCGGAAACTGAAGAAAGAACACTCTGGCATCAACTGCGATGACACGAGAAACGCTTCAAACCGACACCAATGGTTTATTAATTCGAAAAAACCCTTTACCAGCTCCAAAGGGTCCTTGGAATACGACAGACATTCTTGATTACGGCGTTTCTGCACATCCAGAAAGAACTGCTCTCAAACATCAAAGAGTGGTACTTAGTTGGAGAGAGTTAGAATCTCGTGTTTCTTTAGTTACGGGCTGGCTTCTAAGTCATGGGGCTTTTACGGGATGTCGCATAGTTGTACAACTTTCAAACAGCACCATTCCAGTTGAAATTTTCTTAGCCTCTCAACGTCTTGGATCTATCTGGGTCGGAGCTAATCCCAATCTCAGTCAAGATGAAACCGAATGGATTCTTCAAGATTGCGACGCAACTCTCTTCATCACCGAACAAGATTATGCGTCAAAAAACTGCAAAACGATTTTTATTGAAACGAATGAAAAAAGTTGGGTGAACCTTTTTGGTTCTTGTAACAAAGTTCCAAAGAAAGAAGTGGATCCACATTCTCCTGCTGCTATTGCCTATACGAGCGGAACAAGCGGGCGCCCAAAAGGAGCAGTTCACAGCCAGCACAATCTTCTCTGGCCAGGAATTTCAAGCAGAGCTCTTTATCCGCCAACAGATAATGAAAAAATTGGAACCGCTTTATCTCTAACGGTCTTGAATATCTTGGTTATAGGTCCTCTCTTTTCTCTCCTACGTGGAACAACTTCAGTTATTTTAAATCCATCTAATGCCGCGAAAATGGCTGAACAACTTCGAGATGCCGAAGTAAACGATCTTCTACTCGTTCCTACACAGGCATACGATCTTGTTCATACACCCTCCGTGAAACCTGAAGACCTTTCGTCTCTTCATCGGGTAGTGATTGGAGCTAGTCATACTCCGCAAGAACTTAGAGACGAGTGGGAGAAGAAATTCGGGTTCCCTTGCACCGTCGGTTACGGACTCTCAGAAGCACCTTCAGGAGTAACACGCCTACGACATGACCGAGAGCACGTTCCAAACGGAGCAGGACATGCGCTTGAACCTATGGAAATAGGAATATTTGATGAAGATGGAAAAGAGATACCAACTGGCGGAGTAGGAGAAATTTGTGTCTTCCCACGTAAAGAAGGACCGTGGCGAGAAGCATGGTCACCAATGCTCGGATACTGGGGTAAATCTAATCAAACAATCAACGCTTTAAAGGGGAATATGCTCCATACCGGCGATATTGGTTCTAAGAACGAAGATGGTCATCTAACTGTCATAGGGAGGCTTAGTGACTTGATCGTTCGTGGTGGAGCAAACATTTACCCCGCGGAAGTAGAAAGAGTGTTTCTTTCATTCTCCTCAGTTGATCAAGTTGCTGTAATTGGAATACCTGATAAACGGCTAGGAGAACGCGTTTGTGTTGCTCTTGTTACACAAAAAGACTTGGATATATCTGAGTTGTCTGAACAAGCCGAAAAACATTTAGCTCACTACAAAGTTCCTGAAGAAATACGCATAGTTCCTTCGTTACCGCGCAATGCTATGGGAAAAGTAGATAGAGAAAAACTCAGACAACTATTCCATTAACTTAAAGGAACTACTGCCGAGTGTGAAAGATGCAGATTAACTCTGTCTGAGATTTTCACCGGTTCTGTCGTAGAGGTTGAAAGTTCAATGTCCCCGATGGCGACTTTGATCAAAGTTCGACCAGCATGAAAAATAGCGGATTTGACTTCCCCAACTATTTCTGTGGTTTCTGAGACTATGGAGATCCCGTCTTCTCGAATCAATACCGTACCCGATCCAGATCCAAGTTTTCCTAGTGCACAATTGCCGGAGGCATCAAGATTTATCAAATTTTCGTGACCGATACATCGAGCCGAAGATTCAGAACCAGGATCTAACCAAACTTCATTTGGGCTGCCTATTCTTTCAATTTTCCCTTCATGCATGATTGCGATCTGATCAGCGATAGAAAACGCCTCGTCATGGTCGTGGGTTACGTAAATTGCGGCTTGGTTCAAATTTCGTAGAAGGTCCGATATGTCAGCTAACAATCGATCTCGGAGTGCACGATCAAGTGAAGCCATAGGTTCATCTAACATCAGAAGCTGTGGTTTAGGAGCAAGAGACCTTGCAAGAGCTACCCGTTGAGCTTCACCACCAGACAAACCTCCGATCTCTCTTTTTTGAAATCCCTCTAAACCAACCATGGCCAATAAATCTTTTACTCTTTGTTGTCGTTCAGTCGTAGCCATTCGAAGAATTTGTAAACCAAAATCGATGTTCTCTTCAACATTTCGATGTGGGAAAAGGGCATGATTCTGGAACATCAACCCAAAACCTCGTTTGTGTGGAGGGACCGTAGTCATATCTTCTTCGTCCCACCAGATTTTTCCAGCTTCTACTTTTTCTAGACCGGCTACTGTTCTCAATAAGGTGCTCTTCCCGCATCCAGAAGGGCCAAGAAGTACAACAATTTCTCCTTCTCCTACTTCAAGGGCACATTCATTAAGTATTCCACTTCCGTCAAATGAAACTTTTATATTCTCAACTCTCAACATTAGAAATCACTCCTAGTCGTTCCCTTGTTAAAAAAAGAGCCTTCAACGAGTATGACCGTCAAGGCAGTAATTGTCATCAACACCACAGCTAACGCCATGGCTTGACCCCGCAAAACCTCTCCAGGAGCTCCAAGTAAACGAAAAAGAACTAAAGGGGCTGTAAGACGATCTGGGTTTCGCGGCAGAAAAGAAGTTGCCCCGAACTCTCCGATAGAAATGGCGAACGCAAAAGCGGCACCCACGCTAAGTGCCCTAAGCGCTATCGGGAAATCAATACGTCGGTTTACTTGTCGTGGCGAGGCTCCTAATAAAGCGGCGGATTCACGCAAGGAAGGATCAATACGTCGTAATGTTGGAACCACTGTACGCATCACGAATGGGATTCCTAAAAGAGCATGAGCTATCGGCACAAGAATCCAAGAAGATCGGAGATCCAGAGGTGGAGTGTCTAAGGCAATAAGCATCCCAAAACCTAAAACAACTGCTGATATTCCCAATGGGAGCATCATGCTCATATCAAACAAATTTGAAATCCAACGGCGTCCGTGAACGACGACCAATGAAGCTATCCCACCAAGCAACGAAGCGAAGATAGCCGCAAGAGCAGCAAAAAATAATGAGTTTTTTAAAGCTGTCAAGGCAGACACTGGAACTAATGCAACACGATCAGCTAATGAAATAAAATTCTGGATTGAATACCCTTCTCCCACTGCTATTGATCTCTCTAGAAGGACAATGATTGGCAAACCAACCACAACCAATAAAAGAACAATATTTCCAGCCAGAAACTTTCTAGGTGGTTTCTCGTATACCCAATTAGTTCTATTTTCGATTACGGACTGTCGTCTTTGTAAAAAGTTCATCAAAAAGACCATTACTAATACAGTAATTAATTGGATAACTGCAAGAGAAGAAGCGGCTGCTATATCTCCTCTCCAAACAGCCTGTCTCCAAATTTCTGTTTCTATTGTTGCTCGTGTTGGCCCACTTAAAAGGAGGATTACTCCAAAAGAAGTTAAACAAAACAAAAATACAATTGATGCTGCAGCAGTTAGCGCAGGAACAAGTCGAGGAAAAGTAACTTTTCTAAAAATACGCCCTGGAGTCGCTCCTAAAAGTTTTGCTTGTTCTTCAATTCTTGGATCAAGGCCAGACCAAAATGAACTCACTGTTCTTATCGCTATAGCCAAATTGAAAAACACATGAGCTGCGAGTAGAGCCCACACAGTGTGGCGAAGACGAAATGCTCCTCCATCCAATCCAAATCTTTCAAACAAAGCAGTGAAAGCTCCGGCTACCACTACTGTCGGTAAGACAAAAGGAACTGTGATAAGAATCTGAAGTATTCGACGTCCTCGAAATGAATATCGTGCCATTAAATATGAAACTGGAAGAGCTAAAAGCATCGTTAATACAGTGGATAGAGCAGCCTGCCAGACAGTAAACCATGCAATCTGATGAAAAGAACCGCTTAGAAGCAGAGCTCCGAATTCATCTATCTTTTCACTTCCTAAAGCATGACTGAAAATCCTGATCAATGGCCAGTAAAAGAAAGCTCCGATGAAAATAGCAGGTAAGGAAGCTAGAGTTATCCACCTAATTTTTTTCGTGAAAGTCATCGAAGTACTATCTCAGTCCATCGTTCAGTCCAATCATTTCGATTTTCTTCTATGTAATCTGGGGCAAGCATGTAAGGGTTCTCAACGACTTCAGCAAAGTCGCTAAATATTTTTGGCAAATCTGCGTCAGTTGAAGCGGGAAACATCAGCATTGAATTTGGTATATCTTCTTGGAACTTTTTAGAAAGCATGAAATCAATCAGGGCTTCAGAAGTTTCTTGATGTTTAGTTCCATTTACAACACCAGCAAATTCAATTTGACGAAAGCAAGTATCAGTTAATACACCAGTTGGAGGACTACTAATAGGAGTTTCAGAATAAATTACTTCAGCAGGTGGGCTTGAAGCATAAGAAACTACAAGTGGATGATCTCCACCTCCAGCAACAAACTCTCCTTCGTATGCATCTTCCCATCCCGAAGTGACCGTTACACCATTATCTCTTAATCCAGCCCACCAAGTCTCCCAGTCTTCTCCGTATTCTGCGATTGTTGCTAATAGAAATGCCAGTCCTGGAGAAGAAGTTTCTGGATTTTGTACTACTAGTTGACCGTAGTACTGCGGATCAATAAGGTCTTCTAGGCTTTCTGGTGCAGGAAGATCTGAATCAAAACTGTCAATCCAATAGTTGATGCAAACATCACCGAAATCTATTGGAGTTACCCTGTGTTTAGAGTCAAGTTGAATTTCTTCAGGCACATGACGTAGAGATGGAGATTCATAGGTAGAGAATATGTCTGCGTCAAGAGCTCGTTGAAGAAACGTATTATCTATTCCAAATATCACATCTGCTGCTGGGTTGCTGGCAGTAAGTATCGCTGAAGCTAGAAGTTGACCTGTGTCACCGGCCATTTGGAGCTCTACTTTTGTTCCGGTCTGGTCAGTGAACTCTTGGAGCACCTCGTCGGATATCCAGAATGAGTCGTGAGTTAGAAGAGTGATTGTTCTGTTTTCCTCTTCTCCACATGCTGTAACTGTTATTGCAAATATTAAGAGTGTGATGAAGAATAGATTTTTTTTCATTTCTCTCCCTCCGCTGGCATTACCCAGTTCAGGTTCAAGCGGGTCGGTAGCACCTCCATGAAAATCTATGGCGACAGCTACCCTCTCAGCCCGGCATGGTGGTCCGAGCTCCCCGGTGTTTTTTGAGGTTAGTACGTTTAGGGAGATAGGTCCAGAGGAAGAACCTTGCATATCTCGGTTGAAGAAGTTCCGATCTTGAGTTCAAATTTGCCTGGATCAATGAACCATCCTGATTCTGAACGGTGGCCAATGTGATGGCCGCCTGCGGCAACTGGAATACGATGATTACGAGATTCATAATCAGGGTCTCCTGGATCAAATACAGCAAAAGATCGGTAATCCAATTCAATAAGAGCTTCAGTTGTTTCTCCCGGTTGGAGTTTTATCTTTGCGAAGCCTTTCAATTCTTGAGGCGGCCTTAGAGATATAGGGTTAAGTGGGGACACATAGCACTGTGTTGTCTCGCTCCCTAAGCGATCACCCACGTTTGTGATTGGAATTGAGATGAGAATTTTTTCGCCGCCTTCTAATTCTTTGATAGTGCTGGCACCGCTAATAGTTGCTTCGCCCCATTCAAATGTGGTGTAGCCCAAGCCATGCCCAAAGGGGTATGCAACATCTATATCTCTCGCTTGATACCAGCGATAGCCTACAAACACTCCTTCTCCATAATTCACTACACCTGCCTCACCTGGGTAGTTAACAAATGCGGGAGTATCTTCTAGCCGGTGTGGCCAAGAATTTGGAAGTCGCCCCCCTGGTTCTTCTTCCCCAGTTAAAACATCCACTAGTGCATGACTCATCTCTTGCCCTCCAAACCATGTTTGGAGAATCGCTGGAGCAGCATTCGACCAGTCTGTAGTTACGACTGAACCAGAATTGATAACTACAACAGTATTTGGGTTTGCTTCACAAACTCGACGAATTAACTCGGGTTGTTTTCCCGGAAGTTCCATGAATTCACGATCACGACCTTCTGTTTCCCAATCATCGTTGGTTCCTACAATGACGATCGCTGCATCACAATTAGCAGCAGTGCTTACTGCTTGTTCTATTAAATCTCCGACCATAGGGAAACGAAGACCGAGCTGGATTCCATGCAAAAAGACGCTTTGTTCGCTTGAGAATTCAACAGTGACCTCAACCGGTTCGTTAGCGGATAAAGAGATTGGTGTTTCTATTTCGATGCTTCCCATTCCAAAAAAAGCTTCTCCTTGTGGAGGAGGTTCAGTTATCCCATCAAGAACCACGTCTCCATTGACTAACACTCGAGATCGCCCTGCTTGAATAAGAGTCAATATATGATCTCCGTCTACTTCAGTTTGAAGTTGTGCTGTAGCTCGAAATGAAAAGGAGCCAAGCTCATCAGCACCCGATTGGTCTTCTGGGGTAAGCAATCGACCGCTTTTCCCGGTATGGGTTGCATAAGGCTCCCCTTCCCAAGTCACTCCATTGAAATATTCAACTTTGAATCCGTTGCTTCCTTCAGAGTTAGTAAGTAAGCGTTGAGGAACAGGGCGAGACGACCTATCTGTAATTGCGCCAATTTCATAATGGATTTCACTCTGATCAGTGAGTCGTGTTTCCAAAGCTTCAAGGGGTGTGATTTCATATTGTGGTACAAGAGAAGCTGACCCTCCCCCCATAAGCATCGCTCCAGCAGCATTCGGTCCTATAACTGCTAATGAGGAAATATCTTCCATTTTGAATGGGAGAACGCCATCATTTTTTAAAAGAACCATTGCTTCAGAGGCTGCAGTTCTTGCTAACTCTCTGTGTTTACTTATATCTAGCGTTTGTTCATCTTGATTTAATGGCTCATCAAATGCATTAGTTCGTTCAAGAAGTAGAAGAAGCCGTTTAACTGCCGAATCAATAACTTCTTCTGATACTTCACCCTTTTGCACTGCTTCTACTAAACGAGATCCATAAAAACGTCCAGGGCCCGGCATTTCTAAGTCCAAGCCAGCTTTTGCCATTTCAATTGTGGTCTTTGCTGCGTACCAGTCTGTAACAACTATTCCTGTAAAGCCCCAATCTTTTCGAAGAATCTCTGTTAATAACGTCGGGTTCTCGCAAGCAAACGTCCCGTTAACTCGGTTGTAGGAACCCATGATTCCCCATGGTTCTGCTTCTTTTACTGCCATTTCAAAGGGTCGTAAATATATTTCTCTTAACGCCCGTTCAGGAACTTGTGAATCAATACTGTTTCTTTCAAACTCAGAATCGTTAGCCACAAAATGTTTGATAGTTGTTCCTACTTTTTCACTTTGGACTCCCTTAATGAAACTAATTGCTATACGGCCGGTCAAATATGGATCTTCTGAGTAGCATTCAAAATTCCTCCCCCCGAGAGGAGTGCGATGGATGTTGACAGTTGGGGCTAATAAAACGTGACAGGCGCGAGCTCGTGTTTCCATCGCTAATGCTTTACCTAGTTCTTCAATGAGAGAAGGATTCCATGTAGCTCCTAATGCTGAACCGCATGGAATACAGAGCGCAGGTACCCCAGTGCCTAAAAGCCCCGCTCCTCGTGCACCATTTGGGCCATCCGTTACTTTTAAGGCAGGAATCTGAAGACGTTCTACAGGATTCGCATCCCAAATTCCTCTGCCGGTCATCAGAGAAACCTTCTCCTCTAAAGTCATCTCTTCTAGAAGAGAGTCGTGATCAGTATTCATAATTCCTCTTATTTTTCTTTTATTTGAAAAGATTAATGCTCGCTGGATTCTTTATTGCGTAACTTCCACCATGCATCAAGTCGAATTCGGAGTTCTTTTGAATCTAGATCTCCTTCATTTCTTTTTATCTCCAATAAATGTGTAAGTGCCTCGGCCACGTCTGGTCCAGGGTTAATATTAAGGTACTCCATTATTTCTACTCCATTTAAACCTGGGCGCTCAGCGGCTTGACGATCTTCTTCTGCTAAAGCAGCGATTCGACGCTCCAAGTCGTCCATGGCCTCTTGAACGCCTCGTGCTTTATTTTCATTTCGTGTTGTACAGTCGCATCGAATCAGATGATTCAATTTCCCTAATAACGGACCCGCATCTCTCGCGTATCTTCGAACTGCTGAATCAGACCATCCGTCGGCATATCCTTTAAACCGGCCAGAAAGACGCACAAGTTCTACTACCTCATCTATGACTTGTTCTGAGTATCCAAGTTTTCCGAGTCTTTTTCGAGCCATGCGTGAACCAACAATTTCATGGTGTCGAAAAGTCACTCCACCATGTTCAAATGAACGTGTTTTTGGTTTCCCTATGTCGTGAAATAACGCACTCAACCGAACAGTTATTTCAGGTTCGGTCTTAGATACCACGGCGATGGTGTGGGCTAAAACATCTTTATGTTTATGGATTGGGTCTTGTTCCATACTCAGTAATGACAATTCAGGAACTAACGAATCCATTTCACCTGATTCAAGAGCTTGCAATAGCGAAGCCTCGCAGTCGGGAGCCAACAAAATCTCGGAAAGGTTGTCACTAGACATATTGAAAGTCTAGAGAGATCTGACGTAACAACATGTGCGGCCTAGGCTTATACCTATGTAACGTTTGCGTTATAAGCAGATTGACTTTAAATGACTAACTGGATGAGAGATCCACGTAATAGTGGAAATAGGAGTTTTGGGCCAGCCTTTGGTGGTCCGCGTCGTTCTGCGCCTAATCGTGGACGGGGTGGTATTCGAGAACTTGTTCAAGAAAGGCGAGTAATTCTAATTATCGCTGTCATTGTTATCTTCTTTATTATCGCCGCTATTGGCGCAAGTAATAGGCCTGATTCAGAAGAAGGACAACAAAGTCTTTTATCTGAAGTTCAAAGTGCCATGGTTCAGGCTGGCCTTCCTACCGTTGAAGTAAGGGTTATTGACTGGACTGTAATTCTTGAAGGGCAAATACCTAGTAGCGATTTGAAAGAAGCTGCTGGAAGAGTGGCTCAAGCTCAATCGGGAGTTGTCAGTGTTGATAATCGGTTAGTTGTTCCAGCCTCGACCGTCATTGGAATAGAAACAGAAACTATTTCTGAGCCACCAGCTGCATTAAGTGATCTTTTGCTACAAGCGCGTTTAAGTGAGACAGCAGCCAGAACCCCGATTGAATTTGAAAGTGGAGGAGATCGTATTACTGAAGATTCTGCGACAACTCTTGATCAAATCGCCAGTTTCTTATCAACCAACCTCAATGTCCGAGTTCAAATCATTGGACATACAGATAGCGACGGAGATGAAGTGGCCAATTTGAATTTGTCTACTCTTAGGGCTGAAGCAGTCCGCTCTCAATTAGTAGCTCGTGGTATAGATCCTGAAAGACTTCTAACGCTAGGTTATGGAGAATACGATCCTGTAGCAGACAACATTACCCAAGAGGGAAAAAAGAGGAATCGGCGTATCGAATTTCTGGTACTCCCAGAAGGCAATGAAGGCATTGATCCTCCTACAACCACAACTGAACCTGTTGCCACCACAACTGAACCTGTTGCCACCACAACTGAACCTGTTGCCACCACAACTGAGTCTTAATATTTCATAGTTCAAATTAGTTATGGCAGATAAATGGCGCGATCAAATAACTAAAAATGCTGTAGAGCTTTTTAGCCATGCTCCAGATCCTTTAGAGAACACTTTTGACTATCCGGAAGATCCAGGACTTTTTGGTCCTTCCTCTGTTACTTGGTTGGTCATGAGCGATGTTGCCTCTTTTATTGGTGGCATAAGAGCGTTGATTGTGCAAGCAGCTCATCCTGAAGTAGCTGCGGGAGTTAGCGACCATTCGCGTTATGAACAAGATCCGTTAGGGCGCCTTTCACGAACGGCGTCTTACGTAACTGCAACAGCGTACGGTTCCATGACTGAAGTTAATAAGGCTATTAAAAGTGTTCGTTCTGCTCATCGTCCAGTGTCAGGGGTTTCTCATCGTGGGAAAGAATACTCGGCAAATAAATCTGACCTCGCTGCTTGGGTCCACAACGCTCTCATTGACTCTTTTCTTACTGCGTATCGTATTTATGGATCTCGAGCAATGACTCAAGAGGAAGCTGATTCTTACGTACTAGAACAAACCCGTCTTGGCTCTCTACTTGGAGCAGAACCACTACCTTCTACAGCCAAATCATTATCTTCATGGCTAGCCACTCACCCTTCGGTTGATAGTTCTCCTGCTGGAAGCGAAGCACGTAAGTTTTTAGCTCGACCACCCCTTCCCTTCTTTGTCTTAGCCGCTTACAAAATTCTTTTTTACGCTGCTGTCGCAACTGTTCCACGGGAACTAAGAAAAGCCGTAGGAGTCAGAAGCATTCCGGGTTCTCGCATTGGCGGACACCTTCTGATCAGAGTTTTACGCTTTGCTCTTGGTTTTTCTCCTGCGTGGGGAGCAGCCCTAGACCGCTGTGAACAACCTCGTCCAATAAAAGACAGGATAAGAGACACTTCGGGTGCAACAAGATAACGAAATGTCTTCTAATCTCTTGTCTAATGAATATGCAATCTAATTCTGAAACAGACGTAGTAATTATCGGAGCAGGTGTAGTGGGGGCATCAATTGCTCTAGAGCTCCAACGCTCAGGACGAACGGTTCTTGTTGTTGATAAAGGTGAGTCAGTTGGTGGAGGCTCCACAAGTGCCAGTTCTGCTCTCATTCGGTTCAACTATTCGACCCGTTCTGGAGTAGTTGCTGCTTGGGAGTCATTTCACAGATGGAAGGCGTGGGAAGAACACCTTGGATACGTAGATGGACCAGTAGCTCAATTTCATCCTCTCAGCATGATTCTCTTAGAACCACCAAATTTTGATCGGTCTTCTTACTTAGAGCACTTCAACGAATTAGGGATACCTTTTGAAGAACTGGGCGAAAACGATTTGTCCGAAAAATACCCGATGTTTAATACTGGTCGTTTTTGGCCTCCTTGTCTCCCAAATGATGAACACTTTTTTGAAGATGCAGAAGAAAAACTTGGCGGTTTTTTTGTACCAAGTGGAGGCTTCATTGATGATCCTCAATTGGCCGCACAAAATCTTATGGATGCGGCACGCCATTTTGGTGCAAAAGTCTCTCTTCGTACCTCAGTTGTTGCGATTGAAAAAGATCAGGACAAGGTTGTCGGGGTACGTCTGGATAATGGAGAAATCATTAAATCTTCAATAGTTATTAATGCTGCAGGACCGTGGAGTTCATATATAAATGATTTAGCCGGTGTCAGTGAAACAATGGGGATGTCAACGAGAGGTATGCGTCAAGAAGTTCATGCCTTACCCGCTTCTGAAGAATTTAACTTCATTGATAATCCAGTAATGGTTGGTGACCTAGATTTAGGTTTCTATACCCGTCCCCAACCAGGAGGCACTCTGATTGTTGGAGGAGTAGAAGCAGACTGTGACCCTGCTGTTTGGATTGATGATCCGGATAGTGATTCTCCTACTCCATCAATTGAGAGTTGGGAGTCACTAGTTTGGCGACTGGCGAAACGTGTTCCCGAAGTTTCTGTACCAAATCGCCCAACAGGGCTAGCTAGCCACTATGACGTCACTCCTGATTGGACTCCTATCTACGACCGAACTGACTTAGAAGGTTTTTACGTTGCCTGTGGTACAAGTGGAAATCAGTTCAAAAACGCTCCTCTTATCGGCCACCTAATGAACGAATTAATATCGGCCTGTGAATCAGGACATGACCATGACGCCGATCCTGTCCAAGTTCATTGCTCTTTAGTTAATGAAACGGTTGATCTTGGTACTTTCTCACGCAACAGAAAACCAGTAGCCGGTACTGGAACAGTGTTGGGTTAAGAAGTTGTTTATAAAGAAGTTGAAAATAGGACTAGTTACTTTACTTTTACTGGTTACTGGGGCTTGTAGTTCTAGTTCTATTAGTCTTCCTCCCGATGTAACAACCACGGCAGAAGGGCGAGCAGTTTTTTGCGCCTTATACCAAAATATTGAACTCATTGATCACAATACCGGTAACTCTGAATTGAACGAACGTTCTTGGAATCAGCATCTTGGGTTAGTTCATAATCTCATCAATTTGGCGCCCCTTGAGATTGAAGGCGTAGTTTGGGATTACTTACATGTTTTGGAAGTACAAGCCTTACAAATAGAGCAACTTGGGTGGGTAGATACTTCTGAAGTCCCCGTCGCTACTCAGCAAAATCTAAATACTCAACTTCAGCCGTTACTAAATGGAGTAGCTTCTTTAACCTCTTTTACTAATAAACAGTGTTGAGTACTTAAAATCACCAGGTCGCTTCGGGGTCAAGGAGAAAGACTTCTCTTATTCTGTTGAACAAAACATCGAAATCTGAATGTCTTCTAGTTCGAGTTACATCATCAATACCAGTGAACAAATCTGGATCTAAGACTCCAAACCGGTTTTCGAGTCGTGTCCGCCAAACCGGAAACATGTCACAATATTTTCCTGAAACCACCTCAGAAGATATTGCATCTTCTTCACCCGGCATTGGGGAAAACAAATCTAGTACTTCGGGGATTATTTTTTCTAAGGCTTCCATCAATCGAGATTTACTCGAAGGGACCGAAAGTAAGTTTTCTACTAGTGCTTCAGCATGACGTCGATGGTATGCCTCTTCTTTTAATGCCCGTTCTGAAATTGAAACCAATTCGGGATGTGAAGACTTTCTAAAGAGCTCCCAACGTAAATCTTCCGCCATGTCATAGCACCAATGCCGCATTAGTGCTTCTTCCCATTCTCGATGATTTGATTCAACGAGTTGACAGGAACGCCATTCTTCAGGTTTGCGGTTAAACACAAAACCGTCAATTTCAGAAGAGTCGCCCAATACCAAGCTATACAGCATTGATGCATGCCCTAATTCATCTTGACCAATACTGGCGAAAGCCATATCTTCTTCTAAAAATGGGGCTATTCCTATCCACTCTGTGTGTTGTTGACCCATTAAATGTTCATCATCAGCAAAAGCCAGTAAATATTCTTTTATTGGAGAAGTCAGAGTTGATTTAACCATCATTTTTTTTGTCCCGTTGTGATTTTCTCCACTTCGCCACTTTTTTCCCATCGTTATGGCGATGTGGTTTGTTCAAATTTGGATCAATGAAACCTTCGTCGCTAATACAAATATTTTTGCGATCAACCACCCACATATGAATACCTTCAGCTCGTCTTGCATAGTTTTCCCGAGCCAGTATTAAAGCAAGTTCATCTGTTGCTGCTTCAATGCTTCCGGCATGACGGAATTCTTCTTTACCATCTGTTTTTAGAAAAACTTCATAGATGCGCATATTTAATCCCGAAGTGTTTCTACCACTTCATGGCATTTTGAACACACATGTATAGATCTACATCTACTGGGCCCAAAATGTGACTTTATGTTTGTTTCAGATTGGCATCTTGGGCATTCAACTTTCTTATTTTGTATTTGTACTGCCACAGTAAATTTTTCTGCTAGGTCTTTTTTTGCTTTTTCTGTAACTCGTTTGACACTCCATACTGGGCTGTTTAACCAAGTCACTTCTACTGCATGTACCCCCGGCAGTTGTTCCGTGGCTTCACGAACATCTTGAGCGATAGTTTCTAATGCCGGACAACCAGAAAAAGTCGGTATGAGTTCAATAAAGACTTCACCTACTTCATTAATTTCTACATTTTCGAGAAAACCTAAATCAACTATCGAGATTTCCGGATATTCAGGGTCGCTCACCGTGTTTATCGCAGTATGGATGTCCTGGATTGAAGGTAAAACTTTTACTTTCATGATGCGACTATCTCTAAAGCTTCACGGACCCAACTTGTTTTCTCCCAGCTATCTGATGCTTCAGAAATACGGCGAGCTGAATCTGGGCCTCCCATGGCCATTGTTCGTTTTAATGGTTCCCAGTCAATAGGTCCGATTTCCCATCGGTTTTCTTCTTCGTCCCATTTCAAGCCTGAATCAGGAATTGTAAATCCATACCCATGAAGGAGAGGAACAAATTTCTGTACCCATTTATCTCGCAATACTTCATTTCGTTCTGATTTGATATGCCAGCGAAGTAGCCGGTCATTTGGTTTTGAATCAGGTCCAAAGAGTTGAAGAGCAGGCCACCACCAATCGTTAATTGATTGTTGAAACAAAGCTTTCTGGATTTCTGTTCCTTGTGAGATTCGTAAGACTGATTCTTCACCGAAGCGAAGGTGGAAACCTTCTTCAGCGATAATGCGTTTAAGAATTCTTTTGTAAGGACCATAAGAACAGTTTTTGAAGACTGCCTGCTGGCTTATAACTGCCGCTGCATCAACGAGGAAAGCGATCGCTACTTGATCACCCCAAGTTTTAGCTTGATAGTGAAATACGTTATGAAATTTACTTTTACCGGCAAAAAGATCTTCCATCATTTCTTTTCGAGTTTTTATTTTTAAATCAGCTGCGATCATGTATAAAAGGTGAGCGTGGCCTATTTCGTCTTGAGTTTTAGCTATTACCGTCATTTTGTGGCGTAACCCTGGTGCTTTCGGAATCCAATCTCGTTCTGTTAAGCCCCCCATGAGTTCACTGTTTGCGTGCATCTCTATGAAGTCGAAAACTGCTTGACGGTATTCGTTGGGCATATCATCAACCGGTTCGACAACTCCGCCATCATTTAAAAACTTTTCAAAGTCTTCTATAGCGTTCCACACACGATTCATGTTGCTCTCCCTAGATTAGTTTAGATTTAATTAAACCTTTAATCAATTTCAGGAAAGCAATTTTTTATATGCATTACTTAGGAGTAGGCTATAAAAATGACTCAACTCGGCTATCAAATCCCAAATTTCAATTATCCAAATGGTTCCAGAGAAACACTTTTTGAGGACATAGTCGCTCAAACTCTTGCGGCTGAATCGAGTGGATTTGACACTGTCTTTGTAATGGATCACTTCTACCAGTTGCCTGGGCTTGGAAATCCCGATGACTACATGCTTGAGTGTTATTCGATATTGGCGGCTCTAGCAGCGCGGACTTCAAAAATTAATCTCGGGTCACTAGTGACTGGTAACACCTATCGAAATCCTACGGTTCTGGCAAAAACAATCACCACCCTTGACATAATTTCAGGTGGACGAGCGTTACTTGGTATTGGTGCGGGATGGTTTGAACTAGAACACAATGCTCTCGGCTTTGAATTTGGAACTTTTACTGATCGATTTGAAAAGCTTGAAGAAGCGCTGCAAATCATTCTCCCGATGTTAAATGGTGAACGTCCAACTTTTTCCGGTAAACATTATTCGACTATTGAAGCCATAAACGAACCGCAACCGCTTCAGAAAATTCCTGTAATGATTGGCGGCTCAGGAGAAAAGAAAACCCTTCGCATGGTGGCTCAATACGCTGACGAATCAAATCTGGTCTGTAATCGCGAAGAAATACCTAGGAAACTTGAAGTCCTAAATGAACATTGTGACCGGATGGGTCGAGACAGAAATGAGATTTGTGTTTCCTGGCTTGGATTTATGGGCATTGCCCCCACTGCTGAAGAAGCTGAAATAGGTAAAAAAGAATTTTTCCAATCTAGAGGTGTTGATTGGGACAATGCTGATGATGACTTTAAAGCTATGTTGACTGCAAGGATGATTTTTGGCGACCCAGACCAAATCAAAGAACAGATCCAAGGTGTACTTGACCTTGGATTAGATGGCGTGACCTTAAATATGCCCGCCAATGGGCATGATCCAGAGATGGTAACTTTAGCCGGTGAGACTCTAGCCCCTTTATTTAATCAGTGACATAAAGCAATGTCCTGTATTCTTGAAGCACTCGTTTCTCCAAGATCCAGTCAAAATGATGTTCGTTATGCTCACGGAGTCATAAAAATCAGAGTTAACGAAGCTCCAGTAAACGGTCGTGCTACTGAGGCTGCATGCAAAGAACTAGCTAAAGCACTTGGCTTAAAACGAGCAGGAATATCAGTCTTAACAGGAGCAACAGCCCGTACAAAAAGATTTCAAATTGAGGGATTAAGCGAACTTGAAGCCTTATCTCGTCTCGGCAGATAGTAGAACCACCAACTACAACTTCAGTTTTTTACTGCAATTTCAGAAACTTCCCCACCAGACGCAACAACTAAATCTTTAGGGCCTATTGCAAAAACTGCATGAGGTGTTCCAGCAGCAGCCCAAACTTCGCTGTAGCTAAGAAGGTTTTCATCTATGAACACTCGAAGTTTTTCTCGTAATCCAAAAGGAGGAACTCCTCCGATAGAAAATCCAGTAACTTCTCGTACAGTCTGAGCATCCACTCGCTTACACATCTCCCCACCTGCAGCAGCAGCAAGACTTGACTCATCTAACTTATTCTTTCCACTCACATAGGCAAGAATAAATTCTTGGTCAACTTGGAAAATGAGACTTTTTACGATTTGCCCGACATCAATACCTATAGCATCCGCAGCTTCTTGAGCTGTCCTTGTGCTCTCCGGAAAAGTTTTTGGCTCAACTTTCACGCCAAGTACCGCTCCGGTTTCCACAACACGTTCTACTGCTTCAGGTAATTCTTGATTAGACATCTACGAATTACTTAAGCACTTGTCAACAATAGATTGCAATCCATCAGCATTTAAAGAGAACTCTGTAACTCTCTTTAAACTCTCCCACCTGTAGCCTTTACCTCACGGATGGCGACCTTTGTAATCTCTGTATTTTCGCCCTCGTAGCTCAGTCGGATAGAGCGACCGCCTCCTAAGCGGTAGGCCGCAGGTTCGATTCCTGCCGAGGGCGCCATAATGTATTTTGACCTACTACCTTGTCATAGATGACAAATGTTGATAACTCGGTTGGCTTTATGAAACTGTACGACACGGCATCTCAGTCTATAAAAGAATTCAAACCAGAATCTTTAGTGAGTATGTATGTCTGTGGAATTACCCCTTATGACGCCACTCATCTTGGTCATGCTTTCACTTACTTAACTTTTGACTTAGTTATAAGACGACTTGAAGATCTTGGCCATGAAGTACGAATGGTTCGCAATGTCACAGACGTCGATGACTCTATTCTTCCCAAAGCTAGAGAGCTAGGTATCCACTACCAAGATCTTGCGGCTCAAGAAATGATTCAATTCGAAAAAGACATGACTGATTTGAACATGAGGCCAGCAGCCGCTGAACCGAGAGCCACAGAATCTATTGAAGCGATAGTTGAACTCGTTAGCCAACTTGAAACAGCAGGACACACCTACAGGGTGGATGACATCACTTTCTTTGATGTTTCCACTTTTGATTCCTTTGGTTCGATTTCTGGGTACGACCAGGACACTATGAAAAGCTATGCCGCTGAACGCGGTGGTCGCCCTGATGACCCGAGGCAACGCAATCCTCTTGATTTCGTGCTGTGGCAGCCCTCAGCTTTCGATGAGCCTTCATGGGATTCTCCGTTTGGGGTGGGTCGTCCTGGCTGGCATATTGAGTGCTCAGCAATGGTGATGAACGACCTAGGTGAAACCATTGATCTTCATGGAGGTGGAGATGATCTAATTTTCCCTCATCATGAATGCGAAGAAGCCCAGAGTAGAGCAGTAACTGGCAAACCTTTGGCTAAACATTGGATGCATGTGGGCATGGTCGCCTACGAAGGAACAAAGATGTCTAAATCTCTTGGCAATCTTGTTTTTATAAGAGACTTATGCAGTGAACATGACCCGCGGGCAGTAAGGCTCTCCCTGTTGGGGCATCACTATCGTGGAGGTTTTGAATGGTTCGATGACGACATCCACGACGGGGTTGAACGTCTTGATCGCCTAATAAGAGCTTCTCTGTGTTCTAAAGGTCCGGACTCTTCTTCACTTCTAACATCTATTCGGAACGCACTTGATAACGATCTGAACACTTGGGAAGCAAGAGAGTCGCTTGATTTATTCGCTCGAAAAATGCTTGAGGGAGTTGAAGAAGATCCCAATGCTGCTTCAAACCTTATTGAAGCAGCCGCGTTACTTGGGATTCTTATTTGATGGCTCACTTCTCCCCTTCTAAGCCTGCTGTATCCTGATCTAGTGCTTTGCTTTACAGATAGTCTGACCGGAAACAAGAATGAATTCGCACCTCGCGATTCAGGGAAAGTTTCAATCTATTGGTGTGGCCCCACTGTCTACGATATTCCGCATCTTGGCCACGCTCGATCATCTTTAGCATTTGACGTTCTAGTTCGGTACCTGAGGTGGTCTGGCTATGAAGTAACAGCAGTATCAAACATTACGGATATTGATGACAAGATCATTGAACGTGCAGCAAAAGAAGGAACTACCGAATCTGAATTAGCTCAACTTTACGAACAAAAATATGTAGATGAAATGAATCGCCTTAACATCATTCATCCTGATCACCGGCCAAGAGCCACTGAATACATTTCTGAAATGATCACTGTTATTCAAAACCTTGTTGACAAAGGTATGGCCTATACAACATCTTCTGGTGTTTACTTCTCGGTCGACAAACTCAACGGTTACGGGGCCTTAGCCCATCAATCACTAGAACAATTACGTGAAGGATCTGGAGTTCGGGTAGAAGTTGACACAGAGAAACAAGACCCACTTGATTTTGCTCTCTGGAAAGCAGCTAAACCCGGAGAACCAACCTGGGAATCACCATGGGGTTCTGGTCGTCCAGGATGGCACATTGAATGCGTTGCAATGTCTTTAGACATATTGGGTGATGACTTTGATATCCATGGCGGCGGTGATGACCTTGTGTTCCCTCACCATGAAAACGAACGTGCAGAATGCGTTGGATGCGACCGGTTATTTGCTCGAACATGGGTTCACAACGGAATGGTTCTTGTTGGCGATGAAAAAATGTCTAAATCTCTCGGCAACTTTCGAACTCTTGCAGAATTATTAGATGCTTGGGATCCGCGAGCTCTTCGTTTACTGGTTCTTCAGACTCACTATCGGAGAACTATGGAAATAAACGAAGACGGCATGACGGCAGCGAGCGCCGCTCTTGATCGGCTTGATAGTTTTGAAAGAAGGGTCGCCGGAGCGGACCTGTTTCAAGTAATTCCTGATGAAAATGTTGTTGAGAAGTTTCGGACTGCAATGGACGATGATCTTGGGACTGCAAGCGCGTTAGCAGTAATTTTTGATGCAGTGCGGGAAGCCAATAGGGCTTTGGACACAGAGGATGTTGAAATAGCGTCTGCTTTAGTTGCTGCAGTACACGAACTTTTAGTTGTTCTTGGAATTGAACTTTCTGTGACTTCTGATGATGCCTCAGATGCAGGAGAAATTGATGTTTTAGTCGCAGCACGCACTGAAGCTAAATTATCCAAAGATTTTGCTGAAGCGGATCGTATCCGTGAAGAACTTTCTAATCGCGGTGTCGTGCTTGAAGACAGTTCATCTGGAACGATCTGGTATCGAGCTTAAGAACTAGTTTCTTGGAACATCAACCCAGTTCACGTCTTTATCAACTCGAACATCACCAGGTAATCCAAGAACTCTTTCTCCAAGAATGTTTCGCATCACTTCAGAAGTTCCACCTTCAATAGTGTTTGCTCTTGATCGTAAAAAACTATATTTAAGGCCGAATCCTCTAGCAAATGATGATCCATCTGCTCGGCTTCTTTCATATCCGGCCTCAAACGTTAAAGCTTCTGGACCAATTATTTCCATGCATAGTTCGTAAATTTTTTGATTCATTTCTGCAGACATTAATTTACCAACAGAACCTTCAGGTCCTGGATTGCCGGATTTGCTGCCTTCTCTAGCTCGCCAATTTGTGAGTCTTAAAGCTTCGGCTTGTATCCATAGTTCTGTGATCCGATCTCTCATCACTGAACTAGTTATTTCATCCATTGAGTCTTTACGCTCTTCCCAAATTTGTACCAAGTCTCCGATAGCTCCTGATCCTTGTTTTGGAACTCCACCACCTAAAGCAACTCTCTCATTCATCAGAGTCGTAACGGCAGCAGCCCAACCTCCGCCTACATCTCCGAAAACGTTCTCATGTGGGATTCGCACATCATTGAGGAATATTTCGTTGAATTCTGCATCTCCGGTGATCTGATAGAGAGGTCTTACTTCTACACCTTCTGATTCCATGTCTAAGAGAAAGTAGGTAAGGCCTTTATGTTTAGGTTGATCTGGGTCTGTGCGCGCTACTAGCATCCCCCATCGAGATACATGTGCCAGCGTTGTCCATACTTTTTGGCCGTTAACGACCCATTCGTCTCCGTCTCGCATCGCACGAGTTGCTAAACCCGCAACATCAGAGCCAGCTCCTGGTTCTGAAAACATTTGGCACCAAATTTCTTCACCGGTGAACATTGGTCGCAGTAAACGTTTCTTTTGCTCTTCAGACGCGTATGTAAGTACAACGGGGCCACCCATACCGATACCTATGGGATTAATAATCAAATCATGATAAGGAACCCCTGCAGAGCGTAGTTCTGAGTCGACAACGGTTTGCATTTTGCGACTAGAGAGTCCAAGCCCCCCTAATCCTTCAGGAAATTGGACAAAGGCTAAGCCTCGGTCAAACTGCTCACCGCGGAAAGTGTGTTGATCTACTTTTGTGTGATCTACTTCGTCTAACAATTTACGGGTTAGATCTCGAATTTCTGCTTCTGTGTATTCGGCCATGTGATGGGTCCTCTTTTAAAATCGGAGCCTTATGCTCCGTCATTTACTCTAAATCTATCTGAACTAATTTCACTGTATGAAGTCGCGGAAAGCATACAAATGGCCATCGCGAGAACCTACATAAACTGTTCCTTCCCAAATAATTGATGTTGCCTCAATGCAGCCTTCGGTTCTGACACTCCAGATTTGCGGAGGAGCGGTTGAAGTATCTAATAAATCAAAGGCTCTTAATTCTCCTGAACAGTCGCCTAAAACCATGATCCCATCCACAATTGCAGGTGAGGACCACGCTTTTCCGGAAAGTTCTAACGTCCAGCGAATATCTCCGGTGGCTCGATCGATACCATGGACTTTTCCCTGATCTGTCGGGAAGATCACTATGTCTTCATAAATAGCGGGGGTCGCCCATATTCCGGAATTCAAATACGGGCGGTCTTCTACTGACCAAACCAAAGGATCGTCAGGGTTGGAAGGATCTAGTTTGATGATTTGGCCTATTTCCTTAGATCTTTCTGTTGCTCGTTCATATTCCACTCCAACATATAAATAGCCTTCATCATCAGGAACGATTGTGGCATCAACGTCATCACCGGCCCAAAAACGAAACACTCGATTTGGTTCAATTCCTTCAGTTAACCCGGCAATATCCCATCCTTGTACTAAACCACCTGAATTAGCGAAATACAGAGTATTCCCGTGTATCACTGGAGAAGTTTCGATAGAAACATTTGAACCAACATTTGATATCAGTTCTTCATCCCAGCCGGCAAAATCAGTTACTAATTCTGGAGAAATCGATACATGCCCTTCTAGGTCGTAGGTGCGATTCAATTGAAAAATATGAAATCTACTATTTTCTCCAGCGGCGAATAAATAGTCGTCGATGACTAATGGAGAGGAGTCCCAATCATTATTCCATTTTGTGGGCGAAAAATCATAGGCATGAATTTTCCATAGCTCTTGAGGTTCTTCTCCGTCAAAGCTGAGTATCCGAAGATAGTTATCTCTTGATCCAACGTAAACAAGTGGGAACCCATCGGGGTCCACCGTCACTGATCCTTTAATAATATCCCCAGTTGGAAAATCTGATAACAGGCGTTCTCCGGTTTGAGCATTTACAAAATGAACTTTGCTGTCATAGGCGCCGAACACCAGCCAAGTATCTTCTTTGTACTCGAAGAGCGCTGGTTGGCCAGTCCAACCCATCCCGCACCACTGCTCAAATACCCCACTGATACTGGTCATCGAACACATTCGATTGTTTTCCGGGAATCTCCAAACCGATATTGGATTTTCCGGAACTGGGCCTTTCCCATACCAACTTCGAGTAGGTGAACCTCTAAAAGTAAGAACTCCTTCTACTGAGTCCCCCCAGGGTTGGCCAACTGACTTCGGATCTACCCATCCGTCATATGGAAGCGTTGTTGTCGTGGAAGTCGTTGTTGTCGTGGAAGTCGTTGTTGTCGTAGAAGTCGTTGTTGTCGTAGAAGCTGAAGTGCTAACTACTTCCTCAAGTGCTTCTTCTGAATCGTCGTCAAAAAGAATGGCGAACAAAACTACTGATCCAATAAAAAATCCGAGAAGAACTAGTAGCCAATATTTCATTTCCTACCTCAAGCCCACTATCTGGCTTGAATCATGCAGGATCTGGTTCGTGTGGCTCCATATCGTCAAGTGACATCTGTTCATCATGTTCATCAAGTAGATCTCGCTGATCCCAGTCAATGTCATTATCTTCATCTATAGATGAAGAACTAGTGGTTGCTGCCGGATGACGGTCAACACCTAGAAAAGCTCTCGCTAAAAGTGGAGTTTTTGAAGGTTTCATTTCTTCTACAGAGGAATCGTCTTCTACTGATTCAATAGAACGGGACCGCAGCGGGTGTGTAGCTTCAGCGATTGTTTGAAACGGGGTTTCTGATTCGCTTACCCGGTTCGAAGGTTTTTCAAAAGCGACGACATCTCCCCCTACTCTTTCTTCGATGATTGTCCATCCAATCGGAGCTTTCAAGCGATCAAGGTGCGTTTCGCATAGCACAACTCTTCCGGGGCCATCAATTTCCCCTGGATCTCGCACAGTAAATGTAAGTTCAGAATGATTCATGATCACCAAGACAATGGCAGAGCCGTTACAGGCTGTTCGCATACAAAGTTGGCGCATAACCTGTAACGCTAGTCCGAAGAGAAAGTTAAATCGGGGATTCTCAAACTTATTTACCGAAACACCTCTAGTATTTCTTTCATGTCTCCACCATTAACGCTCGGTTTAGATGCAGATGACACTCTTTGGGAGAACCAAGCACGTTTTGATTTTGCCCAAGGCAACCTTCGAGACTTACTATCGCCATGGGTTGACGGAGAAGTTGTGGATGAGACTTTACTGAATATTGAGAGAAACAACGTAAAACTTTATGGATATGGGGTGAAGAGTTTTACTCTTTCCTCGATTCAAGCTGCTGTGGAACTCACTAAAGGGGAAATGACTGCTGATTTAACAACGGCAATTATTGAATCCGGTTGGGGGATCATTGAACACCCCGTAGAAATTCTTCCTGAAGTCGCTGAAACATTGGAAATCTTGTCTGACTGTTATCAACTATTGCTAATAACTAAGGGTGACCCCACTGACCAGTATAAAAAAATTAGTGCCAGCGGTCTTAGCGACTATTTTGAAGGCATTGAGGTGGTGAGAGAGAAAGATCCGAATACTTATCTTGAACTCCTAGTGCGTCACAATGTTGATATCAAAGATTTCGTTATGGTTGGAAACTCTGTTCCTTCAGATGTTTTGCCAGTCCTGTCTATAGAAGGGCGGGCTATCCATATTCCTCATCACTCCACTTGGGGACATGAACAAGTAGATGAATCAGTTGTAGAGAGTTTGACCTTCCCGGTGGTTGACTCTTTCAGCCAACTTCCAGATATTTTGGCAGATTTACCTAAATCTTAATTCGTATTCTTTTCTGATAAATAGATTCCACTACGTGTAGCCCATTTCATAACTTTTGCTACATCTATGAACCAAGGCCCATCTCGCTTTACTTGGATCGTGGCCTGTGCCCCTTCTACTAAGCGTCGTTTGCGTTCACCATCAAATGCAAGAAGCACAGGACCTTCTACCGTTACCTCTTCTCCCATTTTTATTTTTCTTGCCTCTAATAATCCGAGGTCGGCATAATGTCCTGGGGCTGTGGGGCCCCTAATTATCCGATTGCTATCTGTTGGAGATTGAAAGCGAATGAGGAAACCATTGTCATCCGCTGAAGTAATTTCCTCGATCAAACCACCAACTCCAGCGAATCCCACAGAAGAAGGGTCTGCTTGAGTTAGTACCGCTAGACAAAGGGTTTCTGGGTCAAACAATTCAAGCGAGCCCACATAACGATCTCTAACCGCTACTGCGTCTATTAACGCCAGATCAGGTTCTTCTTGTATCCCGTCCTCATTCTTTACTTCCAATCGAACGACTTTAGATCTTTGTGCAACTTCCTCTATAGATACTTCTCCTATAGCGAGATGGCCAGCGGCAGCTCCAGCCACAGTCGCTTCAACAAAAATCGGGAAAGCATTATTAGTTCCAGTTGATACTGGTATTACTGGAATATCTGGCCATTCAAGTGCCGCTACTCGATTAGTTCCGTCACCGCCGAGCACGACTACAGCAGAGCACCCTTGGTTGCGCATATAGCGAACCGCATTAGTTGTATCTTGTTCGGAAAAAGTCAGTGGTTCTTTTATCCAATCTAGTTCTAATCCGCGAATAGTCTCTGTCGCTCTACTCACTATTCGATGAGGGTCACCATGTACTACAAATCGGTTTGCTCCAATTTCACATGCTCCTAAGACCACTCTTCTGACGATGTTGGCTTTATCTGCGACCGTGACACTTCCTGCCGCTGCTATCGCTCTTCTTACATCGGTTCCAGAGCGCGGGTTAACCACCAAACCTATTGGTGAACATTTCTTTGACTCAGTAGATGTCATAGCCCATGACGCTTATCTCTAATACGAGTAAAAGCCTTGGCCTGATTTTCTACCAAGCTGACCTGCAGCAACCATTCGTTTCAGCAGGGGAGGCGGCAAGTAAAAGGCATCTCCATACTCTTCAAATAAGGTCTCCCCCACAAGAAGCATGGTGTCAAGACCAATCATGTCACTTAGTTCTAATGGGCCCATTGGATGAGCAGCACCAAGTTTCATTCCAGCATCTATATCTTCCGCTGTTGCATGTCCAGCCTCATACATCTTCATCGCGGCCAATAAATAAGGAACTAAAAGCATGTTGACAACGAAACCGGCACGATCTTTGGCTGCTACCACAGTTTTATCAATTACTTCTGTTGTAAAGCCGGTGATATTTTCAATTACGGACTCTGAAGTTCGTACGGATGGTATGACTTCAACTAACTTCATTACTGGTGCTGGGTTAAAGAAATGTAGTCCGACTACTTTTTCTGGCCGTTTTGTATTCATAGCAATATCAATGATTGGTATAGAAGACGTGTTAGTCGCCAAAACTGCATCTGTTGATGTAACTATTTCATCTAGTTCAGAGAAAATTTGTGCTTTGAGTTCATATGACTCGACAACTGCCTCAACAACAAGATCGCTAGAAGCAAGATCCGCGAGATCTGTGGTGTATGAAAGATTAGATAGGACTATTTGATGAGCTTCTTCATCTAGTTTTCCACGCTCTAAAGCTCGGTTTAATGACTTTTCAATACCGGCTTGACTCTTCTCCGCTAATTCTGCGTTTATTTCCCGTACAACGGTTTGAAGACCTGCTTTAGCCATAACCTCAGCAACTCCACCTCCCATTTGGCCGCCCCCAACAATTCCTACTTGCTTAATACCAAAATTCGATGCCGCCATGTTTACACCTCTGCTTGTTCTGTGATTGTTACTGATTCGATAACTATGTCTGTCAAAGGACGGTCATTGTGATTTGTAGGAACTCTTTGCATTGCATCTGCTACCTCTAGGCCCTTAATTACTTGCCCAAATAAAGAATATTGAGGACCTAAACCTTGACCGCTAGGTCCAGTGATAATGAAGAATTGACTGCCGTTAGTATTAGGGCCGGCATTAGCCATAGCTAACGATCCGAGTTCGTAACGCCCTGGCGCTGGCAATTCATCCTCAAACTTGTATCCGGGTCCCCCCGAACCAGTACCTTTTGGATCTCCGCCTTGTGCTACAAATCCTTCTATGACTCGATGAAATATTATGCTGTCGTAGTAATGCCAGCGAGCGAGAAAAACAAAATTATTAACTGTTTTAGGCGCTAGTGCCGGATTCAGATGAATAACCATGGTTCCCATAGAAGTCACCATTTCAGCTGTGTAGTTTTTTTCTACATCTATCACCATGGGAGGTGGACTGGAGAACCCTGTGCGTCTCGGACTAGATCCATCTACTGCAGGGATATCTTGATTTTCTTCTGTCACTGTGCCTCCTCGGCAAAACTTTCCATTTTCCACAAAATCACATTTCATGGTCATAACAAAGGCTAGAGGGCAATATGAGAAGCGAAACCTTGGGGGGATCACCCATTCAGCTCCGCGGCTTGATTAGGGTGCCGCGCATGGCCCTTCAACCATTTTTTAAGCAATCTGCTCCACTCAATCAAAGCGTTTCAGCCTCGGTTGAACCTTTCGGATGGGTGAGCTTAGCGTGCACTCATTGTGAAGTTACTTGGCGCGGTCGCCTCGGGGAACTCTGCTGGTCTTGCGGATCTATTGGGCATCAACCAGCTAGCACTCGAATTATTCCAGGTTGAAATTTAGGATAATTCGTACTCCAACATCTGAACTGTCTTTCCCCCACCATCTGTGTCTTGCTCTCCTACAGAGGAAAATCCAAATTTCTCATGAAAGCGTAGCGAGCGATCATTTCTAGGGTGAAGATTAACTTCAGCACACAAAAATGAATGCCCATCCGAGTGGTCAACAAATTTACGATAAAAACTCTGACCCAAACCTTGACTAAAGACTCCAGGGTCTACTACCACTCGATCTACATAAAGAAATTTTTCGTACCGTTTTGAAAACCACTCATAGTTTTCACTTTTATAAGGCAATCCTGGTCCATCAAGTCCAACAAGAAAACCAAGGAGTCTTCCCTCTAGCTCAGCAACAAAAAATACTTTTGCTACTTCGGTATACCATTTAAGATCTTCAGCGGTTAATTCATTTACTGCAGGTACGGCTGAATTGTTCATATCTAGAACAGTCTTAAAATCTTTCTGCTTGATAGATCGAATCTGAATTTGAGATTTTTTTTCCATATCTTTAAATAATTTACTAATCTTCCTCTAAGACTTCTAACCTATCTGTATGAACACTTCTTCAAATGCAGCTGCTCGCGTCGTTAATGGAACCAAAATTTACGGGGAAGGTGAAACCGAAGTAAAAGCTCTTGATGAGGTAAATGTTGAATTCCAAGCAGGAGAATTTACCGCGATTATGGGTCCTTCCGGTTCTGGTAAATCAACTCTTATGCACTGTGTCGCTGGACTTGACATTCTTACCACTGGACAATCTTTCATCAATGACGTCTCACTTAACGAACTATCCGATAAAGATTTGACTTTACTGCGACGAGACAAAATTGGATTTGTTTTTCAAGCTTTCAATTTAATCCCCACTTTGAACGCTAAAGAAAACCTCACTCTGCCTATGGATCTTGCTGGACAGAAAGTAGACCCTATTTGGCTGAATCAGGTAATCACCTCAGTAGGCCTTGGAGATCGTTTAGATCATCGGCCTGACCAGCTATCTGGTGGGCAACAGCAAAGAGTAGCTGTAGCCAGAGCTCTGGTTTCTCAACCAGCTATCGTTTTTGCAGACGAGCCAACTGGGAATCTAGATTCAATCACCGGCAACGAAGTGCTTGAGTTTTTGAGATCCGCTGTAGATGATCTGAATCAAACTCTTGTAATGGTGACCCACGATGCCGCTGCAGCTAGTCGAGCTGACCGAGTTCTTTTCCTTGCAGACGGAAAGATAGTAGAGGAGTTAAGTGCTCCTTCCTCTGAGGAAATCTTTGACACTCTGAAACGCCTTGATGGTTAATGTTTAGGCTCACTCTTCGTAATATAAGTCGTAGGAAACTGCGGTATGCGCTAACTGCTTTCGCCGTTGTACTCGGTGTCGCTTTTCTCTCAACGTCTTTTTTTCTTACTGACCGGCTGAGAGATTCATTTGACGAATTGTCTGTTGAGATCGGCAGTAACCAAGATTTAATCGTGAGAGCGGCCGTGCCACAGGAGGCTGATCGGTCAATTCGCGTTCCAGTACCAGAACAAATTCTTGAAATAATAAACACCGAAGTACCTGGTGTTAAAACGGTGGCGCCATTTATCAGAGCATTCAGCGTGCAACCTGTATTCATTAACAGCAAAGGCGAATCAGAAGCCGTAACCACTTTCGGAGCGCCCCAATTTGGTGTCAATTACTACGAAGCGGGACAGTTAACTCAATATTTTATCGCTGAAGGCCGTCCTCCAGAGTGGGTTGGCCCCGTCGAAGACGAATCTGTAATCGGCGAGTTCGTTCTTGATACAGATACTGCTTCTGATAACGGTTTTGTTATTGGCAACACATACCAAATTAGTGGCCCGTCTGGAAATAAAACTTTTGAGTTAGTGGGAACAATCAACTGGCGCTCTCCCGATGAAAACAAAGCTACCGGCGCCACAATGTCTGCCTTCGAAACTAAAACAGCGCAAACATTTCTTAATAGAAATATTCCTCTAGGGGATCTTGGAGAAATAGGAACCTTTGATGAAATATTGATTGAAGTTGAAGAAGGAGTTGATATTGCAGCAGTACAAAATTCTCTTCAAACCTTACTTGATGGGTTTACTGGTCAATTCGCCTCATACTTCTCTGCTTTGCCTGAAAAACAACAAAATGCTCTTACTTCTTATATTGACATACAGATAGAAGTGGTTGACTCCGAGACCATTACCCAAGAGAACCAAGATGACTTTTCTCAATTCATTGGCATTCTTTCAAATGTTTTATTAGCTTTTGCCATAATTGCTGTAATAGTCAGTGCTTTCATTATCAACAACACTTTCTCCATCGTTCTTGGGCAGCGCGTAAAAGAGTTAGCTCTTTTACGCGCCTTAGGTGCTACTTCACGCCAGGTCGCTCAATCTGTGATTTTGGAGGCAATTTTAATCGGTGTATTCGCTAGTGCTGTAGGTTTAGCCGGCGGTTACGCACTGGCTTTAGTCGGACAAGAATTACTTGAGTCTGTAGGATTCGGGAGAAGCTCCGGGTCTTTACCTATCCGCTCACGAACGATCATTGTCGCTGCTGTCATAGGTATTGGAGCTACTGTCTTATCCTCTATTGGGCCTGCAAACCGGGTGCGGTCTATAGCTCCAGTAGAGGCTCTTCGTGATCAATCTGGGCTTACACCTACAAGTCTCTCAAGACGGCTTATCGGTGGAGTTAGCACCGCACTCGTAGGTGTAGTCATGCTGCTAGTCAGCATCTTCAAAGATGATTTGAATACTGCTCCTCAATTAACTCTCCTCGCTGCTGGTGCGTTAGCCACCTTTGGAGGGGTTTACCTTCTGAGCCCGGTAGCGACACGGCCAATTGCAAATCTGCTCGGTCGCCCGATTCAGAAAATATTTAAAATGCCAGGAAGGCTTGCTAAAGAAAATGCTGGCCGTCGGCCTCGTCGTACTGCGGCAACTGCTGCTGCCCTAACTATCGGGTTAGCTCTTGTAAGTATGGCTGCGGTAGTCAGTGATTCTCTGAAAGCAACTGTCGGGAAAACACTTGATACGAGTATCTCCGCAGACTTATTTATCAGCTCGGAAGGAGGCTTCGGTCCACCTACGGGTTTTTCCTCTGACCTTGTGGTTGATTTAAGCATCGCAGCTGAAGAAAATCCGGAACTAATTGATTCTGCAATTAGTTACAGATTTGCTTTCTCAGGAATGACTGTTGCCGATGACTACAAAGATGTTGTTAGTACTGATTTAGCCTTGTTATCTCGACATATGGATATTGACCTTGCAGAAGGCTCAATAGATGCTCAGGCTCCTGAAGGATCTGATGGGACGTTACTTCTTCACTCTGATCCCGCAGAAACAAATAATTTTTCTGTCGGAGATCAAGTTTTAGTCAGATTTGGGGGTACCCGTGAAGCAAATCTGACTATTGCCGGTATCTACCATAACGCCACACTGCTTGGTAACTGGGTTGTTGATAATTCGACATTTGATAAATATTTGCCTCAAACACAAGACTTTTTTCTCAGCATTCTTTACAGTCCAACGACTTACGCTGACGATGCTCTTGGATTAGTGACCGTCCTCACAGATGAATACCCACAACTAGCGGTAGAGAGTCAACGAGAGTACCGGGAGTCTATTGAGGCACAGCTTGATCAGATTCTGACCATAATCACTGTATTTCTTGGCTTATCTCTCTTAATTGCTGTTTTAGGTATCACCAATACATTGGCACTCTCGGTGTATGAACAAACTCGCGAACTAGGACTTCTAAGAGCAATCGGTATGACGAGACGCCAGATGCGTCGTATGGTTCGTTGGGAGGCTGTAATTGTCGCTCTCTTCGGTGGAATTTTGGGAGTTGCTATGGGAATACTCTTTGGTTTAGCCGCTACAGCAGCAATTGACACATCTATTGTCAGTGAACTTTCAATACCTGTTAGGTCTGTAATTCAATATCTTGCAATTTCAGCAATTTTTGGAATTATTGCAGCGATCCTGCCGGCTTATAGAGCTTCAAGGCTAAAAGTATTAGATGCAATCTCTCACAATTAATTCAAAATTCTTAGAACTGACGAAGCACTTCTGGTAAACGGTCAGAGTGGACAATTGCCACTCTTTTCGTTGCTCGTGTAAGAGCCACATAAAGAGCACGAAGCCCTTGCTCTTGTTCTTCTACAATGCGTTTCGGTTCTACCACTACTGCTGCATCAACTTCTAAGCCTTTAACTAGTCCAACCGGAACGACAGTTATTGAAGAATCTAAGCCAGTTCGAGTCGGCCTCCCAAAATCTACTCTGCTAGCTGTAAGCAATTCCTCAATTTCTTCTACTTGTGACGTTGCTGCGATTACTGCAAGGTTTCCTGTATCTACTGCTTTTAGTTCTTCTTTTATTACTTGGACTAAACCAGTTTGCTGATCATTAAGTTTTGTTGATATGACACGCGGAGCGTCCCCTTCGCTTCTCACTGAGCGTGGCGGAGTAAGGTCCGGCGCTACTTCTATTAACACTTTCGTTGCTATATCCATGAGCGGAGCTGGGATGCGGTACCCAACAGTAAGTTCATACTGATTCACTGGGCGTCTATCAGGTAAATGCTCAAGGATGCTTTCCCAACCATCATGTGCCCAAGCACCTGTTGCTTGTGCAACATCTCCTACGACGGTCATTGATCCATTTAGTGATCTTCTTTCAAGCATTCTTAAATCCATAGGTGATAAGTCTTGAATTTCATCAACAACAATATGCCCGTACGTTCGAATAGCTTCTGCATCTCTTCGTCCTGGTCGTGCACCTAAGGCGGCTCGTGCTTCATCTAATAAAGCCGCATCAGATGCAGTCCATCGAACATCTTCTGCAAATTTCAAACGGGGACGATATAAGGCTTCTACCTCCAGATTATTAAGCTTTGGATCTGCTGCACGAATCAAGGCATGTGAACCTAAGCAATCATTGAGTAGTTGTGCTGGGGTTAGTACTGGCCACATCCACTCGAGTGCTTCACGGATCTGAAGATCTCCGCGTAATCTTTCGGCTAGGCCACCGGGGTCAAGAGATTCTCGTCCACTTGAAGCCAAAGCATGAAAGAATTCGGTTTCAACGAACCTTCGTCCAGCATTATGAGTACGGAACCTGCGATGAGCTTCTGTAACAATTTCAGTACTTTTTTCAACAGTTACATGTAGCCACTGCAAGCCATGTCCTATTCTTAAGTCTTCTCGTAATGGCCGTTGCCTGGTCCTTATTGCTCGAGCAATAAATCGGATCATTCGTAGATCGCCTTTTAACCGTGATATTTCTTCTGAATCTCGCCGATCATCAACCCATGTTCGATCAACTAGATCGGCGAGAGAAGCCATCTCTACGCCTGCTTCCCCTAGCGAAGGTAGAACCTGTTCTATATAAGCAAGAAAGAGTCGGTTTGGCCCTACTACTAAAACTCCTTGGCCGTCGAGGGGGAATCTGTGAGTGTAAAGAAGATATGCAGCGCGGTGAAGAGCCACAACGGTTTTTCCTGTTCCTGGCCCTCCTTGTACCGACAGCACTCCTGAGAGTGGCGCTCGAATGATCCCATCTTGTTCTGCTTGTATCGTTCCGACAATGTCGCCGAGTCGTCCTGTCCTTTCTGTTTCTAAAGCTGCTATCAAAGCACCTTCGCCGCGAAGTTTCTGACTATCATCTCGGAATCTTTCAATGTCTCCAAATAATTCGTCTTCGATTGCTAACAACTGTCGACGACGGCTAACAAAATGGCGTCGACGTTCAAGTCCCATTGGATCTGGTCCTGTAGCTCTGTAAAAAGCTTCAGCAATCGGGGCTCGCCAATCAACAACTATTGGATCTTGGGTTTCATTCCATACACCTACTCGGCCTATGTAGTAACGATTATTTCCAAATGCCTCTTCTTGGTCGATACGTCCAAAAACAAGTGCTGCTTCACCAAGATCTAATTCTTCTAACCGGCCAGCCACTGAGTCCCATATTGCTTCTCGTTCAAAACGAGCTTGGTTGGTTCCTCCACGGCCTACTTCCACCATCTCTGTGAGATCAAGCGCACGAAGCCGTGCAGATTCAAGGTAGGTATATGCCTCATCTACATAGGCCTGTTCTGCTTCAAGTTCAGGATGCATAGACACCCTCCAAAAGTATGGACAAAATCAATTCGTGGCCATTACAGAGAATTTGCTCTTTCTTGCGGGCAATTTCCCCATATTTGACCAAAGATTTATTCTAGCGGAGGAAATATCTTCACCAATCCGCTCTAAAGTGTCGGATTCTTTCTTTAATCTGCGACGATAGGCATCATGATTACTGTTGGACTTGTTTTAAGTGCGGGGGGAACCTCCGGAGCGGCTTATCATGCTGGTGTTCTTGCTGGGCTTTTTGAAGCTACTGGCTGGGATCCGAGAACAGCGGATCTCATTGTTGGGACTTCTGCGGGCGCTAGCACTGCTGTAGGGCTTCGTGCAGGGTTATCAGCTTTTGATCATGCTGCCTACTACTCCGAACAAAATTTGACTCCCGAAGGCCAAAGTATTCGAGACCGGGTAACCACTCCGCTTGACCTTCCTAAGGATCCTCCGCCTCATAAGTCTTTCTTTCCTTCAAATCCCTATCTGATACTTCAAGGAATTCTTGGGCGTGGGAGACCTCGTCCTGTCGTTTCTTTAGCTGGAATGCTTCCTGAAGGCCAAGGAGATGGCTCTTCTCTTGCTGCGCGAATTAATGAATCTCATCCTGAGTCTTGGCCAGATATGTCAACTTGGATCTGCAGCGTTGATTTAAAGACCGGTAAAAGAGTGGTTTTTGGTCGAGACGATATTGAGTGTGATATCGGAACTGCTGTTCAAGCTTCTTCTTCTATCCCAGGATATTTTCAACCCGTAAATCTTGATGGAACGAAATATGTAGATGGAGGTATTCATTCTTCTACTAACGCTGATCTAACTGCGCCTTTAGGCCTTGATGTTGTTGTTGTTTCTTCTGCAATGACAGCTACTCCAAGTGAATCTGTGTGGCCAGGCGGCCCAATCGATCGAGCCTGGCATAGCCGCACTTTGCGACGAGAGGTGGAAAAAATTCGAGCATACGGTTCTTCCGTTCTTGTATTTCAACCGACTGCGGAAGACTTAAAAATTCGTGGGAAGGACAACATGATTACGGATAATTCGGAAGAAATATGTCAAATGGCTAAAACTTCAACACTTGCACATCTTTCTCATCCACGTACTCTAAAATCACGTAAAGTTCTAGAAAAATCTTTGAAACTATGAACTCTTTACATGATTCTCCGTTTTTAGCTGCTTGCCGATCTGAACCGCATCAACACACTCCGGTCTGGTTTATGCGTCAAGCAGGGCGATCTCTTCCGGAATATAGGGAGATTCGGGGGGAAGGAAGCATTCTAGATGCGATCAAGAACGCTGATCTGTCAACTGAAATTACTTTGCAACCGGTTCGTAGATACAACACAGATGCCGCCATTTTGTATTCGGACATAATGGTTCCTCTCCATGCTCTTGGGTTTGGTATAGAAATTCAGCCAGGAGTTGGGCCTGTAGTAGAAAATCCTTTTCGTTCGGTTAGTGATCTAAACCGATTACGGCCTCTTGAACCAGATCGCGATACCCCGTATGTATTGGAAACAATTCACCAACTAGTAGAAGAATTGACGGTTCCATTAATTGGATTTGCAGGAGCTCCTTTTACTTTGGCTTCTTATTTGATTGAAGGGGCGCCGTCTAGGACCTATACCCGAACGAAAGCATTGATGCTAGAGGATCCAGAATTATGGAACTCGTTAATGAATCATCTCGTTGAGATAGTTATTTCTTCTTTGAATTCACAAATTTCTGCAGGAGTTTCTGCGATACAGCTATTTGACAGCTGGGCTGGAGCGCTCAGTCCTTCTGCTTATGAACGTTTTGTTCTGCCCCATAGCAAAAAAATATTTCTAGCAGTAAAAGATTCAGGAATTCCAACTATTCATTTTGGTGTAGGTACCGGGGAAATCCTTAGCTTGATGGCTTCAGCAGGTTCATCAGTAATGGGTGTTGATTGGAAAACCCCGCTAGACGTAGCACGTAATCGGCTCGGTTCAGAGATAGCTCTTCAAGGCAATCTTGATCCGGCAATTTGTTTTGCTTCTGAGCATGCGGTTTCAACTGAAGTACTTAACATTCTTGAAAAAAATGACAATCACCCAGGTCACATCTTCAATCTAGGTCATGGTGTTTTACCTGAAACTAATCCACAAGTTCTCGAAAGAATCGTTGAACAGGTTCATTCATATCCTCTAGAACTGACTGAAAGAAAATGAATCCTCATCGAATTGCAGTTGTAGGTGCCGGAGTAGCTGGGCTTACTGCCGCCTATTACTTACAAAAAGTTCTCCCTGAATCTGAGGTGATCGTATTAGAAGCGGAAAATCAACCTGGCGGAAAACTCATCACCTCTCCTTTTGCAGGATTTTCAGTAGACGAAGGTGCAGATTCTTTTCTAGCTCGTGTTCCTTGGGGTTTCGACCTTTGCCAAAGTCTTGGACTTGATTCAGAATTGGTTTCTCCGTCTGCTAGAAATGCCTCTCTATGGGACAATGAGAAACTTAAACCCATTCCTTCTCCGAATGTTCTTGGAGTTCCTTTAAATACAGAAACTATTTCCGATGATTTTTTACCTTCTGAAGCTATAACTCTCCTTAACGGATCGGGACTTCCTCAGCAAGAGTTACCTGAGGGAGATTTGAGCGTCGGTCAAGTGGTTCGTTCTTGTGTAGGAGATGATGTATTAGAGCGTCTTGTTGATCCTCTATTAGGGGGGATCAATGCTGGTATCGCGGATGCCATGAGTTGTGCCATGATGGCTCCACAACTGTTAGAAGCCGCACGTCACCCCGACGGCATGCTTAATCATCTGAGAAGCCTTACGAGAAACGCTGACCCGAATGCTCCAGTGTTTCATGCTCATCCGGAGGGAATGAAACGACTTGTAGATGCTCTCGTTGATTCTTTAGGAAATTCTTTGAAATTAAACAGTTCTGTTAAAAATATTTCTCGTTCTGGTTCTCAATGGATAATTGAAACAGCCGAAGAGTTTGAATCTGTCGACGGCATAATTATTGCCACCCCTGCTTTTGTAGCTTCTAAATTTTTAGAAACAATTCTTCCCTCTGCTGGAGAAACCTTGGGGTCTATTGAATTTGCTTCTGCTGCTCTTGTTACTTTTAGTTTTTCCCGATCAAATCTTGAAGTTGATAATTCTCAAAGCGGATTTCTTGTCCCTAGGGCCGCAGGGCTTTTCATGACCGCTTGTTCATATTCAGGTAGCAAATGGGCTCACCTTCGTCATCCTGAAGTAGAAATCCTTCGTGTTTCCACTGGTCGCATCAACGATGACCGACATTTGAAAATGAGTGATGACGAGTTAGTGACTGAACTTCGCTCTGATCTCGCAGTCACCCTAGGAGTTGAATCTCAACCAGTTGATGTACGAATTACACGTTGGCCGAATTCTTTACCGCAGTTTCCAGTCGGACACGTTGCTGCTATGGAGGATCTCCGCATGAGTTTGGACCAACAGGTTCCTGGACTTCTTGTAGCTGGAGCTGCCCATCGCGGGGTTGGAGTTCCTGCCTGTATCCGATCCGGCAAAGAAGCAGCCCATCAAATGGCAGATTTTCTCTACGGATGATTTTGTTGAAATCTCGATCTTCATTTTTGTGTGTGGGATCTGGACTTTTGGTTGTTGCTTCAATGCCACCTTGGGGCTGGTGGCCATCTGCTTTTATTGGAATCGCTCTATTAGACAGATTATTAAGTGGCCAGGGAGCGTTTAGAAGGCTTCGGCGGGGTTTCTTAGTGGGATTGGTGTGGGCATTAGTTGGCACTATTTGGATGGTTGATCTAACTCCTGCGGGATGGGCAATAAATGCAATCGTGCATGCATCGTTTATGGGAATGGCCTCTTTGATTGTTCCTGCAAATAGTGGACGACGTTCTGCCTTAGTTGGTGCTATCACTCTGGCAGAACTTGGGCGTTGGTCGTGGCCTTTTGGAGGCGTTCCTTTAGCTACTTTGGCTCAAGGCCAAGCAGCGGGCCCGTTAGCTCCAGTTGTTCGTGTTGCAGGGTCACTCCTTCTCGTGGCTTTAGTTGTAGCAATAGGTGTGGCTTTAAGTGCTTTATTTGATGGCCGCCAAGCTACTAAAAGGTCTGCTCTTGTCATAGGAATTACTTCTGTAGCGCTTATTATTTCCGGAGTTCTGGCTGCTCTTGCTCCAGAAGGCCATCTAATTGAAGAGATGAAAGTTGCGATAGTTCAAGGAGGTGGATCTCAACGTACGAGAGCTACCCCGTCTGGAGCATCTGTTGTATTCTCAAATCAGGTTGCTGCAAATCAAACAGTTGAAAAGGGCGTTGATTTGATTCTTTGGCCTGAGAATGTAGTCAATCCAGATCCGTCAACAACTTCACCTCTTCCAAATCGACTTTATTCTGACGAAGCTTCAACAATTCTCTCTATGGAAGCTAGACGCCTTGATGCTGTTCTTGTTCCTGGGTGGTTTATCCAAGATGATTCAGATCCAACAGCAAATTTAAACTATTCAACCGCTATTGATTCAACTGGTGAAGTTATTGATCGTTACGACAAAGTACGTATTGTGCCGTTTGGAGAATTCGTTCCTCTTCGTTCCCTCATTGAGGTTTTTGCTGCTGATCTTCTTCCGGCACGTGATGTTCGCCCAGGGAATGGTCCTGCGATTCTTGAAACTCCTGCCGGGAATTTGGGCATATCTATATCATGGGAAATCTTTTTTGACCACAGAGCTAGAGACGCAATCAAAAACGGGGGTGAAATTCTTATTAACCCAACAAATGGAGCAAGTTACTGGCTAACGATTGTTCAAACCCAGCAGATAGCATCTAGTCGTCTTAGGGCTCTTGAGACTGGTCGTTGGGTTCTACAAGCAGCCCCTACAGGTTTCAGCGCAGTAATCAATCCGAATGGCAAAGTAATCCAGCGGACATCGATCTCAGAACAAACTGTCCTACACGCAACTGTTGAAAGACGTAGTGGACTCACATGGGCTGCCCAAGTAGGGATTTGGCCAATGGCTATTTTGGCAGTCTTTTTGATTCTCGTAGGACATAAGGAACCTGAAGGAAAATCAGAATCTGCTTAAATTTCGATCATCACTGTAGAAGGGCCATCGTTAACCAATTCAACTTTCATATATGCTCTGAATCTTCCCGTTGCTACATTCAAACCTTCTTCGCGTAAAGTTTTGACAATTTCTTCTATAAGAGGTTCAGCATGTTCTGGTTTGGCTGCGTTGATCCAAGATGGCCGGTTTCCACGAGAAGTGTCTCCATAGAGCGTGAACTGACTAATTACTAGTATTTCTGAACTCGTATCAAGTGGTGAAAGATTCATTACTCCTTCTGAATCGTCAAAAATTCTTAGTTTGGTGATTTTCTTTGCAATTTTTCTTGATTCCTCTGCTCCATCTGTATGAGTAACTCCGACGAGCACGCATAATCCTGGGCCAATAGAGCCAATAATTTCATCTTCTACCGTTACTTTTGCGTATTCAACTCGCTGTATCAAAGCTCTCATGTGACAAAAGGTACAAGTTACCAACGAGTAATCATCAAAAAGTGCCGCCACACTTAATGAATGGCTACTAAAAAAGATTCTTCAATGGGCGTTAACGATCCATTGCGTATTGCTTTTTTGGCTTATCGCGGCAAACCACACTGTGGTGGTCAAGGAGTGTATACCCGACATTTGACCAAAGCTCTTACTGGTTTGGGGCATCATGTTGAAGTATTTGCTGGACAGCCTTACCCGGTACTTGACGAAAGCGTTCCATTAACTCCATTAAAAAGCCTCGATCTTTACAATGACCACTTTCCAATGCGTAAAGCAAGAGTTTGGGAATTAAAAACTAAATGGGACTTTTTAGAGTCCCTTTCTTTCAATACTGGCAATTTTTCCGAACCAATGGCTTTTAGCATGCGTGCTTGGAGTCATCTTTCTAACCGACGAGATGACTTTGATTTAGTGCATGACAATCAGTGTCTCGGGTGGGGTTTGCTTCTCATGCAGAATCATTTGAACCTTCCTGTTCTTTCCACCATTCATCACCCAATCACCGTGGACCGCCGTCTTGAAATTGAGCATGCTCGCGGGTTAATTGAAAGAATTGGGAAACGTCGATGGTATGCATTCACAAAAATGCAAACACAGGTAGCCAAACGGATGGAAAGAGTCATGACGGTTTCAGAGTCATCTAAGACCGACATAGTCGCTGATCATAAGGTTAATTCTGACCGTGTTCATGTTGTGCCGGTAGGTGTTGACCCAGATTTATTCTTGCCTATGGAAAATGTGAAAAGAATTCCCGGGAAGATCATTACCACTGCTAGCGCTGATGTCGCTATGAAAGGCCTCAAATACCTTCTTGAAGCCATTGCAAAACTCCGAACCGAAAGACACATAGAGCTTGTGATCATTGGGCGCCAGAAAGAAGATAGTGCTAGTTCAGATGTTTTTAAAGAGTTAGGTTTAACAGACTGTGTCTCTTGGGTGCATGGAGTGCCTGACGAACGTATTGTGGAGTTGTATAGCGAATCCGAACTAGCAATTGTCCCTTCGCTCTACGAAGGGTTTTCTCTACCCGCTATTGAAGCCATGTCTTGCGGAATCCCCCTAATAGCCACAACCGGAGGAGCTCTTCCCGAGGTGACCGGTACACACAATGAAACCTGTTTTCAAGTACCTCCCGGTGATAGCGAAGCTCTTGCTTTTATGATCCGTGACGCTCTTGATAACCCAGAAAATCGAGCACGTGTAGGTATGCAAGGACGCCAACGAGTCATTGATCATTGGAGTTGGCGTCACACTGCATTGCGAACGATTGAGCAGTATCGGGAACTTCTAGAAAATAAAGGTAACTAATAATGCTTACCGTCCGCTATGAGCGTTTGCGTCTACAACCAAATGAAAGAGTTCTTGATCTGGGTTGTGGTTTTGGACGTCATGCTTACGAAGCTTTACGCCGTGGAGCCCATGTAGTTGCTTGCGATCTTGGCTACGACGAGTTAGTTCAGGTTCGAAGTGTTGCTGCCGTGATGTGGGCTGATGGAGAAATAGATGAAGGAATCATGTTAGAAACCGCAAACGGAGATGCCACTCAATTGCCTTTTGCTGATGAATCCTTTGACCGAATTATTGCATCCGAAGTTATGGAACACATTAAGGAAGATGAAAAAGTTTTAAAAGAGTTGACGCGTGTTCTTCGCCCTGGAGGCACTTTAGCTATAACAATCCCTTCCAAATTTCCGGAAAGATTATGTTGGGTGCTTTCAGAGGACTACCACGCCCCTAATGCTGAGGGAGGTCATGTCCGTATTTATGGTCGCACCGAACTTGAAGAAAAAATGTTATTCGCTGGATTATCTCCTCTTGGCAGTCACAAAGCGCACGCTCTGCATAGTCCTTACTGGTGGCTGAGGTGTGCCATAGGCCCAAATAAAGCCGTTGAGGAGAATCGACTGATCAGCGCTTACCATCGATTATTGACTTGGGATATCGTAAAAGCTCCTAAACTAACGCGTTGGGCTGAATCGCTTTTGAACCCCCTTCTGGGCAAAAGCAAAATCGTTTACGCCGCTAAACCAAACTCGGAGAACAGTCATGCCGTTACCTGAAGTCCCAGGAATAATTAATGCTAAGGATTTGCAACTTACTGCTTCAACAATCGCTGAGTGGCAACTTCCTAATGGCATGATTCCGTGGTTTCCAGGTGGCCACTGTGATCCCTGGAACCATGTAGAGGCAGCAATGGCTCTCGCATGCGCCGGCCATCTTGATGAAGCAGAAGCTGCTTATGAATGGCTGTTGCAAACACAACACACAGATGGCTTAGGATCTGGTGGCTGGCATCAATACTATTTATCTGATGGAATTGAAGATACAAAATTCGATGCCAACGTCATTGCCTATATAGCTACCGGAGTTTGGCACCACTGGTTGATGACAAAAGATAGAGGATTCCTTGAACACATGTGGCTTTCAGTTGATCAAGCCATTGAATTCGTTCTACGGCTTCAAACTTCTAACGGTCCAATATTGTGGGCCCGCCACGAGAATGGCACCCCTTGGCCCTATGCCTTGCTCACGGGCTCCTCAAGTATCTGTCATAGTTTAAGATGCGCTATCGCCATAGGTGAAGAACTTGGCCATGACCGCCCAGATTGGGAACTTTCTTTAGCTCACCTTGCTCATGCGATCCGAACCAAACCGGAGGGTGCTTTTGCTCCAAAGGAAAGATGGGCGATGGACTGGTATTATCCGGTTTTATCTGGAGCTTTAGATAAAAAAGACACCCTATCTCATTTGGAAGCACAGCGGAAGAAATTCATAATTGAAGACCATGGAGTTCGTTGTGTTAGTGATCAGGATTGGGTCACTGCTGCAGAGACATGTGAGTGCTCCATGGCATATTTAGTAGCTGGTGACCGCTCAAGTGCTTTAGATTTATTCAAAGGCGCTTTAGAGATGCGTCTAGATAATGGAAAGTGTCTAACAGGACTAGTTCATCCCGGACACATCAGCTTCCCTGAAAATGAATGCACTACTTATACTGCTGCAGCCATAATTCTAGCCGCGGATGCCATTTCTGGTTCCAGCCCCGCTTCCTCATTATTCGTTGATCACTCGAGTCTTCCTGACATTATTGATACAGAAACTGTAGCTAGGAAAAGAGACTAAATCCCTGGCCCTATTCGCCTTAACGCTCGTAAAGACCCTGCAACACCAATTTCTTCAAATGCTCCTGATCTAACGGCTCGTGTCCATATCTCAAATGGTGGTTGGCCTCCATCAGAAGGATCTGGAAATACATCATGGATTAGCAAAGTTCCCCCTTCTACAAGGTGTGGCACCCATCCTTCGTAGTCTTGATGAGCTGGTTCTTGCCCATGTCCGCCATCAATGAACAGAAGTGCAAGAGAAGTTTGCCAAAGAGTTGAGATTAGGGCAGATTGGCCGATTAAAGCCACAACAGTGTCTTCAAGGTTAGCTTTATGAATTGTTTGTCGAAAAGATGGCAGCGTGTCTATCATCCCTGTTGCAGAGTCAACCAAACTAGTGTCATGCCATTCCCATCCCACCTGATTTTCTTCTGAGCCGCGGTGGTGATCTAAAGCAAATAACGTTCGCTTTGCCTCTTGGGCTGCTGCACCAAGGTAAACAGTAGATTTGCCGCAATAACTTCCTATCTCAAGATACGGACCTTCTAGCAGTACTTCAGTGGCGTATTGATAGAGCGCTTTTCCTTCATCAGGGGGCATAAACCCTTTTGTGGACTCTGCTAGTTCTTGTAAATATTTATCCATCTTTAGGCAGATGTTTTAGTTAATTGGCCTTCAGCTCGGTCGCCCCAGAGCAGGTGCTCTAAAACAGCAAATCGAATGATCCAAAGTAAAGCGAATGCTGCAGCATTTCCTGCCTGCATGGCGAAGACGTGATCGTAAAAATTATCAGCGATAGCTACAAACACGGTTGAGAGAATAAGACCAGCAAAGGCTAACCCCCAGAAGGGAACTATTTCACTTACCACTTTATGATCGCCTTTATTTTTCTCCCAGACGTAATGGCGACTAAGGAAATATGAAGGGATACTGCCTGCTACTACCGCTACTCCATTAGCGGCAATGCCCACGAGTTCGAGCTGTTCAAAGCAAATATATAGAAGCGTTTGTCCGGTTATTACATTGACCATTGAGACTCCAGCAAACCGAAGCAGCTTCGTTCCATAGTTGCGCCGTAGACGCGCTAAACGAGCAAAGAGTGCGGAGGACATGAAATGCAATCTTAATAGCGGATAAAGGAAAGATCGGGGCAAATGGTCATAAATCTAATGTTTTAAGGCCAAACCATTGGAAATAAAGGATGATTTAACTCTGCTCCGTCTTGCAATCCAGTTATGGAGTCCTCTAACTCTGGAAATGGAGGGGATGTTCGCCACGAGCGTTGAGCTCGACGAACATCGTCTCCTATGTAGCGCAATGACACTGTCCTTCTTCCTTTAGCTGAGCCTGGGGCTGCATGCAAAGAGAGAAATGAGAAACAAATAGCGTCTCCTGGTTCAAGCGACCAAGACCTAATTGGAAATGAATCTCTGTTTTTATCAATATCGGGAATTTCTTGAAGAGTTCCTTCTGGAAACCATCGAGCTTCTTTGTCTACGAACGTACGGGGCATCATCCAAGAACCAGTATGAGTGCTCGCTATAACTTCAATACTTTCTTCTACCGGTACCGGGTCTAACGGCAGCCAGAAAGAGACTGTTTGACTTCCGTTGAGATCGTAATAAGGCTGATCTTGATGCCACGGTGTTCGTTGTTGGTTTCCTTGTGACCTCACCAATACGTGATCATGGTGAAATCTGATGGTCGAAGATTTAGTTAATAAAGATGCGATATGTGGTAGAGCGCTGTGCCGTGCTATTTCTTCAATGAGTTGTTGGTCTTCCCACCGGCGAAAATCTTCAATAAAACCTTTTGGGTCTTCTTTATCGGATAGCCGAATAGAGAGGGGGCCAGGATTGTCTTCAATTGAAGCCACGGCTGTTTGTAAAGATTCAACTTCTTGTGTGTTAAGAACTTGACGGACTGCAACGACACCTTCGTTTACAAACTTTTGAATTTCATGGTTTGTAATCATTTGTTTAGTAAACCAGCGTTCGTAACAATTCACCCCCTAGGGTCTATACATGCTTATTGTCACTCTATTTGGACTCACGTCACTGATCGTAGGTCTCGTAATTGGATGGCCCATTCTTGTGACTCTTTCAATTATTTTTGTATTCGTTCAGGTAATCATGACGATTGCAAAGTATGCCGTTAAATACAACGATGACCGTCTAATAGAACGAACAAAAGATCTCTAACCAATCACTAACACCCGCCTTATAAATCTTTCCGGTAAACGTTTGTTGATCGTTCCACAAAACCGATTCTTTTATATAGACGATTCGCTGCTTCTCGAGAAGGACGCGACGTAAGATCCACAGTTGCAGCCCCTGCTGATTGGGCATAATTTATGGCTGCTTGATTAAGAGCCTCACCTACGCCTTGACCACGAACCGTTTCATCTACCACCACGTCTTCTATCCATGCGCGTAAACCTGTAGGTATACGGAAAAGTGCCAGAGTTAAGCTGCCAACGATCTTCCCTTCTGATTTAGCTACAAACAAAAGTGAAGCGTCACTACTTACAATCTTTGATAACGCGTCAAAATCAGGTGGCGGATTAGAACTTGACAATTGCGGGATAAGACGCTCCATAGCCTCTACAAGTTCAGAAGTTACTTCTGTTGCTTCAATAATCTCTAACACAGTACTAATTGTACGTTACGTCTCACTTATCTGTATACCAGCGCGTATTTTTGAAGTTCGCCGGTAGCATCGCTTTTAATGTCATCACTTACACCGCATCTACGTTGGACCGATGAAGTCGAGCTACAGTCCCCTATTTTGTTAGCTGCGTTTGAAGGTTGGAATGATGCGGGTGAAGCGTCAACCACTGCTGCTCGTTACTTGCGTGATCATTTCAATGCAAAACCTGTAGCAACTATTGATGCTGAAGATTTTTTTGATTTCACTGTTGCCCGCCCTTTTGTGCGGTTACAAAATAATGCACGAAGAACTATCCAGTGGCCTTCAACGAAGTTGTCTGCTGCTTCTATTCCTGATTCTCAATATGATCTCGTCACTCTCATTGGTCATGAACCGCAACTTCGCTGGAGAACTTTCGCTGATCAGATTGCGGCAGCAGCCGAAGCAATAGGGGCTTGTCAAGTGATAACACTTGGTGCACTGCTAGTAGACATGCCTCACACTCGTCCAGTGCAAGTTTACGGAAGCAGCGATGACACAGATTTAGCTGAACGACTTGCTATTTCTCCTTCGACATACGAAGGGCCAACAGGAATAGTCGGAGTGCTCTCGTCACACTTACGTAAATCAGGAATGTCAACGGCGTCCTTTTGGGCTGGTGTGCCGGCCTACGTATCAAATGCCCCCTCACCAAAAGCTGCCTTAGCTCTTGTCAATCGCGTATGCGGGGCTCTAGATGTATCAATTACTTGTACTGATTTAGAAATTGCTGCCGCTGACTATGAACAACAAGTCAGCGATATCGTCGCCGAAGATGACTCAACATCTGAATACGTTGCGGAACTTGAAAGCGACTTTGATCTTGAAACTTCAGAATCGGATTTTTCTGATGACCCTGACCGTCTTGTCTCTGAAGTCGAAGATTTCCTTCGTAATCATCCGGGTCGAAACTAGTTCTCTACATCCTCTATTAAAGAATTTAGATTTTCTAAACCAATAGTTTCTGCTAGTGAACTATCTTCTTCTCCAATCCAAATCGGTTCCCGTGGATGATCAAACCGGACTTCAATTTCTTCCCCGCGGATAGCCGCAAAGGCTTCGTCTGCCCATTGCTCAGGCACAGCTGTTTTCTCTGGTAGTTCTCCCTCCGCGAAGAATCCCACATCGGCGCACTCAAGAGGATGCGGTTTTAATTCTCCTCCAGTCATTTGGCAATGAAACACCAGTGAATAAAGAGGTATGCCGGTGAAACCAAGCCTCATTCCGTCCAATATGGCAATTGGGCGGATGACTTCACAGTCGATTCCTGTTTCTTCTTTTACTTCTTTCACGACTACTTCTGAAGCAGAGTAGCCAACATCAGCCCATCCGGTGGGATAAAGCCAAACAAGAGAATCTGCTCGTTGCACTAATAGCAATTCATTTTTATCGTTTCCAACAACAGCACCGACGGTGATTTTTGGAGTCACATATCCAGGAACTCCTTTCCCTACAGATTTAAGCCATTCTTCCGCTAGTACTTCCGAATCTATGGCTTCTCCCCCAAGGGCATCTGCTTGACTTCTTATCTCTACTGCTACTTTCAATATTTCTTCATAGCGTTCTTGTTCAAAAAGGTTTTCGGTGAACCCCAAACCGGTTCTTGCTGATCCCGCTAAGGCTTCTGCCCATCGAAGTAAATCCAGTTGAGTTGGAGGAGTTGTCATGTTCTTAACCGTAGTATGTTCGATCGACCACACCACAATTAAAACAACAAACTGAAAGATAGTTCATCTCGTAACTAGTTTCTGTTTATCAAAATTGGTTCTGATTTAGTTTGGGAATGAGTCAGGTTCATGTGGATTCGTTGCAAGCCATACTGACTTGGTTTGCAAGAAACAGCGCATACCTTCAATACCATTTTCTCGGCCATACCCAGATTGTTTGAATCCACCTACTGGCTGACTCATAACAAAATTAAGTATCGGCGAAGAGTACCAAATGTCTTTCTTTAAGCACAATTTTTACTTGAAGCTCTTATAAATCCATACCAATCCAACGCAAAACAGCCAATTCAATCTCAGCTAAGTGATCAGGATCTTTCACTTTACTTCCCGACTGATCACGAATATAGAAAGCATCTATGACTTCAGATCCGAGGGTCTGAACCCTCGCACTAACAATATCTAAATCTAATTCTGTGAACGCTCGTGTTATGCGGTAAAGAATCCCTGGTTCATCAAGGCAACTTATTTCTAAAACCGTAGCAATTTCTGAAGTTTCATTATCTACGGTTAACCGTGGTTGCACTGGTCGAGCGGTAGCTTTTGTCTTTCGGTCAAAACGCGAACGCTCACCTAGACGTGCAGCTACTGCTAGTCGTCCTGATAAGGCTTTTTCTGCTTGATCTTCGATTAGATCCCAGTTAATTTCTTGATCTTTTTTCCGTTCTACTCGGAAAACTGAAAGAGATCGATCATTTTCTGTATGTGCAACAGCACCAAAGACTCCTAAACCATTAAGTGCTAACACACCAGCAATTTTTGAAATAATCCCAGATCGATTATTTGTTACAACAGTAAATGTTGATTCTTTACCTTTGATAATTTGCTCGGTAGCAAAAAGCATTTCTTGTTGTTCTTCATTGGGGAAAGAGCCTCCAATCACATCAAGAACATCGCCTCCCTCAAGAACATGAGTTACTCGAGTCACTAATTCGGTTACAAGTCCATCTTTCCAATGGCTCCATGCTGATGGTCCGGTAGCAAGAGAATCCGCTTCAGTTAAGGCTCCCAACAACTGCAATAAACGAATACTTCCAACTGTTACAGCTACCGATCTAATTGTTCCGTCATCATCTAAGTCACGCCTTGTTGCGATATCTGGGAGAAGAAGATGTTGTTCAACCATTGCAGACAACAACCCCACATCTTCAACGGAATACCCCATTCGTCCAGCAATAGTTACAACCAGATCCACCCCGACCTCTGAATGATCACCCGGGTAACCTTTCCCAATGTCGTGAAGAAGAGCCCCGACTACTAGTAAGTCCGGTCGATCTACTTGGTTTTTTAAAAGTGAGGCTTGAGCAGCTGTTTCTAACAAATGTCGATCAACGGTGAAACGATGATAAGCGTTTCTCTGCGGTAGTGACTGACAAGGACCCCATTCGGGTATCAACGCCACGAAAAGTCCACTTTGATCTAAATCCTCTATAACTTGAATGGCGGCCCATCCCGTAAAAAGTAGTCTTTCAAAAAGTTCACGGGCTTCTTTTGGCCAAGGATCTGGAAGAATAGTGGCCCATTGCGAAAGGGTTTCTAACGAAACACGGTCAAGATATGCATTATTTTCTGCTGCTGCAACGGCACTACGGAGAACAACTAATGGATCTTCTAAGGCTTCTTTATTGACTTTGATGCGTCCATCATCAAGCACCAGGCCTGGTGCGATCTCACGTCGTAATACTTTTTGAATCATTCTTCTAGGACCACGTTCGCCTAATACACGACGAATTCGTCGATGTGCCCCATCTCCGGTCCAAGCGACAACCCGAGCAGCTGATGCAACAACAGACATCATCTTGTCTGCGTCTTCATAACCAAGCCTTGCAGCTAAATCATCTTGAAGCTCCAGTAAAAGTCGATCTGACCGACGACCAGTTTCACGGTGTAGTTCCACCCGAACCTCTAGCAGAGTTTCAAATGCTTCTTCTAGATTTTTATTCTCTTGATCTCTTAGTACTTTTTCTGACTCCTCAACCCAGTTCAAGACATGAACATCTCGTAAGCCGCCTCTCGCCTCTTTTAAATCTGGTTCCAGAAGGAATGCGACTTCACCAAACTTTTGATGCCGAGTCATAACTGACTTATTCAATTCAGATAAATAATAAAAAGATTTATTTACCCATTGCTCGTGTGCTTTTTTTAAAAGTTTTTTAGCTAAACCGTCATCTCCAGCAACTAGGCGAGCGGCAAGCAAACTCGTTGCCACATCTAAGTTCTCATAACCAACTTCGACTATCTGATCGATAGTCCCTACTTGATGACCAAGTTTTAGCCCAGCGTCCCATAAGGGGTACCAAAGTTTTTCTGCTAATTCGTTAACTTCTAATTTTGGTTGGTGGACTAGAAGCACATCAATATCGCTCCCGGGACACAATTCCCTTCTTCCATATCCACCAATCGCTATAAGAGCTGTGCCTTTAGGAGCCATTGCATCTTCGTAGATTGCTTTGAGAAACGCATCTGTTCGCTTAGTAAGCGCATCACAAAATACTGAACCAGTTAAGGAACGATCTTTTAAAACATCTTCAGCATGTGTGATCATTTGTTAATCGTACGCTCCAAGTTCTTGATTCAAATTCCCGGAACGAAGGCCTTCAAGGTCTAGGGTCACATAAAGGTATCCAGCAGACTGGACGACAGCTACAATTTCTTCGCGTTTTAAAAGAACGTTATCGATTTCTGAAATTGGGATTTCCAGACGTGCTGTCTTGTCATAGTGGCGAACACGAAGGTCATCGAACCCTAATTGTTTTAAAGATTTTTCAGCTTTTTCAACTGCAGAGAGCCTCGCTAACGTCACGGGAGTTCCATATGGAAGTCGTGAAGATAAGCATGGTGCTGCTGGTTTATCCCAAGTTCGTAGTCCGAGTTCTTGAGAAGTAGATCTAACCGCATTCTTCGTAAATCCGGCGTCTACAAGAGGAAAGCGAGCTCCATGAGATGCAGCGACCGTCTGTCCAGGGCGATGATCTCCAAGATCATCTAAATTGACTCCAAGTAAAACAGTTGCTGACTCTTGTTCTGCAATCGGGATTAGTGAATCCATCAACGCCTCTTTACAATAGCCACAACGATCCGAATCATTGATGAGGTATTGTTCAGATTCCATTTCGTTCGTTTCCACTGTGCTCCATCGGAAACCCCACTCTGAGGCCAAATTTGCTGCATCTTGATAATCTGATATTGACAATGAGGGAGATACCGCAGTCACTACGTGGCAATGGTTAGCCCCAAGAATGTTATGTGCGACGTGAGCTAGAAATGAAGAATCTGCGCCTCCGGAAAAAGCAACAATAACATTTTTCATACTCGCTAAGTCGGCTTGAAGAATTTCTAAATGTTGAGAATAACTCATAGAAGGTATGCCTAATCGATACTGAGGTGTTCTAAAACTACTTCCAGTTCATCTACCACACCTGTATAGAAAGGACCAAAATCAGCATAAACAGCAGATGCTTCATCAAAACGCATCGTGTAAACAACCTCTTTTAAATCATCGGGATGTTCAGCAAATAAAGTAACTCCCCATTCAAAGTCATCCACCCCTGTTGATCCAGTAACGACTTGTAAAACTCGTCCAGTGAACGTTCGACCTGATGCTCCATGTTCATGCATAAGTTCAAGTCTCTCTTCAAATGGCAAAGTGAACCAATTTACTTGTTCGTCGCGACGTTTAGACATTGGATAAAAACAAAACGCAGGTTTGTTAGGTGGAGGCAACTGAGGGTAAAGACGAGAATTGCGCATCTCTTCAGGAAGTCCGGCTGCATACTCTGAAATCTCGGTTAAAGAGACATAACTATCTACTATTTCAAGACCACTTTGTGCAAGAGAAGTTTGGGCATCTCGTAGCCTCCATAAGTCGTTACCTAAAAGCATGAACGCTATGTCTGCTTTGTGTCCCAATATCACTGCGGAAACGAGTTGGTCTCCTTGTTCAATGATTTTCTTTGCTGCCTGTATTACAGCTTCTCTGTCCGTTGTCCGTCCAGATTGATCATCGCCTTTTTGGTTTGTCTTACAAAAAAGATGCAAAACGGCCAAACCTGTCGTGGGGGAAATTGATTCATTCATGACTTAGGAGTCTACGGACCGCTTTACCTTTCGTGAACAGGAAGTAAGTTCAATCTTCATTGTAAATGTTTAGGCGTGAACCTCGGGCAAACCCTGCGAGTTGTAAACCTGCTCTATTTGCAGTTTCTACCGCCAAAGCAGATGGTCCACTTACCGATATCAATGCTGTAAATCCTGCAGCCCAAGCTTTTTGAACCATTTCAAATGATGCTCTGCTGCTAACCCAAAGCCCTAGATTCTCTGCGGGAAGTTTTTTATCAAGAAGTAGTTTGCCGACAACTTTGTCTACAGCATTGTGTCTTCCTATATCTTCACGTAAAAGTATCAAATCCCCTGTCCTGTTAAACGCAGCGGCCGCATGAACTGTGCCAGTAGCGGTAAATAAGTTTTGTTGTTCAGTGATTTGAGTTGCAACGGTAGATATAACACTGAGATCAAATGGTTCAGTTTCTAATGTGCTGAGTCGTTCACAAAGTTGATCTATTGCTTCGGTTCCACATATCCCGCATGAAGAGGAGGAGGGCCCTAGCCGAGGTGTAGGTGGCTCTGCTATCCCACCTGTATCAACAGTGATGTCGTTATATTCAGATTCACTAGCAAGGCCTTGGCCACAGTAACGAACCGACTTTATTTCCGCTTTTCCTAAAAGTCCTTCGGTGAAACAAAACCCTGCAGCTAACTCAAAATCATCTCCAGGAGTCCGCATGGTTGTAGCTACGAGTTCACCATCAAGTCGAATTGACATTGGTTCTTCCACGATAAGTTCATCTGGAACTCGTCGTAACCCATCAGAATCTACACGTTGGGTGAAAACACGCTTTGTTCGACCTCGTGTCATTGAAACAATCCTTAATGTTTAACTTGCTTCATTTGACCTTAAAGGTAAATTTTGCCAAAGAATAATTGAAACATCAAAAGATGCTTAGATAACTTTCTTTAGAACCCCATATCAGGCATAGCAGGTTCGCCAGCCTCGTCTGGTGCGTCAGCGATAACCGCTTCTGTTGTGAGAAACAATGCAGCGATTGATCCAGCGTTTTGTAAAGCTGAACGTGTTACTTTCGCTGCATCTATCACTCCGGCCTTTACTAGGTCTTCGTATTCTCCTGTAGCGGCATTTAAACCGTTGGAACCTTTGAGATTTCTTACTTTCTCAACTACCACTCCGCCTTCTAAACCAGCATTGACTGCAATCTGATTTAAGGGGCCTTCTAGTGATTTTGCTACTATGCGTGCTCCTGTGGCCTCGTCGTGGCTAAGTCCAGCCCCAGCTTGTTCTGCTGCACTCTGAGCACGGACAAGGGTTACTCCTCCACCTGCTACTACGCCTTCTTCAATTGCTGCTTTTGTAGTGCTTACCGCATCTTCAATACGATGTTTTTTTTCTTTAAGCTCTACTTCGGTTGCAGCCCCGACCTTGAGAACTGCTACTCCTCCAGAAAGTTTTGCTAGACGCTCCTGAAGTTTTTCTCGGTCATAGTCAGAGTCTGTGTTTTCTACCTCTGCTTTAATTTGATTAATTCGACCGGAGATATCTTCGTCGTTTCCAGAGCCTTCCACAATCAAGGTCTCATCTTTGGTGATAAGTATCTTTCTCGCTTCACCCAACATGTCTAAGGTGACTCCGTCAACTTTTAACCCAACTTCTTCTGAGATTACTTGGCCCCCGGTGAGGATTGCCATGTCTTGCAACATGGCTTTACGCCGATCACCAAAACCAGGAGCTTTCACTGCTGTTGAGGTGAAAGTTCCTCGGATTTTATTAACAACTAAGGTTGAAAGAGCTTCGCCTTCAACATCTTCAGCGATTATGACGAGTGGTCTAGATGTTTGCATCACTTTTTCAAGTACAGGTACTAAATCACGAATTGCTGAAATCTTTGATCCCACAAGCAATATGTACGGATTATCTAGGACGGCTTCCATTCGTTCTGGGTCCGTTACAAAATATGGAGAAATGTAGCCTTTATCGAAGCGCATGCCTTCTACTAAGTCCATTTCCATTCCGAAGGTTTGACCTTCTTCAACTGTGATTACGCCGTCTTTACCGACTTTCTCAATGGCCTCAGAAATCATTGCTCCAATTTCTGTATCTGCTGAAGATATTGCGGCAACATTAGCGATTTGTTCTTTATTGCTTGAAACATCAATTGCTTCGCTTCGGATTGATTCAACACAGGCTTCTACTGCTGCTTCTATTCCTTTTTTTATGGACATAGGGTTTGCTCCGGCCGCTACATTTCGAAGGCCTTCACTCACCATGGACCAAGCTAAAACGGTTGCTGTTGTTGTTCCGTCTCCTGCAACGTCATCTGTTTTTTTAGCAACTTCTTTGACTAACTCTGCTCCGATTCTTTCGTATGGATCTTCAAGTTCTATTTCTTTAGCAATAGAAACACCATCGTTTGTGATCGTGGGTGCTCCCCATTTCTTGTCTAAGACAACGTTGCGACCCTTCGGTCCTAGAGTGACACGTACCGCATCTGCAAGTTGATTCATACCGCGCTCTAATGCTCTACGAGCTTCTTCGTCAAAACTTATGATTTTGGCCATTGAAATAGCTGCCTTTCCTGGGACAGGTAGTGATAATTAACATTTCCGATTTTTGGCACTCTTTTAGCGCGAGTGCTAATCCAACCAGCATTCTACTGAGATTGCAACCCAAATCAGTCGTAACTCTTTTTAGAAATTTTGTTTATCTTGGGTTGAAATCTTCTAAAAATTTAGTGACTGCCTGCTGTACACACTTGGTGGTCTCTGTCTTAGATAAATGTTCACCAAACTCTTCAGTGAGTGAAATGCTTTGAATTCTGTCTTTAGCTTTTATTTCAATCTGACCTGCTATAGCTAAAATAGGTTTTCCCATTGCTGATGCATATGCAGAAACTCCACCAACAACCTTTCCTTCAAAAGAAGTTTGATCTATTCGTCCTTCTCCTGTGATGACAAGGTCTGTCTTTTCGATGAATTCGTCTAGTTTCAATTCATCGGCGACAAGATCAAATCCATCAACTAGTCGCCCCCCTAAAGCCGCTAGTCCTCCGGCTAAACCTCCGGCTGCGCCCCCATGATTTATTGAAGAGACATCAACTCCAAATCTTTCTTCATATATTTGAACAAGTCGCTTGAGTCGACGTTCCAGCATTTCTACCTCAGCCTTCGTTGCTCCTTTTTGCGAGGAGAACGTTTTTGCTGAATCAACAAAACGCGTCCGCACATCGCAAGCAACCAATATTTCTATCCCGCGATATCTGGCGGGAGAGCCCATCGCTTCGATCGCTCCTAACCCACCGTCTGTGCTTGCTGAGCCTCCCAATCCAACTATGACTCTCGTAGCACCATGTTCAACAGCACTCAAAATAAGCTCTCCTGTACCTGCCGATGTTGCATCTAGAACCTCATTGAATTCGGGGCCACCTATTGTTATTAGACCTGAAGCTTGAGCCATCTCTATAACGGCTGTAGTGCCAGATAATCGCCAAGAAGCTTCTACCAGACTGCCTAGAGGTCCGGTCACCAAAGAAGTTTGGTTTGGTCCACCGAGAACTTCAAGAGTGCCTTCGCCTCCATCTGCCATAGGAAGAACTATCGTTGTTCCTCCATGTTCAGCAACTGCCTTCTCTATAGCAGTTGCTACCTGCAAAGCAGATGCTGTTCCTCGAAATTTGTCTGGTGCGGCTACTACGTGCAAAACGGATTACTCAGAAAGAATAACTCCATCACTACCAAGAATAATTACAACGTCTGCCTGCTCTACCCGGTCAGCTGTCGAATCAGGAACTTCAGGGATGTCAGACATCTGCAAAAGCACATTGGGTAAGTCCGGGGCTAAGTATTCCTGGATGGCTCGAGCTTCTTCAGACATTCCAGTTCGAAAATATATCCCAGTAAGTTCGGTTACATTTGCATTTGCTGCCGGCAAAGTTGTGTAACCCCGAGGGATGAGCATGTCAGTTACCGTTCCTGCGCCACCGGCAATACCAGAACCGTTTGCCACTAGTACTTGAACTTCGGCTGGTGGAGTTGGTGGAAAGAGCGTCGTCGTTGTGCTCGTTGTCGTTTCTCCAGTTATATCCAAAAGGCCAGATTCGTCACCTTCTCCTCCACTGCTCTCGTCCTCAGCGGAATCAGCTTCAGCGACGGTTGTTGTTGGCGAACTACTTGAGGATCCAGCGACATCTGAAGTTGGTCCGTCGATTCCTTTCCATAGAAGCAAAACACCTAGAATTAAAGCAACGCCAATGAGTATCATTCCTCTTGGAACTGCTGCTCCATTGCCTGGCCCAAGACCAGTTCCAGATCTTTTACTTCTTTTTCCGTTACTCATATCTCTTCTCCTGTGGATCCAGTTGAGGATGGTTGTTCCTCTGAGACTGTGTCCAACCTTGCTTGCCGGCGGCGATCTCGTTGTCGTTGAAGTCGCCGAATCACAAGTGGATCATAAATGGCCGCAGCAGGCATATCCAATAGTTCTATTAAAATTTGATGGTATCGAGTGATAGATAACTGGAACTTTTCTTGAATCTGTTGATCTTTTGGTACGTCCACTGTCCACCATGATCGTTCAAACTCTAATATTTCTCGATCTCTTTCAGTAAGTTCCATACCCCTGATCTTCATCTTTTTAGAAGCAATACGCAAGTACCCCCTCCGGTTATGCTCCAGAAGCCCTACGCTTATTACCTCAAGCCCGAGTTGCTCAGTTGGCCAGAGCAGTCGCCTTGTAAGCGTCAGGTCGTCGGTTCGAATCCGACCTCGGGCTCATTTCACACTTTTTGTCTTCGTTCTGCCACATTAAATAACGCAACTGCCGCTGCTGCTGAAACGTTCATAGAGGATAAAACACCTTGCATAGGTATAAATGCCAAACTGTCACAGCGTTCGGAAACCAAGCGGGAAAGACCAGAACCTTCTGCTCCGAGAACCAAAGCAACCCCGCTATCTTCAACTCTGACTTTGTCGATAGGAGAGTTACCAGAAGCATCAAAACCGATTGACCAAATACCTGCTTTTGCTAACCGAGTAAGTGTTTTTGGAAGTCCTGAAACTGAACAGAGTCTCAGATGTTCAATCGCTCCAGCTGCTGACTTAGCGGCAGTAGCGGTAACTCGAGCTGCTCTGTGTTGTGGCAAAATTACTCCCGTCACACCAGCGCATTCTGCTGAACGTAGAATTGCTCCAAGATTTCCGGGGTCAGTAACCCCATCTAGAACTAGTAAAAAAGGTAGTTGACCTTGTGGGCCAAGGAGAAGGAGGTCTTCAAGGTCATAATCATGAAGCGGTGCTGCTGTCGCAATTACTCCTTGCGGAGATTCAGTTTTTGCCATTGACTCAAACTTTCCTCTTGTCACTTCTCTAATAGTCACTTTGGCTTCGTCTGCTAAATCAATAATGTCATCAAGGATTGGTGATGGGTCTAAGTCTCCTGCTAAAACCACTTCTCGTATTCGTCGATTCCCGGCTAGCAAAAGCTCTCTCACTGCTTGCCTTCCTTCTACCCTGTCTCCACCTAGCCCTTTATTTGAATCGCTACTATGTCGGCGCATAGGAGTGGATCCTCTTTGGCTTCGCTGAGTATTTTTTGAATTCTGTGCCGATCTTTTGTTACTTTTTTTCTTCTGGTTACGTGCTGGAACGTTTCCGCGAGAGTTCTTACTCATTTATCGACTCACCAAAGCTACTGCGAAACAAACAATGCCTTCTTCGCGACCTAGAGTTCCAAGTTTTTCTGGACGGCGGCCCTTGACTGTCACAGGAGCGCCCACAGTTTCGCTTAAAAGATTTTCCATTTTTTCTCGGTGAGGAGATAGCTTTGGATTTTCTAAAATAACTGTGCAATCAATATTCGCTATTTTCCAGGAAGCCTCAGTTACTGCTTTTGCTGTATCAGAGAGTAAAGCAAGACTATTTGCTTCTAAAAATTTCTCGTCTGTGTCGGGGTAACGCTCCCCTATGTCCCCTAGTCCAGTTGCTCCAAGAAGAGCATCGATACAAGCATGAGCAACCGCGTCTGCGTCGCTGTGCCCCTCTAAACCTGGGCCATCAAAAACTACTCCTCCTAAAATCATGGAACGATTAGGGTCTTCACTAAATGGGTGGATGTCAAATCCATGACCTACTCGCATCTCAGTCATTTTCTTCTACCTCTTTGAGTATTTGTCTAGCCACTAATAAATCCACGGGATGTGTAATTTTCAGATTATTTGGCTCGCCTTCAATTATCTCTACTTTTACACCTTCTGCCTCTACTTTTGAGGCATCATCTGTGAATTCGTCCTGCTTTAAGTAGGCCGCCCGCAACGTAGAAGCTTTGAAGCCTTGTGGGGTTTGCACTGCGACAATTTCTGTTCGACTAACTTCATGTCCTTTGATGCTTCGAAGAGAATCCTTGATTTCTATTGCTGGAACTACTGCGTCGACTCCAGCATTGATTTCGTCTGCTATCCGTTTGAATAAGGTTTGTGACGCTAATGGGCGGGCTCCATCGTGTACCAGTACTATCTCGGCTGTTTCAGGAACTACAGTTAGTCCCGCTGAAACAGAAGCAGTTCGTGTTGAGCCTCCGGCAACTACTGACTTAACATTTTGATTTGAAGAAAAAGTTTTTTCTATTTCTGTTACAAATTCTGCCTTTGTAGCAATAACGACTGAACCAACAGATTCAGCGGCAGCGACAGAAAGTTCAAGAACAGTTTTCTCACCAATTCTTACTTTCTGCTTATCTGAACCAAATCGACTAGACCCTCCTGCCGCTACGACGACTGTCCAAAGATTCGGGATTCTATGTTCAGCCGATGAGGCATTTAAGCGTGTCATGTAACTAGCATGGTCTATTGAAATGCCAGACACTACTTTCTTTCGTGAAACATTACTTTTCGGGGAATTACCTGAAGACGTCCTTGAAGCTATTGTCAGTGAAGCACACGACCGTAATCTTCAACGTGGTGACATTATTTTTCGCGAAGACGATCCTCCAGATGAGTTATACATTGTGTTATCTGGAAGAATCGCAATTGTTAACAAATCTATAGATGGGCGAGAATCAATGGTTGCCTTAATGGAGCCAGGTGATTTGTTTGGAGAGATGGGACTTTTTGATGGGAAAGGCCGCTCTGCTCAAGCAAGAGCTCTTGAAGATTCCGTCGTGACTTGTGTTCCTTACCAACCTGTTCGTTCTCTCTACGAGGACACCCCTATTTATTTGTGGCAAGTCATTGAAATGCTGGCTGGCCGGTTGAGAAACATGGACGAAGCTCTAGCAGACTCAGTTTTTCTTGATGTCACTGGACGCACTGCAAAGAAGTTGCTTGAACTTGCCGGAGAAAGTGAAGAGTTCTCCCTTCCCATTACTCAGGAGGAATTAGCGGGAATGGTTGGTGCTTCTCGTGAGCGAGTTAACAAAGCTATTGCCGCTTTTGTTCGACTCGGATGGATAGAACAAATGGATCGTTCTTATCGGATCACCAATCGTGAACAACTAACTATTCGTTCAAAATAAACTTGAACAGAAACTAACGATCCTTAGGGTGGTTCTGTCCATCCATGGTAGGAATTTCTGGATATTGAGTGGGATCAAACTCTTCTACACAACCTGTATTGAATCCGTATTCTGTAGAAACCGAGCGTCTCTGATGATGCGTATAAATGCCGCATTTTGAGCAGAAAAAATGGCGAGCTTTCATAGTGTTAAAACGGTATTCAGTAAGAAAACCTTCTCCTTTGATCACCTTCAGATTCTCCAACAGAACTGAGGCGACAATGGCACCTTTTCTCTTACAAATACTGCAGTCGCACCTTCTCAGATTTTCAAATCCGTTAGGCAACTTCAATTCAAGTTGGATAGAACCACAGTGGCAGGAAGAGGTGACTATTTTCATTGAAAGCCGATCACGCCTCCAATTGGAACCATTGTGTTGCTTGGCGCCAAGCGTCAGCTGCCTCAATTGGACGATGTGCAGGACGTGTTACGTCATGTACGAACCCATGATTCGCCTCTTCATAGCAAACGACCTTTACTCCTGTCTTAGCAAGAGATTCAACATGATGTGGTGGTGTCCAATCATCAAGGCTGCCAATAATTGCTAAAATTGACGCTGGGTTCCCCGACTCCAGTAACTCTAAAGGTTCTCCTTGACCAGATCCTTGCCACTGATCAGGGACTTGAATCATTCCATAAAAGGAACAATGCCGGTCAAATTTTTGAGTAGATGCAGCTTTTAGTGCATACATGCCTCCCATACAGAAACCAAGAATCCCTACTGGATCACAGTTGGTTGCTTCTGCGGCGGCAACTGCATCCCCTAATACATCCTCGTCCTTCAACAACCCAGCTGTCGCTAGTCTTTCTCCCACTTCAAGATCTTCTTGACCAGGATAAAGATCAAATACACACACTGACCAGTGATTCTTGTCAGCAAGTTCTCTAGCTAAATCAACAAACAAAGGTCTTAAACCCATGACATCGGGAATAACTACCATGCCTCTTTCAGATTCACTATTTGATGGGTGTATGACTTCAGCTTTAGTTCCAGAGGGAAGATTTATTTCCATATCAAATTATTGCGCACCTAGCACTGATTCGCTAATAGGAGATGAAGAAAAATTACTCGCTATCAGGATTTGTTGTTTCTGGTTTGACCTCTGAATCTGGTTGAGAGTCGCTCGGTCTAAAAAGTTCAGCGAAACTATTGATCACTGGATGTGGAAATCCTTCGGGAATTAGAGCAGATCCTTTTAGAAGGACGGTGGAGATGCCCAAACCTTTGGCTGCTTCAAGAGTTGAGACCTCTGAGTCGATTAGGAGCATATTTGTAAAAGACACTCCGGAAGTTCGGCGTAGTGCTTCAAACATGGCTTGACTGGGTTTCCGTGCTCCTACTTCGCCACTTATTACCCAATGAGATATGAATTCATCGAGGCCGAAACGTTGTCGTAGTTGCACTGCCCATGGAAGCACAGCGTTAGTAAGGCAGGCCACTTCAAATTCGCGTTCTTTCATACGGTCTAAGAAAGGAAGTACATCTGTCCGGATAGTTACGCGATCTAAATATTCCTCTTCAATGTCTGACACTAACTCATTGACTCCAAGTGAGGACCAGAAATCTTCTTGTGATACGTGACCTAAACTGGCGGCTCGGTAACGATCAGCGATCTCCTGTGTGTCTGCAACACCGCCTTTGTCGTGAACGTAAGTGACCAATAGTCCTTCAGGATTGTTGCCTCCTTCCCAGATGACACCCACACCGCCCAAAACAAGTAGTTCAAGGCTACGTGAAGTGTTTTCTGGGTTTTCGTTCGAAGATTCTTCAATGATTTCTTTAGGACGCCGCACTAATTTTTTAGGTTTTGGGAGAGAGGGGCCAGTTTGAGGTCCTTGAAAGCGTCTAGCTATTTGAAGTCCTAAGACTAAAACAAATAAAACGGCTGCAATTATCGCTCCTATTCTCCATAATCTTGGAGCTTGGTCTTCTACTGTCCAGTGCAGTTCAAATGAACCGTTTTGTGTTTCTCCTAATACTAAGTTCCAAGAAGCAACATTATTTTCAATAGTTCCGTTTCCTTTGCCGCCATCGCGTAGTGGGACTTCAAGGGTAAAAAGAAACATGTTGGCAGGTTCACATTCTGAGGTGACACAGCCAGCGAATTCTCTAATTTCATCCTCTGTTCTCCCTAACACGAGTCCAGATAATGCCGCTTCTAAATCAGGGTCGCTAAAAAGTGCTAATCCAGAGGATAGATCCATTTGTCCTGTTAAATCCCAAGATGTTCTTGCAAACGATCTTTGTCGTGTAAGAGAAACATTCGTGAACACTTCTGGTCCCGCAATATCGTTTAGTACTCCGGGGAGGCGTTCCGGCACTGAAAAAGATTTTGTGACTGTAATTCGGGTTAACCCATCGCTGGCTGATAGTTCAGGACCAGTTGTCTCCCAGCCAGCTTCTAGTAGGTCATCAATACGTAGTTGTTCTTCTAGAGGACCAGCTGTTTCGGCGGCTGTAACTGCTTCTTCATCTAAAGCAACTATGACTTCTACTTCCCCTGAACCATCGGGGTCTACATCAATAACGACAGTAGTTTCTACTCGACAAGCAGACAGTAAGCCGAGGAGAAATATTAGTGATAGTGATGCTGACACTAAACGTTTCATATTTACTTACGCTAGGCGACAAAACAGTCCTTGTGTTGCCACCATTTAAGACTGACTTAAAAGAAGGGTTAGTGGATTATTCCACGCCTTCTGTCACCATCTCCACTGTTGGAGGTTCAAATCCCTCTATTGCGCGGAAAGCAATTTTTTGTTCTCCCGATACTTCTTCGTCTTCTTCCACATCAACAATTACTATCTCTCCGGCGCGGAATTCTTTGTGTAAGAGACGTTCGGATAGCGGATCTTCAACCATTCTTTGAATAGCTCTTCGTAATGGTCTTGCCCCGAGTGTCGGATCATATCCTTGTGTTGCTAAATAGGTTTTAGCCACATCGGTCAATTCAAGCCCTAAGCCTTGGCCAGATAATTGTTTGGCAACTCTACGAATCATTAGATCAACAATGCGTGTAACTTCTTCCACGCTAAGTTCATGAAAGACAATAGTGTCATCAATTCGGTTTAAAAACTCTGGCCGGAAATGATCCTTTAACGCATCTTGAATTTTGGCTTTCATACGTTCATAGCTCACAGCTTCATCGTTTTTTGTAAAACCAAGATTTGCTTTTCTTATATCTCCAGTTCCTAAATTTGAAGTCATAATCAACACCGTGTTACGGAAATCTACTGACCGCCCTTGAGCATCCGTAAGTCGCCCTTCTTCAAGGATTTGAAGCAGTGTATTGAAGACATCAGGATGAGCTTTTTCAACTTCATCAAATAGTACGACTGAGAAAGGGCGGCGGCGAACAGCTTCAGTTAACTGACCGCCTTCGTCATAACCCACGTATCCGGGAGGAGAACCTACAAGCCTGCTTACTGTATGTTTTTCCATGTACTCAGACATATCTAGAGAAATAAGTGCTTCTTCGTCACCAAATAAAAACTCAGCCAATGTTTTTGATAACTCTGTTTTTCCGACGCCTGATGGTCCGAGAAAGATGAAAGACCCTGATGGGCGTTTAGGATCTTTTAGGCCAGCTCGTGTGCGTCTGATTGCTTGACTAACTACTCTGATGGCATCTTCTTGCCCAATTACTCTTTTGTGGAGTTCGTCTTCCATCCGTAGTAATTTTTGAGTTTCTTCTTCCGTGAGTTTGTAAACCGGAATGCCTGTCCAAATTGAGAGAACTTCGGCTATTCCTTCCTCGTCTACTTCGTCAAACAGATCTACTCCGCTGCCTTTAATCTCTCCTTCACGTGTCTCTTTTTCGGTTAAGAGTTCTTTTTCTCTGTCACGGAGATGGCCTGCTTTTTCGAAATCTTGAGCCTCAACTGCAGCTTTTTTCTGTTGAGTAACTTCAATAAGTGAGGTTTCTAACTCTCGAAGATCATCTGGTGTGGCCATACGTTTAATTCTCATTCGGGATCCAGCCTCGTCGATGAGGTCAATCGCTTTGTCAGGTAAATGACGGTCGGAGATATATCTATCTGCAAGATTTGCTGCCGCTACTAAGGCCTGGTCTGTGATGGTCACACGGTGATGTTGTTCGTACCGTTCTCTTAGTCCTTTTAATATTTCTATTGTGTGGGCAACTGAAGGTTCGTCTACTCTCACTGGCTGGAATCTGCGTTCTAAAGCTGCGTCTTTCTCAAAGTGTTTGCGATATTCTTCGATTGTTGTAGCTCCGATAGTTTGCAATTCGCCTCGTGCGAGCATTGGTTTTAAAATTGAGGCAGCATCAATTGCTCCTTCAGCGGCTCCAGCTCCTACAAGGGTGTGAATCTCATCAATGAACAAGATGATGTCTCCTCGGGTATTGATTTCTTTAAGAACCTTTTTTAGTCGTTCTTCAAAATCTCCTCGATAGCGACTTCCCGCTACCAGCGCCCCTAGATCTAGGGTGTAAAGCTGTTTATTCTGAATTGTTTCAGGAACTTCATCGTTTGCGATCATCTGTGCAAGTCCTTCTACGATCGCTGTTTTTCCGACGCCTGGCTCACCAATTAAGACAGGGTTGTTCTTTGTACGTCTTGATAGCACTTGCATTACTCGTTCGGATTCTCTTGATCTTCCAATTACGGGGTCGAGTTGTTTCTCTCGTGCGAGTTGAGTCAAGTTTCGCCCGAACTGGTCAAGAACGAGCGATCCAGCAGAAGAATCGCTTCCTCTGCCTCCTGAAGTAGCGCCTGCTTTATCTCTTGAACCAGATGAAGTGCCAGTTGCTCCTCCTGAGTATCCAGACAGTAGTTGAATAACTTGTTGACGGACACGTGAAAGTTCTGCTCCTAATTTCACTAATACTTGAGCAGCTACTCCTTCACCTTCTCTAATAAGTCCTAACAAGATGTGTTCTGTGCCGATGTAGTTATGACCTAATTGGAGTGCTTCTCGTAAAGAGAGTTCAAGTACTTTTTTCGCTCGTGGAGTAAAAGGGATATGGCCACTTGGTGATTGACTTCCTTGTCCGATTATTTCTTCTACCTGATCTCGGACAGCTTCAAGAGAGATTCCAAGCGATTCTAAAGCTTGTGAAGCTATGCCTTCACCTTCGTGGATAAGCCCCAAAAGAATATGTTCTGTGCCGATGTAGTTATGGTTGAGTAGACGCGCTTCTTCTTGAGCTAACACCACTACTCTTCGTGCTCTATCGGTGAACCTTTCAAACAACTCAGTTACCTCCTAGTACTTATCTATGTAAGTGTACCGTCCGTCTACACATCCCACAGATGTATAAATATCAATGGTTTCAACAAGAGTGTTGATTGACGTATCCTCACCTAGTGACCTCGTCGATATCGCTACCGGAAAAAGAGCCAGTAATTACTGTTTCATCTTCTTCGCCTCTGCTTGCTTTGCCCACTATGGCGAGCGATATAGAAAGAGTTAACGAAGAACTTAGGAGTTCTGTTCAGTCTGATGATTCTTTTCTTACTGAAGTCGCTATTCACTTGATAAATGCTGGTGGGAAAAGGGTGCGGCCTGCTTTATCTATTGCTACTTCTCTGCTTTCGAAGAATGAGCCGGAGTCAGTTGATCTTGATGTTATTCGAGGCGGGGTTGCTGTAGAACTAGTGCATCAGGGCTCTCTTTACCATGATGACGTGATGGATGGGGCAAAGACCCGAAGGAATGTTGAAAGTGTGAATGCTCGCTGGGGAAACCGGGAAGCGATTCTCGCAGGAGATTTTCTTCTAGCTCGCGCTTCTGGAATCGCTGCTGATTTAGGAACTGAAGTCGCAGGACTTCTAGCAAGTACAATCGCCTCTCTTTGTGAAGGACAGGTGTTGGAGCTTCAAAACACTTTCAATATTGACCGAACAGAAGATTCCTACTTTCAATCAATTTCCGGTAAAACCGCTGTGTTGCTTGCCACTGCTGCCAGGGTCGGGGCTTTAGTAGCAGACCATCCGCGGGACCTCATTGAAGCCGTGACTTCTTTTGGTCAAAATTATGGGATGGCTTTTCAAATCATTGATGATGTTCTTGACTTGATAGCGACTGATGCGCAACTCGGTAAACCTGCCGGTAATGACCTTATTGAAGGGGTTTACACTCTTCCTGTTATACGTGCACTTGCTGGATCTAACGGTGAAGAACTCCGTGATCTGCTAGATGGTTCTTTAGATAAAGCTTCACGTGATCAAGCCATAAGCATTATTCGCAGCGCCGATGCCCTTCCTTCTACGGTGGAAACAGCTGTTTATTACACTAATCAAGCACGGAATGCTCTAAACGATCTAGCCCCTACTCCTGCTGCAAACACTCTTCACATGACGTGTGATCTTCTCTTGGAACAAACAAATCTTGCTTCTAGATAACTAATTATTCGGAAAGTCCTTGTTCTGGTCGAAGAGTTGGGAAAAGAATGACGTCACGGATTGCAGTATCTCCTGTGAGTAGCATCACGAGTCGATCAATGCCGATTCCTATTCCTGCTGTCGGTGGCAATCCATATTCAAGTGAGCGAAGGTAATCTTCATCAACGACCATTGCTTCGTCATCTCCTGCCGCTTTTTCTTCTTCTTGACCAAGGAATCTAGATCTCTGTTCATCTGGGTCTATTAATTCAGTGAACGCGTTACATAACTCTCTACCTGCAACAATGGCTTCAAAGCGTTCAACCCATCCTGGGTTTTCTCGATGGTCACGAGATAGAGGTGAAACCTCTTTAGGGTAATCAACGACAAAAATGGGGTCCCATACTTCAGGTTCAACGGTTTTTTCGTAGAGTTCAAGAATTAATTTTCCTGGACCGTAGTGTTCTTTTACTGGAATTTCATGTTTGTCGCATAGCTCAACGAGATCAGAGCGTGGTGTGACCAGACTCACTTTGATGTCGGCGTATTCATCGAGAAGTTCTAACATGGTGGCTCTTCTCCAAGGCGTTTTCAAATCTAGAGAACGGCCTCCATATTCCAGAACAGTGGTTCCTAGAACTTCTGAGGCGAGATACTCCATTAAATTCTCCACCATTTGCATTATGTCGGTGTAGTCGGCATATGCCTGATAAAGCTCAAGCATTGTGAATTCAGGGTTGTGTCTTGTAGATAGTCCTTCATTTCGAAAAACTCGAGCGATTTCATATACCTTTTCGAACCCTCCGACTACTAGACGTTTTAAGTAAAGTTCGGGGGCGATGCGGAGATAGAGGTCTATATCTAAAGCATTGTGATGAGTGGTGAACGGGCGTGCTAACGCCCCACCTGGTATTGGGTGGAAAACAGGTGTCTCAACTTCAACAAAGCCCGTTTCTTCGAGCCAGCGACGTATCAACGAAATAACTTGGCTTCGCACTAAAAATGTTTGACGTGTTTCTTCAGTTACCCAGAGGTCCACATATCTTTGGCGATATCTCGTATCTGTGTCAGATATTCCATGCCATTTATCTGGAAACGGTCTGCGTGCTTCTGCTAAACGCACCCACTCTGAAACTTTGACAGAAAGTTCTCCTCTTCGAGTTTTAACCACTTCACCGGTGACTCCTAACCAGTCTCCTAAATGTAAGTCGGTGAATTCATTGAAGTCCGGAGTGGTTTTCTCTGGTGCAAAAAGTTGAACGCGCCCTGTGGAATCTTGAAGTGTTCCAAAAACAATTCGGCCTTGGTCTCGTTTGAGCATCAAACGTCCAGCAATAGTTACTTGTGTACCTGTTTCTGATCCGGCTTCTATTTCAGAATAAGTGTCTTGGATTTGCTGAGTCGTGTGAGATGGTTCAAACCGATAAGGAATGGCCGACTTGGTCATAAAACTGCCTCCTGATTTCTGTGGTACACGATACGGAGACCATGCAAAGTGAGGAAAGGTTCAACATATTCAATTGTTTCAGATACGGGAGCTATTAAATGCGCTAATCCACCTGTTGCTACAATGGTGCATGAATCAAGTTCTTTTCGGAATCTTTCGACCATTCCGTCAATTTGAGCAGTGAACCCATATACCGCTCCAGATTGTAAAGATTCGACTGTACTTTTTCCAATAACATTACGTGGCTCTACTAGTTCAATAGCCCCAAGGGCAGCGGCTTTTCCGAAAAGTGCTTCAAGGCTGATTTCTATACCAGGGGCAATTGCTCCGCCTAAGAATTCTCCTTTTTCAGAAATAACATCAAAATTGTTTCCTGTACCGAAATCAACGACGACTGTCGGCCCTCCGTATAAGTCAAAAGCTGCCACCGCATTCGCTATTCTGTCTGCTCCTACTTCTTTTGGGTTGTCGTAAAGAATTGGCATTCCGGTACGCACCCCAGGTTCAATCACGATAGGTTCTCTGTCGCTGTGGCGTTGAATCATCTGGCGGAGACTGGCTAAAACTTTGGGAACACCAGCACATAACGCAACTTTGTCAACGTTGAAACCAAATCCAGCAGAGTCAAGGAGATCTCGAACAATGACAGCATGTTCATCTGACGTGCGATCCGTATCTGTAGCTATACGCCAATGGTCAAGAAGGCCTTCCCCTGCACCATTGCCTAATTGAGCTTCATCTTCATATAGTCCAATCACGGTTTGAGTATTACCCACGTCGATAGTTAACAACATTGACGTTTCCTTACTGTTGTTCAAAATGCTGCTCTTCCTAATCTCTCATAATCGTACATTACTGAACACAACCCTTAACCAAGATTTATTAAATCAAGTCCGATGTCTAAAGCAGGTGCAGAATTAGTTAGAACTCCACTAGAAATATAGTCAACTCCGGTATTGGAATAATTTGAAACAATGTCGAGTGTTATTCCTCCAGAAGCTTCAAGTAAAGGTCTTTTAGTGCCATTTTCTGTATTTTTATCAACTATTGAAACACAGTGTTTTATTTCTTCCGGTGTCATGTTATCCAGAAGTAAAATATCGGCTTCTGCATCTAAAGCTTCTTGAACTTGACCAAATGAATCGCATTCCACATGCACAGCGCGATCCGGCCATTTCTGCCTTGATAACATCACCGCATCTGTAATTGTTGTCCCAGTTAAATGATTGTCTTTTAGCATCACCCAGTCACTAAGGTTGTGGCGATGGTTGGCTCCTCCACCTGCTAAAACTGCTGCTTTTTCTACAGCTCTTAACCCTGGGATGGTCTTTCGTGTATCCCAAATAATTGCTCCATCCCCAGCTTGTTCAACCCACTTCGCAACGACCGTTGCGATTCCGGAGAGATGGCTTAAAAAATTAAGGGCAGTTCTTTCCGCAGTGAGCACTTTTGCTAATGAACCTTCAAGGGTGGCTAAAGCATCTCCGGAGTTGAATCGGTCCCCATCTTTCCGATGCCAGGACATTTTTATTTTGGTATCTATTTGTCGGAATGTTTCAGTTGCACAGTCAGATCCTGCCAATATTCCACCTTGACGTGCCGTCAATGTCCCTGAAGTAACCAGTTCAGGTGACACTAAAGCAGCAGTCAAGTCACCATCTGGAACTAAATCTTCTTCCAAAGCGCGCTGAACAGAACTTCTAATTGCCGACTCCAGCGACTCAAAAGATTGTGACATTATTAGTAGCCTGCCTATTTCATTAGCTACTAACAACTTCTCTCTGTGCCAAGATGTTGTCGATTAATCGGGCCTGCCCAAAGTTGCATGCAACTAAAAGACGTACTTCATTTTTTATACTGTTAGGGATTTCGAATGTAAGAGGATCTACAACTGCTACATAGTCAATATTTGCAAGAGGAGAAGTTTCGACAGTTTTCTTTATCAATTGTTCGATATTTTTTATAGAAGTTTCTCCTTTGGAGATTGCTTCAGCTCCAGCTTTTAAAGATTGATAAATAACTGCAGATTGTTCCCTTTCATCTGAGTCCAAATATACATTTCGACTTGATTTAGCTAAACCATCATTTTCTCTAATAATTGGACATCCAATCACTTGTACAGGTAATAGATAATCATCTACAAGTTGCTTAACTAGCACTAATTGTTGAAAATCTTTTTCTCCAAAAAACGCGTAGCTACTTCCCACTATTTCAAATAGTGCTTTAACTACTGTTGCTACACCTTGAAAATGAACAGGTCGGCTTTCCCCTTCAAAAATTTTTACTATCCCTCTTAATTTGAGAGATTCTTCCGAGAGGAAAGGTTTCATCTCTTCTTCTGAAGGCATGAAGACGATATCTACTCCATGTTCGTTGCATAGATCCAAATCTGAAGAAATATCCTTCGGATATTTATCAAAATCTTCGTCAGGGTCAAACTGTAAAGGGTTTACGTAAATCGAAACCACAGTCACATCTCTTTGTTTAGTCGAAGTATTAATCAACGACGCGTGCCCTTCATGTAAAAACCCCATAGTTGGAACAAACCCAATAGTCAGATTACTGATGCGGGCTTTCTCCAGATATAACTGGAGTTCTTTAACCGTTTCCGCTACTTGAACCGAAGTCATTTTTTTTCTTCCGCTAACCTTCGAGCCTCATCGGAGAGCATCTTGTAAAGACTGTGTTCTGGTTCAGATAAAGCCTTTAAATGTTGTGTAATTGTTTGATCATCACCTCTGGCTGCTGGGCCGGTAAGTGCTTCAATTGATCCAAGACTTTCAATGTTTTTTATTGTTCCTGATACAAGATTTAAAAAAGCTTCTAACGGGATGTCTAAAGAGAGCGCTATTCTCTCAACTTGTCCTAATAGAGCCGTGAGATGATTAGAGGCAACTGTTGCTGCTGCGTGATAAAGCGGTCTGTCAGCATCTGAAACTACAAAATATTTTCCTCCTAGTTCTACTGCTATTTCTTTTGCTAACTGATGCCCGCTGATCCCAAACCAAATCCCTGATTCCAGTAAATCTGCTCCAAGATGAGGATCAGGAAGAGAAGCAAGTGGATGGAAACCCATGCAAGACTCATGTGGGTTCAATACATTCAAACCTAAGGCTCCCGAAAGGTGTGCAACCACTGCTTTTGAATTCGGGGTCACTTTTTTCGCTGTCTCAGAAATCATTTCATCAGGAGTTGCGATAACTAATAAGTCGACTAGTTGCGCGGCATTCTGGAGATCATCGTTTCTTCCTAAATAATCTTCGAGAATCCAGCCCTTTCGTTCCAGAACCGTTCCAAAGGAGCGGCCTGCTTTACCTGGTCCAATAATTCGAACTGTTCTTTTCTTATTCTCCATTGAAATTCTCGTCTAAAAGGAACCCAACCTTGAGCACTGAATTTAGCGAAGAAGCTATGACTTCTTCTGAGCCTTCAAATGAATCAACTAACACTGGATCTAAATCTTTTAATGGAATTAGTACAAAGCCTCTCTCTGTCATTCGTGGATGAGGAACAATTAAATCTTGATCTTTGATTGTCTCCCCATCAATCCATAGCAAATCGATATCAAGAGTGCGCGGCCCCCATCGTTCTTGCCTTATACGGTTAGCAGATCTTTCTTGATTTTGACATTCTTCCAATAAACAGTGACCAGTAAGATCTGTGCTTAGTTGAACTACACAATTTAGGTAGAGGTCTTGATCAGGGCCTCCTACTGGTGCTGTCTCATAAACAGGTGAAACTTCTTTAACGTCAGAAAGATTAGAGACAGCTCGTTTCAAATAGTCCCACCTATTTCCCAAGTTTGATCCAAGACCGAGGTATACGGTTCGTTTCATCGGGTTCGATAGATACGCACTCCACAGGTAGTTACATCCTGTGGCACTGGTGGCCTTAATTTTTGTACGCAAACCATTACTTTGTCTACAAGGTCAAACTCTAAAATACTTTCAGCTATTCTTTCTGCACATTTTTCAAGGAGATCAAATTGTTCTTCTTCAATGATGGATGCAACTATCTCACATACCATTCCGTAATGAACTGTGTCATTAATGTTGTCAGAGTTTGCCGCGGCCATTAAATCTGCTTGTATATCAAGGTCAAATGAAAGAGGTTGGCGACGATTTCGTTCTTCTGGAAGTAAACCGCAAAGAGCCATCAGGCGAAGTCCTCGTATTTCTATGTGATCAGCACTCACAAATCTTCCTCTTGTTCTTTCTCTTCCTCTGCTGCTTCTTCTTGAACTTGAATCACTTGATCTACGATCTGGCGGCCGGGAGATCCTAGGGGTCGGCTAACTAACTGTTCCAGTATTGAAATAGCTTGTGGACCTGTTCCTACTAATCCATTGAAAAGTAAATATGCTGCCATCAAACCACACACCACATCATTTAACTCTTCCCGGTGAACGATGATTCGACCCCCGTCTGATGTGAGAGTCGTCAGTTTCTCAAGGACTTGTATCAATCTATTTGGTCCCTCTGGTGCCCCGCCGTACGGTTCATGTACCCAGGGAACAACAAGTTCTTCGTAGTTGTGAAGATTGTGTTCACTCGCTAAGAGAGATACCACTACATCAAAGTCATTTTGGCGAATCCATATGATTTCTTCTTGCCGTCGCACTCTCCGGTGGTTGGTTCCGTAGCCTCCCGGACGTTCACAGATGGCCATTTGGTCCTTAATGATCCAAAAAAAGCTTCGTGGTACGATGCCTTGCGCCCATTTACCTCTCATTGACTCCACCTATGCATTTATCAGGATTTCCGGTTTATTTAAGTTCTTGACTGTCAGTTATTACTTATCATGCACTGTCAGTGCCTTTTCGGCAAACCTTAGTGACTTTTACGGCCTGAACAGTAGCAGCCACATCATGAACTCGAATCATTGCGGCACCTTTTTGGCAAGCCATAGTTGCCATTGCGATGGATCCTTCAAGACGATCATCCGTAGTATTACTGTCTTCTTTCATACCGTTCCTCTTCAAAATTTCACCTAAAAACCGTTTACGGCTAGCACCTATTAACACTGGCCATCCTGTTTTAACCAGTTTTTCTATATTTGCCAATAACTGGAGATTGTGGTCTGTGGTCTTGCCAAATCCGATACCTGGATCTATCCAAATCTCCTGTACTCCTTCTTTTTCTGCTTCTATTGCTCTGCTAGTTAAGTAAGAACAAACTTCGTTCACGACATCTTCATATTCGGGTTTATTTTGCATAGTTTCTGGACTGCCTTGCATATGCATTCCTATCCATCCGACTTGGAGTTCTGCTGCCACTTTGCTTAACGAGGCGCTTATGTCATTTATGATTGTGGCCCCTGCTTGAACTGCTATTCGGGCTACTTCTTCATGCCGTGTATCTATTGAAAGTCGAACCTCGCCGGTAAGAGTTGAAATTACTGGGAGGACGCGTGAGATTTCTTCCTCAATGGTTATTGGGGTAGCTCCTGGGCGTGTTGATTCTCCCCCAATGTCAATAACGTCAGCACCTTCTTTCATGAGCTGACGTGCATGATGAATAGCATCACTTTTCTCTAGGTAAAGGCCGCCGTCAGAGAAAGAGTCTGGTGTTACATTCACTATTCCCATTACTAAAGACATAAGTAAAACTTAGAATCGATCAAACTGATTTAAGCGATTTCTCACGTTACTTACGTGACGCTTCTAGGAACCTCATGGCTTCAAGGCGAGTTGAAATATCGTCTCTGAAAATTCCTTGAACGGAAGATGTAATTGTCGTGGTTCCTGGTTTCTGCACTCCGCGCATAGACATACAGAAGTGTTCTGCTTCTACTACAACTAGAGTGCCTTGCGGATTAAGGGTTTCTTGGATCGCATTCGCTATTTGAGATGTAAGTCGTTCTTGGACTTGTAACCGTCGAGAGTACCCATCAACTAGACGTGCGAGTTTTGATAAGCCGGTAATCATGCCACCTTTGTGTGGAATATAAGCCACGTGAGCAGTTCCTACGAAAGGCAGCATATGGTGTTCACATAGTGAGTAAAGAGGTATGTCACGGACCATAACCATTTCATCATGGCTCACGTCAAAAGTTTTAATGAGATGTTCTTCCGGATTTTCATTCATCCCACTGCATATTTCTTGATACATTCGTGCGACTCTTGCTGGAGTCTCTCGGAGCCCGTCTCGTTCTGGATCTTCACCGATGGCTTCTAGTATTTCTCGAACTGCTGATTCAATGCGACCTGAATCAAATGTGTCACTCATAGTGTTTCTCTAGTTCTCTACTACGCGTATATCTGAAAGGTTTCTGTATTTTTGGGCTACATCTAGTCCGTAGCCAACTACAAACTCTGGTGGAATGCGAAATCCTTCATATTTGAGAATTGTTTCATCAAGTTTGTGGTCTTCGTGTACTAATAAGGCGCAAACCTCAAGACTGGCTGGATTGCGGCCAAGTAAATTTTTTCTCAAATAATTTAATGTCAATCCACTATCTACGATGTCTTCAACGACAATCACGTCTCGGTCAGCTAAATCTAAATCTAAATCTTTTACTATTCGGACTACTCCTGAGGATCGGGTTGAGTGGCCGTATGAAGACACCGCCATAAAGTCAAGTTCAACAGGTAGATCAATGGCTCTAGCTAGATCACTCATGAACATGAACGCACCTTTGAGCACTCCTACTAAAAGCGGGGACTTGCCTGCATAATCTTCTGTGATTCTTGCTCCGAGTTCTGCTACTCGATTCTCTAGATCTTCAGCGCTAACTAAGACACGGCCAGGAATTGGAATCCCATGTTCTGTTGAATGATCGGCGCCCATCAGCCCGACTTTATCGGATTGGAAGCAGAAGAAAACCGTAGTTTCCCGTTTGAGCGTTCTACGCGGTCTCCGTCTCCAACATCTGTTGCCCGAGCTTCGTGTTTAACTACGTCCAAAACACGTTCAACAGCGGCATACTCTGGAGCTATTCCTTTTCGTTGATCGGTCAACCATCGATGAACAACGAGGCGAACTATTGGCTCAGGAAATTTTGAAAGCGATCTTGTATCTGTTGGATCTATGTCTTTAATTTGATCATTTAGAAGTTCTACGGCTTCTCGAGCTCGATCGCTATGGCGTGTAAGGAGAGGAACTGGGTCTCTTTCAAAGACTTCAGAGAGCAATGGTATGACTTCATTTCGCACACGGACTCTAGTGAATCTTGGGTCTTCATTCATTGGATCCTTGATGGGGTTTAAATCTAGATGGTTACATACCCAACGTGTTTCTTCTTTTCGTATGCGGAGTAGGGGTCGCCGATGCGGGTCGCCGATTCCGGCAGTTCCTGGTAGCCCTGCTCCACGCAATAGGTTTAATAAGACTGTTTCAGCTTGATCGTCAGCAGTATGTCCAGTCAGGACTTCTGCCGGTAAAATGTCGCGTCGAGCATCTCGAGCTCTTGCTTCCAAATTTGATCCAGGAGAAACCGATACGGTCACTAGCCGTGATTTAGCTCCTAGTAGATCTGCCGCTTCAGCGACTCGGTGGCCTTCCGCTGCCGACTCTTCTCTTAACCCGTGATCTACATGCCAAGCGGTGACATCAAGCCCGTGATGTACTGCCAATGCGAGAAGAGCGAGCGAATCTGGTCCTCCTGATACTGCGCAGTCCACGGCTGTATTTTCTGGTGGGAAGGTACATCGTTCAAGGAGTGAAGCAATACTTAGGTCACCCACTGGTTTTTACCTGCATTCGGTTAATCCATAGGGAGGGTTGTTTGATTTCTTCAGAGTTAGGTAGATGTGAAGGTTCTATCCATACTTGGTTAAATAGTTCCTCTCCCCCGGCTTTTTCAACTGCTGCAATGAACTCTTCACCTTGGGCGTATTGCGCGAGTTTTGCTTCAAGACCAATAATTTTTTGAACCATTCGTGTTAGTCCTGTAGCGGATTGCCTTCTCTCTCTCATCACTTTTGCGTAACGGGTTGCGTATTGAACGACTCCGATACCTGCTCTGTCCATGGTGATGTCTCCATGGCCTTCTAAAAGACTCATGAGACCAGCTATGTTGTCGAGAGCGGCTTTTTGTTGTGGAGTAGCGACCGCCGGAATAAGTCCTTCTGCGCTAGAGTTTTCGTTCTGACTTTTCATCGCCCGTAAGCGTTCAATTATTTGATTTGATTCAGGTTCTGCTTCATCAAGTAGTGCTTCAACTAGTCCTAGGTAGTGTTTTCTCAGCCATGGAACTCCAGTGAATTGAGCACGGTGTGTTACTTCATGGAGAGCTAACCATTGACGAAAATCTGAAGATGGGAAAGCGTAGCGTTGCTCTAAAGCAACAACATTTGGTCCTACGTAGTAAACCAAATCTTGCTCATCGGCTTCTTCGTCTTCTATAACGAGTAAGTCGTATTGCCCTAATACTCTGGTTGACATCCAGCCGAGAACTGCTCCCATCTCTACCGCTGTGATTCGAGCCGTTACAGGAGATTCTGACCCTTTCGAGTTTTCACTTTCCAACAGTGGTCTAAGGAGACGTTGTAAAGATTTTAGATTAGTTTTAATCCAGCCTGGACGGTCCACTACTCTGGCTCGCGCTACACCTTGTGTGGAAGTTAGTCCGGTTGTAGCAGCAACTAAGCCTTCAGCTTTTTCTGTGTATGCAGTGAATTCTTCTAAGAGACCTTGCTGGTGACGTTCTCCCGAGAAAGGCGCACGCTCAGACACTCGGACTCCCACTTTTTCAGCCAATTCCCAGTCAACACTTATTGATTGCCCCATTGGGCTGCGATCAGCGCTTACGGTAGCGGGTAGAAGAAACCTTCTGGAAATAACCCACCAACGTGGCTATGCAAAGAGCAACACCGCCGCCGACAAGAGGTACAGCTAACC